>Ga0137383_10000894_pt1 | contig 16771 bp, 13 predicted proteins | sample SagtaG_19_FD_104817 | JGI IMG/M metagenome (GOLD analysis project Ga0137383, IMG submission 104817) | Vadose zone soil microbial communities from Sagehorn Ranch, Mendocino, California, USA - Sage2_R_40_16 metaG | ecosystem: Environmental > Terrestrial > Soil > Vadose zone | place: USA... | reverse complement strand
TTCAATATGATTCAGATCGATATAACCATTATTATTATCATCACATTAGTTGCATTCATTATCGGTATGATTGTCGGCATGATGCTGACCCGTCCGCGCTACCCCTCGTATCGAACACGCCGCTCTACCTGGGATGAATAGTTGCGCAGGAAGGAGGAGCACATGTGGCATCAGTCTCACAAACGTGAACAGTTTGAGCGACTTCCCCAGGCGAAAGTCCTGCGATGCAAAGAATGTGCGCAACATACTGAAATGATCTGTTCTGGCTGCCGCCAGCCGTTTTGCAGCAGGCACATCTGGTCCAGGGTCATGGCCGGGATGTTTTGTTGGGAGTGCTGGAAGACTGTTCGCCACACCCTCACGCAAAAGGAGAAACTACCATGGTAGGACTGTTCCTTCAGCATACGACGAGTAGCTATAGGAAGGGATGTATGCCTGAGCATAAACTGGTCGGTCAAGAGATGTGGATCTGTGCGCCATCTCTATGTGTGGATATCCCTTCAATATATATGATCCTGCAAGGCAACGATACGCGCTTTTATCCTGTACGTCTTGTCAGCAGGAATGAAAACTCGTGTATCGAGTTGGTTTATGTTGATGGCAACTTGATTAATTTTGAGCGGTATGAGGATGCTTACCTTTTTGTCAGTGTATCTCGCCCATAGTTTTACGCTTCGTACGTCTACATAAAGGTTATGTTGTTCATGTTCATCGTGTAGTGGTGACATCACCCCATGGCTAAAGCCAGGGGCTTCCTCCCCTCACGAGGAGGCTTTCCTGCTGAGCTTCGGCTTGCCAGGTTTGGTTTTCACCGCGCCTGGTCTTACGGCCTCTCCACAGGCAGCAACCGCGAGTCCCGCGGCCAAAATGTTCTTTGCGGCATTGATATCACGATCATGGACAACGCCACATTCAGGGCATGCCCACGAGCGCACGTCAAGCGGTAAGGAGTCGAGAAGATGACCACAATCAAAGCTGCGTTTGGAGGAGGGATACCACTTGTCAATTTTGACGATGGTTCGACCATACCACTCTGCTTTGTACTCCAACTGCCTGATGAACTCACTCCATCCCACATCCGAGATAGCTTTAGCCAGGCAGGGGTTTTTGACCATATTCTTGACGTGCAGGCTCTCGACGCATACGACTTGGTTTTCGCGTATGACGCTGGCCGAGAGTTGGTGTTGATAGTCTCGCCGCCTATCAGAAATCTTCTGATGAAGACGTGCAACTTTGAGACGAGCTTTGTTTCTATTCTTCGATCCCTTTTTCTTTTTCGCGTGTCGTCTCTGAGCTTTCGCAAGCTTCTTTTCATTCTTGGAGAAGAACTTGGGATTGCCGTAGGTGTACCCATCAGATGTGATGACCATCGACTTCAAGCCCAGGTCAAGCCCAACTGTCTTCGGACTGACTTCCAAGGCTTTGATATCTTCTTCTACCAGGATGGAGACAAAGTAGCGCTCAGCCTCATCTTTGGTGACGGTGACACTGCTGGGCTTACACCCATCAGGCAATGGGCGATGCCAAACGATGGAAAGGGGAGCATCCATCTTCGCCAACGTGAGAGCCTGGTCCTTCCAAATGAAGGCATTGTTCGCATAGGTGGCAGCTTGTTGGTTCCGCTTCTTCTTAAAAGTTGGGTAGTTCGCCCGCCCGTCAAAGAAATTCCTGAACGCTTTGTCCAGGTGACGCAAGGCTTGTTGCAGGGGCACAGAAGAAACATCATTGAGCCAAACCGTCTCTTCCTGCTTCTTGAGCAGGACCAAACGTTGTGCAGTACCTTTGTAGTACATGCGCTCACCACGCTGATAGTAGGCATCAGTACGTTGGCGCAATGCCCAGTTATAGACATAGCGGCAACACCCAAAGGTGTGTGCCAGAACGCGTTGTTGTTCATCGCTGGGAGAGAAACGATACTTGTAGGCTTTCTTCTGTTTCATCCTTTACAGTAGAGCATACGACACTGTAAAGGATGAAACTGTTTCCCCACCCTATCCACTCGAAACAAGGACTCGCTTCTATCCCCTTGCCTTCAGGCAGGGGTCTTACGCTCGGTTCGATAAAACGGCAAGTCTAGAAATAGCAGCCAGGGAGCAGTAGGCGTTTAATACGCCGTGTCAAAGGCTCGCTTCACGCCCGGCAGCATGCAATAAATCAGGATGGAGGCGCGGCAGTTAGCGCTGTTGCAGCAGGCAGAGCAAGCCGAGCAGCAGGCGCTGGCCGGGCGGAAGCAGACCGACGAGGAGACGCTCGCGCGACAGGCCGTGATCGCGCGGGTAGAGTGTGAGCGCGAAGAGCTGCAACTACAGATCCAACAGGCTGAGATTCGCAAGCACGTGACCGAGCTGGAGGCCGAAGTAGAGGAGCTGCGGCTGGCGAAATAGCAGGAACGGCTGGAGAAGTACCTGCAAGCAGCCGAGTGGGACTGGGCAGGGAAGCAGCTTGACGTAGCCCGCGGGTTGGCGAGTAACACGCATGCAGTAGTGCAGGTAGGCAGCGGTGAAGTGACTGATATCGCGCAGGCGTTCTTAACTGCGAGGCATGTCGCAGGATCTGAGCGTGCCAACAGACACTGCCGCTGAGGGAACCTGTACAGAGAATAGAACAGAGAGCGCCGCAAAACAGCCAACAGACCTGTAAAAGAGGATGGTCAATCAGGTTGATGTACGTCTTGGTCCAACAAGCCAGCAGGGATTTGAAGCCCGTTGGAGGAATCTGCGCGACTGCTGAAGACGTGGGATGGTCTGTGTTGGTTGACGGCGTCTCCTTCATTCTCGCACACCGCTTTTGCCCGCGAACTCTCCCTTGCGCTCGAGGTATGCCTGCACGCCCGTGCGCACAGAGTGGAACTTTTTTCAGGGCCTTTTACTGGCACAACTCTACTTCTCCACAACCCCCACTTGCGGAGCATCCACACCTTGCTTCTCTTCTTCCTTCTTCTCTTCTGGGAACTGCTCAGGATGGCTCTCTCGCCAGGCGTTCCAGGAGGCATACACGAAGACGGACGCCACTCCCGCGATCGGAATGGCCAGAATCGCCCCCAGCAGCCCAAAGAGCGACCCGAAGATCAGCATCGCGAAGAGCGAGATGACCGGGTGCAGACCGACGGCGCGCCCCAGGATGCGCGGCGCCAGCACCTGCGCATCCAGGACGCCCTGCACCAGCGAGACAAAGATCGCATAGATGAGCGCTACTTCCCACCCCTGGGTCGCCGCAAACAAGATGCCAATAAAGCCGGAGATATAGGCGCCAATTTGCGGCACGAACTCGAAGATGAAGACGATCACCCCGATGAGGATGGCATAGGGCACCCCGATGATGGTTGCGCCGACGGCCGTCACGATAGCCATTACCGTGGCCAGGAATAAAACCCCGCGCAACAAGCCGCCCGCTATTTTATCCAACGACTCCACGAACAGGGTTACCGTCGCTCGCTGTTTCAAGGGGGTGCCGTGCTTGAGCCAGGTGATCACCCGTGGCCCATCGACGATCAGGTAGATGCTGACGGAGGAAACGATGATCACTTCGATGAAGATCGTGAAGGCGCTGCCCACCAGTGGGAGAAGGCCACTGATGAGATGTTTCAGTTGCGAGATGAGCACCTGGTTGGACTGGATCAGGAACTCTGTGGAGATGCCCAGGTCGTTCAGAAACTTGGTCAACGCAGTGGATTGTCCTGCTACCAGCCCCTGGTCGTCCACCTGTAAGGAGCGAATGAGGGAGACGAGTTGCCCGATCAGTGGCACGGCGATGAAGTAGAAGAGCAGGATGACCCCGATGAGCACAAGTACGTACGTCGCCAGAATCGCCAGGAAGTGCGGCATGAACCGTCGAAAGATCTTGACCAAGGGGAAAAGAACGTACGCAATGGCAGTCGCTATCAACAGTAAAATGACGGGGACAATGATCGCTCCTAGCCCAAACAAGATGATCGCTCCGATGATAATCCAGAACAGGACTGTCCGCGCGACCAGGGAGCGTCTCAACCAGACCGAGGTGGAGGGTGAGTCGCCGGGTGACGTCGTGGATTGCTCAGGAATGGTATTCATGCCAGTGCCTCGTTTTCTTACTTTCTTCACATGAGTAGTTGCACACTCGCGAGCCATGGGAGTGAGAAGCGCCCGCGCTCTCGCTCGTCTCTAACTGAGCTCGAGCGAGTTGGTCGGGTTATCGAGCTGCTGCCCCTCGTGTCCCTCTCCTATCACACTTTGACGGTCGATGAATGCCTGCACTCCCGTTCCTACCGTTGGGTAGAAATGTTCGGACCCGATGAGGTCTGTCAGCCCACAGCGCTTGAGCATCCTCTGCAATGGTTCGCTTGTCCTGGCAATTGCCAGAACGATCCCTTTGCGTTTCAACTCGCTTTGAAGTTTCTTCAGCATTTCCGCGGCGGTGACATCAATATCGATGATAGCTTCGGCATCGATCAGAAACCACTTGACTCCTAGCCCGGCTGCTGCGATCAATTCCCGCGCCTGTGTGAGGAAGCGATCCGCGTTGGCAAAGAAGAGCGGCGCGTCAAAGCGGTAGGCGATCAGTCCCGGTACCGTCTCGCTGCCCGTATAGGCATCGATATCGTGGTAGCCATCGATCCCCTCGACCGAGACAAGCACAGCATCATGTGGTCGCGAGATGCGGCTAATCACGATCAGCAAGGCCAGCACGACTGCAATCAGGACTCCATAGAGCACACCGACGGTCAAGACCCCAAGGAGGGTGATCAGGGCAAGGAAGAACTCAATCGGGCGCACGCGATAGACTTCCAGCAGTGGTTTGAAATTGATCAGGTTGACCGCAGCCGCGATAATAATGGCTGCCAGCGCCACCTGGGGGAGACTCGCCAGCAGCGGTGTGAACCACTGGAGGAAGATGAGGAGGCAGATCGCAGCGATGATTCCGACCACTTGCGTTTTGCCTCCCGTCTCGTCGTTGACCACCGTGCGTGATTGGCTGGCGGCAACTGGGAAGCCCTGGATCAGACCTGCTACGATATTGGCTCCACCCAGACCGATCAATTCCCGGTTGGCATCGGCCTTTTCATTGTGCTTCTCTGCAAACAATCGTGCTGTGAGCGCCACATCCGTGAACACGATGAGGGTGAGAGTGGTCGCTGTCAGCAAGAGATTGAGCACGTCGCTCAATTTGACGTGCGGGATCATAGGATGTGGAAGTCCTGCCGGGATCTGGCCGACCAGGGCTACGCCGTGCTGATCCAGGTGCGCGAGCGCTGAGAGAAGGGTCATCCCAACCACAACGATAATGCCACCGGGAACTTTGGGCGCGAAATGGCGCAGGAGGAGGAGAAAGGCAATGAGAAAGAGTCCGATGCCCAGGGTCAGCCAGCTTGTTTGGTCGATGTTGGTGATCACACTCCATATTTTCTGAAAGAATTCGTCGGCAGTGATCTTGATGCCGAAGAGCTTGCCAAGTTGGCTTGCGATGATGATGAAGGAGGCGCCGATGATGTAGCCGATAAGGATGGGCCTTGAGACAAAGTCAGCGATGAAACCTATTCTGGCAAGTCCCGCAAGCAGGGCAACTCCCCCAACAAGTAATGCCAGCACTGCAGCCAGCATGGCATAGCTCGCAGGATCGCTTCCAGCAGCAACCGGCGCCAGCGTTGCTGCCACCAGGATCGCGGAAGATGCCTCTGGACCGAGCATCAGTCGTCGCGAACTCCCAAAGAGCGCATAGCCAACCAACGCGCCAATGGCCGTATATAAGCCAGCGACGGGAGCGACTCCGGCAAGTTCGCCGTACGCCATCCCTTGTGGCACGAGCATGGCAAAGATGGTGACCCCAGCCAGCAGGTCAGCCCGCAGCCAGCGCCGCTGGTACGTGCGGATCATCCTGACACCTGGGATCACCGTTTCGATCATATGCAGCGCGCCAGGCACAGGTTTCTGTGCCTCGGTTGAGCTATCCGTTTTCATTCCTTATTGACCTCACAACAGGGCGACCACAAGGACTCCTACGATGCTAAAAATGAGCTTCCCAGGGCATTCTCAATCTAGTAATCATCGCCGAATGACACGAGCTTTTGCCACGCGATGATTAGCTGTACAGAATCTTCTGCTTTTGGGCATCAAATTCGGCGTCGGTGAGGATCCCCGACTCATGCAATGATCCAAGCTGCTTCAACTGCTCAAGTTTATCATCAGTCAACCCGCCGGACGGCGCTGGTGCGGCAGCCTGTGGTGGGGGTGGCGCCGGTTGCTGGTAGACTGGCTGCGCTGCCTGCTGCTGTTGCGCGTCTTGCTGCTGCTGCAGATCGGCAATCTGTGCGTTCTGGTCGGCCTCTTGCTGCTGTTGCGCCGCCGATTTCGTAGCTATGTGATGGCCCGCTGCATAGGCAATCCCGCCTACCGCGGCGGTCCTTAAGAGTGGTCTTCTTCTGAACATAGGTCTTCTCCTTTTTTCTGTTACTCAGCAGCTTTGACTGCTGTATGTTCCTGTCCGGCACCCTGCTTCGCCGCCTCGAGGTCTTTCTCCAGCTCTTGCAGCACATCAGGAGCCACAAACCCTCCAGCCACGGCCACGCCACCTGCATTCTTGATCGCTTCCTTCAAGCCGATGGCCCAGGTATGTTCGAACAGGAGCAGGCCGGCCGCACTATTGTTGGGAATGCCGGCTGCTACCTGCTCGATATCTTCTGGAGCGAGCAGGCCCATGAGATCACCGGCCAAGGGACCAAGCTCCGCAGCTTCCTCTCCACTCAGATCACTCAATTCCAGCGCGGTGACGTTGCCCTGCTCATCTTTCTTGAGAGCGAACAGATCGACCACGCGGATGATGCCTTTGTCTCGCGCAGCGCGCAGTTCCGCCAGGATCTGGCCTGTGAATCGATTGCCTTCAAAACCGACGACTAAGTATTCTAGTGGACCCAGAGTCATAACACTTCTCCTTTTCCAATCACTACATTCCGTACGTACAAAGAGAAATCGCTTTATACCAAGAGCGAACTCCTGCTTCACCTGGCTACTGCCTAAGTATAGAACTATGGGGACAAAAACACATCTTCCGAACGCGCTATTTTTACACACTGTGAGATATGGCGGGAGGAGTAAACGATCATAGCGCATAATGTGTTTGCACTAGATCGTTTACGACATACTTATCCAAAAATGCTGATCAGTCCTATGATCAGCACGCTGCTTCGCTTACAGCAAAATGTCGTCGATCGGATGGGATGACACCAGGCTGAATTGTTGTTCTAGCATCCTCAGGTAATCACTCTGTACCTTTACCATGACTGGATCGTCTCCGAACAGACCTGTTTCTACATCTTCTGCTAGCTTATTCACCAGAACAACCAGAAATGCTCTGAACTCGGTGGATTGGGTATCTACACCTAGCGGCGCACTGGCTTTCTCAATATACAGGCGCAATGCGCGCCAGGCTGATTCTTTATCTGAAAGGGATGAGAGATGCAGCACACGCAAGGGGATCTCGGTATCCTCGAACACGCCCTGAATCAGGGTATTGTCTGGATAGGCCTTTTTCACTTCCAGGACGAAATTCATGTTCTCGATCACATCTCGCAGCCTGGTCTTCGGATCAGACACGCTCATCGTCAGTACCAGCACGAGTAGAGCCCCTGGCAGTGCCATCAGCCCGGCCTGTTGTTCTTCGGTATAGTAAGGTATAAGTGTCCCCCTTCCTGCAATGTATCTAGGTGACACGACTTATCCATCTATTTCGCATCCGCTCTTCTTTGTCCTGGAAGGAATTGTATCGCTGCTTACAGTCTACAGGCCTCTCATGAAAAACACATCTTACGAACGCACTATTTTTATGCGATGTGGGATACATCGGTACATGAAAGGGTCGCTTCGTATAGTGCTAACGCGCTAGGCTCTCAATCAGTTCGAGTTCTCACTCGTCACCGGAGTGACTAAAATAGTGTGTTCACAAGATGTGTTTTCAAGCGTTACCATGCTATACTCAACAACGGAAGCGTATCAAGCTCTACGCAATGATCCATGGCGGTCGAGAGAGATAGCGGCCCAGGAAAGCTATCCAACACTGGGTCGAGTAGTTGTATAAACAAGGAGGAACATCACATGACACTCGTCCAGTTCTTTGGCGCCATCGCCAAGCTGTCCGGCTTGATTTTTGTCGTTACCAGCATGGTGGCGATGGGATTGAGTTTGACCGTGCCGCAAATCATCGCCCCGTTACGCAATGTGCGCCTCGTGATCCTGGCGCTGTTCGCCAATTTCGTTCTCATTCCACTGATCGCCTACGGCATTATACGGGTCATTCCCCTCGCCGAACCGCTACAAATCGGGCTGATCTTGTTGGCAACGGCAGCGGGCGCACCCTTTTTGCCCAAACTAGTGCAGGTCGCCAGGGGCGACATTGCCTTCGGCGTCGGACTGATGGTGCTGCTGATGGTCGTCACGATCATCTACATGCCAATCGTGCTGCCACTACTCCTGTCGGGCGTCCAGGTGGATCCGTGGGCTATTGCGCAATCGCTGATTCTGTTGATGCTCATCCCGCTGGGTATAGCGCTGTTCATCCGAGCACAGGCGCCCGAAACTGCCGCCACCTACCAACCCGTCATGAACAAAGCGTCGAGCTTAGCGATTCTCATCTTGCTGGTCGTCGGGCTGGGCTTGAACGTGTCCAACATTCTGAATTTGATCGGTACCGGCGGCATTCTCGCTCTGCTGCTTTTTATCATCGCCTCGTTTGCGATTGGGTTTGTGCTTGGCTTGCGTGACCCAGGCATTCGCAGCGTGATGGGTCTGGGAACGGCGCAACGCAACATCTCCGCCGCGCTTGTGGTGGGCGCGCAGAATTTTAGCGATCCGAATGTGATTACCACACTCCTGGTCGGGGCCATCCTGCTGCTGCTCCTGCTCCTGCCTACTGCGCGTCAATTGGGTAGCCGTGTCAAAGCCTCCACTCCAGTGGCTGAGCCAGCCGCAGGTTCATAAGCGGGCCTTTTTTCATTGAAGTATCCACAGTACCGACCACGGGGATGGTGGACGATCTCTGGCACCTGCCGGACATCGAACTGATCCAGTAACGAGCGATCATCGCGAAGCATCTACTGCCTCAGGCCAGAACGGCCCTCACAGCTCGTCTTTATTTTCCGGTTCGCCCTTGTGGAGGCGCGAATGCTGCCAGGGCCATTCACCATTGATCTCGACCTCGAGCGACCAGCTCAGAAAGGTACGGACGAGCACGATAAGCGCAAGCACGCCAACACTGGCAAAGGTGGGATTGATGGCAACGCTCCTGATGATGTCGGCTGCAACCAGCAGTTCTAGTCCGAGCACGATGGCTCTGCCCAGGTACAGGCGCAGATGTCTAAACGCCATCGGGCCATCCCTCTCACGAATGAGGATGACAACGCAGCGCAGGAACGCGAGAATGCTTCCAATGACAAGCACGATGACCCCTGCCTGCTCGAAAGCCGAACCGATCAGATCAATCGTGTACTTGTTATCCAGTTGAATACGTATCCTTCCTGGTCGGTTAATTAAGCCTGGGTAGGCAAAGGCTCCTCTTCCTCCGCGCGTACCAACTTCTCTTTCCAACGCGGCAAGAGCACCCGCAGGGTCAGCCCTTGCCCAAGCAGCGTCACCAGGATCACGCCGTAGACGATATCTGTTAACAGGTTGCGCTGCTCAAGTTCTGTGGGTAAGCCCAGCACCAGGGCGAGCGAAAGAGCACCCCGCAGGCCCGAGAGCACCATCACCGGTCGCCATGCTGAGGGTACGGGACGCGGACGAGGGAGCCTGGAGCCCCGCTCACCGGTTCGGCGTGCCCACCAGCGAGCCAGCACATCCTGCAATGGTATGAACGCGTAGATCATCAGCACACGGCCGATGATGGCCCCGAGCAGGCCAAAGAAGATGCCCGGGAACGATTGCACAAGATTGGTCGAGGCCAGTTCAAAGCCCAGTAGGAGGAAGAGCAACGAGTTGGCGAGATAGTTGATGAATTCCCAGACGTCATCAGCGGCTTCGATCGTGCGGGGGGACATGGCATGCTTGCGTCCGTAGCTGCCCATGACCAGCCCAGCCCCCATCACGGCCAGTAAGCCTGAAGTATGCAAGGCCGTTCCCAACAGGTACATGCCGTAGGCTACGGCGACAGTGACCGTAATCACGATCAGACGATCATCGATGCGGCGCAAGAGATGCGACACAACCCATCCCACGCCAAAGCCGAGCAGCAAGCCTCCGAAAATGAGCCAGAGCACCTCTCCGGCAATCCCCAGAACTGGAGTGTTCAGGAACGAGGGAGTGTCCGACGCCTCTGCCAACCCCAGGGTGGGCAGCAGCACCGCCAGGACTAACTCGTAGGCCGCGCTCCCGGTGCCATCATTGAAAATGCTTTCCCCTTCGACCAGGGTTCGTAAGCGATCAGGCACACCTAGCTGCTGAAACAAGGCAATGATCGCCACCGGATCGGTGGGGGAGACAATCGCGCCAACCAGCAAGGCCAACAGCCAGGGCAGGCCGATGCCCCAGGAGAGGGCAGCCGCTATTACCAGCAGGGAGAGCACCAGTCCAGGGATAGCAAGCAAGACGATGGGCAACCAATCGGCCTCCAGCCGGTCAATCTCGGCGTTCCAGGCCCCTTCGAAGAGGAGCGCGGGAATAAAGACATAGAGAACCAGGTTGGGATCGATATGCTCGTTCGGAACGAACGGCAAGAACCCGACGACGAAGCCGATGATCACCAGCAACAGGGTGTAGGGCACCCGCAAGCGCCGTGCAAGCAGCGCCACGATCAAGGTCACGATGAGTAAGAGGATGAGAAATTCTACCTGGTTAACAAGACTTGATGAGCTTGTTCCGCTGCTCAAGAGACCCGATAGAACCATCGTTTTCACGTCCTTATATATTTACATCAATATGAGAAACGGAAGCTCCACAATTATGGCAGATATGATACCGTCGATTCATAATGACTTCGCTCCCCTGGTTCATGTACAACTTCTCGAAGCGCCAGGGGATTCCTAACCTACTCACCATATTGACTGCCAGACCCATGGCGCAACAGTAGAACAGCGCTGTTATGCTTGAACTGTCATGCTGAGTACAGTCCTGCCATGCTTCGCTGCGCTCAGCATCTCGCTGCCCATCGAGAGAGACCCTTCGCTGCACTCAGGGTGACAACATGTACACCGCCTATTTTCGTAACCTATACTTTCCATCGAGAGAGATCCTTCGCTGCGCTCAGGGCTTGCCCCGAACGCGGGTGAATGGGGTGACATCAAGGCTTCTAGTCCAGTGGCTATCGAAATGTGTCGTAACCCATAGCATAGAGCTTGATATGCTTTGCTATTGAGTATAGGGTGTAACGTGTGAAAACACATCTTCAGAAGACACTATTTTATGCATTTGCAGAACGATGAGGAGTTGAAGGTTCTCAGTTCGCTAGAGCGTTTGCACTAGATGCTCCTCGCAGAAACTCAGAATCTGAAATGTACACTTCTTAAGTGTGGTCAATTGTAGTCTGAGGAACGCTCGCCCCTATTTGGTATCAGGCACTTCCAAGGGGTAAAATCTTTCCTCGATGGCCTGGATTTGGTTTAAAAACACACGCATAGATTTGTGTTTGTGTTACCCAAATAGTATACTGTTTCTTGATGAACTATTGGGTAACACACCTGGATATGTTGATAGTACCATGCAAGAAGAGGTTTGTTCCTATGCCGAAGGCAGCTCCGTATCGTGTGACCTGGATCCCCGAGGGAGGGTCCTACGAACTCCATGACATCTCCAGCCAGCAAGCACTCCCTATCGTTCCCGGCAGTCGCGAGTGGTTCGACTGGCTGAAGAGCGTTTCGTCTTTCACCTTCGGTGGCCAGCATGCTCAGTTGACGGTACGCCAGGAGTCCAGGTCAGGAGGCAGCGCGTATTGGTACGCCTATAGGAGAACCGGACGGAATACGGCCAAGAAATACCTGGGTCGGAGCAGCGACCTTTCCCTTGCCCACTTAGAGGAGGTAGCTCTCCAGCTTGCATCTCCCTTGGCCATTCAAAGCGAACAGGAAACGCCTCTACTCGACCCATCTCAAGAGACAGCGCAAGCTCTCAGCAAGACGTACACGCCGGTTCCGTCCAGAGGTAGCGGAGGCACGAAGGATCGCGCAGGGCAACGTCTGGGAAACTACCGGCTGACCCGCTGGCTGGCGAAAGGTGCCTTTGCCGACGTCTACCTGGGCGAGCACATCTACCTCAATAGTCAGGTAGCCATCAAAGTCCTGCACACCCAGGTGGACGCACATGCCACCGAAGACTTTCTTACTGAAGCGCGCCACCTGAGCCACCTGATGCACCCGCATATCATCCGCGTCTTCGACTTTGGCATCGAGCACCAGACCCCGTACCTGGTGATGGACTATGCTCCGCATGGGAACCTGCGAGAGCTTCACCCTCCTGGCACGATTGTACCGCTCTTGACTGTCGTCACCTACACGAGCACCATCGCCTCGGCCTTGCAGTTTGCCCACGATCAGCACTTGCTCCACCGTGACCTCAAACCCGAAAACGTGCTCTTAGGACCCAAACATGAGGTGCTCCTCAGCGATTTTGGTCTGGCGCTGCTCATGTCTGGTTCGGAAACCGTCCAGGTGCAGCAGCGTTTCGGCACGCTTGACTACATGGCGCCTGAGCAGATTCGCGGCCAAATCAGCCCGGCCAGCGATCAATACGCCCTGGCCGTGATGGTCTACGAGTGGCTGAGTGGACACCTTCCTTTACAAGATTCGGCTCCTGAGCTTGCCAATGAGCTTCTCTCTCCCTCCCTTGCCTCTTTGAGCGAGCTACATCCGGGCATCTCATCCTCGGTCGAAGAGGTCGTCTTCAAAGCCCTGTCAAAAGGCCCACAGAGGCGCTTCGTGGATGTGCTCAGTTTTGCCGCCGCCTTTGAAGAGGCGGCCCAGGCCAGCTCACATATACCATCGACACCATCTATCGATACTGAGTTGCTGGTCAAGAGCAGGCACGTGCTCTACACCAATCTGCCGCACCCGCTCACACCACTCTTTGGGCGCGAGGAGGTACAGCAGGCAGTTCGTGCCATGCTCGCACGTCCCCGGGTACGCATGCTCACCCTGACTGGTGCACCTGGCGTCGGCAAGACACGCCTGGCCGTAGCTCTTGCAAGCGATGTGCTGGAGGAGTTTACCCACGGTGTGTGTTTTGTACCGCTGGCTCCCATCAGTGATCCCGACCTTGTCGTCTCCGCCATTGCGTATGCACTGGGAGTCCAGGAGTACGGGAAGCGTCCCCTCTTCGAATACCTCAGTGCGTTCCTGCGCACCAAACAGCTCTTGCTGCTGCTGGACAATTTTGAGCAAGTGCTGCCAGCCGCTCCTCTGCTTTCTGATCTCCTCATGGCTTGTCCCGAACTCAAGTTCCTGGTGACAAGTCGAGCTGTACTCCATCTTGAAGGCGAATACGTGTACAAAGTGCCGCCGCTTGCCGTGCCTGATTTGCAGCATCTGCCAGCGCAGGATAGCCTGTCACAGGTTGCATCAGTGGCACTCTTCGCTGAGCAAGCGCAAGCCAAACAGTCCGATTTCGAGCTGACCGGGGATAATGCGGCTACCATCGCCGAGATCTGCGTGCTCCTGGACGGCTTGCCCCTGGCGCTTGTCCTGGCCGCTGCACGTATCAAGGTTCTCCCACCATGGACACTGCTGGCACGCCTCTCGCAAGGCTTCGAGGTGCTCACCGGCGGTGGACGAGATGCGCCTGTACACCAGCAAACGCTGCGCGCCACCATCAGTTGGAGTTACAACTTGCTCTCGACTGAGGAGCAAAGCCTCTTCCGGTACTTCTGTGTTTTTGTGGGAGGCTGTACGCTTGAAGCGGCCGAAGCGGTCGGCACGGCAGCTAGCGAGAACGTCACTCCCATCCTGGATGTGATCTCCTCTTTGTTCGATAACAGTCTGCTCGAGCGGAGGGAACAGGAAGCAGGGAAGCCACGACTCAACATGCTGGCGACCATCCGTGACTATGGTCTGGAGGCGCTCGCTACGAGTGGAGAGCTCGAGCGCGCCCACGATGCTCATGCGGCCTACTACTTGTCACTCGCAGAGGGTGCCGAATCGGCCCTGGTCGGTGCTAAACAAAGCAGTTGGGCGGATCAAGTGGAGCGAGATCATGAGAACTTCCGGGCTGCCCTGCAGTGGCTGCTGGAACAAGGCAACATCGAAGAAGTGTTGCGGCTCGCAACAGCCTTACAGCAATTCTGGTTGCAGCGCGGCTATCTCAGTGAGGGTCGTCGCTTCCTGGAACAGGCCTTGGATGCGGGAAGACTGGAACCGATCTCGATCTCTTCACAGGTACGGGCAAACGCACTCTACGCTGCCGGATACCTGGCATTCTGGCAGAATGATCCAGGACAAGCTATTGTGCTGCTTGAAGAGAGCGAGCGGCTGAGTCGTCAACTGCAAGACAAGCGCGGCATCGCGAGCGCATTGACCTATCTGGGGGCGATTACACATAATCGCGGGGAGGTAGCAGCAGCAGCAACGATACTCGAGGAAGCGTTACGCCTCTGCAAGGAAGTGGGAGCGAAAAGCGAGCTCGCTGAACTCATAGCAATGTTGGGAGTAGTGCCGCTGTTTCATGGGGAGTATACGAAGGCTCGTGAGATCCTTGAGGAGGGCCTGGCTTTGTCTAAAGAGGTGGGAAATGTCTGGCTCACTGCCACTTTCCTTTACTTTCTGGGATTGATAGCCTATGAACTGGGAGCGTACACACACGCAAGGATGCTGACCGAGGAGAGTCTGGCACACTATAGAACATTAGGCAAACCAATTTTCTTCTTGGAAACCTTGATCACGTATACATATGAATTGATAGCGCTTGGGGACGAGTTGACGGCACGCACATTGCTGGAGGAGACGCTCTCGCTCAGTCGAGAACTGCAAAGCCAGGATGATAGCGCGCGGACGCTCTGTGGACTGGGCTATCTGGCGTTGCGACAAGGGGATCTGGTCCATGCGCGCACGCACTACGTGGAAAGCATTACCAGCTTACAAGGACGCTGGATGATTCCCCGACTGAAGTGGGCCCTGGCCTCGAGCCTGGAAGGGCTGGGGGAAATCGCGCTCGCAGAGGGACTGGTCGCCTGGACAGTCCGGCTGTTCGCCTCGGCTGACGCTGTACGCTCAGCCCATAGGTATTATAGCCCGCTAGCTATGAAGCAGCCATTCTATGACCAAACAGTAGCAGTGGCACGCGCTCAGTTGGGGGAGAAAGTCTTTGTTGCTCTTTGGGATGAGGGTCAACAACTCACTTCAATTGAAGCACTGACCGCAGAAGCACGTGTCCCCATAACCACGTCGGGTCTAAAGGCGGTGTCAACTTCAAGACTGCCCCCTCCTGCTGCTTCACTTGATGGGCTAACGGCGCGTGAAGTCGAGGTACTGCGCCTGGTGGCAATAGGGCTCTCCAAGAATCAGATAGCCGAGCAGCTTGTTCTCAGCCCAAACACCGTCAATGTGCATATTCAATCGATCTACGGGAAGCTAGGGATCAATTCACGCAGCGCCGCCACTCGCTATGCCATCGAGCATCACCTTGCGTGAGAAATGTAGGGGCGAGACTTGCACTCGCTCCCGTCACTAACGCTTCACATCACCCTTAGCGCAAACACACTACCGGAAGTTTGTTGACACAGGGCATAGTGTGGTAAAATGAGGGGAGAGGAGGAAGATGAGATGACGAAGCGTATTGAGATTGCCCCTGCCCCCGAGCCGCTGGAAGCCTATGCCAGGCACTTTGATGCCTTGTTGGGTAAAAGCAACCAACGTGATGAATTTCGCCGCTACCTGGAGGGCTTGCTCTTGCCGAGTGAACGCCAGAAGACCTTGACCGGACTGGTCAATACCGAGCCAGAGGTGGGAGCACAGCAGCCACGAGCGCAAAAGCTGCAATGGTTTCTCTCGGAATCCACCTGGGATGAGCGCCAGGTGCAAGCCGAGCGGCTCACCCTGCTGCGCGAGGACCCGGCCACCGCGCCAAGCACAGACGGGGTGCTGGTGATCGACGAGACCGGCGATCGCAAGGATGGACAGCACCCCGCACATGTGGGGCGCCAATATTTGGCGAACCTGGGCAAGATCGACAATGGGGTGGTCTCGGTGACGAGCCTGTGGGCTGATGAGCGCGTCTACTACCCGGTCGATGTTGAGCCCTACACCCCGGCTCACCACTTTGAGAAAGGCAAAGAGGATCCGCAGTTTCGCACGAAGCTCAAGATCACCGTAGAACTGGTGCGCCGAGCAGTGCAAGCACACATCACCTTTCAGCGGTGGTAGCGGACTCGTTCTATGGCGTGTCTCGCGGCGTCAAGCGGCCTAGAATTTGCGGCCAGTATGGTCCGTGCAAGTTACATCCTGCCTATGCCGATACAGGGCACTACTCCCTATCTGTTGCTCGCTTGTATCATGGCTTATGGAGTCCAAGACCGCAGTATTCAACAAGCTCCTCCTGTTTCAACTGCAGTTTGAGTTGGTTGATTGTACAACTAAAGAAGGCCAGAAATGGCCTTCTTTTAGATGAACGCACAGGTGTATACAGATCTATAGTAACCCGTTGCGGCGCTGTCGGCGGCGGCGTCCTGCTACTGAAACTGGTGTAAGTGGTCGTCCTATCATACTATCCTCCTCTTTTACTGAACTAACGCTCTTATTTTTGCTGCTCAAATTCTTCAACAGCAGCGGATACTTTATCTGGGTGAATTCGACCCTCGGCCAATAGCTCACCTCCCACATGGAGCAGAGCCT
>Ga0137383_10000885_pt1 | contig 16835 bp, 17 predicted proteins | sample SagtaG_19_FD_104817 | JGI IMG/M metagenome (GOLD analysis project Ga0137383, IMG submission 104817) | Vadose zone soil microbial communities from Sagehorn Ranch, Mendocino, California, USA - Sage2_R_40_16 metaG | ecosystem: Environmental > Terrestrial > Soil > Vadose zone | place: USA... | reverse complement strand
CGCGATCAGGTGGATTGCTCAGGTGGCTCTGAGGGTCGCATACCGGTCGCGGATAGAATTACGGGCCGCGTGCCGAGGTAGCTCAGCTTGGTAGAGCACTTGACTGAAAATCAAGGTGTCGCCGGTTCAAATCCGGCCCTCGGCACCAACTCTGAATTGATCCTCGGTCCGCAGGCGACAAGCCCGACCGAAAACGTAATCGGGATCGAAGCCCAAATCTTGTGGGTCGAAGGATCGATTCCGATAGAGGATGTCTACGCGATACGCCGTCACTTAGACCGAGCCCAAAGCGGGGGCTGCCAAGGTCGGTCCATCCTCGATGCGCATGTCGCGGTACGCCGTACGAATTCCGCGATGGTGGCTGCATTGTGGTCGTACGCCGGCTTCATGTGCACCTCAAGGCGAATCCTGGTTGGGCCCAGCGACGACACTTGTCGGAACTAGTGGATGGGACCCCGATTGATCGTTGGGGGTTCAGTCCTCGCTTCCTGCAGACTGCTCGCGTGACTCACGAGGTGAGATGAAATGGCCCGACACGTCCGTCGTTACTCTCGCAGTAGATCTCGCGTATCTTCCCGCGCAGGCTCGGCGGGATGGCCGCGATCAGTTCCGGTTCATTGCCCTCGGTGTCGATCTTGAGCAGATCGATCCGGCCCTCCCGGCGCAGGATGTCACCAAGCACCTCCTCAATCGCGAGGCATTGGACCTCGACGCTGCCCGACTCGTTGGGCACCTTTACAAGCGAACCGTAGCGCCCGCTGGGTTCTTGGGAGAAACGAGCGCGACCGCTTGTTACCGCGATGGCGGCTGGGTTGATCTCGTAACGGGTCTCGAGGCCGGCAAGAGTCCCTCTCAGGCGCGGGACATTCCTCGGGTCGGGTTCGAAGCAGTAGACCCGAGCATCCGGCCGGCGGGTAATGAAGAAGAGAGCTGATACGCCGATGTTGGCGCCAATGTCGACAACTATCTGGGCGCCGCCCTGGCCATAGTCCAAGCGGCAGAAACTCTCGATAACGGTCACAAGGTCGTGGCGACTCCGCAGGAGGACGTGACGTGTCCCCAATGGCGTTCGTAAAGAGGCGGTCCACGGATATGAACCTGCGCCGAACAGATACCGAGAGAGGACGCTGACCGGTTGTTCGACCGTGTAAAAGAGGTTCTTGAGGGCGCGATAGTGAGGCGCTTCAAACGGAGCCCTCAGCACGCGGCCGGCGTCCCGGTGAAAAAGCCGCACCAGATCTGTCTCCCGATCGAAATTCTAGTGCCACGGCGGCCTCAACCCTGTCTCGCGAACTGTGTCGCGAGCCCGCCCGCCACCCCTTGGAGTTGCGGACTGGAGGCACGCCAAGGCATGAAAATCGGGCACCCGCGGTGAGCGCCGGATACCCGAGGAAGATCAATCCTTGCGCGCGGGATCGGGCCGAGTTAGGCTCATCCGTGGGGAGTCGGGACCGAGCCCACGCACGTCTCAACGTGATAGATCGGCTACCGACGTCATGGGGCAGGCGTTCATCACGGGGAGATCCCAATGGCTCCGAGCGAGCCGGTGGTCGGTGTGTCAAGCGCGATGGGCAGTGGAAATGCGCCCGCGAACGCGATGGGGCAGGTCGCGCACGATGCCATTGAGGGCATGCCGAATGGTCACAATGAAATACGTGCAGCTGCCACCGGTGCTGGTGGCCAAGCGGCCTCTCCGATTGCGTCAGAGGTCACGACTGCTGCCGTGGCGACCAAACACCTGGATGGCTTCGCACTCGAGTTTGCGACCGACTTTCTAGCCCTTCAACTCTCAGCCGTTATGGGCCTGCTCCTCCTGTCGGTGTTGTCACATGACCCGAATAACTCACTCGACCATTTCTGGGCGAGCCTGCTTCACCTGACAGCGCTCTTCCCGGGTTTCTTGATCGCATTCATCACATATGGGCTGTACCGACGAACTGGGCGGCGAATCCAGCCCTCCGTGTTTGACGATCTCAAGGACATCACTCACGCCATGGCGGCTGGCGGATTTCTAGCATTGGCAATCGTCGTCGCAATACACAAGATCAGTGCCATTCAAGTCTCAGTCAGCAGCCAGCTTGTGGCCATGGGTGCGGTGGGGCTGATCATTGTTCCCGCTTCGAGAGCATTTGTTGCAAATGTCATTCGCTGGCGGATCAACGGTGCAACGCGGATCGCTGTGGTTGGGACAGGCACGGTTGCACAGCAGGTCGCGCGCCGGCTCCAAGCCAGGACCGGGGTGTCATGGATCGGATTTGTTGACGATCATCCGCTCCCGGGTTTCGAAGTCATCGGCTCCATTGCACAACTGCCAGAGCTATGTCATAGATACCGACTGGATCAGGTCATCGTCGCGTTTTCACAAGCCCACCCTGCGGATTTGACGACACTCCTACGACCTCTCCACGGACGGGTATCGATTGCGGTAGTACCTCGATACTTTGATCTGGTATCACTGCGGTCTCAGATAGAAGAGATTTACGGGCTGCCGGTCGTCGATGTTGCTTCTCCCCATCTTGGCCTCGCCTCTCGGATGGTCAAACGTGGACTCGACATCGCCATGGCAAGCATTGGGCTGGTCTTGTTCGCGCCATTGTTGGCAGTGATCGCGATCGCGATCAAAAGCTCATCCCAGGGCCCAATTCTATTTCACCAGAGCCGAATCGGCCAAAATCGTAAGGCCTTCACGATCCTCAAGTTCCGGACCATGACGTTTGGCGCCGAGGCGCAGCGCGCCATGCTCAGCGATCGGAATCAGGCCGACGGGCCTCTGTTCAAGGTAAAAGGTGATCCGCGCGTCACCATGATCGGACGGGTGTTACGGCGTACGAGCCTCGATGAGCTGCCCCAGCTATGGAATGTGGTGCTAGGCGACATGTCGCTCGTTGGGCCTCGTCCTCTGGTTGCTGAGGAGTCCATTCAGATAGATGGTTGGGCCGCTCGCCGTTTCGATGTACGCCCAGGGCTGACCGGCCAGTGGCAGGTCTCCGGTCGCAACGAGCTCGCTCACAACGAGCTCTGTCGTCTCGACTACCTCTATGTCGCCTGCTGGTCCATGCAATGGGACCTCAGAATCCTTTGGCAGACGGTGGGCCGCGTCGTAAGTGGTTACGGCGCGTACTGATGGAATTGCGGCTCACGCCTTGATGACACTCCTGGTCTGCTCCGGTGGGGGTCACCTGAAGCAGTTGCAGCTGTTACTGCCTCGCCTCGGTCTATCGCAGATGGATACGGTTTGGGCAACGTTTGACACAGCGCTAAGCCGATCCCTTCTCGGCACCACCAGCGTGGTCTTCATCCCCTACACGGCACCGCGTGACATCGCCGGGACAATCCGCAACACGCCATTGGCTATTCGACTCCTACGGGAGCGGCGGATCGACGTGGTTATCAGCACCGGCGCAAATCCCGCATTAGCCTTCATGCCCGCGGCACGACTCTTGAACAAGCCGTGTCACTTCATCGAAAGTGCCACCAGAACGCGTGGGCCGTCGTTAACCGGAGCGTTCTTAAGTCGGGTTCCAGGTGTCCATCTCTACACGCAAAACAACGCTTGGTCGAACCGCAGGTGGGTCTATCTCGGGTCGGTGTTCGACAACTTCGAGAGTCGGGGTGCAACGGAGAACAATGGACCGATTCGGCGCATCGTTGTGACGGTAGGAACCACTGAGACCTATGGATTCCGCCGCCTCGTTGAAAAGATGTTCGAAATCATTCCACGCGGTGTCGATGTGCTTTGGCAGACCGGAGCCACGGACACGTCTGGCTTGCCGATCTCGGCATGGCCGAGCGTGCCGGCGGCCGAGCTCGTCGACGAGCTCCAAAGGGCGGATGTCGTTGTCGCTCATGCGGGCACCGGCTCCGCGCTTGCCGCGCTCGAAGCTGGAAAGTGCCCGGTCCTGATTCCACGCCGTGCACACTTTGCCGAGCACGTGGACGACCACCAGGCGGACACGGCCGCGGAGCTCGAGCGCAGGAACCTGGCGATCGTGCGCTCAGTTGAAGGCATCACGTTCGAAGATCTAAATGCCGCCGCGCGGCGAACCGTCCAGTCTCTCGCCGCACCGCCGCCGATTCGCCTCGCCGGTCTCAATTGATGGCTGCTTCAAATATGCGGCCCGTAGCCATCGCACACGATTACCTCACTCAACGTGGAGGGGCCGAGCGCGTGGTCCTCGCTCTGCTCCAAGCCTTTCCCGACGCTCCCGTCTATACATCTGTTTACCACCCGGAGAGAACTTTTCCGGAGTTCCGCGACGTGGAGATTCACTCGACGTTCTTGAATTACCTCAAGCCGATGCGCGCGCGCCACCGCCTGTTGTTCCCGGCGCTGGCACCAGCCTTCTCCAGGCTTCGAATTCCGGCTGAGGTTACCGTGTGCAGTTCGAGCGGCTGGGCTCATGGGGTTGGGGTGGCCGGCAGAAAGGTCGTGTACTGCCACAATCCTGCGCGCTGGCTCTATCAGTCGGAGCAGTATCTCGGCGAACACCCCGGTCTGGCCGGCGTGATGTTGAAGGCCCTTGGACCCAGCCTGCAACGTTGGGACTGCCGCCACGCCGCCACCGCAAATCGTTATGTGACTTCGTCGAATGCGGTCAAAGAGCGCATTGCCGCGAACTACGGAATTCACGCCGAGGTCGTGCCACCTCCGCTCCAGGCGACGTGGTCGGGCGATGCTGAGATGGTCCCTGGCATCGAGCCAGGATTCCTCCTGTGTGTTTCACGGTTGCTGCCTTACAAGCACGTGGATCGGATCGTCGATGCGTTTCAAATGTTGCCCACCGAGCGCTTGGTCATTGTGGGAACGGGTCCCCTGGCGGCACAATTACACCGCAGGCAAAGTCCCCAGATGAAACTGCTGAGTAACGTGAACGATGCTCAGCTGCGGTGGCTCTATCTGTCCTGCGCGGGCCTTGTGGCCGCGTCACACGAGGACTTCGGCCTCACGCCGTTGGAAGCGGCCGCGTTCGGCAAGCCGTCCGCAACGCTGGCCTGGGGTGGTTTCCTCGACACGGTCAGGCCGGGATCGACTGGTGTGCTGTTCGACCGACCCAATGCGGATGCGATTGCCGAGGCGATTCGCGAACTGAAGAGACGCGCCTGGGATGCCGCCACGCTCCGAACGCACGCCGGTGGCTATTCGCTCAGTCGGTTCGTCGAGCGTCTGCGCGGGATCGTGCGAGAGGAGATGCGTGCGTTTCATTCAGAGGACCAGGCGGCGGGTAACCGCCGATCCAGTCCCGGCGTCTCTGCCACAGCATCGGCCACCCAAGATCCCGCTGAGCCACAAGGCCGACGCGACAGAGCGTGGCGCGCAGTGCGACACCGGCCAGCAGCATGGTAAGTCCCCAGGTCCGGAGGAATCCCGCCCAGTTGCGTCGAAGGAACGTCGCCTTTCCCCGCATGAGCAGGACAGATTTGTCGTTGGCGGTGGCGGACGAGGCGCCGACCTCATGGACGATCGAAGCATCGGGAGTCACGATCGGCCGATATCCACGTCTTGCCGCACGGTGCGAAAGGTCGGTGTCCTCGCCGTACATGAAATACACAGGATCGAAGCCACCCAGTTCGTTCCATACAGAGCGGGGCACGAGGCAGAGGGAGCCCGTGATCACACCAACCTCCCGCACGGAATCCCTTTGCCAATTTCCCAGTGCCTCGGGATTGAAGTATCGCGATGTCGGAAACGCCGTCGATAGGCCGAAACCGAAGCATGTAAGGCTCCACCAGTTAGGAAGTGCCCAGGACGAGCGAGGGTCGAGGGTTCCGCCCGGCCGGACCGTTCGGCCCCCATACAACCCATGACCGGGGTGAGCAAACGCAAATTCTCGAAGCCGGTCAAGCGCGCCTTCCAATACGACCGTGTCGGGGTTAAGGAGGACGAGAAAATCCCCATGGGCCCGGCCGGCGGCCAGATTGATGGCGCGGGCATACCCCACATTATTCTCCAGCGGCAAGACCTCTACTTCCGAGAAGTCTCGCGAAATGGCCTCAACCGTCCCATCCGAGGATCCGTTGTCCACCACGATGATTTCGAAGCGGCTGTCTCGGGTCTGTGTGTAGATCGAGCGGAGGCAAGCCAGGGTACGATCCCTTGTGCGATAGGAAGCGATGAGGATGGAGAGTTGGAGGCCCCGGCCAGCCCCGGCTCCCATCCCTAGCCCGCCCCCGAGGTCGATGTGACAATCCCAGCCCCAACCATCACCGCCCCATTAGGCTACGACTCAATAGGTGGCCGTACTGCATGCGGCGAACTGAATTATGGTAGGTGCGGGGGGATCCTGCGTGGATATAGAGAGACCGGCCAAGGGGAGGCTTTCGAGGGCCTCGGAACCTGGGGCGACCGATCACAACAGCGCGTGAACTATGTTTGGGCGGCTGAGTCAAATCGTGTCGCCTCAATCGTTATAGGGAAGTGGGGTTCAAACAAGTGAGGAGCAAGGGGAACAGCTGATGGACCTGCTGGGTTTGATCATGATTCTCGTTCGTCGCTGGTACATTTTCCTCCTCCTGGTAGCGGTCACGGTTGGCGGCCTTGCATATGTGTATCCCGTGCTTAAGCCCGACTATCAGGCGACAGGAACTTTGCTGCTCGCCCCTCCGAACAGCCAGACGCAGTTGATTCAGTCCCAGCCAACCCAGATCCCGGTCAACCCCTTGCTCGCGACCAACACCGGAATGTTGGGCGTTGCAGCCACAATTGCCAGCTTGGGGGGCAGCCAAGCCGAGCGCCATTTGCTGGCCACCGATTACGGACTGACCTACACCATTGTGGTGGATGGCCATGCACCAGTAATCACCGTCCAGGGCACTGCCCAGTCCGACGATGCTGTTGTGAATGGGGTGGGCGTGCTCCTCGCCTACCTGAGAGACCAATTGAATAGCCTGCAGCAAAGCCTGGGCGCGCCTCCCAACCAGTTAGTGACCTCCAAGGTGCTCGACGCACCGCAAACTGCGGTGGTCTCGAACAGCAGTCGCAACAAGGTGGCACTGATCTTGGCGTTTGTTGGCTTTTTGGTGGCCTGCTCTATCACGTTCATCTTTGACGGCGTCCTCGTAAGCCTGCGCTACCGTAAGTTCATGAGGGCGCCGGCGAGGTCTCCATATCCAGCCTCGGCGGCGGTTTCCAGGAGGTCCCGGTTCGCTAAGCCGCCAGTGCCCGGCGGAGCTGCGGTCGGAGACGGTGCGAACCACGTACCGCAGGACAGCCTGACGCGGCGCTGAGGGCTTCTCGCAGGGCGATGGTCAAAGCTATCAAGTCGTCCGAGGGGCGCCTGACCATGGTCGCTTTGGGTCTGGCAGCAGGGCTCGGCGTCACGGTGGCCCTGCCGCTGGCCGGCGCGGCGATTGTGATCGCAATGGCCGCTGTCGCGTTCCTTACGCTCACCCGTCGAGATGCCGTGTCCTTGCTCTCAATCACCGTGGCGGCCGCGTATATACTGCCCGCGCGATACGCGATAGTCGGCCTTGGACCGACAGGCGTTCCGGCGGTGTTGGTCGGCTTGTTTGCGCTCTTCTGGTGGTTTGCAGCGCAGGCCTCAATCGAGTCAGGTGTGGCGCACGGTCTGCAGCCTATCCGAATCGCCCTGCTCGTCTTTGGCTGTACGACACTGATTGGGGCGGCCACTGCCTTCGCACACTCCATCACCGAAGGCGAAACCAACCAGGTCGAGAGGACCTTGATCAACTACGGAGCCTATTTCGGGGTCGCATTACTCGCTGCCGATGGAATTAGCAGCCGCGAGCGGCTCGATGCCCTCATGCGGCGCCTGGTCTGGGCTGGAGTCTTCATCGGCCTGATCGGGATCTTCCAGTTCATCGTGAGAATCGATCCGTACGCCCACCTGCAAATACCTGGCTTTCGGGAGTGGATTCCCCCTGGCGTTACCGTGTTTGGAGCACGCAGCGGGTTCGAGCGTGCACTTGGCACCTCAGAACAACCGATCGAGTACGCAGCGGTGCTCACGGCCCTGTTGCCGATCGCCGTGCACTACGCGATGAATGCCCCCCGCGAACGGCGGCTGCAGGATTGGACTGCCGTCGCCGTCATTCTCCTTGCAATTCCTCTGTCGATTTCCCGAACCGCGATCGTGGGGCTGGTCGTGGGCCTGGCCTTTCTGGCTGCCGCGTGGAGCTGGCGCCAGAGGCTGAGCGCAACCGTCCTCGCGGTGATGGGTGTGCTGGCAGCTCGAGTCATCGCTCCCGGACTGGTCGGGACGTTTTACTCCTTGATAGTCAATTCCTCCCAGGACAACAGCGTCATCGGCCGCACAGATCGGTACCCTGTCATCGAACAGTTGTTTTATTACTCGCCGATTTTCGGCTCGGGACTCGGCCGTGACAGACCTTCGCTGCCTTTCGTCGACAATCAGTACCTGTCGACCCTGATCGACACTGGAGCGATCGGCTTCGTAGCCCTGGGATTGGTCTTCGTTATTGCGATTTCCACCGCGCGAGGCGCCCGTCACAGGTCGGCCGACCCATCAACGCGTTCCCTCGGGCAAGCTCTCGCAGCCTCGATTGCGGTGACGCTGGCAACGTTTGTGACTTACGACGGCCTCTCTTTCAGAGTGGCGTCACTCACGCTGTTCATGGTGATCGGCACCAGTGGGGCGCTATGGCGTATTGCACGGGCTCCGGCGCCTGCTCCGGAGCTTGTTGCGACGCTAAATCAACCCGTCCCCGCGTGACACCAAAAGATGATCTTTAGAGCGCTGGTCTCCGCACAGGTAGCCCTGATGCTGTTCGCAATGTGCAGCGAGCACATCGCATCGGCCGTCGGATTGGCAACCTCGTATGTTTCGCCCGGGGGCTCGGGTAACTGCACGGCAGCCTCGCCGTGCGGATCGATTGATGTGGCTCTCCGAAGTGCAAGCGCTGGCGGAACAATCCTGCTTGCAAGTGGCAGGTACCCGACTCAAGTAATCCACGACACCGGCGGTAGGGCCGCACACTTTGCAACAAATGTCACAGTCGAGCCCGCCTCCGGAGCTAACCCGGTTCTGGCTTCAATCGTCGACTACGCTCCTCACCTCACATTTGCCCATTTGCGTGTCGACGCCACCTCATCGGGGTTTGGCAGCGGCTATGGGGGAGTCAACATCACGTCGCAGGCTCCTCACTCGCAGCTGGTGAATTCTCACCTCACCAACGCAACTCTGTCGCTCAGCTCATCCGACGTCTCCGCGGTCGGTAATGAGATCGGCCCGAGTCAGAACTACGACGGCATCGACGTTGGGAACGGAGCCAACGGCGTTCTCATCAGCCACAACCACATACACGACCTGACGGTCGGTGCAAGCAACCCAAATAACGTCCATGTTGACTGCGTCCAGATCTATGACTCGGCCAATCTGACAGTGACATCGAATTGGTTAGACAACTGCACCGATAGAGATCTGATCTTCTCGCCCGGCCGTCGCTGGGGAGTGACCAACGTGATCGTCGAGAACAACTTCATGCGTGGTTGCGTGACCACCCCTTGCCAAGGATCCGGCTATGTCGTAGACGCTCGAACAGCTCCTGGAATATGGAACCTCACCAACCTCTCGTTCGTGTCGAACACAGTGGTGGACGGTTCGACACTGATCGCTGCGAACGATCCGGGCCTGACATTCCGGGACAACATAGTCAGCTTCCTCGGCAATTGTATGAATGTGAGCGATCACAACCTGATAGCTGCGTATAACCGGGGACTGTGCAAGGATCCTGCCTTCCTCGGGGGTACCAACCTACTTCAGGCGCTGCCAAATTTCGTCAACCGGTCCGCAGGCGACCTCCATCTCGCGGGTGCCGATTCCCGTTTGAGATTCGCGGTTCAGGCGGCCCAGCCCATGACGGATATCGATGGCTTTCGTCGCTGCGAACCGTCCTACGTCGGGGCGCACGATTTCTGCGCCCACACGCTTGGGTCAGGTGGCGCCCCGCCAAAGCCCAATCCTCCGGCTCAGAAGGCTACAAAACCGAAACCCGTCGTGCCCAAGGCGGTTACAAAGGCGCCCCCGACGGTTAATGGCGGCGTGCCGTGGCTGTTGCTGGGGGCCTTGATCGCGGTCACAATTGCCGTAGTCATCGAATTCCGCGTCCGGCTGGGCCGTTGGCCGTGGTAAGGAATGAAATTGGGGAAAGGGGATTCGACATAACTCGGTAACGCGAAGCCCGAAAGTTAGGATCGCTTCGCCCGCCGGTGTCAACTGGGCTGTCTGTAGCGAGTGTGCCACAGTTCAGCCGGAGCCCGCGTTGAGGTGTTATCGATGCACGGCTCCTTTGCTTGCGTGCCGACGGGTGCGAACGACGCACTCGGCGATCGTCTTCGAAGTCGAGCATCCCCAGGGTTCTCGCATCGTCAAGATGCTGCGGAATAGGGACGACTCTGCCGGCATCCGCCGCTATGAGCGGGAGCGGCAAGTGCTGAGCGTACTGGAGGGTCGGGTACCTCCGGGCTTCATACCCCGAATCATCGCCGCCGCTCCCGGCGTCCTCATTACCGACAAGCTGGCTGGTAGACGCGTCCACGACCTTCTCTGGTGGCCGACGGCACACCGCGTGTTGGCAGTTCGCAAGGCCGGAGAGACCGCCCGCTTGCTGGCGGAGATACCCCTCGACGACGTGATTCTTCCTCCACATGCTCCGCCTGAGCTGGATGGCTACCTGTTGCTGGTGGGCGAAACACTGCCGTCCTGGGTCACGCGTGAGGCAGTGGCTGCCTCCGCCGAGACAGACCGTTCCGGATTCGTTCACGGTGACTTCGTGCCGACTAACTGGCTATGGGATGGAAAACGAACCGCAGTCCTTGACTTCGAGTGGGCTCGAATGGGCAATCCCGAGGAGGACGTCGCGATGGCCTGGGCTCGGCTCAGACTCGCCGGAGTCGAGAGGGGCCTCGTTAATGATCGGCTCGCATCCGAGGTGATCCGTCATTGGCTCCCGGCGCCCTCCGTGAGTTGGAAGGCATACGCACTGGTCAAGACCGTCGCCATCATCCTGACGCGGATGCGAACACGACCAGATCCTTTCCGCCAGATTGAGATGCGATTGCTCCGGCGATCACTCGATCTGGTCATCCAGAAGCTCATATAAGGACTGGTTCATGATCGACCTGAAGGCACTTGTACGGCGGGAGATAGGCTTTCGCGTCATCTCGGAGGCAAAGCTTCGATTGACACGCGCCGGCCCCACTTTGGCGCTTCGGAGGCGCGAAACGTTCGAGGTGAACCGCGCCCGCGCAATCCTGAAACGACCACCAACAGCGCTGGTGGCGACAATCATTCCGACCTACAAGCGCCATCAGCTACTGACGAGAGCCGTGGAGAGCGCGCTCCGGCAGTCCGTGGCCAACCATGCTGTGATCGTTATCGACGACGGCGGGGGCCTGCCCAGGCTACCCGACGATCCTCGCTTGACAACCGTCAGCTTGAGTCGAAATTGCGGCATCGTTGGCGTCGTCCGGAACGTTGGGATACGTGTCTCCGAGTCGCGGTTCGTGGCTTTTCTCGACGATGACAACGTGTGGACCCCAAACCACCTAGATGTGTCGCTTGCGGCGCATGCCAACGGCGCAGATCTAACCTATACGGCGCTGCAGAGGGTGCTGCCCAACGGCAACCCAGTGGGCGACGCGCTCTCTTGGCCTTTCCATCGACAACGCCTTCTCAATGAGCAATCGATCGACGTAAGCACCGTCGTAGTCAAACGCAGGCGAGGGGTGTTGTTCAGTCGGGTGCCTCGAAGACGGGGCGACGTTCCCAGAGAAGACTGGGAGCTTGTCTTCAGGCTCAGCCGCACGATGCGGACCGAGCACGTACCGGTGGTGACGGTTCGCTACCTCGTGAGCCCGGACAGCTACTTCACCCCATGGAAGGCAGACAGCAACCGGTGACTGGATGAGGGCAGTTCGGGCGCCCACTGCTGACGAAGCTCAGGCCGGGGTGGCGGCGTCATCGGCGATTCGCGGACTGGCTCGAAACGCCCTCTGGAACGCGATGGGGTTCGGCGTGGTCGGCGTGATTAACGTCTTTCTGATTGCTTTTGCGCTCCGCCACGTCACTGTAGGCGAATACGGCGCCTTCGCGCTCGCCAGCAGCGCGACCGGCTTGCTCACGCTGATCGGCTTCGGCCTCAGCATGTCCGTCGTGCGAGCGGTGGCCCGGGAGCAGACCAGTGTCGAGCAACCCGTGCGGGACAGCGCTCGTCGCGACACCGCTACCGCTCACGCCGCTTACGTCGCACTTGGCGGGCTGGCCATGCTCGCTTCGATAGTGCTGGTGGTCTTGCTTCCGAATTTCATCCGCGTAGTCGACAGTGGTAAGACAGTGCTCGCCGACAGCCTCTTGCTGATCGGCGCGGCAAACGCGGTCACAATCGGCACCTCGGCATTGCTGGGGATTGTGCGAGGCCGGCGCAAGTTCCAGCTGGTTGCCGTAGCCACGATTGCCGGCGCCGGTCTGAACGCGTTCATCACAGTAGTTACTATCTCCAGGCTAGGAATACTCGCGCTCGGTTTTGCGGCATTGGGGGCGAGTGTGTTGACGCCACTCATCCTCGCCCTTTGGATATGGCGCAATGTGCGTTGGTTTCGATTCCGCCCGATTAGACCGCGGTGGACCGACATCCGTCCAGTGCTGGGCTACGCAGCCCCATTGCTTGCAATTTCGGTGGCCTCCCGCGTCGTGACGACGACTGACGCCCTCATACTGGGAGTGCTCACGACTACCGCTGTGGTTGCTCTATATCGTGTTGGCGCCGTCGTTCCAAATGGGCTCATCAGCCTCGTCTTCACAGGGTACGACGTCGCCTTTCCCGCACTTGCAGGTTCCACCGACGCACGCACGCAGGAGGATGTGTCCGCATTTCTGACACGCGTTTTCGGATTCCTGGCCGGTCTGGTCTTCAGCGTAGTCGCGCTGTTTCGGGGGGATATCGTCCAGGTTTTGATGGGCCGGCCATCAGAGCTCGCCGCAACGATCCTGATGCTGTTTTGTGCGATATGGGTCATCAACACATCTGTGCATGGCGTCAGTCTTCTGCTGATCGCGCGAGCCAGGCAAAAGCGATTCGCAGGCCTTGTTGTTGCGGAGGCCGTCGCTAATCTGGTCCTCACGGTGGTTCTGGTCCTCCTTATCGGTCCCCTTGGGGCTGTGTTGGCAACGCTGGTTACGATGGCTGTCTCTCTGTGGCTCGTTTTCCCTCTGCTCGTGCAGGGCGAGCTGCGAAAGGGAACTATGGGCACCATCTTCAGACAGGGCATCGTTGCCAGCCTGGCTGGAGCATCGCTCGCTGCACTCATATTCTTGGCGACCGAGCGTCTAGTTGGGCCGAGCCTTCATCTACCCGTTGCGGGCGCGATGACCATTGTTATAACCACCGGAGTTGGCCTTGCATTACTGCGTTCTTCGGACGGTCGCTTGATGCGAGCAGCGTTCGCACGCGATGCGAGACGCGAGGCCCTCAGCTGATTAGGACGTCTGTCAACCGTCCTGATCGGCGCTACCACGGCTTGTCTCATCCCGTTCCCATGCTACGTCGTGGTGAAGCATCCTTTCCCAACTTGCTTTTAGCCTGACTGCCGCTGCCAAACCAATGTATGCGGCGGCGTCAGGCCAACCTGCTGGTCTGCGAACCAGCCACAGAAGTGTATGGAGGCGTGACGGGCGCGACTCGCTGAACCGGGGTAAATTGCTTCGCCAATAGCGTCTATTCGCAGCGACGACCCGGCTCTTGACACGCAGGAAGCTTCCTAGCGTGCGAGGCGGTCGGACAGTGCTCGTGGCGGACCCCACGACCCGCCTCTCGTGAGGGCCAAAAAGATTTCTGACAAACAGGTCTTCGGCGACAACGTCAGGGAACAAGCCGATGCGGCGATGACCCGCCTCCGATAGAGCCAGCACTCCGCCACCGGCCAGCGCCCCCTTCTCGCGAGCGAGCACCAGCCAGGCCCGACTCTGGGCTCGTATCAAGGGTGAGGCTGCTGTTAGGTCCAGCTCCAGCGCAGGCTCGGCCAGCATGACGCCAGGCTCGTTTAGGGCAGCTACAAGCTGTCGAACCGAATCGGTGGACACCTCGACGTCGGCATCGACGTACAGGCGCGGAAACCCTTGAGCGATCTGGTCACCGAGGTTTAGAGCGGCGATCTTGGATGCGGTTGCGATCTCGGCGACCCGGACTGATGGGCTAAAACCCATGGCGACGGCTGCTGTGCTGTCCTGGCAGCCGTTGCAGGCGACGATAACGTCCAACTCGCCCGGTCGGGCGTCTGCCAGTAGCTTGGCGAGGCAGCGGCGAATCACGGTCGCCTCGTTATAAGCCGGAATAACAATCGACGCGATCGCCGACGCGGACCGAGTGTTAGTCGGCACGAATGCAACACCGCGTGAGGTGCTGTTGGATCACCAGAGAAGGATGTATCCAGACACTGGAACTCCGCCAATTGAGTGCGTCCCAGATCCAGGAGGCACGAATGCGCCCAGCACCTCACCTCTCCCGTTGAGCACCGGGCTGCCAGGCAGAGCTTCACCAAGACTGCCGCCTAGTGCGATGGCTCCGTGAACGGTTGTCCCGCTGAAACCGGGTGAGAGAGGTTCCTGAAAGTCAACACCGGTCGCAAGAATCGTTGCTGACTGGGGACTGGGCTGGCCGCTCGGCGTCGTGCCAAACACAAGAACTTGGTCGTTCTGCAGTGGACCTGCGGCCGCCCGCGTCAGTCCACCCGTGCCACGAGTGGTGAACTGACCCGCAATGTCGCGGCTCACCGGTCCGGCGTAATGACCGGTACAGCCGGAGTTGCTCCAATACACCACCGATCCCCGGGCGTTGAGGAACTCCGGCACGCTGTTCGATGTGTTGCAGAAAATGTGGTACGCGGTCACGAAGAATAGTGAGCTCTGCTGGGACCAGCATGGCAACAACGTCCAGCGAGCAGTTGTGTCCGGCGGCGGACCCGAAGCGCCACATTTGCGTTGGCCTCCGGTAGCGGGGAGACTCAGGGTGTATCCAACGGCAATCGGCATCGCGCAACCGGCTTGATAGCACGAGCCGAATTTGACGCGGTATGCAAATGGGGCCGCCTGGGCTGCCACTCCGTTCCAATCGGCGGGCATCATCACGCTCGCAAGTGGTGAGACGGGACCCCATCCCGCTGCGTTGGCGCCCACCACCGCGAAGGTGTAGAGCCGACCCGGAAAGAGATCAGGCAGTGTCACCTGAGTGTTGGTGACTTCTAGGGGTTTCGAGGGAGTAGGCGACACCTGCCACCAAAAGTAGCTCGTGGCGCCGTTCAAGGCTGACCATGTCAGGGTCAGAGTCCCAACGCTGCTGGACACCAGACTCAGGTGTGGAACTTCCTCAGGTGGGGCGGATACGGCCGGCTGCTGGACCGAGGATGGCGCTTTCGCCTGGTCCGTGCACGAGCCAAGCAGAATCAGGCCAATAGCACAAACACAAATCCGCCGAAACATGCTCGGCGCAACGCCTCGCATACTCACCTGCCCTACCCAGAGCCCGCAGCAGAGTCTAGCACCGCTCATGGCGCGGCCGGCAGGCCGCACAGGGCCGGATCAGCGAAGACACTCATGTCATCGCGACACTGGTTGGGAGCTGAGGGAGCGGTGGCAGCCTGTGAGTTTGCGAACTTTTTCGACGTATTCGAAATATCAGATCGCCGGCGATTCGCACGGGACGCTGGAGATCTGCCACGTCCGGCAGTAAGCATTGAGGCACTAAATAACTGCGGCCGTCGTTGCCGGTCCGGTGGGACCTGCAGCTGGGTTTCCATAGCGATTGGACCCCAGGGTCTAGCCTTCGGCGACAACCGCCGCCACCTTTCGTGAGCGCCGCAGCACGTAGAACGGCGCGTCCAGGATGAGGAACAACACGACAGCCACAAGGCCCGCCACGCCGATGTACCAGGGCCACGCACCCATCACGTCGAGCAGGGTGTGGCTGCCAGGCTTGGCGCGCAGATATAGGTAGTCCGCGCCGGTGAGCGCGTCGAGAAGGCCGACGAACGCCGCGTAGGCGATCGTGACGCCGAAGACCCACAACACCGCGCGGGGGCGCGGCCAATGGCCCAGGCCGACGACCAGGAAGAGGGCCGCCGCCACCACGCCGCCGTGGGCGACGTAGTACTGGATGTAAGTGAAGCTCGGAAAATGCGAGGGAATGTCTGGCGTGATGAGCGCCTGGAACGTCCCCGCCAGACCCCAGAAGTACATCACCTCGATGAGCAGCTGCTGCCGCGTCCACAACGCGATGGCGGAGATGATGATGGCCGCGTCGCACAGCTGAAACGGCAGCGCATAGAGAAGATCGGCTTTGTTCGCGTGGGTGGCGACCAGATAGATCCACCAGGCGATCTCATCTCCTGCGAGGACGATGGCGAGGATGCGGGCGGCGGTGACGGTCCATGACCCTCGACGGAGTCTTGCCGCCACCAGGATCGCAGTCACGATGACCACGATCGCGGCCACCGTGCCGATATGCTCGGCTGAAAGCAGGCCGCTCAAGTCAGTCGCCTCGGGGCGGGAGGATTATCGAGCGTAATCGGCCGCCAGCGTCGCGGCGAACAAAGCGACGCCGAGCCACGCGCACATGAATGCGCGCCATCCTGCCGCGTCCCCACGGAGCCGCGACCAGTTGTTGATGGCGGTGGCGAGGACGAGGTAGAGGAAGGCCATCTCAGCCCACATGACGAAGAAGTTGAACTGGCCAACCCCGCTCCACCCAAAAGCTCTTGGCATCGACCAGTTGACCAGGTCGAGCCCGGCCTGGGCCAGGAATGCGGCCGCCGCCGTCGCGAAGCCCAACAGCGTGTACAGGGGAAGCCGCCTCCCCGCTATCTG
>Ga0137383_10000881_pt1 | contig 16864 bp, 18 predicted proteins | sample SagtaG_19_FD_104817 | JGI IMG/M metagenome (GOLD analysis project Ga0137383, IMG submission 104817) | Vadose zone soil microbial communities from Sagehorn Ranch, Mendocino, California, USA - Sage2_R_40_16 metaG | ecosystem: Environmental > Terrestrial > Soil > Vadose zone | place: USA... | reverse complement strand
TCAGCATGGTCAGGTCGGCGGCGTGCCGGCCCCAGGCCTCGGCCACCTCGACGCATCTGGGCTTCTCCCCGCCGAGGGCGGCGAGCACCAGTTCGGCCTCGGGGTCGGCGTGGCTGGCCAGCCGGAGCGCCCCGGCTTCCCAGCGGACGACGTGCCGGCCCGTGCCGCACGGCACCTGGGCCTCGCAGGGAGCCAGGCACCCGAACCACGGTTCGTTCGGCATTGTGCTACCCCCGGAGCCCTCGGCCCCCGGACCTGTCATTCCGGGTACCTCCAGCGGAGCGGCAGCCTGGCGCGGACCTCGGCCGACTGGCCGCCGGCCAGCACCTCGATCCAGGGCGTGGGACGGGTCAGCGGCGGCACGAGCTGCAGCCGGATCGTGCACTCGCGGTCGGTCCGGTGCCTGCGGTCCGGGCGGGCCGCGTGCCACCGGCCGCCGGCGTCCCGGAGCCAGATCGACAGCGGAAAGGTCAGGTCGACATCGAGCGGCCCGGGATGGTGGTCCCGCATCCGCCCGCGGGCCAGCGCGTACAGCGACGAACTTCCCTCGGCGTGCTGCAGCCCGAGCAGGGCCAGCCGGATGCCGTCAAGTTCGGGCAGGGCGGCCGCCAGGGCCGCGTAGCCCTCGCCCATCGGGGTCAGGTCCGGCTTCCTGCGCTGGTAGTGCGCCAGCAGGCTGAGCCAGGTTTCCGGCAGGTCGGGCGCGGGCGGCGCGGTGATCCCGTGACCGACGATGTCCAGGCTGGCGCACAGTGCGGCGAGCCGGGCGGGCACCGGGCTGAGCGCTGACAGCACGTCGGCCGCCTCGAGCGCGGCGACGATGTCGCCGAGACCGCCCGTCATGGCCCGCAGCGGCCCCGCGGTGACCTGCGGCCGCCGGCTGCGCGAGAACTCCGGCGCCGCCGCGAGCAGCCGCTCCGCCAGCATGACCAGCAGGTGCTCGCCCGCGCTGAGCTTCGCGTCGCTGACCTGCGCCTCATCTCCCGCCAGGGTGCCCAGGCCATCGGGGCGCACATCAATGCGCACGACCTCGCCGTGCGGGGGGGTGACGTCCAGCCAGCCGATGTCCTCCGGCGGGGTGGGGCGCAGGCGGATCTCGCTGGTCCACTCCGGGTCACCGGTGGGCGTGCCGTCCAGCTCGTACCGGGCGCCGCGGTCGTCGGTGACCGTGAACAGGTCGAACGGGATGAGCCCGGGGTGATGCTGCAGGCCCAGCCGGTGCTCCAGCAATGGGGTGCGGATGCCCCACGCCGCGATGAACCGCGCGCCCGAGCCCGTGCGCGCGAACGACATCAGGCCCAGATCGCCGCTGATGGCTCCTTCGCGGAACGGGACCGTCAGCCCGACCGGGACGAACCGGTCAGCGGCGCCGTGATCAGTGTCATCCCCGGGCGACTCGGGGTCAGCGGGGCCCCTAGGGTCTTTGGGATCGACCGGTTCCGGTGATCCGGTGCTCCCCCGCGGCCGGGTGCGGGCCAGCCTGGGCGCCGAGACCAGCGGCATGGAGCGGATGGACTGGCTCTGCACGGCCCAGCGGGCCGCCGCCGCGGCCCCGCCGGGGCCCTGGCCCGCCTGGTCGCGGAGTTGCCGCACGCTCACGGCCAGGTTGAAATCGGTCAGGATCTCCTCGACGGTGACCAGGTCGAGCGCCCCGACGGCGGTCAGGGCCTTTCCTGCCGCGATCATCGCGGGCAAGCTACCCGGGCCCGCCGCCCAGGGCGACCCCGGGGCAGGCGTCAGCGAGCGGCGCATCACGGCCTCGGCCAGCAACCGCAGGTAGGTTTCCGCGCCCTCGCGGTTCATGTGCTAAGTGTCCGGCATTCCGGGAGCGATGCGGACGGGCACGACCGCGCGGATTCGAGCCGAACCCTCCTTTGCCCTCAGAGTCTCCTTTGCCTCCTCAGGCCGAGGTGGCGACGGGCTGTGGCGCGGTCGGCTTGGCTTCGGCCGAGGTCCAGCAGCGGACGATGTCGCGCATGGAGAGCAACCCGGCCACGTCATGGTCTTCGACCACCACGAGGTGCCTGAACCCGCCATCGACCATCGCCGCGGCGGCTTCCTCCAGGGTCCAGTCGGGCGAGGCGTAGGTGAGCTCTTCGGTGCGGTGCTGAGCGGCGAGTTCGGCGTCTGGATCCTCACCCGCCGCCACCGAGTCGAGGATGTCACGTTCGGTCAGGATGCCGATGCCAGCGTGCTCCGGGTCGATCACGACGGCGGCGCCGATGCGGCGCGCCGACATCATGCGTGCTGCCTGCCGCAGCGTGTGCGCTGGCCCGATGGTAAGGACAAGATGGGACATGCCGTCTCGTACCTTCACGAGTAACACCCCCTGGTTCCGGCGCTTGTGCATTTGTGACGTCCCACAAGCATCGGTTAATTCATCCCGGAGGGCAAGCCCCTGCTTACTCAGCCGTGCGAGTTTTTTAGCGGTGAGAATGCTGCTGCAACTGGGCCAGCACCTCCTCGTGCAGGTGGCCGTTGGTGCACACCACGCTGCCGCCGTCCGGGGTGGCCGCGCCCTCGAGCGAGGTGAATCGTCCGCCGGCCTCGGTGACGATGACCTGCAGCGCGGCCAGGTCCCACAGGTTCACCTCCGGTTCTGCCGAGATGTCGCAGGCGCCCTCCGCGACCAGCATGTGCGACCAGAAATCACCGAACGCCCGCGTCCGCCACACCGACCTGGTCAGGTCGAGGAAGTTGTCGAGCAGCCCGCGCTCGGACCAGCCGCCGAGCCCGGAGTACGACAGCGAGGCGTCGCCCAGCTTGGTCACCCCGGACACCCGGAGCGGCGACGCCTTGGTCAGGCTGCGTCCGGTCCAGGCGCCGCCGCCAAGGGCGCCCCACCAGCGGCGGCTCAGGGCGGGCGCGGACACCACCCCGACCACGACGTCCGGGCCGTCCATCAGCCCGATCAGCGTGGCCCAGACCGGGACGCCGCGCACGTAGTTCTTCGTCCCGTCGATCGGGTCGATGACCCAGCACCGCGGTCCCGAGCCGGTCCGGCCGGTTTCCTCGCCGAGTACCGCGTCGCGCGGACGGGACCGGCGCAGCACGTTACGCAGCGACTCCTCGGCCGCCTGATCAGCATCGGAGACCGGGGTGAGGTCGGGCTTGGTGTCGACTCTCAGGTCGAGCGCCCGGAACCGCCGGGTGGTGGTGTCGTCGGCGTTATCCGCGAGGACATGCGCGAAGCGCAGGTCGTCGTCATAGCGTGCCACCCGCGAAACGGTACCGCCTGCGGTATCTCGCTGGCCAGATCCGCCGCGCCCGCGTCATACTGGTGAAGATGGGTCAAAACGCTGACGGCCTCCTCGCCGACCCGCCGGAACAGTTGCGGGCGTTCCTTAGCGGCGGCAGGATCACCGCGTGGCCGGCCAAGCGCACCCGGCGCCGTCTGCTGCTTGACCAGGTAGCCCAGGCGTTCGAGCCCGGCCGTAAGTACCCGGAAGCCGCGGTCGACGAGATCCTCAAGATGGTCTTCGACGACCACTGCGCCCTGCGCCGGTACCTGGTCGACGAGGAGTTCATGTCCCGGACCGCGGCCGGCGTCTACTGGCGCGCCGGCGGCACCGTCAGCTAGCCCCGCCTCCGCCCGATGTTCGCTGATCTGCCCGAAAATCAGCTGCCGATCATCTAGTGTCACCGCTGTTGGGTGGTGAGCGCGGATATCAGCTACCAGAGCACGGGACCGCCTCCGATCGTCGGGCACTCACGCCGGATCGGGTGATTGATGTGCCGGCCGTAAGCCCCGCACGCCACCAGCCCGACAAGCGCAGCACCAGTAAGCAAAGCACCGGCAAGCACGGCACCAGCAAGCACAGCACCAGCAAGCGCGGCGCTCGGAACCTGCGCCGCCGGTCCGTCCGCGGTGGCCGGCGCCTGCTGTACGGCCTGCTCCTGGTGCCGGTTATGGTCGCCGGGGGTCTGTACCTGTCCCGTAGCGCGTCCCCGGCTGCCTCCCCGCCCGCAGCCGGGCACGACACCGCCCTGCAGACGGCGGCCGCGTGCGGCTCGCCGGCGGCTGGACCCTGCGCCGCGAGCCCCATCCAGATCAGTACCGCCCAGCTGCCGAGGGTGCCAGTTTCCGCCCGCGGCAGGCACCCCGCCCGGCAGCACACGCCGTCGGCGTCCGCGTTGCCCAGCCAGGCCCGGACGAGTCCGGCCGCGTCCGCGACCCCGGCCGGTGCGGCCAGCGTCCCGCCGAGCACGCCGGCGGTCCGGCCGGGCTCGTCAGCGGAGCAGGTTCTCGCGCTTATCAACCAGGCCCGTTCGACGGCGGGCCTGCCCGCGCTGACAATCACCGCGGGCCTGGACGCCAGCGCGTCTGCGCATAATTCGACGATGGCCGGCGGCTGCGGGCTCTCCCACCAGTGCCCGGGCGAGCCGCCGCTCGGTGCCCGTGAGACCGCCGCCGCGGTCCACTGGACGGCGGCCGGGGAGAACATCGGCGAGGGCGGCCCGGTGGCTGACAGCACGGCGGCCATCGCCCGGATGGCGGTGACCCTCACCCAGGACATGCTCAACGAGAAGCCCCCCGACGACGGTCACCGCAGGAACATCCTCAGCAGTTCCTTCATCCACATCGGCATCGCCATCTACTGGGATTCCTCCGGCACCGTCTGGCTCACCCAGGACTTCTCCAACTAACCGCCCACCGCTGCCCCACCGTGCATGTAACGACTAGTCCGGGCCGGTGCCTTCGCGACTGTGCAGCAGGCGGCGGAGCGAGTCCAGGCGCGCCTCGGCGTGGTGCTCGCGGGCCCATTCGTCCAGAGCGCAGTCGGCAGAGAGGTGATCGCAGCCGGGCGGGCACCCGGCGGTGCCCTCGGCCAGGTCCCCGAACGCCTCCACCACCCGCTCCGCGCTCACGTGCCCGAGCCCGAACCCCCGCAGGCCCGGCGTGTCAATCAGCCACCCGTCGCCCAGCGGGATCGCCACCAGGGACGACGACGTGTGCCTGCCCTGGCCGGTCACCGGGTTGACCGTGCCCACGGAACGAGAAGCCGCCGGCACCAGCGTGTTCATCAGCGTGGACTTGCCGACCCCCGATGGCCCGATGAGCACGCTGATCCGGCCGTCCAGCGCGGAACGCACCCGGGACAGCGTGCGCGGGGCCAGCGGCCGCCTGGTGGTCAGCATCGTCAGCCCGAGCGGCCGGTAGAAGGCCCGGACGCGACGCGGCGACGCCAGGTCGGCCTTGGTCAGCAGGAGCAGCGGGTCCAGCCCGGCGTCGTACGCGGCGACCAGGCAGCGGTCCACGAAACGTAGGTTCGGCGACGGCGAAGCTAGCGAGCAGACGATCACCATCTGGTCGGCGTTCGCCACGATGATCCGCTCCTGCGGGTCGGTGTCGTCGGCGGACCGGCGCAGCGCGCTGGTCCGCGGCTCGACCCTGACGATGCGGGCCAGCGTCCCCTCGGCGGCGGACGTGTCACCCGCCAGCGCCACCCGGTCGCCGACCACCACCGAGCCCTTGCCGAGTTCGCGCGCCTTCATGGCCACGACCAGCGTGCCGTCGGCGGTCATGCACCCGTACCGGCCCCGGTCCACGCTGGTCACGAAGCCCTCCACGGCGCTGGAGTGCGCCGGGCGCCGCCGGGTGCGCGGCCGGGAGCCGCGTCCGGGACGGACCCGGACGTCATCCTCGTCGAGCCGCGCGTAGTCGGACTGCCGGCTCATGACGAGCTCAGGGTTCCAGCCCGAGCATAGAAGCCCAGACCTCCATGAAATCCGGGAAGGTCTTGGCCACGGTGTCCGCGCCAGCCACCCGGATGCCGGGCACGGCCAGGCCGAGGACGGCCGCGGCCATCACCATCCGGTGGTCGTCGTAGCTGCCGAACGGCCCGCCGGCTGCCTCGGCTCGCAGCGGGCGGGGCCTGATCTGCAGCCCGTCGGGCAGCTCGGTGATGTCGCCGCCGAGCGCGTTGATCTCCTTCGCCAGGGCGGCCAGCCGGTCCGTCTCGTGCGTGCGGGTGTGCGCCAGGCCGGTGAAGACCGACGGGGATTCCGCCACCGCCGCCGCCGCGGTGAGCACCGGCGCGAGCTCGCTGACGTCGCGCAGGTCGACCGTGATGCCGTGCACGCGACCGCCGCCCGTCACCGTCAGCCCGTCCGCGCCGACCGAACTGCGGGCGCCCATCCGCGCTAGCACGTCCAGGATCGCCCCGGCCGCCTGCAGGCTGTCCCGCGGCCAGTCACCGATGGTGACCGTGCCCCCGGTGACCAGCGCCGCGGCCAGGAACGGGCCCGCGTTGGACAGGTCGGGCTCCACCGTGACGGACCCCAGCTCGAGCCGTCCGGGCCGCACCCGCCAGGCATCAGGCTGAGCCCCGAGCCCGAAGACCAGCTCATCCACGGAAGCGCCGGCCGCCCGGAGCATGCGCACGGTCATGGCGATGTGCGGCGCGGAGGGCACCGGCGGTCCCTCGTGCCGTACCTCGATGCCCTCGTCGAACCGGGGCGCCGCCAGCAGCAGGCCCGAGACCAGCTGCGAGGACCCCGAAGCATCCAGCGCCACGGTGCCGCCGCGGACCGCGCCGCGGCCGTGCACGGTGAACGGGACCGCGGCCCGGCCGCCGTCCTCGATGTGCGCGCCGAGCTGCCGCAGCGCCGCCAGGATCGGGCCGACCGGGCGCTGACGGGCCCGCGCGTCTCCGTCGAAGGCGACGACGGCGGAGGTCAGCGCGGCCAGCCCGGGCAGGAACCGCATCACCGTGCCCGCGTTGCCCACGTCCACGGTCACCGCGGAGCCCGGCGCAGGGTGCCCGGGCGTGACATGCCAGGCCGTTCGGGATTCTGTGATCTCGGTCCCCAGTGTTATCTCAGTGCCGAGTGCGCGCAGTGCGGCGACGGCCAGCGTGGTGTCCCTGGCTCGCAGCGGGTTGGCGATCACGGCCCGCCCGTCGCTGAGCGCGGCCAGGACCAGCGCCCGGTTGGTGATGGACTTGGAGGCCGGCAGCCGGACGCGGGCGCTGACCGGCCCGGCCGCGGCCGGGGAAGCCCAGGTCCGGTCCTGGTTGTTATCCGGGTACATACCGTTGAGCGTATCGTCCGGGCGTCCCGCCGGGCGCGATGCGTGTTTGGCCGGGCCTGATTCTGGTTATGAACTGCCAATCCAGGCTTAACGGGACGAGTCCAGATTGCATCTAGTTTAGGAAGATTGCATGTGCGGTCGTTTTGTGTCGGCGCGCAGGCGCCTTGAACTCCTCGAGGAGTTCGGCGTGGAGCGCGACCGCGTGGCTGCCTCGCCCGACCCGGAGCCTGCTCCTGACTACAACGTGGCCCCGACCAAGAGGATCTTCGCGGTTGTCGAAAGGCCCGCCCGCGAGGACGAGCCGCAGGCCCGTGAGCTGCGCGTGGTCCGCTGGGGACTGGTGCCCTCCTGGGCCAAGGAGGCCTCGGGCGGCGGGCGGCTGATCAACGCCCGGGCCGAGACCGTGGCGGTCAAGCCCGCCTTCAGGCGCGCCTTCGCCAAGCGCCGGTGCATCATCCCGGCCGACGGCTACTACGAGTGGCAGGCCGTTGGAGAAGACGGAAAAAAGCGCAAGCAGCCTTATTTTATTTACCGAACGGACGGGGGGTCGCTCGCCTTCGCCGGACTCTACGAGCTCTGGCGGGACGACGCAGTGCCACCCGATCATGAGCGCGCCTGGCTGTGGACGGCCGCGATTATCACGACCCAGGCAGCCGACGAGGTCGGCCAGATCCACGATCGCATGCCCATGGTGATCACCCGTGAGCACTGGGCAGACTGGCTCGACCCGGACAATACCGAACCAAGCCAGCTTCAGGCGGCGATGCTGCCCGCGATGGCGGGCGGCCTGACGTCGCATCCCGTATCCATGGCCGTTAACACCGTGCGGAACAACGGACCTGAGCTCATCAAGCCCCTCGAGAGCGCCGATGAGCCGTCCGAGGCGTCCGCCGGCAGAGAGCGGCCGCCAGGCGAGTTGTTCTGAGTCCGCGGCCCGCAGCCGTGGCTCAACGCGAGCCTGGGCTGCCTAGCGTACGCGGACGGGAGGCGAGGACATCAGTGCAGACTACTGTCGCCCGCAAGCGGCTAGAGGAGATGCGTGACGATCTGGACCGGACGATAGCCGTCCTGCAGGGCAAGGGCCCCGGGCCCGTGGCGGGCACGGGGTACCCGCAGGATTCGGCCGACGCGGGGTCCATTCTCTCCGAGGCCGACCGCACCGAGGCGATTCTCCACTCGGCCCGCGGCCAGCGCGACGAGGTGTTCGCCGCGCTCGTCCGCATCGAGGAGAACAGCTACGGGCAGTGCGTCGACTGCGGCCACGAGATCCCCGAGGGCAGGCTCGACGCCAGGCCCGACGCCGCCCGCTGCGTCGGATGCCAGGCCAAGTGGGCCAAACGCCGCCGCTAGCTGCGCCGGGGCCGGGGCTTGCTGGCCGAGATCACCAGCTGCGCGCCGAGCGACTCGTCGGACCGGGCCGCCAGTTCGGCTCGCACCAGCTTGGGCAGGCCGCCGGGGTCGCGCCGCAGCCAGTGCGTCACCACCGACTCGGAGAACACAGTCCGCGACCGCATCCAGTTGACCCGCAGCCCGGCCCCGGTGAACAGCTCACGGGCCTGGTCCGGGCCGAAGCACCTGGTGATCGTGCCGTCCGGCCACGGCACCAGCACCACCTCGGCGTGCGGCAGGTCGACCAGGTGCGCCCAGTGATGCTGGTCGGCGAGCACGGCCATGCCGAGCACCAGGGAGTCGACGCAGGCGATCACCCGGCCGGCCGGGCGCAGCACCCGGGCGATCTCGGCGATCATCGTCTCGGCGGCCAGGTGCACCGACAGCGCCCGGTCGTCCGCGATGACCCCGTCCGCGCAGCCGTCGTCCAGGAAGGTCAGCCGCGACGAGTCGGCGATCACCGGGATGATTTTTCCGGGCCCTATTGGCCCGGGGGGCGGCCGCCCGCCCGGGGTGAGAACGCGCAGCACCGTGTGCCCGGCCCTGGCGGCCAGTTGGGCGCCCGGCGCGCGCGGTCCCGAGACGTCGACGAGCAGATGCCGGCCGGACGGCAGCCACTCCGTCAGCTGGGCGCGCGTCACCGCCTCGTGGAACTGCCAGTACACCGGGAGCTTGTCCGTGTCCGGCGCGGTGATCGCGCTGGCCGTATGTCGCACGGGAGCTGAACTCCTGACTCGGCGCCCCATACCTGTCGGCACTGCCGGTGAGACGCTGCCACCTGGCGCCTACGTCTTACCTTCCCGGTGGAATGACCGGGTACACCGTCGTGTTGAACGCGACATGGCAGTCACTGCGCCACCTCGTGGCATGCTGACGGATGTTCTCCACTCCGGCACGGTATCCTCCCGCTCATACGGTCTGCACCGCCGCAGCCCGGCCTCGTACTACCCAGAGGGGGTGGGTCCCGTTCCGGAGACTCTCGAAGAGCGCGGTGAGCGCTTCGAGCAGGAGGTGCTGCCCTACCTGGATCAGCTGTACTCCGCAGGGCTTCGGATGACCCGCAACCCGGCGGATGCGGAAGACCTGGTGCAGGAGACCTTCGCCAAGGCCTACGCGTCCTTCCACCAGTTCCAGCAGGGCACGAACCTGAAGGCGTGGCTGTTCCGGATCCTGACCAACACCTTCATCAACACCTACCGCAAGCGCCAGCGCGAGCCGCAGCGGTCGGGCGCCGAAGAGGTCGAGGACTGGCAGCTGGCGCGGGCGGCGTCGCATACCTCGGGGGGACTGAAGTCGGCCGAGGCGGAGGCGCTGGAGCGCCTGCCGGATTCTGACATCAAGAAGGCGCTGCAGGCGCTGCCCGAAGATTTCAGGATCGCGGTCTACCTGGCCGACGTGGAGGGTTTCGCGTACAAGGAGATCGCCGACATCATGGAGACGCCGATCGGGACGGTGATGTCGCGGCTGCATCGCGGTCGCCGGCAGCTGCGGGAGCTCCTCCAGGACTACGCGGCCGAGCGCGGGCTGGCGCGGGCTGCTTCAGACGCCGGGGAGGAAGGGCGATGAGCTGCGGAAACCCCCATGAGACTCCGTGTACCGAGGTACTGGACCGGGTCTACGGCTACCTCGACGGAGAGCTGGCCGACCTGGACTGCGCCAAGATCCGCGAGCACCTGGACGAGTGCGGCCCCTGCCTGCGTGAATACGGCCTGGAGGAGGCGGTTAAGCGACTGGTGCAAAAGCACTGCGGCTGCGATGCGGCGCCGGCCGCGCTGCGCGCCAAGATTCTCGTCCGCATCAGGGAAGTCCGCGCCACTATCGAGTTCGCTGAGTAACGGCCCGCGGGCCCCGGCGTTCCGATTTGCCAGGACTGTGGCAATTGCGCCACATGTGCCGATCTTGATTGCTCATTGTGACGATAATGCTCACGGTTTGTTCACGATGAGATTTAGGCCTGCGCCAACGCGTGCGCTCGCGTTATCCTGTGGTTGAACGATTACAACACGGGTGCGGCGAAGGCAATTTCGCCCTAGGGAGGTCCGCCTCATGCATACAGGCGGTGATGTCGAAGCCGGTCGGCGTGCGCTCCTCGTGGGCGGGCCCGGCAAGCTGCGCGCCCGCGGCGTGGCTTGGGGCTGACGTTACCGGTCCAGGTCCGCGGCGTACATACTCCTGACTGCGAGGGGGAAGTTTGGGCAAGCTCTCGCGGGTCGCACTGCTCTACATCGGTGTGGTGGTAGTCCTCGCCGTCGTCCTGGTAGCTAGAGGCCCGTTCACGGGGCTGAGCTGGCAGTACGTCGTATTTCTGGGAATCCTGGTTATCGTCTCTGAATCCAGGGCCACGCAACTCCGCAAAGGGCAGCTAACGTGGTCCTCGAGTTCGGCCGCCATGCTTGCCTCGGTTGTCCTGGTCGGCCCGGTCGGCGCCGCCATTGTGGGAGCCTGTACCGCATTGGGCCTGCGTCGCGGCCCGCACGTCCTGCAGCGCGTTTTCAATACGTCGATGTATGCGCTCAGTGCGTACCTAGCCGGCCGCGCTTTTCTCGCCCTCGGCGGTCATGTCGGGCTGCCGGACGAAGATTCTTTCCCGGGGATCATCGCGCCGTTCGCCGGCGCGGCATTGATCCACGTCGTGACCAATCACGGCTTGCTCAGTGGCGTGCTCTGGCTGACCAGGTCCCCCGGCCGGATGCCCTCCGGGGCTGTCGGGGGAGGTGTCGGGCTGAGCGCGCGGCTGCTGCTCTCCGACGTCGGCTACGCGGCCTACGGCCTGCTCATGGCCGCGCTGTGGAGCGTGGTCGGGTTCTTCGCGCCGCTGCTGGTGCTGATCCCGCTGTTCGTCGCCCGCTGGGCGGTGGCGCAGTTCGCCGAGCAGCAGAAGGCGTACGAGGCCACGGTGGGCGCGTTGTGCCAGGCGGTCGAGACCAAGGATTTCTACACCCGCGGCCACAGCGACCGGGTGTCCCGCGGTTCGGTCATGATCGCACGCGAGATCGGCATGCGGATCGAGCGCGTCGAGGCGATCAGGTACGCGGGGATGCTGCACGACGTCGGCAAGCTCGGCGTGCCTACGAAGGTGCTGCAGAAGACGGGGAAGCTGACCGAGGAGGAGTACGCGGCCATCCAGCTGCACCCCATGCGCGGGCTCGACATCGTCCGGGAGATCGGGTTCCTGGACGAGGCGCTGGCCGGCATCATGCACCATCACGAGCGGATCGACGGCCGAGGCTACCCGATGGGTCTGGCCGGGGATGAGATCCCCGAGTTCGCCCGCGTGCTTGCGGTCGCCGACGCCTTCGACTCGATGACCTCGACCCGGTCCTACCGCGGTGCGCGCCCGGTCGGCGAGGCGATCGAGGAGCTGCGGAAGTGGTCGGGCACCCAGTTCGACCCGGCTTTCGTGGACGCCTTCGTGGCCGCGCTCAAGCGCGAAGGCTGGCAGCGGCCCGAGCCGCCGGTGCTCGCGGCCGACGACCTGGCCTCCGTCGCGGCGCAGGATCACGACGATCCCGGCGCGCCGCTCCGGGTCGCCGATAGCCGCTGACGATTGTCCCCGACATGAGCGAACGACGACACGAGATGCGCCGGCATCCCTGGCAGGTGCGGGATTCCGGCCAGCTGCTCCTGGTGGTGGCCGCCGGGGTGTGCCTGGTGGCCGCGGTGGCGCAGACGGCGGCCGGAGGGCTGAAGGATCCCCGGATCGCCATCGCGTTCGGCGCGCTGATCGCGTTCGGCGAGGTGCTCCGGCTCAACCTCCCGGGTGACCGCGAGTCCGCCCCGATCGGGTTCGCCGGCGCGCTCGCCTACGCCCTGCTGATCAGGGTCGGGTCGCACGTCATCCAGTACGGCGCCGAGCAGGTGGTGACCGTCGCCGCCATCGGCATGATCATCGGCGCGCTGCCGCACCTGGCCGTCGGCCGGCCTGCCCGGGTGAGCGGCATGGCCGCGCGCCTGCTCTGCGTCGCCTGCGTCGCCTACATCTTCCGGCCGCTGGCCGGGATCAGCGCCGTGGATCAGCACTGGGGCCTGGCCTTCACGCTGATGACGTCGCTGACCGTGGTCGCCCTGCTGCTCGAGGCGGTGCTCACCGCCCTGCTGCGGGTGGACGAGCAGCGGGCCAGGTTCCGGGTGGCGCTGGTGGACGAGATGCGCGTCCAGCTGCCACTGGGCGCGGCGGTGGGCGCCTCGGCGCTGCTCATCGCCTTCGCGGCTGAGGTGATGGGGCTGGCCGCGCTGGCCGTGTTCACCGCGCCGCTGCTCGTCACCCAGGTGGCGTTCCGCCGGTACGCCGGAATCCGGGCTACCTACCTGCAGACCGTGCGGGCGCTGGCCAAGGTGACCGAGATCGGGGGGTACGTAGAAGCCGGTCATTCCGAACGGGTCAGCAGGCTTGCGGTCGCCATCGGCCGGGAGCTCGGCATCCACGAGCCCCAGTTGCTCGAGCTGGAGTACGCCGCGCTCATGCATGACATCGGCCAGCTGTCGCTGCACGACCCGATCCCCGGCGGGGCCACCGTGCTGGTCTCCCGCCAGGACCAGCAGCGCATCGCCGAGCTCGGCGCCGACGTGATCCAGCAGGCCCAGGTGCTCGGTTCGGTGGCCGAGATCGTGCGTCGGCAGAACGAGCCCTACCGGGATGTCGACCTCGCCGCCAATGGCCGGGCTGGCCTCGTCCGGTCCTCCGGGCCGTCGGGCCCGCCGCTGAGCAGTCGGATCATCAAGGCCGCCAACGCCTTCGACGACCTGGTGGGCAGCTCGCTGGACCCGAGCCGGGCCGCGGCGGCGGTGCAGCGGCTCCGGCTGGATACGGCCAGCGAGTACGACCCGAGCACCGTCGAGGCCCTCAGCCGGGTGGTGAACCGCCGGTCGGTCATGCTCTAACTCCTCACTCGCCGCCGGGCGCCTTTTGAGGCGGCTCCTTCCCTCTCTGTTGTCCCGCTCGCCTCCGGGCCGCCTTTGAGGCACCTCCTTCCCTCCTCGCTCGTTCCTCGCTCGTCAGTCCAGTCCGTGCCGGCGGCCCTTTGGCTCGCGGGGGGAAGGCCGCCGCTCCTCTCGGGATCGGGGCCACTAGGCTGGCCTGGTGTTCGATTCGGTGCTGGTCGCTAACCGCGGCGAGATCGCCAGGCGGGTGATAAGGACCGCCCGGCGGATGGGGATCAGGGCGGTGGCCGTCTACTCCGACGCCGACGTGGATCTGCCCTACGTCCGCGAGGCGGATGAGGCGGTGCACATCGGCCCGGCGCAGCCGGCCCGCAGCTACCTGGACGCCGCGGCGATCATCGACGCGGCCCGCAAGACCGGGGCCGCGGCCGTGCACCCGGGCTATGGCTTCCTCGCCGAGAACGCGGACTTCGCCCGCCAGGTGATCGCGGCCGGGCTGACCTGGGTGGGCCCCGACCCGGAGGCCATCGAGCAGATGGGGGACAAGATCCGGGCCAGGAACCTGATGGAGCGGGCCGGCGTGCCGGTCTCGCCGGGCAGCCGGGAGCCCGTCACCGACGTGGCCGCGGCGGTGGCCGAGGCGGACCGGATCGGCTATCCCGTCATGGTCAAGGCGGCGGCCGGCGGCGGCGGTATCGGCATGGGCGCGGCCGCGGACGAGGCCGGGCTACGGACGGCGTTCGAGACCGCCCGGTCGCGCGCGGAGCGGTTCTTCGGCTCGCCGGAGATCCTGCTCGAGCGGTTCGTGGAGCGTGCCAGGCACGTCGAGGTGCAGATCCTCGGCCTGGCCGACGGGCGGGTGCTCGCGCTCGGCGAGCGCGACTGCTCGGTACAGCGGCGGCACCAGAAGGTCGCCGAGGAGACCCCGTCACCGGGCGTCTCCGCCGGGCTGCGCGAGCGGATGCTGGCAGCCGCGGTCCAGGCGGGGGAGGCCGTGGGATACCGAGGCGCCGGGACCGTCGAGTGCCTGGTCGACGCCGCCGCGGGCTCGTTCGTCTTCCTCGAGATGAACACCCGGCTGCAGGTCGAGCATCCCGTCACCGAACTGGTCACCGGCATCGACCTGGTGGAGCAGCAGTTCCTCATCGCCGCGGGCGAGCCGCCGTCCTTCGACCCGGCTGCCGTCCGGTCCGCCGGGCACGCGCTCGAGTTGCGGGTCTATGCCGAGGACCCGGTCCGGTTCTTGCCCGGCCCGGGCACGATCACCGAGTGGGAGGAGCCCGCCGGCGAGGGGGTGCGGGTGGACGCCGGCTACCAGGTGGGCAACACCGTGACGCCCTTCTACGACCCGCTGCTGGCCAAGCTCTGCGTCCACGGCGCCGACCGCGGGCAGGCCCTGGACCGCGCGCGGGAGGCGGTGGCGGCCTTCCGCATCACGGGCCCGAAGACCAATCTGCTGTTCCACGCGGACCTGCTCGCCAGCCCGGAGTTCGCCGCCGGGGACTACGATACGTCCCTGGTGAGCAAGCTGCGTCCCAGGTAACGACAAGAGGAGTCACGGGTGGCTGAGGTCCGCGCGGAGATGGTCGCGAACGTGTGGAAGGTGGTCGCGGCGGAAGGCGATCAGGTCGACGACGGTGACACCCTGGTGATCCTGGAGTCGATGAAGATGGAGATCCCCGTGCTGGCCGAAGGCCCGGGCGTGGTCACCAAGATGCACGTCGCCGAGGGCGACGTAATCCAGGAAGGCGACCTGATCGCCAGCATCGGCTAACCGCGCCTCGGTTGGCTCCCACCTGCCGCCCGCCCTTGCGGGCCGCCCCTGCCGCCCGCACCTCGAGCCGAGGTCCAAGATCGTTCGTCAGTTGTTGCGGCATTTTGAAGCGGTACACGCTTGCGAAACTTTCGAGGGATATGTGAGCGTTCACAGGGTATCTGACTATTGTGTCGGATAGCGTTCCCGCGGGCCGGTCACTTGTGTCCAATCGGAGGCGGCGTGCACGCCCATCGCTATCGGATCACGATCTCTGGCGGCCTGACTGAGACGTACCGTGAAGTGTTCGGGGATTTTCACATCGAACCGAACGGCAGCAACACGACGCTGACCGGGGAACTTGACCAGTCGGGCCTGTACGGTGCGCTCAACCGTATCCAAGCGCTTGGCCTTGAGCTCGTCGAGCTGGTCCGGCTGGCGGACCACACGAGCTGAGCGGGCGCGCCGCGCACCGGGGGGAGGACCGTCAGTCCGGCGGCGACAGGCCCGACCGCCTGACGCTGAGGAGCTCAAGGCCCAGCGCGCGCACACGCTCCAGCAGAGCGTGCAGGCTGGGCTGATCAAGGGCACCTGACAAGATGATGATGCGCGACTCGGTCCTCACCTCCATATCTGGGAATGCCTCGCGCGCAGCCTGACCGAATGAGCCCGTCACCGTTATCTCGTAGGCATGCCTAGCCATCGGGGCCTCCTCCCAAGACCCGGTCCCCCGCAGGCTGGGACTAGCGAGGTGGTGGGGCGTTTTCCCGCATAGCCATTCAATGCCTATCGCGCTGGCCGCGCATCATGCGATCTGGATGAAATCGGCAGATCACCGGTGCAGCCGCGCGCGGCCAGCCGTCAGCCTTCGAGAAGGCCCAATTCCCTGCACCGGGCGACCGCCTGGCTCCGTGAGGAAGCACCGAGCTTCCGGTAGGCCGATATAGCCTGCGACTTCACGGTATGCGGCGACAGCGACAATTCGGCGCCGATCTCACGAAACGACAGGTGAGTGGCGAGCATCGGCAGCACGCGCAGTTCGGCGGCTGTCAGGGAGGACGCTTCCGGAGCGCTCGGACCGCCTTCCTTCGCTAGCCGGGCCCACATCTCCCCGGCTTCCCCTACCAGGATGCCGAGGCAGGGCCGCAGGCGGAACACCTCGTCGACTTCCCGCATCAGCGTCCTGGCTCCGGCCGGGTCGGCCAACGCGAGGTATACGCGGGCGAGCTCGATCCGAGCCTGGACGGCCAGATAGGGAAGAGCGTATGTCAGCACGGGTCGCAGCCGCTGAGCACAGACCAGTTCCTGCCGAACCGCCGCGAGGTCTCCCCGGTGCAAGGCCACTCGGGCTCGCACCGCGCGCAGCAAGGGTCCCTCGATACTGGCCCTGCGCAATACGGCATCCGCCTGTCCGGCAAAGGCCTCGGCCTCGGCCCATCGGTCACGCGTCATCGCCACCAGCGACAACTGGCACAGCGCGCTCCCGAGAATCTCGGGTACGCCGGCGGCTACTTCCGAATCGAGCACCTGCGTGAAAAATGCCACGGCATCGTCGATCTCGTCGGCAAGAACGCACGCGATCCCGCGTGTCAGGGAGGGTGCTGGCACCAGTATGTCTTCCGCGGCGAACGCTCGTGCTGCCTGCTCCGCGTCGGCGCGCATCTGCCGCACACCGTGACGGCACAACATGGCGCGCAGCACCGCGGCCCACGCGAGCGCGACAGGCTCGGCTGACCAGGTCCCGTCTCCGAGACGCCAGCGATCGACCACATCGGCCCACCGCTCAGCCTCGGCTGGACGGCCCGTGA
>Ga0137383_10000877_pt1 | contig 16877 bp, 17 predicted proteins | sample SagtaG_19_FD_104817 | JGI IMG/M metagenome (GOLD analysis project Ga0137383, IMG submission 104817) | Vadose zone soil microbial communities from Sagehorn Ranch, Mendocino, California, USA - Sage2_R_40_16 metaG | ecosystem: Environmental > Terrestrial > Soil > Vadose zone | place: USA... | reverse complement strand
TGTGGGCGTCGGGCCTGCAGGGCCAACCCCCTGGGACGCCGTCTCACGTCAGTCCTCAAGGGACAAGCAGGCCAAGCGTTCCCAGGGGGAGACCCCATGAGCAAGGAGGGTAGAGCCATCAGCGGGCAGGTGCTGGCCGCGATGAGCGGCGGCGTGGATTCTTCGGTGGCGGCGGCGCTGCTGGTCGAGGCGGGCTTCGACGTGACCGGGGTGCACCTGAAGCTCTCCGACACGCCGGCGCACCTCCAGATCCAGGGCAAGGGCTGCTGCACCGTGGCCGACGCCGACGACGCCCGCAGGGTGGCCGACACGCTCGGCATCCCCTTCTACGTGTGGGACCTGGCCGACGAGTTCCACCAGGCCGTGGTCGCCGACTTCGAGGCCGAGTACGCCCGCGGCCGCACGCCCAATCCCTGCGCCCGATGCAACGAGCGGGTCAAGGTCGCCGGCCTGCTCGACCGCGCCAGGGCGCTGGGGTTCGACGCGCTGGCCACCGGCCACTACGCACGCGTCGAGGGCGGCCGGCTCCACCGCGCGGCCGACCCGGCCAAGGACCAGTCCTACGTCCTCTACATGCTGGGGCCGGAGCAGTTGGCACACCTGCGCCTGCCGCTCGGCTCGCTGACCAAGCCGGAGGTCCGGGCGATCGCCGCCCGGCGCGGGCTGCGGGTCGCCGCCAAGCCCGATTCCTACGATGTCTGCTTCATCCCGGACGGGGACACGGCCGGCTGGCTGGAGCGCCGGCTCGGCCGCCGCTCCGGCGAGGTGGTCGACGCCACCGGCACGGTGCTCGGCCGCCACGAGGGCGCCTACCGCTACACCGTCGGCCAGCGCCGCGGGCTCGGCGTGGCCGCGCCGACCCCCCGCTACGTGCTGCGGGTGGAGCCGGCCGCCAACCAGGTGGTCGTTGGCGGGCGCGAGGACCTGGCGGTGCGCACCGTCGAGCTGGAGGGCTCGACCGCCACGGACGGGATGGGCCTGCGGCCGGGCCGGGCGGCCGCGCGCCTGCGCGCCCACGGTGCCGAGGTCGGCTGCCTGGTGGTGCCCGGCGAGGACGGGCGGATCCTGCTGGAGCTGGACGAGCCGGTGCTCGGCGTCGCGCCGGGGCAGGCCGGCGTGCTCTACGACGGCGACCTGGTGCTCGGCGGCGGAACCATCGCGGCCGCCAGCGCCGCGACGGGCCACGGCCGGCCGACGCCCGTGAGCGGCCGCGGATGAGCGCCCTGCCCCCTGCGTTCCGGCCCAGAGGCGCCGGGACGGGGACCGGCGGCATGCCCCACACTGGCGCGGCCGAGTGCGTGGAGGCCGCCGTCAGCGCCTGCCCCGAGCTGCCGTTCTGGCCCACCAGGCCGCTCGCCGTCCCCGCCGAGGGGATGATCCCTCAGTGGGCCCTCGGCCTCCCGGGGGTTGGCGAGGCACCCGGTGACGGGACCGTCGTGGCGCCGCTGGCCTGGGTGGGAAGGGACCGGGCGCCGGGCCGGGCGGCGCTGGCGGCCGAGGCGGCGGGGACCGTGGAGCCGTTCCTGCGGGAGCTGGCTTCACGTCCTGCCGGCTGGCTGAAGCTGCAGGCGACCGGCCCCGTGGCGCTGGCGCTGGAGCTGGAGGCGGACGGGCGGCGGGCGTTCGCCGTGCCGCCGGCGCGAGGGCCGCTGGCGCTCGGCTACGCGGCGCGGGTCCGCTCGGTCGTGACCTGGGTACGCGAGGCCCTGCCCGCCTGGAAGGTGCTGCTGGTGCTGGACGAGCCATCGCTGGCGAGCCCCGCGGTCGCCGAGCGGCCGCAGGTCGCCCTGGAGCTGTGGCGCTCGCTGGGCACCACCGGCGCCGACGTCACCGGCCTGCACTGCTGCGCAACGCCACCCTGGGGCCTGATCCTGGACCTGGACCCGCAGCTGGTGTCGTTCGACGCGATCCGCGACGGGGACGCCGCCACCGACGACCCCGCCTTCCGCCGCCTCGTCGAGAGCGGCTCCGCCGTGGCCTGGGGCCTCGTCCCTGCCGGCACAGAGGACGGCGCCGACCCCGACCCGGGGGCGCTCGACCCGGACACGCTCGCCGATCGCCTGTTCGACCTGGTCGAGTGGACCGCCGGCGACTACCTGCCCGAGGTGCTTGCCCGCTCCGTGGTCACCCCGACCTGCGGCCTGGCCTCCCTCAGCGAGCGGGAGGCGACGCGCCGGCTGGCGCTGGCCGCCTCCGTCGGCTCCCGCGCCTGGGCGCTCGCCGGCCTTCCCTGACGTGTGCGCCCAGGCGCGGGAGCCGACCGGTCTCATCGCGCGACGCGACCGACCTGCGTCGGCGCCTCCTGTCGCGACGACGCCTGGTCGTCGTGGAATAGCGGCGGCCACGCAACAGGGAGGCGAGCGCGGCGATGGCGGCCATGCAGGCCGCCGCGCCGAACACGATCACCAGGCCGTGGTGGAACGGGCCGGAGATCAGCTCGGGGAAGAATCGCTTGCCGGTCAGCACCGCCACGTTGCGCGCTGGCAGCGAGTTCAGCACCCCGGTCGGCGCGAGCAGGTGACCGACCGGGTTGTTCCCGAGGAAGGCGGCGAACAGCGTGCTCACCGGCGGCAGGTGCGCGACGCTCGCCGCCACGCCGGCCGGCACGCCCTGGCCGCGCAGCCCGGCGGTGAGCGTCGACGGCAGCGAGGTGGCCAGGCCGGCGATCATCAGCGAGAAGAACACGCCGATGGACAGGGCGGTCCCGGAGTTCTGGAAGGTCGAGCGCATGCCGGAGGCCACCCCCCGTTGCCCGGGTGGGACGCTGCTCATGATCGCGGAGGTGTTGGGCGCCGAGAACATCCCCTGGCCGATCCCGCTGAGCAGCAACAGGCTGGCGAAGGCGGTGTAGCCGAAGTCGACCGGCAGCGCCAGCAGCCCAATGAACGCGCCGGCGACCAGCAGCAGACCGCCGGTGGCGAAGGCACGCGCCGAACCGGTCGGACAGATAGCCCGACACCGGTCCGGCGACCAGGAAGCCGGCGGTCAGCGGCAGCATGTAGATGCCCGCCCACAGCGGCGTGTCCTGGAAGTTGTAGCCGTGTAGCGGCAGCCAGATTCCCTGCAACCAGATGATCAGCATGAACTGCAGGCCGCCCCTGGCGATCGCGGTGAGCAGCGCGGCCAGGTTGCCGGCCGCGAAGGCCCTGATACGGAACAGGTCCAGACGGACCATGGGCTCCGCCACGCTGGTCTCCGCGACGCAGAAGGCTGCCAGCAGCCCGATGCCCGCGGCCATGCCGCCGAGCACCCACGGGCTCGTCCAGCCGGTCGCGTGGCCGCCGTACGGCTGGATCCCATGGGTGATCGCGACCAGGATCGCCGCCGTGCCGGCGATGAAAGTCACGTTGCCGACCCAGTCGATGCGGGCGCGGTGGCGGGCGCCGACCTCGCGCAGGCTACGGTACGACCAGACGGTGCCTCCGATGCCGAACGGCACGCTCACCCAGAACACCGCCCGCCAGTCGATCGCGGCCAGCAGGCCGCCGGCGACCAGACCGAGGAACTGACCGGCAAGCGCGGTGATCTGGTTGATGCCCAGCGCCATTCCGCGCTGGCTCGCCGGGAAGGCGTCGGTGAGGATCGCGGCCGAGTTGGCGGTCAGCATGGCACCGCCGACGGCCTGGACGATGCGTCAGCCGATCAGCCACAGCGCTCCCCGCTCCGCCCTGAAGGGGTCCAGCGACAGCGCCAGCGAGGCCGCGCTGAACACCACGAACCCGAAGTTGTACATGCGGACCCGGCCGAACATGTCGCCGAGCCGGCCAAGCGCCACCACCAGCACCGCCGACACCAGCAGGTAGCCGAGGATCATCCAGAGGAGGTAGCCGATGTTGGCCGGCGCCAGCGGGTCGAGCCCGATGCCGCGGAAGATCGCCGGCATCGCGATGATCACGATCGAGCTGTCCAGCGTGGCCATCAGCACGCCGAGGGTGGTGTTGGACAGCGCGATCCACTTGTAGCGGCCGTTCGAGGTCACAGACGATCCGCCAGCCGTTCCAGCAGCGGGATCATCGAGATCAGGCGGCGCTGCTCGGAAGGGCTGAAGCCCCCGGCCAGCGCCTCGGCCATCCGGCGCGTGTTCAGCGAGCGCCTGTCGACCAGCACCCGGCGGCCGGCCGCGGTCACCGACATCAGCACGCGGCGACCGTCGCCGGCATCAGGCGTGCGGCCGACCATGCCGCGTTGCTCCAGAGCGGTCAGGGTCGCGCCCATCGCCTGTGGCCGCACCCGCTCCAGTGCGGCAAGCGCGCCGGGCGTGGCCGGCCCGTCCCGGTCCAGGCGCGACAGCACCGACAGCTCCGAAAGGGTGACCTCGCCGGTGGCATGAGCCTGCCGCAGGCGCCGCACGATCCGCCCGACGACGACGCGCAGGTCATTGCCAGCTCGCAGCAGATCCGCTGTATCGGTCCTCGTCTCCGCCATAATCATCAAGTTAGGCTTATCAACCTGGATGTACAAGTGAGCAGCATGCTGGCCCCGACGGCGGATGGGGCTCAAGGCGGAGCCAGGAGCTCGCGGCTCAGAACCGGTCGAGCAGTTGGGGGATGGACTCGACCACCACGAAGCGGTCGGTGGCGTTCGGAAGCTCGCGCTCCTCCAGGACCCAGGTGTGGGGATGGGGGACGAGCACGGCGCCGAGGCCCGCGTCCAGCGCCGGCCAGATGTCGGACATCGGTGAGTTGCCGATCATCCAGGTGCTGGCGGGGTCGAGCCCGCGGCTGGCCACCAGCGACCGATACACCTCGGGGTCCTTCTCGTCGACGACGGTGACCTCCTCGAACAGCGCGGCCAGCCCCGAGGCGGCCAGCTTGCGGTGCTGGTCGTCGGGGTGGCCCTTGGTCAGCAGCGCGAGCCGGTGGCGGCTCCGCAGCGTCGCCAGCGTCTCGCCAACCCCGGGCAGGACCTCGACGGCGCCCTCGCGCATCGGCCGGCAGAGCCGGTCGAGCAGCGCGGCGTCCTCCCCGTTGGGAGAGGTGGCGTCGCGCAGGCGGGCCAGGCAGTCGCCCAGGCTGCGGTGGAAGGTCCTGACGCCGTAGCCGTGGACGCTGCAATTGGCCCGCTCGATTTCGTCGAGGACCGCGCGCACCTGCCGCCGGGTCATGGTGGGGTGCGCGAGATGGTCGATGAACGCCTCGATCGCGCGCTCGAACAGGACGTTGTTCTCCCACAGCGTGTCGTCGGCGTCGAAGATCAGGTTCAGCACCACTGGCTCCCGGGTCGGACCAGGTCGAGGATGGCGGCCCAGCCGCCGCTCGAGGGTGGGTCGATGATGTGGTCAGCGTGGCTGAGCGCGTCGGGCGAGCCGCCCGCGACCACGCAGGCGATGCTGGCCGCGCCGAGCAGCTCGACGTCGTTGGCGCCGTCGCCGACCGCCAGCACCCGCTCGGGATCCAGGCGCTGGTCGCCGCAGAAGGCCAGTACCCCGCTCCACTTGCTCACGCCCAGCGGCCGCACCTGGAGCGTCGAGCCCCCGTACATCAGGTCGGGGGTGACGCTGGCGCTGCCGACGCCGCTGGCGACGATCGAGGCGGCGACCCCGGCGAGCTCGATGGCGTCGCCGCCGACGACCGTGAACGACAGCACCGGATCGGCCCGGACGGCCCTGGAGAGGTCGTCGCGCGCAACCCACGGAGCGGCGCGGGCCAGGTGCCCCGGATGGGTCGACGGACGGTCGCCGACGACGATGTCCACGCCGGGCCGCTCCACGTGCAGGCAGGGCTGGAACCCGCCGGCGGCGAACGCGTGCAGCACGGTGGCGGCCGCCTCCGGTGAGAACGCCACCCGGTGGAAGGCGCGGCCGTCGCGCAGGTCGCGGCCGATCGAGCCGTCCAGCATCACCGCCGGGCCGCGCAGGCCGGCGCCCTCCAGCACCAGCGCGGCCGTGCGGGGCCGCCGCCCGGTGGCGATCAGCACGGGGATGCCGGCGTCGCCCAGGGCGCGGACGGCCCGGATGGTCTTGGGGTGGACCCGCTCGCCAGCGTCCGAAAGAGTGCCATCGAGATCGGTGACCACGAGCTCGACAGCGCTTGACATGTTCCAGAGGGTAGCGGAGATAGGCGTCCATGCAACCGTCGTGTACCGATGCCCGATGCCGTCGCCGCGGCTCTAGCCGAGCTGGCGCAGGGCGTCCTCGAGGCCGCGCACGAACGTCGGGTAGGGGTAGATCAGCTCGCGCAGGGCCGCCACCGGCACGCGCTGCCGGATCGCCAGCACCAGCAGGCCGATGACCTCGCCGGCGCTCGGCCCCATCACCGAGCCGCCCAGCAGCACGCCCCGGTCGGCGTCGGCCACCAGCTTGGCGACGCCGTGCTCGGCGCCCGGCCCGTGGATCCAGCCGCGCGTCGAGGAGGCGGTGGTGGCGACGCCCGTGCGGACGCGGTGGCCCGCCTCGCGCGCCATCGCCTCGGTGAGGCCGACGCCGGCGATCTCCGGGTCGGTGAAGGTGACCCGGGGCACGGCGGAGTAGTCGGCCGGCTGGTGGTCGCGGCCCAGCACGTCGGCGGCCGCGATGCGCCCCTGGTAGACGGCCATGTGCGTGAACGCGCCCTTGCCGGTCACGTCGCCCACCGACCACAGCCCCGGGCCGGCGCGCAGGTGCTCGTCGACCTCGACGGCACGGGCGCCGGGGTCGAGCCCGGCGGCGTCGACCCCCAGCGAGCTCAGGTCCGAGTGCCTCCCCGTGGCAACCAGCAGGCGCTCGCCCTCGGCCCTGGTCCCGTCCGACAGCTCGACCACCACGCCGCCGTCGCCGGGGCGCGGCCGCACCGACTTCGCCGAGACCCCGGTGTGCAGCGCGATGCCCTCCTCGCGCAGCACCTCGGCGATGGCCTCGCCGTTCTCGGGCTCGTCGGCCGGCAGGGCGTGCCCGCTCACCTCCACCATGATCACCTCGGTGCCGAAGCGGTGGAACGCCTGCGCCAGCTCCAGCCCGATCGGCCCGGCGCCGAGCACCACCAGCGAGCGCGGCAGGTCGGTGGCCTCGATCGCATCGCGATTGGTCCAGAACGCGACCTCGTCGAGTCCGTCGACCGGCGGTCTCGACGGTTCGCCGCCGGTGGCGATGACGATCCCGCGGGTCGCCTCGAAGCGCTCGCCGTCGACCTCCACGGCGCGGGGGCCGGCGATGCGCGCCTGCCCCCGAAGGAACGTGCCGCCCTTGCCTTCGAAGCGCTCGACCGCGATCTGGTCGTCCCAGTTCGAGGTCGCCTCGCGCACCCGCGCCGCCACCGGCGCCCACGACGGCTCGGCGGTCGCCCGGCCGGCCAGCCTGGCGACCCTGCCGGTCTCGGCGAGCGCGTTGGCCGCCCGCACCATCATCTTGGAGGGGATGCACCCCCAGTATGGGCACTCGCCGCCGACCAGCTTGCGCTCGATCCCCAGCACGCGCATGCCCGCCTCGGCGGCGCGACCGGCAACCTCCTCGCCGCCCACGCCCATCCCGATCACGACGAGCTCAGGCTGCTCCACCATTGGCCGCTCCCTGTCCGAGACACCCCGGTCGGCCCTATTCTCGCGCATCGGCCCGGCCGGGTGGCCGCCGCGGCGGATGGCTCCCGGGTGCTGTCATCCTGGTGGGTGATACTGGGTCGTCGAGGCTCTGAGCACGGACGCAAGGGGGAACAGGGGTGTCACTGCCGCCAGAGGAGGCAGCCAAGCGGGTCGACGAAATCCGCGCCCGCATACGGGACGCGGCGTATCGCTACTACGTGCTGAGCGATCCGGACATTTCCGATGTTGAGTACGACGAGCTCATGCGCGAGCTGGAGGGGATCGAGGGCGACTACCCCGATCTGGTCACTCCCGACTCGCCGACGCAGTCCGTCGGCGCCCCCCAGGCCACCGCCTTCACGCCCGTCCGCCACCGCGTGCCCATGCTCTCACTCGACAACGCCTTCAGCCAGGAGGAGCTGCTCGCCTGGGGCAAGCGCACCGAGAGGGCGGTCGACGCCGTGGACGGCTACGTCTGCGAGCTCAAGATCGACGGCGTGGCCGTGTCGCTCCAGTACGAGCGGGGGCGCCTGATCCAGGCGGCCACGCGAGGCAATGGCACCGTCGGCGATGACATCACGCCCAACGTGCGGACGATCGGCAACGTCCCCGAGCGGCTCACCCTCGACGACCCGCCAGCGGTGTTCGAGGTGCGCGGCGAGATCTACTTCCCGACCGACGCGTTCGAACGCCTCAACCAGCAGATGGCGGCCGAGGGCAGGCAGGTGTTCGCGAATCCGCGCAACGCCGCATCTGGCGGCCTGCGGCAGAAGGACCCCAGGATCACGCGGTCCAGGATGCTCAAGCTGCTCTGCCATTCCTTCGGCCTCGCCGAAGGCGTCCGCTTCGCCTCGCACTCGGCCTTCCTGAAGTACTGCGAGGACGCCGGCCTGCCGGTCCCCGACGAGACCGTGCGCGCCGGCAACCTCGACGAAGTCCAGGAGTTCATCCGCCGCTGGGAGGAGCACCGCCACGACCTCGAGTACGAGATCGACGGCGTGGTGGTCAAGGTCGACTCCACCAACCAGCAGCAGGAGCTGGGGAACACCTCCAAGGCGCCTCGCTGGGCGATCGCCTACAAGTTCCCGCCGGAGGAGCGCACCACCCTGCTCAAGGACATCCAGGTCTCGATCGGCCGCACCGGAGCGGCGACGCCGTTCGCGGTGCTGGAGCCCGTGCTGGTCGCCGGCTCGACCATCGGGCTGGCCACGCTCCACAACGCCGACGAGGTCGAGCGGCGCGGAGTGCGCCCCGGTGACACCGTATGGGTCCGCAAGGCCGGCGACGTCATCCCTGAGGTGGTTGGCCCGGTGCTCAACAAGCGGCCACCCGAGTCCCAGCCCTGGCGCTTCCCGGAGCGCTGCCCCGAGTGCGGCACGACGCTGGTGCGGCCCGAGGGGGAGGTGGTCACGCGCTGCCCGAACACCACCGGCTGCCCGGCGCAACGCTGGGCAACCCTGGTCCACTTCGGCTCGCGCGGCGCCATGGACATCGAGCACCTTGGCGAGCGGACCGTCGCCGCGCTGATCGACGCCGGCAAGCTACGCGACGCCGCCGACATCTACTCGCTCACCGCCGAGGACCTCGCCGCCCTTCCCGGCTTCAAGGACAAGAGCATCGCCAACCTGCTGGAGGCGATCGAGGGCTCCAAGCAGCGGCCGCTCGACCGCCTGCTGGTGGGCCTGTCGATCCGGCACGTGGGCGATCACGTGGCCAGCGTGCTCGCCCAGCGGATGAAGTCGCTGGAGGCGATCGCCAACGCCTCCGAGGAGGAACTGAACGCGATCGACGAGGTTGGCCCCACCATCGCCAGCAGCCTGCACGCCTGGTTCGCCGACGAGCGCAACCATGAGCTGGTCAGGCGCCTGGTCGAGGCGGGCGTCAGCACTCGTGCCGAGGAGGACGGTCAGCCCGAGGTCCCGCAGGTCCTGGCGGGCAAGTCGGTGGTGCTCACCGGCTCGCTCGAGGAGCAGACCCGCGAGCAGGCCGCCAGGGCGGTGGAGGAGCGCGGCGGCCGGGTGGCCTCGAGCGTGTCCAAGAAGACCGATTTCGTAGTGGTGGGCGCCGACCCCGGCTCCAAGGCCGAGCGCGCTCGGGAGCTTGGTGTCACGATGGTGGACGAAGCAGGCTTCCAGCGGTTGCTGGAGAAGGGCGAAGCCGTGTGAGCAACGTCTGGACACCTTGGGACCCCGAGGGCCACCGCTTCCCCGAACCCTCGGGTGACGAGCGCGGGCCGGACCCCGAGCCGATCGTTCGGAGCGTGCGGATCGGCTTCCTGCTCGCGGGCATCCTGGTCGCGGCCATGGTCAACGCCGGCGTCCATGGCGAGGCGGCGGGCGGCACCCCCAATCTGGCGGTGACCGGGATCGTCGGCGTGGTCGTCCTGGGGATCCTGGGGGCGGCCGGCTGGGCGTTCCGGCCGGCTCGGCTGCTCTCCGTCGGCAAGAAGGCGCTGAACACGCTCGACCAGCGGGAGCTCCGGCCTCGCGCGGAGCGCGCCAGAGCCATGGGCTTCCGCGGCCTGGCCATGACCTGGGCAGGCCAGGCGATGGTCCTGAGCTTCCTGCCGGCGCTCGCGGGCCTCGCCCTCGAGCTCGTCCATGGCGACCACTGGGAGCTGCTCGCCTTCGCGGGCATGAGCATGGTCGCGGGGTTCCTGCTCCAGCTCCAGGTCGCCGGCGCCGTCCGCCAGGCCGTCGACGACCCGGACATGCGCGCCCGCTACGGCTCCCGCTGAGGACCCGGCCGCCTCCCTCGACCGCCTCCCGTGCCGGCCTCCGTTCGGCCCCGCTTCGCCGCCTCCCTCGGCCTCCCCTGGCGGGCTCCGTCCTGCCTCCCTTGGCGCCTTCCATCCTCGGGCTCTTCTCCCTGGCCTCGGCGCTTTCCAGCGGTGATCTCGCCCGATTTCTCAGGGCTTATGGCGGAACCGCCCGTATCGTCTGGCCCGTGACGAGCGCCATGAGGATGTGGGGGCGCGCGGGCAGGCGGGCGGTCCTCCCGAGCCGGTGACCGCACGATGCCCCGCGCACGGACGAGCAGCCGCTGCCCACGGGCGGTGGCAGGACCTGGGGGCATTTCGTGGCAGACCATCCCGATCTCAACGCCGACCGCCGCGGCCAGAACGCCCCGCCGCCCCCGCCGCCCCCGGCGGGCACCGCGGAAGGCGCGGACGCCGCGGGAGCCGCGGACGCCGGGGGAGGCCCGGTGCGGGTTCCGGTTGCGGGTCAGGGGCACGCGACCCGCGAGGCGCTGGAGGTCTCGGTGCCCATCTGGCGCCTCACGCCCAAGCAGCGAGCCGAGCTGCTACGGATCGTGGAGGCGGGCGGACGGAGCCAGCGCAAGGGCATCCCCAGGGAGCAGCCCTTCAGCCTGGCCGAGGCCGGCTATCTTGCCGTCTACGACGACGGCCTGGTCATGCTGACCCCGGCGGCCCTGCGCGCCATCACGATCGAGGCCGACCGGCGCGCGGCCGCCCGCGACGCCGCCATCGGCCAGCGGGCCCCGCTCAGCTCCTGACCGCGAAGAACCTGACCTCGCTGATCGAGGTCCGCTGGAGGCCCGACGACGGGTAGGTGCTCAGCACCACCAGCCGCAGGCGGTCGACCTCGCGAGGCCGGAAATTCACCGTCTGGAAGCCCTGCTTGTCCGCCAGGGTCGTCCGCAAGGTGGTGCCGTCGGAGAACTGCAGCTCGACCTCCTGCGGACGCGGACGCTTGGAGAACTCCGACCCCGACGCCCCGCCAGCGATGGCCACCCGTCCCAGCTCGACCGGATGGTCGAAGGAGAAGCGCAGGAAGGGCTGGGCGTCATTGCTGGGGACCAGGCGTGACCAGAAGGTCCCGAGCTTGCCGTCGATGACGTTGCCGGCCAGCCGCGAGCCCGACTGGGTCGAGGCCGCCACGCTCGCCGCCTGCACCGAGACCAGCGCAGGCGGGGGAGCGGTCGCGCTGGGGCGGCCGGCTTCCGAGGGCGAGCGGCCGCGGACGGACGCCAGCCACAGCCCGGCCCCGACGACCACGATGATCGCGACCAGCACACCGAACCGCCGCAGGGCGCGCTGCCGCTCGCGGTCGCGGACCGATGGTGCCCTGCGGGGCTGCCCCTCGCCGGGCGTCTCGACCGGTAGCCGCCGCAGCATGCGCTGCCATCTCGGCGGCTGCTTGAGCAGTTCCGCCTCGCTGGGGAACGCGTTGGCGCGCCGCGACGGAGGTCCCTCGCCGGTCGCCTCCGGCAGGACCAGGCGGTCCCCGCGGTCGTCACCCCCACCGCGGCCGGTCCGATCCGCGCGGGAGCCGCGGGCGTCGAACCCGGGGAGAGCTCCCTCTGGGACCGCCTCGCCGCGGATCGCCGCCCTGATCGCCTCCCGGGAGACCCGCGTCTCACCCTCCGAGGGCTCGGGCGCGCCCGGGCCGCCGGTCGCGTCGCCGCCGGGCCCTTGACTGCCCGCTGGCTCCGACGATTTCGAGAACGGCGACCATTCCTGTGGCTGCTCCGGCGGCCGCGAGGGCTCCCGCCCCCGGCCGAGCGCGGTCCTCCACCCCGGCTGCCGGCCCGGCGCCTGCTCGCGCGACTCCCACGGCGGCAGATCCTCCTGCTGCCCCGGAGCCTCCCGCGGCATCGGCTCCCGCGGCAGAGGCGCCTGCTCCTGGCGTGGGGCCTCCCACGGCATTGCCTCCGGCCCCCGCCGTGGTGTCTCCCGCGGCGGCTCCACCGGGCCGCGGTCCCATCCCATCGGCCGGCCCTCACCCGGCGGCCGGGTCTCACCCGGTAGGCGGTCCTCGCCGATTGGGCGGCTCTCGCGCGGCGGCGTCCGGGGAGGCGGAGGCCCGGCCGGTCGCGGTGGCCCAGAAGGTGGCGGCGCGGCCTGCCCCGCCGGTGGTGGTGGTGATGCGGAGGGTCGCGGCGGTGGTCCGGAAGGCGGTGGCACGGAAGGCGGCGGCCCGGTAGGGGTCGGCTGCCGCGCGGGCCCGGAAGGCGGCGGTTGGCCGGGCGGCGTGGAAGGCCCCACGAGGGGCGGTGCCGCGGCTGGTCGCGGTGGCTCCGGTGGCGGCCCCGCGTCCCGCGGCGGCGCCTCGGGGGGCGGCGGCCCGGGCGGGCGCGGCGATCCCGGTGGCGGCGGCCCGGCCAGACGCGGCGGGCCGGAAGGCGGCGGGCCGGAACGGGGCGGCGGGCCGGGCGGCGGCGGGGGGCCGGAAGGTGGCGGGGGGCCGCCCTGCCTCGGTGGCTGGGGAGGCGGCGGTGTGCCGCCAGGCGGCCGAGCCCCCTGGGTTGGCTCGGGAGCTCCCTTGGGCTGCTCCGACGCCCCGCTCCGCCGAGGCGGCGGCGGCGGCGCGCTCTCAGGTGTCGTGGAGTGCTTTGATGGCTCGGTCGGCAATACCCCTGGAGGGGGCGGGAGGGGAGCCCAGGAACCGGAGTCGCCGCGATCGAACCACGACGTCGTGGTGGAGGCGCCGGCGTCGCGCCGGGCCGGCCCGGCCGGAGGCGCGGGAGGGCGTGGTGCGGCCGGCGGCTCCGAGGTCCCCAGCGCCGACCTGACGCCGCTGTGCCCGGCCTCGGGCGCGGAAGCCTGGTCGGCCGGCGGGTCGGGCCGGCGCGCCTCGGCGGCCGCGTCGAACGGCTGGGTGTCCTCGGCAGGGGCCTCCTCGGACGCGGGCCGCTCGACCCCGCTCGAATCGATCCGCAGCGGCGGCCGCTGCTCGCCGATGGCCTCGTCGTCGCCCCAGCCCAGGAAGGCACCGCAGGCCGGGTTACGGCAGAACGGATCGGACCCCGGGTTCCGGAACCCGCATGACGGGCAGACGCTCATCCGGCGAGCACCTCCATCCGGTCGGGTGCGACCGTCCAGCCGCCGATCCCTCCGTCACCAGTCGCGGGCGCCAGTGTGTCCCGCTCGGCAGACCTCTCGTCCATCGATCCCACACCCCCTGTCCGGCTGCTCGGGTCAGAGCCAACCGGACCGGACCTCCCATCGCTTGCACCGGGACTCCCGTGGGACTTCCCGTGGACCCTTCCCATGTGGGCTTCCGAGTATTCTCGATGGTGGAGGGTACCTACGCCTAACCCGAGCCCGCCGCAACCCTGGAACCGGGCTGTGGATAATGAGCGGCAGCCTGTCGAGCCGTTTGGGTAGACTCGTTTCTGGCGCTTGGCGAATGGGCGCCGATCCCGTTTCCACCTGCTCGATTGCTGTATTGAGGAGTGCCATGCCGATCAGTCGTGCCGACGTGCAGCACGTCGCCCGCTTGGCCCGTCTCGCCCTCTCCGATGACGAGTTGGACCGCTTCCAGCGTCAGCTCTCCAACATCCTCGAAGAGGCAGAGAAGGTCAAGCGGCTGCCGACAGAGGGCGTGCCGCCGATGTCGCACGCCGTGCCACGGGTGAACGTCTGGCGCGACGATGTCGTCGGCCCCTGCCTCACCCAGGAAGAGGCGCTCTCCACCGCCCCGGCGGTCGAGCAGGGACGCTTCATGGTCCCCCGGATCATCGAGGAGGAAGGGTGACCGCCACGGGACCCTCCCTCTCCGACCTGACCGCCCACGAGCTGGCGGACCGCTTCGAGGCGGGCGAAGCCACCGCGGTGGCGGCGACCGAGGCCGCACTCGCCCGGATCCAGGGCACCGACGAGGTTCTGCACGCGTTCCTCACGCTCATGGGCGAGCAGGCGCTCGAGCAGGCACGCGCGATCGACGCCGCACGATCGCGGGGCGAACGGCTCGGCCCGCTGGCAGGGGTGCCGCTGGCGCTCAAGGACGTCCTGGTCACCAAGGGTGTGCGCACCACGGCCGGGTCGCGCATCCTCGACGACTTCCGCCCGCCCTACGACGCCACCGTGGTGCGGCGGCTGCGCGACGCCGGCGCGATCGTCGTCGGCAAGACGAACCTGGACGAGTTCGCGATGGGTTCCTCCACCGAGAACTCCGGTTTCGGCCCTACCCGCAACCCGTGGGACCCGAGCCGCGTACCCGGCGGGTCCAGCGGCGGCTCGGCGGCGGCCGTGGCCTCGGGCCAGGCGGTGCTCGGCATCGGCACCGACACCGGCGGCTCGATCCGGCAGCCGGCCTCGCTCTGTGGCGTGGTCGGGGTCAAGCCCACCTATGGCCTGGTCAGCCGCTACGGCCTGATCGCCTTCGCGTCGTCCCTCGACCAGGTGGGCCCCTTCGCCCGCGACGTCCGCGACGCGGCGACCCTGCTCGAGGTGATCGCCGGGCACGACCCGCTCGACTCCACCTCGATCGAGGACGCGCCGACCGACTTCACCTCGACACTCGAGCAGGGGGTCGAGGGCCTACGGATCGGCGTGGTCAAGGAGCTGCTGCCGGACAGCCTGGCCCCGGCGGTCATGGCGCCGCTGCGGGCGGCGATCGACCGCCTGGAGCGGCTCGGCGCGCGGATCGAGGAGTGCTCGCTGCCCTCCTTCGAGTACGCGCTGTCCGCCTACTACCTGATCGCTCCGGCCGAGTGCTCCTCGAACCTGGCCCGCTACGACGGCGTCCGCTGGGGCCTGCGGATCAAAGACCCCACCGACGTGGTCGACATGATGCAGCGCACTCGGCAGGCAGGCTTCGGCGCCGAGGTCAAGCGCCGCATCATGCTCGGCGCCTACGCGCTGTCGGCCGGCTACTACGACGCGTATTACGGCCAGGCGCAGCGAGTTCGCACGCTGGTCGCCCGCGAGCTGGACGCCGCGTACGAGCGTTTCGACCTGCTAGTCGGCGCGACCGCGCCGGGCACGGCCTTCCCGATCGGCGAGCTGGTGGACGATCCGGTGCAGATGTACCTGTCGGACGTGTTCACCATCCCGGTGAACCTGGCGGGCAACGCCGCCGTGTCCGTGCCCGCGGGGCTGGTCCACGGGCTGCCGGTGGGCCTGCAACTGGTCGCGCCGGTGCTCGGCGAGGCGCTGATGCTGCGCGCTGCCCACGCCCTGGAGCGGGATCTCGACCTGCCCAAACGGCCGACCGACGTCATCCCGATCCTGCGGGACCTGCAGGAGGCGCAGCCGTGAATGAGGCCCCGACGACATTGACCGCGACCTTCGACGAGCGCGAGAGCCGGCACTACGAGACGGTCATCGGCATCGAGACACATGTCGAGCTCAGTACCCGGACCAAGATGTTCTGCGCCTGCCCGACGACCTTCGGCGCGGAGCCCAACAGCCAGGTGTGCCCGGTGTGCCTGGGCGAGCCGGGCTCGCTGCCGGTGGTCAACGGCACCGCGATCGAGTACGCGGCCCGGATCGGGCTCGCGCTGAACTGCCGCATCGCCGAGCGGTCGCAGTTCCACCGCAAGAACTACTTCTATCCGGACATGCCGAAGAACTATCAGATCAGCCAGTACGACGAGCCGCTGTGCGTCGGCGGGTACCTGGACGTGCCGGTGGAGGGCGAGGTGCGGCGCTTCGGGATCACCCGGGTCCATCTCGAAGAGGACACCGGCAAGTCGCTGCACGTTGGCACCACCGGCCGCATCCACGGCGCCGACCACTCGCTGGTCGACTACAACCGAGCCGGCATCCCGCTGGTCGAGGCCGTCTCCGAGCCGGACATGCGCTCCGCCGAGGAGGCTCGCGCCTACGCCGAGGAGCTGCGGGCGGTGCTGCTGGCGCTCGGCGTGTCCGACGTCAAGCTCGAAGAAGGCTCGATGCGCTTCGACGTGAACGTCTCGATCCGGCCGCTTGGGCACGCCCAGCTCGGGACCAAGGTCGAGCTGAAGAACCTCAACTCCCTCCGCAGCCTGTACCGGGCGGTTGGCTACGAGTCCGAGCGGCAGCGCCGCACGCTCGCCGAGGGCGGCCGGCTCGTCCAGGAGACGCGCCACTGGGACGAGTCCACCGGCCGCACCGAGCCGATGCGCTCCAAGGAGTACGCGATGGACTATCGCTACTTCCCGGAGCCGGACCTGGTCCCGATCGAGGCATCGCCGGAATGGGTGGACGGCGTGCGGGCCGCCCTTCCTGAACTGCCGGCCGAGCGGCGCGCCCGCCTGGCCGAGGCGACCGGCCTCGGCGCCAAGGAGGTCGGCTGGCTGGCCCGCGATCCCGACGTGCTCGCCTATTTCGAGGCCGCGGCCAAGGGTCGTGACCCCAGGGTGGTCGCCGGATGGGTCATGGGCGAGCTGCAGCACTGCCTTCGCGAGCAGGAGCTGACCATGGCGAGCAACCCGGTCTCGCCCGAGCGGCTCGGCGAGCTGCTCGACCTCCTCCAGGCCGGCACGGTCTCGGCGACCGCCGCCAAGGACGTGCTGGCCGAGCTGTTCACCACCGGGGCGAGTGCCAGGAAGATCGTCGAGCGCAAGGGATTGGCCCAGATCTCCGACACCGCCGCGCTCGAGGACGCCGTGGCCAAGGTCGTCGCCGCCAATCCGGACCTGGTCGCCAAGTTCCGCGG
>Ga0137383_10000876_pt1 | contig 16878 bp, 14 predicted proteins | sample SagtaG_19_FD_104817 | JGI IMG/M metagenome (GOLD analysis project Ga0137383, IMG submission 104817) | Vadose zone soil microbial communities from Sagehorn Ranch, Mendocino, California, USA - Sage2_R_40_16 metaG | ecosystem: Environmental > Terrestrial > Soil > Vadose zone | place: USA... | reverse complement strand
GCCGGCCCTTTCAGCCGCCGGGTCTGTGGGCTTAAGCCGGTGGCTGGGGGAAAGAAGCCAGGCATCCGCACCACGTCGTCTTGGTCGTGGTGAGGATGCCTGTTGCCTTGCTGCTGCGATCCTGGGTGGAGGAGGGAGCACTTCTCTCTTCTGCCCTCGCAGCACGAGGAATTTTCTCCTCTTGTGGCCCTTGATTTCGCCTGTTTCGTCTCGTTCTCCAGGCAGGGAGACGATCTCTTTGGAACATCGTCGGTCGCTTGACTACGAGGTGAAGGACATCGCGGGTCACGATCAAGGAAAATCAGACACGACCGCGCCCAACCGGCACCTCGCTCTTGATTCATCTGGGGTGGGGGCTTGCGGCCAATCAGGGCGACTTTTGCGAAGCCCTGCTGGGATTATGAATTATGCTGTAAGACTTCGCCTAATCATGCTACAATAAAAACTAAGTAGATGTATGCGTTCATATGTGACACTGATGAAAGGAATCGTAGATCACTATGGCACAGACCTTCCCCCGGTATTGTCCGCGATGCGGTGCGCCCATCGTCACGAATTCGCGCTCCTGTGCCAATTGTGGCCTGCCAGTAGAAGCTATGCTGTCCAGAAGAGAGCAGGCGCAACCAGTACAAAATCCTTCATACGACCAGGATCAACAGTCGCTGGCAGATCAGCAGACTGTACAACAATATATGCCTGTGCAGCCGGGCTACCAACCGGCTACAATGCAATCACCACAGACAGATCAGCAAGCTAGACAGTATATATCACAACCGTTTCAGGAAAGAGATCAGTACGATCAGTCGTACTCACCTGCTCCAAAGAGCAAGAAGTCAGGCAGAAAGAGGTGGATACCCCTTGTGCTTGCGTTGATTGTCTTGCTGGGAGCAGCAGGTTACATCATCGCCGGTTCACTGGGTGGCCATCTACCCGGTTTTCGTGGGGGTCAGACGGCGGTGACAACGAAGACCATCAATGCGACGGTGCCTTATGCTGGTGTTGACATAACTATATTGAATGTGCAACAATCGCAGATCTTTTTAGATGATCCAAACTCTAGCGATAATGGTATGGTCCGCCTGAACCTGCGTGAACAGAATACTACGGGTATCCAGGTCAGTTGGAGTTATGATACTATTGCCCGGCTGATTCTACCTGATAAATCTATTATCAGCCCGGCGTACGTCAAGGCGAGGGTTGGTATTGCCCCTGGAACATCCCAGGCCAGCCTTGTTGACTTTGTTGTCCCTACAAGCGACACTACCAGCCAGCTCACCTTGCGGCTAGGTGCTCAAAATGAGGCGCAAATGCTTATTCCCTTGACAGGGAAGGCTGATCTGAGCAAGTATCAACCAAAGGCCATCAACCTGAGTGGGCAGATGTTCTATTTTGGACTGAACTGGACGCTTACCAGTGCTACATCAAGCCTGAGTCTCGCTGGCCAGCAGGCCACCAGGAATATGCGCTATCTCACACTGACCCTCAAAGTCGATAACACACTCTCGCAAATCGCTATAACTGGTTCGCCCTACGACTACATGCGTTTGGGATTTGGCAATACCAGGGCTTCACCAACGAATACGACTTTTCCAGTTTCTTTTGCTAGGGGTGTAATGGGCAAAACGGGGACGGTTAGCTTTCTCGGGCCGCAGAATATTCAATCATTTACCCTGCTCCTGATACCGCAGAAGCAGGATGATAATAGCGACCAGGCTGCGACGGATTTTCAGTTTGCATCATGATTATCTTTGCGCACAACTTCTTATGCGAGAGACGTATACACCACCAGGCGCAAAGTCGTCTGGTGCTGGCTGGGGATCCAATCCCCAGCGCAAGTGATTAAATTCAGATAGGTCCCTGAACGATTCCCAAAAATATCCTGCAGCGGCGCGTCTTGTGGCGCGTAGTAGGTAACGCGCGTGACGCGGAAATGCAGCGTTTTGCCATCGCTATCGCTCACCAGCACCTCGTCGCCGGTATGCATGTCGCGCAACCGCCAGAAAATTGCTGGATACCCTCCTGGACGATCAAGGTGCCCATCAATTACCGCACTCCCACGCTGGCCAGGACTGGGACCTACGTCATACCAGCCTACACCATCCCACGGATTCTGCGTTGGCGTCGCCAGGTCACCACTAGAGAGGATACTAACCTGCTCAATAGGCGCGTTGACACCAATTGCAGGAATAGCCAGGTGTATAGGTGACGCCACAACCTTAGCCGTGGATGTCGAAATGAGGGTCCGCGTTCTCGCCTCTACTGTTGCGTTGGTATCCAAAGGGGCTCCCTGCGCTACAGGCTGGAGCATGGACGATAATTCTCCGCACCCGCTCGAGGCAAGCACAAGTAGTAGAACGCTAATACACTTATATATGAAGAAGATGCTCGTCCGTGCTCTGACCGAAACCACTTCTGGATCCTTTTGCAAATTTTCTTATTGTCATGGTGCAATGATCCGGACCTGTAGAGGCGATGGCATGCATCGCCTCTACATCTCACTCACCTATCGTCGTGCATATGCCAGGCGAAACAATACTGCGCTTGCGCAGAGCATCATTAGCGCCAGCGTTCCTAGTATCCACGGAAGCACTGGTTGCGAACTCGGAGAGGGAGCGTTGGGATCACTGCCTGTCTGGGGCAAACCGGGTACGCCATTGACCTGCTGAGGTACAAGCTCTATCTTCGGGCTGCCATTGACCAGTCCAACGGCAAAGACGCTGATCACGGTGTTCGCATTGAGCGTTGTTGCAAGCGGAAGAGTCGAGTTGGCCTCGGGTGCATTTACATCGAATGTGTACGAACCTGCAGGAATTGAGACGTAGCCACTCGCCTCCTCGTAGGTGATACCGTTCCAGAGGGTGCGCCCTCCAGTAGTCACATTGACAGGACCAGCGTTGGGGGCAAGATGATAGACGCGTACCTTGGCTGTGTGAGGAGCGATGATATTATTGTCGACAAAGACAGCCAGAGATAAATTCGTGGCGCTCGTCCCGATAGCCGCTACCGTGTAAGCAACGCCGGGACTGACGGATAATGTCTCTGATATGGCGGATGCCGCGATCCCTTTGCCCACAAGGGCAATCTGAACTTTGTGCGGCCCTGCCGGGACAGCTGCGTAGTCAGTTACGGAGCCGAAGAGAAAGCTAGTCAGCAGCTTGGAACCATCAAGGAAGACATCGGCGGCTCCAACAAAGGGTGAGGCGTGGATAATACGCACGAACGATGGGCTTTCAGCTCTGGCGGCAAATACTTGTGTTCCAAAAAGTGCGAGTAGCGCAATGAGACCAAATACCAGCAACATGCGATGCGCTAAGAGCGCGAGAGGACGACGTAGATTCATAGCAGCATTCTCCTTTTGTTCATGCATAAATCAACAATTTGTAATCGTGGCAGGTTTAAACGGTTAAAATAGTAGTACTGCTTTTCTTAACGTATAGAGTTCTCGAAAATAACTGTAGGGGGCTCTCGTATTCAAAGAAGAATCACAGAACACCTACATCAATCATTGATACTCGTGAACTTGTTTGAATTTGATCGCTCGTTTATACCGGCAAAAAAGATAATCAGACTCACATGTATGTGATAACGAGATGAAGAGTGATTTAAATGGTAGACATTCCTCTTACTTGCTGCTAAGATGATGTATGGCTAAGTTCTAATTATTATTCTTCTAAGGAGAGCGGCTATGGCACAGTCAACCCCTCGCTTCTGCTCGCAATGCGGCAGTCCTCTAGAAGCAGGGCATCGTTTTTGTACTAACTGTGGTGCGACCACAGATATCGGATCGAACAATCCAACCGCCCTGGCAACGGATGAGCAAGCTACGCTAGCAAGTAATGCTGCACAGAATCCATCGTCACCAGTTGCGACTATACCTGCGGCAAAATCAGCACCTTCTGAACCAACGATAATGACGGCTAATGCGGATTCGACTGTAGGTGCGCCGCTCTCCACGCCAGCTACTCCCAATGCTCCAGGGACAGCTGCCATACCGGCTACGCCTGCTGCACCGGCTCCGAATGTTGCTGGTGCGACGTATTCCACGGTACCGGCACCTGGCGACCAGTTCTATGCCCAGGACACCCAAGCTGATGTCATCCCACCACCTCCACCACCTGATTCCTTCGTCTCCTCCTCTCAGCAGTCGCAGGCATCATCCTATTACACACCGCCAGCTCCAGGCTATGCTGCTGTTCCCGACTATGCGCGAGCTCCAAAACGCTCCAGGGCGGGCCTGGTAGCCATCGTACTGCTGCTTGTACTGGTACTCGGCGGGGTTGGTCTGTACTTTGCCTTTTTCCGGCATCCCGCAACAAATAACAACCAGAATAGCAATGACGCGCATACACAGCAGAACACTGCCGGCACTACGGGTAACACTCCTGTTAATAGTGGCAGCAACAATGGTACCCCGGCCAGTAGCGGACCCACGGCTGAGCAGTTGAACTTGCAATTCACGTATGCAAGCATACAAATGACCATTAACTCTGTCCAGGAGGCGCAAAGCTTCCCCGGAGATAATAGCACCAGCCAGGGCGGCCTGGTACGTATTACTATGATGGAAAATAATCCAACGACGCACAGCGGAAACTTTGCATACGGAGATGTTGCCCACTTACGGTTGCCGGATGGGACGACCACTCCTGCCGTTAACTCTCAGAATCCTTTGGGGCCTGACGCATCGACCAACCGCACGAACTGGCTAGATTTTGCTGTACCTTCTTCCAATCTTGATCTCAGCAGGCTTGTTCTCGTTATGGGTACAGCTTCCGAAAACCAGATGGGTATTTCTCTCATGCCAACCGCTAACCTGAGCAAGTACCGGCCGAAAACTCTCACTCCAAATACGGGGTTCCAGTATGCGGGACTAAACTGGACCATCACCTCGGTGACAGAGAGCTTGAGCGCTGACAACCAGCAGGCAGCGAAAGGGCAGGTCTTTATAGAGGTGACTTTGAGTGCTACCAATTCTACAGGGAGTGATTTTAATGCATATCCCGGTGACTATATACGCTTAAAAGCTGGAGACACTACGAGTTCGCCCACAGTGGACTTCACATTTCCTCTCTCCATTGCTTCTCAGTCGACAGGCAGAGGAACAGTTACCTTCCTCATGCCGCAGGGAAACGCCTCGTTTACATTAATGATGTTGGCGCGGCCTACAAGCCCGCCAGTAAACGCGGCTTCAGCAACATTCCAAATCCGGTAATAGGGAAAGGAAGTGCGGTGATCGATTGGGTATGCCGGTAAACCCTTATCAAGCAATGCGGTGCGATCATTCCAGCAAGAAACTGCCTGAAAGCTCGCGCCGCAGGGCCTCTTTTTGCTTTTCATTGAAATCTGGAGGATTCGTGATCGGGCCAGACCGCAGCGCCATTTGCCTGTTGGATGCCCTCGAAAATTCGTCGTGCAAGGCTTCCTCTAAGAACCCTTGCATGCTAGGAGAGACTAAGGTAGGTTCATCCTCCATCACTTCTTCCACTGTGAACTCCTCCTTTGGCAGCGGAGTTTGAGGTAAAGAGGAGGATACCGGTGCCTGGTTATTACTAGCGGCTTTTTCCTGTATAGAAGAATCAATCTGGGCCGACGAGACTATTTCGGGAGAAATATCAACTGATTTCACTGCTAGCGGAAAGCGGTCGTCCAGGATTTCGACGAAAACACCTCGACCTTCACGTAGATCAGCGAGCTGGCGGCGTAATTCAGTATTCTCCGTTAGTAAGGCCTCAAAAAGGTGCTTTTGATTGAGCACCTCTTGCATAATTAGCTGGTAGCGGCTGCCACTCGTTTGCATACAATCTCCTTTAGAGCTTCATTCACAATTCACGGCTGAAAAAGTCCCCACTACAAAACACTCGAGTACATACTCTTAGGTAGATGAACGTAGATTCTTGCTATCTTTGTGTATATAACGTACCAAATTGATTAGAGTAACCATGCGTGAGTTTCAACTACCCGTGTAGCATCTAGAATAATCTTTTTCCTATAATTCTAGTAACGCATATTTGCTGAAAAGTATGTGGAGGGAGTTGCCGGAGAAACCCTTCTTTTCTTGCTTGAACCAGGTTGCTATGTTACACTATCCTTAAGCTTTCTGACACCAAACTTGGTGTCAGTTACGTGATTAAAGTAAGGAACATTCTCCCTCAACGTTGATTAAGGGATCATATATGGCAAAGGAATCTGGTACGCAAGAAGAAGCTTCGCAAAAAACTCAAGGCGACAGGCACAGTAGTAGTAGAAACCTCCTCGGCCCCATTCTCTGCTGGGCGGTCGTTTTCGCTGATATCGGCACCTCCGTCTACTATGTTCCTGGCATTCTCTGGGGAACTCTGGGCATAACTACCCTGGCGGGATTCTTTGTTTTTCTGACGATGGCCGTGTTCGTGCTACTCACGTTGAAGTATGCAGAGGTATCTTACCGCTTCCCGCAAGGAGGTGGTGTCGTAACGGTAGCCTCACAAGCCATCAATCACTGGGTTGGTGCGCTGGGCGGCATGTTTATCCTGGTTGACTACTTTCTCACAGCTGCCATCAGTTGCCTTTCGGGCATGCTCTACCTGAGTGTCGTTATTCCTGGGCTAAACCCTATCGCTTTGTGGGTAACGCTTGGGGTGCTGGTGTTGCTCGGTATTCTCAACTGGGTCGGTATTAGCGAAAGCGCGAGAGTGAGCTTCGTAGGAGCCGTCATCGCCTTTCTGAGCGATATCGCCATTCTTGTAACGGTCTTTACGCATATTTCCTTCGGGGAATTCTTATCGCTTTTCCCCAGGATGTTTGCGAACCACTCTCTGGCGCCAACCTCTATCCTGATAGGATTCGCTGCCTCGTTCCTGGCCTTTTCGGGCCTGGAGAGTATCTCGCAGCTCTCACCGGTAATGAAGGTACCGCGCAGAAGAACTGCGGGAATGGCGCTCTTGCTGGTCGTCTTAACAATCGGATTGACAAGCCCGCTATTGACCATGCTCTCGACTGTCTTGCAGCCGGAAGCAGCAGCCGATCTTGTGAAGAATAGCCAGCTCATCTCATTGCTTGCCGGTCACTGGGGCAATATCGCCTTGCAGACAGAAGTGGCCATCAGTGCGAGCGCTTTGCTGGTGTTTGCCAGTAATACAGCTATTATTGGTTCTTATCATGTGTTCATGGCACTCGCGCGTATGGAGTTCTTCCCCGCCTTTATCTTGAAACGCAATAAGCTACGTGATACGCCGCACTACTCGATTGCTTTGGCTGCAGGCATACCGATTATTATACTTTTAGCTGTGCAGGGGCGCCTTGATCTCCTTGGAGATCTATATGCCTTTGGCCTGCTTGGGGCCTTTTCGCTAACCTGCCTGGGCCTGGATATCATTCGTCGCCGCGAACGCAAGGCAGCGCGAGCTGTAGGCGGTCAGTTATCACGTGATAATGGCCATGTACAGGCACCTCCTCAACATCTGTTGAGGAGTGCAGAGAATCTGGCTAAAACAGATCTGCACGCGAATGGCCCGGCAGCCGCAGGCGGGCTGGATCCGGAAACCGTTGCGATGCTGGCAAGTCCATCACGCGACTGGCGCATGAGATTGCATGATCTCTGGTATAATGTTGATTTCTGGTTGGGTATTCTGACCACATTTTTAGTGGTGCTCGCCTGGACCACAAATCTCATCTATCAGCACCTGGCAACGGAGTTTGGGAGTGCCGTGACGGCGCTCGGCATGCTCGTGGCCTACATCAACTATGCTCGTTACAAGCAGAAGGGACGTCTGCCTGTAGTTACAACGGGTGTCGAAGGACGTCTGCCAGGTTCGATTCTGGCGGTGCTTTCCTATGATAATCCGCACAATGATGCCGTTGTACGCGCAGCCCTCAATCACGCGGATGGAAAGCCTGTTGTGTTTTTATACGTGGGCGAGCCAAAGACGCAACGTGTTCCAACCATGTTCGAGTTTGTTGATCCCTACCATGATGACCAGCAGGCCAAGGAAACTTTCAGCGTGGCCGAAAGTATAGCCCAGAAGGCTAAAATCCCTCGCCGCTACGTGTATCGACAAGATAAGCCTGGAGTTGTTGCTAGCGTCTGGCAGGTGATTCATCCTCATGACACGGTACTCTCCCCTGAGGATTGCATGGAAGTGGTTGATGTAAACCCAGATCGCATCCGCTATGAGATCACGCCAGACGGTAAAGTAGCGCATCTCCTTAAACGCTGGTAATTGCATCCCTGCACGTTTTCAAACTCGTCGCGATCGGTGATACAATACAAACATCCACGCTGTGGTGGTCAACCCTAGTGCTAGAGCTTGTCGAGGATTGAAAGAGGATAAGAAACAATGAACGATCGCATTCGTGAGATTTTAAGCTGGTATGCCAGCGAAAACCCTGGTGTTCGCACGAACCTGGCTCGTATGCTCAACCATGGCCGTTTGGGTGGCACGGGGAAAATGGTGATTTTGCCGGTAGACCAGGGCTTTGAGCATGGCCCGGCACGCAGTTTTGCCCCCAACCCCCCTGCGTATGACCCGCGCTACCATTTCCAACTGGCTATCGAAGCTGGCTGTAATGCGTATGCCGCGCCGTTGGGCTTTCTGGAGGCTGGCGTCTCCGACTACGTAGGTGAAATCCCCCTCATTTTGAAATGCAATAACCATGACACGCTTAATGACGAAAAAGATCCTCTGCCAGCGATAACCTCTGGCGTAGGTGACGCTCTGCGCCTGGGCGCTGTGGCTGTCGGTTTCACCATTTACCCAGGATCAGCGGAGCGTGTTGAAATGTACCAGGAGTTGCACGAACTCGCCGAAGAGGCCAAGGCTGCCGGTCTGGCCGTCGTTGTCTGGTCCTATCCACGTGGTAGCAGCCTGAGCAAAGAGGGTGAAACCGCCATCGATGTTGTAGCTTATGCCGCCCAGATCGCTGCCCAATTGGGTGCTCACGTGATCAAGGTCAAATTGCCCAGCGAACATGTCGAGTTGCCCGAAGCGCAGAAGGTCTACCAGCAGTACGAGATTCCCATCTCCACGCTGGCCGACCGCGTTCGCCATGTCGTCCAGAGCGCTTTCAACGGTCGCCGTATCGTCATTTTCTCAGGTGGCACCTACGCTGCTGATGAAAAGTTCTTCGAGGAAGTGCGTGCCATTCGCGATGGTGGTGGATTCGGCTCAATCATAGGCCGCAACTCATTCCAACGCAAAAAGCCAGAGGCTCTAAAGTTCCTCGATACTGTAATAGGCATTTACGAAGGCTCAATCACTCCTTCTTCGCAGCGTACGTAGATAAAAAGCTCGGCGTCCGAGAGAGAGGTAGCCAGACATGGAAGTTAGCGATAACCCCGGGGGGGCTGCTGCCATTAGCCCTCCCGTCGCCGCAGCGGAGCGGCGAGTTTCCCTCTTCGAGCAGATCAACATCAATGTCTTCTGGATCGCGAACAATTTTCACTGGCAAGCGCTATTAGCCATTGTCATTCCCAGTATGGTGGTAAAGTTCCTCGGGGACGCCAACAAAGACATCAATCTTGCTATGGTTGTCATCTGGGGAACGCTCGTTGCGGTTGTCGTTAACCCTTTGATTGGTGCACTCTCCGACTATGCCACGTTTCGTATGGGACGCCGCCGTCCGTTCTTGCTTTTCGGTACGGCCCTCAATGTAGTAGTCTTAGTGCTTTTTGCTTTTTCGTCCTACTGGTTTTCTTCAACTGCGCTGCTGTTGTTCTTCATTCTGCTTTTCCTCCTGCTGCAGTTCACCAACAACCTGGCGAATTCGCCGTGGAGTGCGATCATCGCCGACAACGTACCAACACATCAACGCGGTCTCACCGCAGGATTCTTTGGCCTCTTTACGCTGCTTGGTACCATCCTTGGGTCGGTGGTGGCCGGTATCATTATCAACAAGCACGATCCTTTACCTCTCTATCAGAATGAAATCGTAAAGATTTTTCTCCTGATCGCCATTGTGCAAATCGTGCTTGTCCTCTACACCGCGCTTACCGTCAAAGAGACTCCACTGCCGCCTGAAAGGCATGTTCGCTTACAAGTTGGCGCATTTCTAAGGAGATTTTTCTTCAAGCCGTCCACCTACCCTGATCTCTCCTGGGTACTGCTGGCACGCCTGCTGGTGATGATGGGCATCTGGGGCATCTTCTACTTCCTCCAGTACTATTTCGATGATGTGCTGGGCGGACCAGGAGTGAAGACCGTCATTTTCAACAACGGTTTCTCCGGTGAGGGGTTCTCCGGCACACTTTTCTTGCCCGTGCTCCTGATTGCAGCCCTACCGACCTCGATTATCGCGGGCTGGATCTCAGATCACCGGGGACGTAAAATAATGGTCTACATCTCCGGTATAATGATGACGTTGGTGTGCCTGCTCTTTATTGCCTGGCAAACACAGTACGGCGCATTAGTTTCCGGCCTATTCTTCGGCATTGGCTACGGAGCATATACCAGTGTTGACTGGGCGTTGGCAGCCGACGCTTTGCCACCGACAGATCAAGCCGGTAAATTCCTGGGTATATGGTCAGCGATGGGTATTCTACCGCAGGTGATAGGTATTAGCGTTGGAGCCGTGATCTTGCAACTCCTGCGCGGTTTGCCCAATCATTTTGGATATACAACGCTGTTCATTGTCACAATCCTGTACTTCGGATTGGGAACGCTGGTTATTAAACAGGTGAAAAGCGTCAAATGAGCTAAAGGCATAGCTCCCTGATCATACGAAACTAGGTCTCTGGGGGGCACTTTTCCAGTTCTTGAATGACTGTGTTAAGTGCCTCCTGTAGACTCTTCATGATGTTAACCGTCACAATTGGATTCTCTACGCCCTCGTGTTCCTCTTGGTTTAAGCCTTCTTTCAGTGTCCTTAATTCTTCGACAAGGCGGTCGTGTAGCCTTTGTAATTGCTGGCATTTGTCAATAGTACTCTGCACGATGTTCATCTCCTCTTCTTAAATTAAGATTTGGTTGCACCCACATTGTAGTGTGTCTTGTAAGAAAGGGCAAGTTGAACAAAAAAACTTCTTCATGGTCCAAGCAAGCTGCGAATCACCTGCTCAAGCTGATCAAGGTCAACTGGCTTGAGCAACAGCGTGTCCACCTGTAGTTGGCTCGCAGCCCGCGTACTTCCTGCTGTAAGCAACACGATGGGGGGTGATTCTCTCCCCTGGTCAGCAGCTTCTGCACGCAGCGCCAGAATCAGGTCTGCTCCACTCAGCATCGGCATCATCAGGTCCGTAATGATCAGGGCGGGTCGGCGCTCGCGTGCCAGCTTGAGAGCCTGCTGTCCGTTCTGCGCCACCAGCGGCGTATACCCTAGATCTGTCACAAACGCTGCCAGCATCTCCACAATGGGTTCCTCATCGTCGGCGATGAGGATGAGGACCGGTTCTGTCTCCGCCGAGAGGGTAACAGGCTCCTTGCTCGTCATCCCCTCTCCTCCTCTGCTGAGGCTTTCTGGTACAGAGGCGGCTCAACTTTCTCTGTCGCTCCTGCCTGCTGCTCGGTGAGCCCCACCAGGACCTCTCGCCCACTCTCGTCAGGGGCCAGGACACGGATTCCTTCTGGGGAGGTAATCAGGAACTCACGCAGCGTATAATCGTGGCTGGAAAACCGCATCTTGAGGACGGAAAGGACGCGGTGCAACCGACCGCGATAGGCCAGTTGCTGTAACAGCAGCACATTTTCCGCCAGGGCCCCCAGGTCATCTGCCGAAAAATCCAACTGCGTGGTTACCACCTTAGCGGTCTCTTTGATCGCCAGCAGGGTCACCCCGCGGGTTCGCAGCGCAGTCAGCAACGCGGCCAGATAATTCGAGACCCGCGCTGGCCCGCTGCTCTCTCTCACCGCCCGTTCGACTTCGGCGATGCTGTCAATCACCACCCGGCGCGCTCCCGTTCGCTCCAGGGCAGCCAGCAGATCCGTTGCCACCTGATCGGGGTCCACTTCGATGGGTTCCCAACGTTGGAACAGCAAGCCCCCGCTCGCAGCCAGCGCCGCACGCAAGCGCTCGCCCAGGCCGAAGGTGCCGGCTTTCTGGAGCAACTGCTCAGCTGTTTCGCGAAAGCCGAGAAAGAGCGCGGGTTCCCCACGGCTCACTCCATCCAGCGCAAACCGCAGCCCCAGCAGCGTCTTGCCGGTGCCAAGACTACCGGCCAGTAAGGTGCTCGTCTGGCGGGTGAGACCCCCGCCAAGCAGGCCGTCCAGCTCCTTCAGTCCAAAGGCGGCCCGCCCTTGCGGCGTCGCGAGGCTCGCGGCTGCTGTCCAGCTTTCAAAGGCGGAGCGGCTGACCCGCGTCTCAAGCCGGGGAAAGACCTGCATGCCCTCCGCGCTCAGGGTCAGACTATGGCGTCCCGGGAGCAGGGCTTGCCCTCGCACTTTGAGGACTTCCAGACCTCGGAAGGCGCGCACGCCTCCCAATTCATAGTACAGGCCGATGAGGGTATCAGCTGTGGTCATCTCGGGAAAGAACGCGGGATCCCGCGGGGAGGCCTCCGTCGTAATCAAGGTCGTCGTGCCCTGGAGACTCAGACGCGTGCCCAGGTTGTAGAGCATTTGGCGGGAGGCCACCACATCCGGTTCCAGATCCCGCATCGCCTGAAAGCCATCCAGGACCACCAGGTTGGCCTGCGTCTGGCGCACGGCCGCCACAATCTCCTGACCCGTCGTGGCCGCACCCTGGGAGAGAAACTGCTGCAAGCTGAACACTTGCACGGCACTGCCAATCAGTTCGCGGTCAAAGAAGCGATAGCTCTGCAGATGCTGCAACAGTTTGGTCGTCGGTTCCGAGAGCGCGGTCAAGAACAGCGCCCGCTGTCCGCGCCCGGCAGCGGCAAAGGCGATCTGGCTCGCCAGCGTGGTTTTACCGCTGCCGGGTGGGCCAAGAATGATGACCAGCGCGCCCCGTGGCAGACCGCCTGCCAGCACAAGATCAAGCTGGAGCACGCCCGTCGGCTCAAGCGCCTGGGGTGCTGGCGTGGATGCCAGGTCTGCATTAGAAGGTGGTGTACTCATTTGTTCCTCTTCTTGTTTGATTGCTACGTATTATATGATACATCGCATCTTCCACCAAGGGAGGATGACCTAAGGGCGAAGTTTCGCTTCATCACTGTTGCTGAGCAGTCCTGGCGGCTCCGTGCCCAGTCGAGGGAACTACAAGCTAAGTCGATGTGAGTAGTCGAGCAGTTACAACGGATCCGCAAAAAACTGCGCTTCAACACGTATTGGTGAGCAGAGCATCGACTTTGTATGAAAGATGGAACGCGATGCCAGAGCCTATCCTGGGTTTGGGAGGGAACCGTATGAGACTATCGAAGTCAAGGAGACTCTCCCATCTCGTCAATATCGGAGCCAAGACCGAACAGCTCTTGAACGAGGTGGGGATCTACACCCAGCAGGAACTGCAAGAGTTGGGGCCAGTTGAGGCATGGAGCCGTCTCAAGCGGCTGCATCCCGAAACAGGAACTCTCACCTGGTTGTACGTCTTGCAAGGGGCGCTCCTCGGTCTCCCGTGGAAGACGCTTCCGCAGGAGGTCGTAGAGAACCTGCTGGTTGAAGCACAATGGGAGGGGTGAGCAGAACCACCTCCCTCCGTCGTGGGATGGGGGTCGTGAAAACGTATTCGGGGTAACCCGCATTCTCAAGCACCTTGTAAAACTTTTGCAGTAGACGATCAGGAAACAAAAATCCTCCATTGAGAACAGGACATTGGTACTGAACTTCTCGCGAATCCTGGCTTTTGGCCGCTAATCATGCTACCCTGGTAAGGTAGGATTAGGCTCGACCCCGATTGAGGTGGTGAACTAGTGATGGACTCATCCAAATTGGACGCCTCAAACAGGGATTGAGTCAGATCCAAGCCCTTCACCGGGCCTGAAACTACTACAGTGTTTGCGGGTCGTCTTCGTCGTATCGTCGCACAAAGATACTGGCCCGCTAGGGAAGGTATTATGATATCGACTAAAACGATGCTCCTAGGGGTATTGATCCTCTTGCTCGGCCTGGGGGTTATCATAACCACGAGCTCCCAGGCACCGGGAACGCCACTGAATCTCCTCTTTGGGAGTCTCTCAAGTGATACGCTACGCATCATCGACTACATCGGATATGCCCTCATCCTGCTCGGCTTGATCGTTGGGCTGGTCGGACTCTTCCGAAAGAGCAGGGGGCCAACGGCTTCCTACTAGCCTGCGAAATGCCCAATGAGAGAAGCGTTCCTCAACGGATGGTAATCGTATGGTTAAGCAAATTGCTATGCCGAGAAGCACCACCAGAGTTCTACGCGATAGATGTTGGCTCTTCTACGTCTAGAATCGTGACAGGTCACCTCACATTCTCTGTGCCAAATGAGGCACATGTAGACAGTACAAAGGAGGGACTGTATGATCTCAGAACAACCACCTAGGCGGAACCAGTCTAAGCCACTTCTGACAATCCTAGGCATTTTCACTATTTGTGCAGGCGTGAGCGCACTCATCTTCTCGGGATACTGGTTGAACTGGACCTGGACAGGCTTCTTGCACAAGACACTTTGGGATTGGATGCAATTGCTCAGTGTTCCAGCTGCCCTAGCCGCTAGCGCATTTTTGTTCTATCTGGCTCTCAGCCGAAATGAGCAGAAAACCGCGCGGCGGCGTGATCAGACTGGACGTGACATTGCATCAGACAACCAAAGAGAAGTTTTGCTACAAGGCTACCTTAGCCAACTGTCAGAACTCCTGCTTGGCAACCAATTACGCCTGTCAGATCCCCATTCTGAGGGACGATACCTCGCACGAGCGCAGACCATGACAATACTCCCCCGATTAGATGCCACTCGGAAAAGAAGCCTTCTCCTGTTTTTATATGAGTCCAAACTCGTTAACACAGAGGGAGTTGCTGGTATCATTCAGCTGAAAGGAGTTGATCTGAACAGGGTCGACTTGCATAAGGCCAACCTGCGTGGAGTTGATCTAAGCGGAGCCGACCTGAGCAAGGCTGACCTGAGCAAAGCTGACCTGAGCAAAGCCGACCTGAGCACAGCCAGGCTAAGCGAGGCAGACTTGCGTGGGGCAGACTTGCGTGGGGCAGACTTGCGTGGGGCTGATCTCCGAGAGGTACAACTAAGCAAGGCCGATCTGAGCAAGGCCGATCTGAGCGAAGCCAACTTGAGTGGTGCCAATCTGAGTAGTGTCGACTTGAGTGAAGCTGATTTGAGTGGAACTCAGTTAAGTAAGGCCAGCCTGAGCGGAGCCAATTTGAGCCTGGCGAACCTATTTTGTGCTCGCTTGGGCGAAGCCAACCTGAGCGGAGCCAACCTGAGCGGAGCCAACCTGAGCGGTACCTACTTGAGAGAAACCGACTTCGGCCGAGCAAACCTGACCGGGGCGAACCTAAGCATGTCCTTTTTGAGTAAGACCAACCTGCGTGGAGCAAAGCTGGGTGGAGTCGATCTGAGCGGAGCCGACCTGAGCGAAGCTCGCTTGAGCAAAACCGACCTGAGCACAGCCATCGTCACCAAAGAACAGATGGAGAAGGTCAAACACATTTAGCCAGTTTGATCTGAAAAAGGCCCAAAAAGCAAGCCAGGCGACATTCGCGGTCGCCCGGCTGCTAGCTAACGTTGGATCTGACCCTGTGGTACTGAAGTCAGGGTTGCCGCTCCGAGATCTTCGCCTAAACTCTCAAGCCAGCGTTCCAGGTCAATTGCGGCTCGACAGCCATCACCGGCGGCCGTCACAGCCTGGCGGTAGCGATGATCCGTCACATCGCCCGCTGCGAAGACTCCTGGAATGTTGGTCATCGTATGCTCTACCGGAACAATATACCCGGCTTTATCCATATCAATCAAACCCTTGAACAGGTCGGTATTAGGCTTATGCCCGATTGCCAGGAAGATGCCCTGGACGGGTAGTATGCTCTCTTCGCCGGTCTTCAAATTGCGCAGCCGTAAACCCGTAACTTCATCTTCACCCAAGACCTCGATTACTTCCGTATTCCAGATAATGCTGATCTTAGGATTCTTGAAAGCGCGCTCCTGCATAATCTTGCTGGCACGCAGCGCATCGCGGCGGTGAATAACCGTCACATGGTTGGTGTAGCGCGTCAGGAATAGCGCCTCTTCCATGGCAGTGTCTCCACCACCAACAACCGCCACGTCCTTATTCTTAAAGAAGAAGCCATCACAGGTAGCACAGGCGCTCACGCCGCGCCCCTGCAAGCGCTGCTCGCTTGGCAATCCCAACCACTGTGCGCTGGCGCCTGTGGAGATGATGATAGCGCGTGCCAGGTATTCGCCAGAATCGGCTGTAACCTTGAAAGGCCTTTGGCTGAAGTCAACTGCGTACACATCCTCAGGGATCATCTCTGTGCCGAAACGACGCGCCTGCGCCTCAAATTTCTCCATCATCGGGGGGCCGAGTATACCCTCTTCAAAGCCGGGATAGTTCTCCACGTCGCTGGTCAGCATTAACTGGCCACCTATCTGATAGCCCTGAAACATCAGTACAGAAAGGTTAGCGCGCGCAGCATAGATTGCCGCTGTATATCCTGCTGGCCCTGAGCCAATAATGATCGCGTCATAAACTTCTACCATGATAGCGATATCCTCACTTTTCCATCAGCTTACTATTTCTGTTTAAGATAACACTTAAAAGACGCATTTTATGCCCTTGCAAAATATTGTACCAGTTCGGAAGAGCAAGTGTGGACATTTGGAGAGAATGCCTGTCACCCTGAGCGCAGCGAAGGGTCTGGCTCGACGGGCGCACAGATCCGTCGCGGAGTTTACCCTGAGCGAAGCGAAGGGTGTATGGCTTACCAACATCGTCAACCAAGCGACTTCCCGACATCGTAGACAAGCGAACAAAAAGGACGGTACACTTCTCTTTAGGAACCGTTTTGATTGCGGTGAAAGGAGTGTCCCGTCATG
>Ga0137383_10000866_pt1 | contig 16941 bp, 16 predicted proteins | sample SagtaG_19_FD_104817 | JGI IMG/M metagenome (GOLD analysis project Ga0137383, IMG submission 104817) | Vadose zone soil microbial communities from Sagehorn Ranch, Mendocino, California, USA - Sage2_R_40_16 metaG | ecosystem: Environmental > Terrestrial > Soil > Vadose zone | place: USA... | reverse complement strand
GGGCCACCGATGCGGGGGGTCGCGTAGCGATCGCCTACAGGTTGTCGTAATAATTGCTTCGTGGCGACAGCAACCGTGGAGACGGCCCCCCGTACGCCGGCCAGCAGACCCAACCTGGTCAGCGTCGGCACCATCGTCTGGCTCTCGTCTGAGCTGATGTTCTTCGCGGCATTGTTCGCGATGTACTTCACCGTCAGGTCGGTGGACAAGGGCTCGGGACTGGCCTGGCCGGGCGCGCATCTCAACATCGCGCTCGGCTCGACGAACACCACCGTCCTGCTGCTGTCCAGCGTCACCTGCCAGATGGGCGTGTTCGCGGTCGAGCGCGGCCAGATCAGCCGCACCAGGTCGCTGCTGCACCCGATGAGCTGGGGCCTGCGCGAGTGGTACGTTCTCACCTTCCTGATGGGGCTTTACTTCGACCTCGGGCAGGGCTACGAGTACCTGAGCCTGGTCAAGGACGAGCACCTCACCCTGTCGTCCAGCGCGTACGGCTCGGTGTTCTACCTGCCCACCGGGTTCCACGGGCTGCACGTGGCGGGCGGCCTGATCGCCTTCATCTTCCTGCTCGGCCGCACCTACGCCGCCCGGACCTTTACCCGCGAACAGCAGGTCAGCGCGATCGTCGTGTCCTATTACTGGCACTTCGTCGACGTCGTGTGGATCGGCCTGTTCACCGTCATCTACCTCATCCACTAGTCAGGGGACAGCGAGTGAGCTGGATCAACGCCAGGCGCAGGCGCCCGGTCGCCGGCTACGCGGCACTGCTGCTCGGGCTCGTCGTTGTCGCGCTGCTGTACGGGTCGCTCACCCGTGGCGGCGGCGTCGCGCAGGCGTCGGCGCCGGCCGCGTCGAAGCAGGACGTCACGGCGGGCAAGAACTTGTTCGACGCGAGCTGCTCGAGCTGCCACGGCCTCGACGCCCAGGGCACCACCCAGGCACCAAGCCTGATCGGCGCCGGCGCGGCCGCGGTCGACTTCCAGATGTCCACTGGCCGCATGCCGGCCAAGGAAGTCGGCGCGGAGAACAACCGCGGGCCGGTAACGTTCACCCGGCAGCAGATTTACGAGATCGCCGACTACATCGCCTCACTCGGCGGCGGCCCCGCGATCCCCGACTCCCAGCAGTTGTCGCCCACCGGAGCGAACACCGCGCGCGGGTCGCAGCTGTTCCAGGCCAACTGCGCCCAGTGCCATGGTTTCGCCGGGGGAGGCGGCGCGCTCACCTACGGCAAGTCCGCACCGGCGCTGACCCAGGCCACCCCGGCGCAGATCTACGAGGCCATGCTGACTGGGCCCGAGGCGATGCCGGTGTTCTCCGACGGCGCGCTCGGTCCGGCGGCTAAGCGCGACATCATCGCTTACGTCACTCAGACGCGGGTCGAACCCAACCCTGGCGGCTTCTCGCTCGGCCGGATCGGGCCCGTCACCGAGGGCCTGGTGATCTGGTTCGGCGGCCTGGGCTTCCTGGTGCTGATCGCGCTGTGGATTACCGCCAAGCGGCGTGATCCAAGACCGACGGGGATGGAGTAGTAGCAGTCATGAGCGACATGGAAGAGACCGAGGGGGCCGAGGGCCCGGTTGCGCGGCATCGGGTGATCGGCACTCCCCCGCCCTCCCCGCGCCTGCTCGGGCCGACGGCGGTGGCCGAGGACCGCGAGGCGGCCATAGTCTCTGATGAGAAAGGCTTCGAGGAGCACATCCAGGGCCTGCCGCCGGACGACCCGAGGGTGATCGTGCACGCCAGTCGGGTCGAAAAGATCGTCGCGGCGTGCTTTATCCTCGCGTTTATCGCCGGATGCGGCTTCATCGCCGCCTATGTCGGCCTCGGGGTGCACTCGGTCAACAAGACCCTCCGCTCCAACTTGGCCCTGGGCTTCTCGCTTTCCGTCACGCTTGCCGCCCTGGGCCTCGGCGCGTTGCTCTGGGTGCGGCACCTGATGCCGGATGTCGAGGTCGTCGAGGAACGACACGAACTGCGCTCTGATGAGAAGGACCGGAAGGCGTTCGGGTCGTACTTCAAAGAGGGCACCGCGAACAGCCAGTTCGTCAAGCGGCCACTGCTACGGCGCACCCTGATGCTCGGCACGCTGCCGCTGATCGCCGCGCCGGTCGTGCTGCTCAGGGACCTGGGCCCGCAGCCCGGGACCAGCCTGCGGCACACCGTGTGGAGCCCGGGCCGGCGGCTGCTCGTCGCAGGCACCAACCAGCCGCTCACCCCGGCCCAGTTCAGCGCGCCGGGCAGCATGATCACGATCGTGCCCGATGGCTACTCCGACAACCTGGACGAGCTGACCAAGGCGACCGTGATCCTGATCAAGTTCCGCCCGGGTGAGCTGGACATTCCCACCACGACGAACGGCGGTACGCTGGTGGGCACGATGAACTGGACGGTCGACAACATCGTCGCCTACTCCAAGATCTGCACCCACGTGGGCTGCCCCGTGGCGCTGTATGAGCAGACCACGCACCACATCTTGTGCCCGTGCCATCAGTCCACCTTCGACGCGACCAAGGGTGCCGAGGTCATCTTCGGCCCGGCCGCCCGGCCGCTGCCGCAGCTGCCGCTGACCGTCGACTCCAGCGGGTACCTGGTGGCCAAGAGCGACTTCACCCAGCCCGTCGGCCCGAGTTTCTGGGAGCGCGGATGAGCGAGAACTTTGACGTTCCGAAAGCCCTCAGCGGCACCGGCGGGTGGCTGGACGACAGGTTCCACGGGGCGCGCGGGTTCCGCGTGCTCATGCGCAAAGTGTTTCCCGACCACTGGTCGTTCATGCTCGGCGAGATCGCGCTGTGGTCGTTCGTCATCCTGCTGCTGACCGGGACCTTCCTCTCGCTGTTCTTCGTCCCGTCCACGACCGATGTGATCTACCACGGCTCGTACGTCAAGCTGAACGGCCTCCCGGTGAGCGAGGCGTACAAGTCGACGCTGAACATCAGCTTCGACGTACGCGGCGGGCTGCTGATGAGGCAGATCCACCACTGGGCCGCCGACCTGTTCATGGCCGCGCTGACCATTCACATGCTGCGGGTGTTCTTCACCGGCGCCTACCGCAAGCCCCGCGAGGTCAACTGGCTGATCGGGATCTTGCTGTTCTCGCTCGGGCTGATCGAGGGCCTGTTCGGTTACTCGCTCCCCGACGACCAGCTGTCCGGGGCCGGGCTGCGGATCTTCGAGGGCGTCCTGCAGGGCATCCCGGTCGTGGGCACCTACCTGGCGTACTTCCTGTTCGGCGGCGGATTCCCCGGCCACTTGATCGTGCCGCGGATGTACATCATCCACGTGCTGCTGATCCCCGGCATCCTGCTGGCGCTGATCACCGCTCACCTGTTCATCATGTTCCACCAGAAGCACACCCAGATGCCGGCCAAGGGGAACACCGAGAGGAACGTGACCGGCCAGCCGTTCTTCCCGTACTTCCTGGCCAAGGGCGGGGCGTGGTTCTTCTTCATCTTCGCGGCGCTGGCGCTGCTCGCCACCTTCGCCACGATCAACCCGATCTGGCTGTACGGGCCGTACAATCCCGTGCAGATCTCGTCCGCGTCGCAGCCTGACTGGTACATGGGCATCCTGGAGGGCTCGCTGCGGATGATGCCTGCCTGGGAGATTAACTTCCTCGGGCACACGCTCTCGCTGAGCGTGCTCATCCCGTTCGCGCTGCCGCTGACCATCGTCCTGGGCGGGGCGGCGCTCTGGCCGTTCTTCGAGCAGTGGGCCACCGGGGACAAGTCGTACCACCACACCAACGACCGGCCGCGGAACGCGCCCGTGCGCACCAGCATCGGCATGGCCGCCGTGGTGTTCTACGGCGTCCTGTGGGCCGAGGGCGCCAACGACGTCCTCGCCGACTTCCTGCAGATCCCGCTGTACACGATCACCTGGATCTCGCGGGTGCTGATCTTCGTGGGACCGTTGCTCGCGTACGTCATCACCCGGCGTATCTGCCTGGGCCTGCAGCGTAAGGACAAGGAAACGCTGCTGCACGGCTATGAGTCGGGCATCATCAGGCAGCTGCCGAACGGCGAGTTCATCGAGGTGCACAAACCGGTGAACGAAGAGGCCCGGGCGGTGCTCGAGGCGAAGAAGGTACCCGCGCTGCTGCCCGCGCCCGGCTCGGAGGACGCGAACGGCGTGCCCGCGCCTACCTCGCGGGGCGCGCTCGGGAAGTTCCGGGCGGCCGCCAACCGCGCCTTCGCCGAGACCATCGTGGTCGAGGCCGACGGGCATGGGAACGGCCACGGCAACGGGCACGAGCCCGCGGTGGCTGGCGCTGCGGTGGCCGGCGAGGAGCACGACGCGGTCGGCGCGCCGAGTTCCGCTGCCCTCCCCCCCGGGGAGACGCCGTCCGGGGAGGGCGAGGATTCATAAGGCCTCTTCGGGAACGCGCCTGGTGACCTGCCGCAGCCACGTCATGGCCGCGCGCAGGTCACCGTCGTTCAGGAGGTAGGCGACCAGGCCGAAGGCGAGGACCGCGCAGGCGGCCGCGAGGACGGCCACCCCGGCGGCCAGCAGCTTGTGGCTCGTCGGCAGGGCCAGGCTGACGGCCACGCCAGCCACCGCGCCGGCGACCCCGGCCGCCGCCCCGGCCAGCGCCGCCCGGCCGGTCCCCCGGACGGCTTCGGGCCCGCGGATCCGCCGGGCCGCGAGCACCAGCGGAACGGCCACGACGCTCTGCCCGATGGTGCTGCCCAGGGCCAGCGCGGCCACCACAAGGCGGGGCGGCACGAGGAGGGCCAGCACCGCGTCGGCCGCGATCACCACGAGCCAGCTGCCGGCCACCCCCACGGCCGCGACCTTGAGCCGCCCGAGGGCCATCATCACCCGCGACATGTTCGCGATGACGCCGAACCCGACCAGGCCCGGGGCGAACAAGGCGAGCCCAGCGATCAGTTCCGGCACCTGGTCCGGCTGCCTGGCCAGGACGTGGGAGGCGGGCCCGGCGATGGCCGCGGTGACAGCCGCCCCGAGCCAGGCCACCAGCAGCACCGCCCGGGTGGACCCGGCGCAGGTCCGGTCGAACACCGGCCCCTCGCGGGCGGACAGCACCGGGAACGCGCTGACCGCGACGGACAGCGCCAGCACGCCGTTCACCGAGTTGAACACCTGCCAGCCGTAGTTCAGCAGGACGACCGCGCCGGTAGAGCCGCGTCCGTTGGCCAGCACGAGGGCCACCACGATCGACAGGTCGTAGGCGACGATCTCGACGACCCCGATGAGGGCCAGTCCCCCGGCCCGGCGCGCCACCCCCGGGGGGAACCGCAGCCGGGGCCGGAACGTCAGGTGCAGCCGCCAGGTCGGCACCACGGCCACGGCGAGCAGCGCGGCGACGCCCAGGGTGGTGCCTACCGACAGGATGAGTTCGGCCGTCAGCGGCAGCCTGGACAGCGGGAGGTCCTTGTCCGCGGGCGCGAAGGCGAGGTACGCGGAGATGACCACGAGGCTGGAGATGGCCGGCCCCAGGGCCGGGCCGGCGAACCGGCGGTACGCCTGCAGCAGCCCGTAGAGGACGACCGCGAGCCCGGACAGGATGATCTGGGGGGCGAACACCGCGAGCATGCGGGCGGTGACCCCGACCACGTCGGCCCGGACGCAGTGCGCGTTCGCGTTCGCGGGGTTGAGCAGCTCCGCGATCGGGATCGCGGCCGCCGCGACGACGATGGTCAGCGGCAGCAAGATGATGACGGACCAGGTGAGCAGCGCCGAGGTAATCTGGCTGACCCGGGCCTTCTCGGCCGGGTCAGCCGCCGCCCGCTCGGCCGAGCGGGCCAGCACAGGGACCATTGCGCCAGCCAGGACGCCGCCCAGGACCAGCTCGTAGACCAGGTTCGGGACCTGGTTCGCGGTGACGTATGCCGTGCCCAGGCAACTTGCGCCGACACGCTGCGAGAACACCAACGTGCGGGCCAGCCCGAGGATCCGGGACAAGATGGTCAGGCCAGCGATCACAGCGGCGCCGCGGGCGATGCCCGCGGCGTGCCCCCGCGTCAGATCCTGGTCCGTCATCGGCATGTAAGCATGACGCACGGCCGGGCCGGCGGGAGTACCAGCCCGGCCCTTCGCGCGGCCGGGGTAAGCGCCGTCAGGCGGGTTCCCCCTTCAGGGTGAACGACGACAGCAGGTTCACCGCCAGGACCAGGGCCGCGGCCGTGACGATGACGCCCATGACGACGGACGTCACCACGTTCAGGCCCGCCTGCAGGGCGGTGTCGTTTACGAAGCCGTTAGCGATGCCGAGGCCGTAGTGGCTCACCGACAGCAGCTTCACCCCGCTGACGAAGTTGGACAACAGCACCTCCCAGACCAGAACGTACAGCAGGCCGACGGCGATGGCGCGGGTGGTCGCCACGGAGACCATGACGAAAACCGCGTTGTAGATCACCGAGCAGGCCAGCGCCCCGACGAACAGGCCGATGGCCAGCTTGCCCGAGTTTATGCTGACTAGGCCGGTGAAGGTCGCGCCCCCCGGCCCGGTGGCCGCCGGGGCGGGGGCGCTGCCCCCGCCCGCGATCAGGGCGGCGATGAGCTCGGGGACCGCGGCGAAGACCACGGTCAGCCCGGTCGCGACGAGGAACTTGGTCACCACCACCGAAGACCGGCGCACCGGCGTGGCCAGCAGGTGGATGATGCTGCCGTCGTCGATTTCGGCGCCGAGCACGCTGGTGCCGATGATCAGCGCGGTGAGCGGTATCAGCACCGAGAACCCGAACGTGCCCAGGACGTGCGACGGCCACGGCCGCGTCGGCGGGCGCGAGGCCTTGAGCGCGAGCGTGAACAGGATGAGGATCGCCGCGGGGAGCGCGAACAGCAGCGCTCGCTTGCGGCTCAGCGTCGCGCGCAGGGTGATCCGCGCGACCGTGGGGTTGAAGAGGCCAGGCATGCTGCTCCTAGGTTGGCTTAGTTGGCGACCAGGTAAGCGAAGACGCTTTCCAGGGACTCGTCCGTGGGCAGCACCTCGCGCAGCCGTATGCCTTGGTCACGGGCCAGCACCGCGATGTCACGGCAGAACGCGCCGTAATCCGAGGTCCGCACCTGCAGCCCGTTTCTGGTCAGTTCCACCGCGGTCACGGCGGGACGGCCGATCAGCGTGCTGCCGAGCAGGCGGTCGTCAGAGGAGCGCACCGTGAACACGTGCGGCCTGCTGGTCATCAGCCGCCGGATCGCGCGGAAGTCACCGGAGGCGGCCAGGCGGCCGGCCACCACCACCTGGATGGTGCCGGACAGCCGCTCGACCTCTTCCAGGATGTGCGAGCTGAACAGGATCGTCCGGCCCTCGCTGCCGAGCTTGTCGAGCAGGTCCATCATGTGCAGCCGCTGCCGCGGGTCCATCCCGTTGAACGGCTCGTCGAGCAGCAGGATCTCCGGGTCGTGCACGAGCGCCGCGGCCACCTTGATCCGCTGCCGCATGCCCTTGGAGTAGGTGGCGATCTTGCGGTCCGCCGCGTCGGCCATGTCCAGCAGGGCGATCGCCCGGACCGTGGCGGCGGCCGGGTCCGGGAGCTCGTGCAGCTTCGCGGTCGACGTGACGAACTGCTCGCCGGTGAGGAAGGCGTATACCGAGTCCCGTTCGGGTACCAGGCCGACCTGCCGGTATAGGGCCGGGCGGCGCCAGCTGGCCCCGCCGCCGATGGTGAGCTCGCCGCGGGACGGCGGCAGGAAGCCGGCGATCATGTGCATGATCGTCGACTTGCCCGCGCCGTTCGGCCCGAGCAGGCCAGTCACCCCGGGCTCGATGGACATGGTGATGTCGTTGACCGCCACCACGTTGCCGTACCAGCGCGATACATTGCGCAGTTCGATGGTCATGACTGGCTGACCCTCCGGTACCTCGCGGCCAGGCCCCCGAGGCAGGCCGCGAGCAAGACCACCGCCAGGACCCCGTAGAGCGGCCCGTAGCGGCCTGGATTGGCCACCAGCCCCGGCGAGGTGCCGCCCAGCCAGACGCGCACCCCGTCAAGGATGGTGAACGGGCTGAGGAGCCCGCCGATCCGCGCCCCCGTAGACGTGGCCGACGTTCCTCCCTCGGCCTGGATCAGCAGCAGGGCCAGGAAGAACGTGAGCACGCAGGAGATCGCGACGATGCCCGTCGAGTACGCGCGCCGCCCGGTCAAGGAGGCCAGGACCAGGCCGATCGCCGCAAACAGTAGGGCCCACATCAGGCCGACGCCGAGTCCGGGGATCAGCGCCCTGGTCTCGTTCCAGACGTCCCTGCCGCCCTTGGCCGACGCGATCGTGCCCACGTACAGGATGAGCAGCGGCACCTCGATCAAGATCAGCAGCGCCCCGGTCAGCGCGACGTACTTGGCCAGCGGGTAGTCGGCGCGCCGCAGCGGCCGGCAGAAGTACAGCGGCAGGACGCGGCTGCGCAGGTCCCGGGAGACGAGTTCGGGTGCCTGCGCGGCGATGAAGATCGTGACCACAGGCACCCGCAGCGCCGGGGTGTAGACGTCGTAGCCGAACAGCCTCGCGTTACCTTGAGCCACCGCGAACGCGTTCACCAGCGCCGGCAGGCACATCGCGATGAACGCGAGCACCGGCACGATCTTGCCCTTCACGCCCCGGCCGATGCCGAACGCGGAGCGGAAACTGTGCCAGGTCAGCGCCCTGACGATCTGCGTGCGGCCCAGCCGGGGGCCGTCGTAACCGCGATAGCCGAGATCATGGATGACCCCGGCGGCCTGGACCTCAGGCATGCGGCACCTCCTCCTCGTCGCGGAACAGCTCTTCGACCTGGTGCCGTCGTTGCTCCAGCCGGCACAGCGGCAAGGCGAGAGCCGCCACGCAATCGCGCACGACGTCGTAGGTGTCGTCCCCGCCGAGCGGCACCAGCAGGGTCCGGCCCTGAACGGTGCTGGCCGCCGCGCTGCCGGCCTGGGAGGTGGCGGCCTGGGGGGTGGCGGCCAGGCCGCGGGCGGCCAGTTCGGCCTGCAGCTGGGCCAGGCCCTCCTCGACCTCCACCGCGAGGACCTGGCTGGCCTGGGTGAAGCTGGTGATCGAGTCGGCGCGCAGCAGCCGCCCGCCGTCGATCGCGACCAGGTGGTCGCAGATCCGCTCGATCTCGCCGAGCAGGTGCGAGGCGACGACGATGGAGATGCCGAACTCCGCGCCGATCCGGCCGATCAGCTCGAGCATGGCGGTGCGGCCGGCCGGGTCGAGCCCGTTGGTCGGCTCGTCGAGCAGCAGCAGCTGAGGCGCGCCGACCAGGGCCTGGGCCAGTTTCACCCGCTGCTTCATACCGGTGGAGTAGGTGCCGATCAGCCGGTACCGCTCCTCGTGCAGGCCAACGTGCCGCAGCGACTCCGCGGCCCGTTCCTTGGCCACCGTGGGCGGCAGGCCGGAGATCCGGCCCAGGTGGGTCACGAACTCCGTCGCGGTCACGTCGGGCGGAAGGCAGTCGTGCTCTGGCATGTAGCCGAGCAGGATCCTGATCGTCTCGCCGCTGGTTGCGCAGTCGCGGCCGAGCACCTTGGCCTGGCCCTTGGTCGGCGGGATGAGGCCGAGCAGGATCTTTATCAACGTGGACTTGCCCGCGCCGTTGGCGCCGACCAGCCCGGTGACGCCGGGGGCGACCGAGACGGTGAGACCGTCGAGCGCGGTTATGTCGCCCGGGTACACCTTCGTCAGCGCCGTGGTCTCGATGACGGCGGCGGCCCCTGGGGGAGCCTGGATGGATGGCATGTGTGTTACCGTGCCAGCACGGGACCGGCCGGGTCATCGGCCGCGAGGGTGAAACTTACCCGGCCGTCGGCCAATGGCGGCCAGGGCCGCAGCGCGCGGCGTACGCCTGCAGGATGACGCCCTCGCCGGCGATGGCGGTTACGGTAGTTTCGTGCGCACCATTTCGGAGGTTTCGGCCGCCCGTCAGCGGCCGCCGCTGATGAAGCGGCTCAGTTCCCGGCACTGGGCGGCGCTGGACTATGTCGTCGGCGCGGTGTTCGGCCTGATCCTCTTCGCGACCATAAGGCATGGCCTCGTCCAGGCCATCGAAAGCCCCTACGGCTCCGTGCCCTACCGCCCGTTCTCGCTGACCTGGCCGCTGGCCATGTTCCTGGTCATGGTGGCGGTCGTCGCGGTGGGCATGCGCCGCCGCCGGCCTGCGTTCATGCTCGGCGTGCTGCTGGCCGGCTCGGTCGTCGTGACCACGCTGATCGGCCCGGAGAACGGCGCCCTGACCTACTTCCTGCCCGTCGCGTACGTGCTCTACCTGGTCGCGGCGACCTACGAGCACCGGCAGGCCGCGGTGCGCGTGCTCATCGCCGTATTCGCCACCCTGCTGGCCGACGCGGTGCTCATCCACCTGACCGGGGGCGGATTCATCCCGAGCGGCGCGCTGGTTTCCGTCGCGCTGTGCGTGATCATCGCCTGGTTCACCGGCTACATCGTGCGCCAGCGGCGCCGGTACGCGATCAGGCTGCAAGACGAGGCGGCCAGCAAGGCGGTCGCCGAGGAACGCCTGCGCATCGCCAGGGAACTGCACGACGTGGTGGCGCACAGCATGAGCGTCATCGCGGTCCAGGCGGGCTACGGCCAGTACGTGATCGACACCCAGCCCGCCGACGCGCGCAACGCCCTCGGCGCCATCCAGGCCACCAGCCGGGAGGCCCTGGACGAGATGCGCCGGATGCTCGGCGCCCTCCGCCAGGCGGACGAGGAGGCGAGGGCGGCGGGCGCCGCGGGCGCCGCGGTGCCTGGCGGGGCCGCGGCTGCCGCGGATTCCGAGGCAGGCGGATCCGACGGGATCAGCGGGGTCAACGGGATCAGCGGGGTCAACGGGACGGCGCCGCTGTTTCCCGCGCCCGGCCTGGCCGACCTGGACCGGCTGATCTCGCGCACCGCGAGCGCGGGCGTCCGGGTGGACGTGACGCGCTGCGGGCCGCCCAGGGAACTGCCCGCCAGCATCGACCTGTCGGCCTACCGGATCGTGCAGGAAGCGCTGACCAACGTGGTCAAGCACGCGCGTACGAGCTCGTGCCAGGTGCTGATCGGCTACGGCCGCGACGAGCTGATCCTCGAGGTAACGGACAACGGCGCGGGCCTGCCCGCGATGGCGGGCGCCGGAGCGTCGCACCACGGGAGCAGCCTGGCCCTCGGCGGGGTGCCCCCAGGCGGGCCTGGGCTGCTCGCGATGAGCGCCGCGCCCGGCTGGGACGCGCCGGACGCCGACGACGGCTGGGCGGCCCGGGGCGGCGTCATCGGCGGAAGCGGGCACGGCATCATCGGGATGCGCGAGCGGGTAAGCCTGCTCGGCGGCGAGTTCAGCGCCGGGCCGCTGTCCGGTTACGGCTTCCAGGTCAGCGCGCACATCCCGCTGCCCGAAGGAAGCCCTCCGGGATGACCCTGCGGGTGGTGGTCGCCGACGATCAGGCCCTGGTCCGGGTGGGTTTCTGCGGGATCATCGCGGCCACGCCGGGTTTCACCGTGGTCGGCGAGGCGGGCAACGGCGCGGAGGCAGTCGAGGCCGCGCGGCGGACCAAGCCCGACGTCATCCTGATGGACGTGCGGATGCCGGTCATGGACGGCATCGAGGCCACCAAACGGATCACTCAGAGCACCGACGTCCGGGCTCTCATCTTGACGACCTTCGACCTGGACGAGTACGTCTTCGCCGCGTTGCGGGCCGGGGCCAGCGGCTTCCTGCTCAAGGACACGCTGCCGGCCGACCTGCTCACCGCCATCCGGGTGGTGGCCGCCGGTGACGCACTGCTCGCGCCGAGCGTCACCCGGCGCCTGATCGGCGAGTTCGCCCGCACGGCACCGATTACCGGCCCCGGGGTCGGCCCCGCGCAGGCCGCGGCCCGGGCCAGCGGCGACAGCCACGCTGGCCAGGCCAGCCTGGCCAGCGTGGCCTCGGGCAAGCTTCAGCGAGTGCTCACCGACCGCGAGCTTGAGGTACTCACGATGGTCGCCCGCGGCATGTCCAACGCGGAGATCGCCGAGGAGCTGACGATCAGCCCGGCCACGGCCAAGACCCACGTGGCCCACCTGCTGACCAAGCTCGACGCCAGGGACCGCATCCAGCTGGTCATCATCGCCTACCAGTCCGGCCTGGCGAGGTGCTAGCTGTGGCTAGTGGGAGAAGTTGCCGCGGTAGTATTCGAAGACGAAGCCGATCGTGGCGAACACGGTGAGCATCATCCCGATCAGGAAGAGCCACCAGCCGACCGCGAAGCCAAGGACAGCCACAGCCGCGGCGAGCCCGAGGAACAGCGGCCACCAGCTGTGCGGGCTGAAGAACCCGACCTCGCCGGTGCCCTGCGCGATCTCGCCGGCGTTGTCGTCTTCCGGGCGCTTGGGCAGGCGGCGGCCGGTGAACAGCACGTAGAAGCCGGTGAGCACGGCGAGCCCGACGAGGAACGCCAGCGCGGCGGTCCCGGTCGGATCCTTCGAGGTGTACCAGTACACGACGTCCGCGCCGCCGAAGAAGACCCCGCAGCCCATGAACAGCCAGCCTTCGACCTTCATGACAAGCCCTACTTCCGCGCGTTCGAGATAGCCGGGATCGTCTGCTCGAGTTCGCGTGATGCGCGGCCCCACTTGATGTGCGGATAGTGCGCCTCGAACGCGGGCCGCTCGGACCTGATCGGGGGGATACGGTAGAAATTGTGCCGGGGCGGCGGGCAGGACGTCGCCCACTCCAGCGAGCTGCAGTACCCCCACGGGTCCTCTTCTGTGACCCTCACCCCGTGCCGCCAGGTCACGTACACGTTCCAGAGGAACACCAGAATGGACAGGGCGAGCATCCACGACCCGACGCTCGAGATGACGTTGAGCGTGGTCACGTTCCCGGGCAGGTCGGGGTAGTTGGCGATGCGCCGCGGCATCCCCTCCACGCCCATCCAGTGCTGCACGAGGAACGTCATGTGGAAGCCGAGGAACATCAGCCAGAACTGGAACTTGCCGATCCTGCTGTTCAGCATCGTGCCGGTCATCTTCGGCCACCAGAAGTAGAAGCCGGCGAACATCTCGAACAGCACCGTACCGGCCAGCACGTAGTGGAAGTGCGCGACCACGAAATAGGAGTCGGAGACCGCGAAGTCGAGCGGCGGCGAGGACAGGATGATGCCGGTGATGCCGCCGAACAGGAACGTGATCAGGAAGCCGATCGTATACAGCATGGGCGGCTCGAAGGTGAGCTGGCCGCGCCACATCGTGCCCACCCAGTTGAAGAACTTCACCCCGGTCGGCACCGCGATCAGGAACGTCATGAACGCGAAGAACGGCAGCAGCACGGCGCCGGTGGTGAACATGTGGTGCGCCCACACGGTCATGGACAGGCCGGCGATCGAGATCGTCGCGGCGATCAGCGTCTTGTACCCGAACAGCGGCTTGCGGCTGAACACCGGGAGGATCTCGGTCGCGATGCCGAAGAACGGCAGCGCGAGGATATAGACCTCCGGATGGCCGAAGAACCAGAAGAGGTGCTGCCACAAGATGGCGCCGCCGCTGGAGGCGTCGAAGACGTGCGCGCCCATCCGCCGGTCGACCTCGAGGACGAGCAGCGCGGCGGCCAGCACCGGGAACGCCATCAGCACCAGCATCGAGGTGAGCAGCGCGTTCCAGGTGAAGATCGGCATCCGGAACATCGTCATGCCCGGCGCGCGCATGCAGAAGATCGTGGTGACGAAGTTGACCCCTGACAGGATGGTGCCCAGACCGGAGAGCACCAGTCCCATGATCCACATGTCGGCGCCGACGCCGGGCGAGTAGATCGCGCTGGACAGCGGGGAGTACGCATACCAGCCGAACGACGCGGCGCCGCCCGGAGTGAGGAAGCTGGCCAGCAGGATAAGCCCGCCGAACGCGAACATGTAGTAGCTCAGTATGTTGAGCCGCGGGAACGCCACGTCGGGCGCGCCGATCTGCAGCGGCAGCACCTCGTTCGCGAACCCGATGAACAGCGGGGTGGCGAATAGCAGCAGCATGAGAATGCCGTGCATGGTGAACAGCTCGTTGTACTGCTGGTCGGACACGACATGCTGGTCCGGGCCAAGCAGCTGGATCCGCATGATGAGCGCCATCACCCCGGCGCACAGGAAGAAGAAGAACGAGGTGATGAGGTACATGTGCCCGATGATCTTGTGATCGGTCGAGGACAGCCAGTACGCAAGGATGGAGCCCTTGCGCTCGGTCCTCTGCTGAGGCGTGGCGATGACCGGGTGTTCGATCGTGCTCACTGCGTGCTCCCGGATGAACTCTGAGCCGCCTGCTGCGCGGCCATGTACGCCTGGAATTGCTGCGGTGTCACGACCTTCAGCGTAAACAGCATCCGGCTGTGGTAAAGGCCGCACAACTCGCTGCAGTGCCCGATGAAGCTGCCCGTCTTCGTCGCGGTGACCGTGAAGTGGTTCGGGTGGCCGGGGATGACGTCGCGCTTGAACAGGAACTCGGGCACCCAGAACGCGTGGATGACGTCTTCGGAGGTCAGATTGAACTGGACCGTCTCCCCCGCCGGGATCTCGAGCACCGGCAGCGGGCCCTCCTGCCACATGTTCCCGGTGTTCGTCACGTGGTACTGCGGGTAGTTGAACTGCCAGCTCCACTGGAACCCGAGCACGTTCACCGTGACGGCGGGCTTGGGCGGCACCTTGTCGATGTAGTTCTCGTCCTTCGCGGTGAAGTAGAACAGCACCGCGATCAGCACGAACGGCACCGCCGTGTACATGATCTCGATCGGCATGTTGTAGCGCGCCTGCTGCGGCAGCCGGTCGCCGCGCTTGCGGTGGAAGATCACCGCCCACAGGATCAGGCCCCAGACCAGCACGCCGACGGCCAGGCCCGCGATCCAGGAACCCTGCCAGAGCGTCAGGGCCGTCTTGCCCTGCTCGGTGATCGGGTCGGGGAATCCCAGCCGGGTGAACGTGTCGTTCGTGCAGCCGGTAAGGCCAAGGACCAAGAAGGTGAGCGCGACCGTCATGACCGTCGCGCGCGCGACGCGTGCCCGGCCCGGACGGGGCTTTGCGGAGCCCTGTTCGGCGTTGTCGGTAGTCAAGGCGAGGGCCTTCCTCGGTTCTGCTACAACGTGTCGTGCAAACAGTATCGCGCACCGCCCGCGAGCCATCTACGACCCCACTTGTTTGCGTCACCTTTGCGTACCGAGAGCGTGGACGGGCATCATGGAGGACGTGAGGGTGTGCGGATGACGGGGCGCCGGGGTCGTCTGTTCGGTCGCGTCCCCGCGGCCCGCCAGACGGACCAGCAGGCCGCCGACGCCAGTTCGGTCCCTTTTACCGAGGCCGAACGGCCAGCGGTTCCTCCCGCTGCTCCGGTGCCTGCGCTGACCATCGACGCCCTGGGCCGGAAGTGCCCGATTCCCATCATCATGCTCGCCGAGCAGATCGGGAACGTCCCGCTGGGCGCGGTGGTGGCGGTGCTGGCCGACGACCCGGCGGCCTACACCGACATACCGTCCTGGTGCACGATGAAGGCGCACGAGTTCGCCGGGCACCAGGAGCTGCCTCTCGGCGGCTGGGCGCTGTACATCCGCCGCAGGCTGTGACCCTCAGGTCGGCTTGAACCGGCTGGTGAAGCGCGGGTCGTCCTCCCACCAGGGTTTGGTCCCTTCCTCCCCTTGCTGTTCTTCCTCGCCTAGGGCGGCGTCGATCCTGACCGCGTCGGACTCGTCCTCGCGCATCAGCTGGATCAGCTGCGCGGCCAGGAACGGCAGGCCGACGAGGTCGCCGAGGATCCAGAGCACTCCCCCGCCGAGAACCTGATCCGTCTGCAGGGTGGGTCCCCACGGCCGGGCCAGCGCGTGATAGTACGCCGCGCCGATGAGGTTCTGGTCGGCGATGACGGCGATCCCGAGGAACGCGTCGCCGATTACCAACGCGCTAGTGATCCACATCGAGACCGCGTAGGCGTACTCCTTCGGCACCGGATCGACCCGTAGCAGTGTCCAGAAGAACGCGAAGCCCGACGCCATCAGCGCCAGGAACGTCAGCTCCCGGACGGCGGCGCTGTGGAACACCGCCGTGTACCAGGACGTGAAGTACATGACGAAGGGCACGGCCACCAGCGCGAATGCGGTGATCGCGGGGAACGTGAGGATCCGGGCCAGGCGCGAGCGGATGACCGCCTCGATACGCGCGCCCGCCCGCGGGAACACCGCGATGGCGAGCGAGATCGGCCGGCCGAGCGCGAGGAACAGCGGCACCACCAAGACGAGCAGCACCGTCTGCACCGCCCGCGCGTAGAACAGCACCGGCTGGTAGACGCTCACCCAGGACATCGTCGCGATGACCAGGAAACCCAGGCCGAGGCCGAGGAAGCAGATCCGCCGCGCCACCGGCCAGTCCCGCTGCCTGCGCGCCGCGGCGAGGTAGCCGCCGCCGAGGATCAGCACCAGGGCCAGCATCCACGGGTCGAGCGTCCACTCGGAGAACGCCCGGCCCACGGTCAGCTCTGGCGGCCCGTGATATCCCGACGCAAGAGCGCTTCCCATGCCGTCACGCTACCCCGCGAGCGGCCCTGATCATGAGCTGCCTGAGCCGGGCTGGACGGCGCCTACGTACATGATCTGGACGGACTTGGCGCAGCCGTTGGCGGTGTTGGTCAGGTAGACGGGGGCGGTCTGGTTGGGCGGGTAGATCCTCAGGGCCGTCGCCTTGGTGGGTCCGCAGGTGGCGCTCGGGTAGTTCAGCGCGTCCACAATCTGCAGCAGGGCGTTGCCGGTCGCGCCGGGGGCCAGCGTGACCAGTTTCACCGGCGTGCTGGTGCTCCGCTTGGCGGCCAGGCCGATCTGCGCGTACGGCGGCCCGGAGACCAGGGAGACGCCGGGATAGCCGTACAGCGTGCACGCGCTGCCCGAGGTGTTGGTGAAGTCGATGACCTCGTACACGCCGCCCGCGTAGCCCTGGCCGACTCCCTGCTTCACCCGCAGCGAGCTGGTCGGGCAGGCCGCCGGACCGGCCGCCGCCGGCGCGGACGGCGACGCCACGGCCGGAG
>Ga0137383_10000856_pt1 | contig 17037 bp, 11 predicted proteins | sample SagtaG_19_FD_104817 | JGI IMG/M metagenome (GOLD analysis project Ga0137383, IMG submission 104817) | Vadose zone soil microbial communities from Sagehorn Ranch, Mendocino, California, USA - Sage2_R_40_16 metaG | ecosystem: Environmental > Terrestrial > Soil > Vadose zone | place: USA... | reverse complement strand
CTCGAGTCTCCCCGAGGCCTTGCGCCTCGCCACCAACCTGCAGGTCGCGCAGGTCGACTCGCGACAATGGGCCATCAGCGCACGCGGGTTCAACAGCACCACCGCCAACAAGCTCCTGGTGCTGATCGATGGGCGCACGGTGTACACACCGTTGTACTCCGGCGTGTTCTGGGACGTGCAGGATGTGGATCTCGCGGACATCGACCGGATCGAGGTCATCAGCGGGCCCGGAGCGACGTTGTGGGGCGCCAACGCGGTGAACGGCGTCATCAACGTCATCACCAGGAACAGCCGGGACACTCAGGGACTCCTCGTGTCGGGCGGCGGCGGCACAGAGCTGCGCGGCTTCGGGAACGCACGCTACGGCGGCGCCCTGACTCCGACCGTCCACTATCGGGTGTACGGCAACGGCTTCGCCCGTCAGCCGACGCTGTTGCCCAGCAGCCTGGACGCGGCGGACGACTGGCACGCCCTACAAGGTGGTTTTCGGGTGGATTGGGATGCGTCGCCGACCAACGGCGTGAGCGTCCACGGGGATCTGTACGACGGTCGAATCAGCCAGCCGAGCGCCAGTGATATCGCGGTGAGCGGCCACAACTTGGCCGCGAGGTGGTCGCACACAATTTCCGCCACGTCCGACCTCCGGGCAGAGCTGTACTACGACCGGACCCATCGGGACATTCCCGGCACGTTCGGCGAAGACCTCGACACCTATGACGTCGATGTACAGCACCGGACTGCGCTGGGCGGGCGGCACGACCTGGTCTGGGGGCTCGGCTACCGCCTCATCAACGATGGCGTCGTCAACAGCGCGGCCCTCGCCTTCCTGCCGCCGCATGTTGCACGACAGTGGTTCACCGCGTTCGTCCAGGACGAGATCGCGCTCGTGCCCGACCGGTTGCACGTGGCACTTGGCACCAAGCTCGAGCACAACGACTACACCGGCTTCGAGATCCAACCCAGCGCACGTGGGAACTGGCGACTCAGCCCGTCCGGGACCATCTGGGCGGCCGTCTCGCGCGCGCTGCGAACGCCGTCGCGCATCGACCGGGAGTTGTTCTCCCCCGCCCAACCGCCCTATTTCCTGGCCGGCGGCCCCACGTTCCATTCAGAAGAAGAGCTGGCTTACGAGCTGGGATATCGCCTGCAACGCGGGACCCTTGCCCTCTCGGCCGCTTCGTTCTACAGCCGCTACCACGACCTGCGCAGTCTGGAGCAGGCCAACCCGCCCGCGGCGTCTCCCGTGGTCATCGCCAACGGGCAAGAAGGGGAGTCCTACGGGGCGGAGCTGGCCGCCGACTATCAAGTCACCGGGCGGTGGCGGCTCCGGGCCGGCTACACAGAGCTGCGCGTCCACGTCTGGGCCCAGCCCACCAGCACCGACATGTCCGGCGGGAGCGCGGAATCGCACACCCCGGATCGTCAATTCGCCGTGCGCTCGGTGGCGGGCTTACCCGCGCATCTGAGCCTGGACGGCACGTTTCGCTACGTCGGTGAGATCGCTAACCAGCAACTCCCGGCCTATGGAGAGCTGGACATGCGGGTCGCCTGGCAGCCGGCTCCGATGCTGGAGCTGTCGGTGGTCGGGCAGAATCTCCTGCACGATCACCACGTCGAGTTCGGCACGCCCAGCGCGCGCCGGCAGATCGAGCGCGGCGTGTACGGTGCGGTCGCATGGCGTTTCTAAGAACGGCCTGCGCTGCGGCTTTGCTGCTGGGATGGACCGCCCGCTTGGGGGCGCAAACGGGGAAGGCCTCCGAGTCGCACCTGAAGGCCGTCTTCCTGTTCAACTTCGCGCAATTCGTCGATTGGCCGTCCGCGGCCTTTCCCGACTCCGCAGCTCCGCTCGTTATCGGCGTGCTGGGAGAAGACCCGTTCGAGGGCTTTCTCGATCAGACCATCCGGGGTGAGCATGTACGAGGGCGAGGCTTCCAGCTTCAGCGCTATCGCAGCGTGGGCGAGATCAAGACCTGTCACATCCTGTTCATCAGCAGGGCCACCGGCGCTCGCCTGGATGAGGTACTCGCGAATCTCAGGAACCGGCCGATTCTCACCGTGAGCGACGACGCTGGGTTCGCCGAGCGCGGCGGCATGATTCGCTTCGTGACCGACCAGAACCGCATCCGGTTGCAGATCAACCTCGACGCGGCACAAGCGGCCAGTCTGACAGTCAGCTCGAAGCTGCTCCGGGTCGCCGATATCGTCACGCCGCGGGGGCGGTGAGATGTCATTGCGCGATTGGCCGATCAGGCAGAAGCTGACCGCGATGCTCGTGCTCAGCAGCGGGCTGGTGCTGTTGCTGACGTCGGCGGCGCTGGTGGGGTACCAGTACTGGTCGTTCCGGCAGACCATGCGGAGCACCCTGTCCGTCCGCGGCAGCATCCTCGCCACCAACAGCACGGCGTCCCTCGCCTTTGCCAACGACGCGGACGCCCGAGAGCTCCTCTCCGCCCTGCGGGCAGACCCGCATATCGTGGCCGCCGCCCTGTACGACAGGAACGGCCGGCTGTTCGCCAGCTTTCCCGGCGACCTGCCGGGCGGCGCCCTCCCCGCGGCGCCGGGGCCCGACGGGTACCGCTTCCAGCGCGGGAACTTGATTGGCTTCCAGCCGGTAGCGGAGGCGGGCGGTCAGCGTCTTGGCACGTTGTACCTCGCGTCCGATCTCGCGGCCGTGGATGCCACGCTTCGCCTCTCCGGCGTCATCGCCGTGGCGGTGCTGGCCATCGCGTTGCTGGCGGCCTACCTCCTGTCCAGAGTGCTGCAGGGCGCGATCTCGCAGCCCGTGCTGATGCTGGCGGAGACCGCCCGGGCCGTTTCCGACCGGCGCGACTACTCCGTGCGGGCGGCGAAGCTTGGGGAGGACGAATTGGGCGTGTTGACCGACGCCTTCAATCACATGCTGAGCCGCATCGAGGCCCAGGACCGTGCCCTCAGGGAGAGCAAGGAGGGCCTGGAGCAGCGGGTCGGGGAGCGGACGCACGAGCTCGAGGAGCGCAACCAGGCGCTGCGGCACAACGCGGCGCAGCTGCTGGCCGCCAATACCGAGCTGGATGCGTTCGCCTACTCGGTGTCGCACGACTTGCGCGCACCGCTGCGCAGCATCGACGGATTCAGCCAGGTGTTGATGGAAGACTATGGCGCGCAGCTGGACGAGGCGGGACGGGATTCCCTGCGGCGGGTCCGCGCCGCCACCCAGCGGATGGGTACTCTGATCGACGACCTGCTGAAACTCGCGCGGGTTACCCGCGCGGAAATGCGCACTGAGGTCGTCGACTTGGGCGTCATGGCGCGGGACATCGCGGCCGAGCTGCAACGCACGACCCCGGAACGGCAGGTGGAATTCGCGATCGCTCAGGGGCTCGAGGCGCGCGGCGACGCCCGCCTGCTGCGGGTGGCGCTCGAGAATCTTCTCGGCAACAGCTGGAAGTACACCGCGAAACAGCCGAAGCCAAAGATCGAATTCGGATCGATCGAAGAGAACGGAGGCCGGGCGTTCCTGGTCCGCGATAACGGGGCCGGCTTCGACATGCAGTACGCCGACAAGCTGTTCGGCGTATTCCAGCGATTACACTCCGTATCGGAATTCGAGGGAACCGGCGTCGGCCTTGCGACGGTGCGGCGCATCATCGTCCGCCACGGCGGCCGGATCTGGGCTGAGGGGGCCGTGGATCAGGGAGCGACGTTCTACTTCACGCTGTAAGGTCCGCTGAGTGGGCCTGGAGGCACTGTGAACCCCGGAAAGATCCTGCTCGTGGAAGACAACCCCGACGACGTCGCCCTGACGATGCGGGCGCTCAAGAGTCACAACATCACGAACGACGTGATCGTGGCGGAGGACGGCGTCCAGGCGGTTGAGTATCTGTTCGGCGCGAAGGGCCGCCCCGGGGCAGAAGAGCTGCCGGCGGTGGTCCTCCTGGATCTGAAACTGCCGAGGCTCGACGGCCTGCAGGTGCTCGAGCGCATCCGAGCCGACCAGCGCACCCGAGTGCTACCGGTCGTGATCCTGACGTCGTCCGACGAGGAACGCGACATCGTCAAGGGGTACAGCCTGGGCGCCAACAGCTACGTGCGCAAGCCGGTGGACTTCGTGGAATTCACCGAGGCAGCCAAACAGCTGGGGCTCTACTGGCTGCTCATGAACCGGGCACCGCCGGCGTCCCGGAGGCCGTGAGAACTGGAGACGACGGGAAAGGGCCGTAGGAACGTCTGGGGAACGGGCTGAGGAACCGGTTGACAATATCCCATATAGTGTCATGACCGTGGATCCAGTGGCGGGCGGCACGGCGCACGACCCGCGCGTCGAGGCCGAGGTGCGGCGTGCGGCCCTCAGTCAGTTGCTCAAGGGCGGTCCGCTCGCGGAGGCGGTGCACGTCCTGCTCGTCGTGGTCGTGGCCGCCCTGGTCTGGAACTCCCTGCCGCTCGCGCTCACGGCCGGCTGGGTCGGCGCGGTCACCGCCGCGGCCGCGTTACGCACCTGGTGGCGGCTGGGCCTCAGCCGGCGGACGGCATCTCCCGAGGAAGCCCTCCGGGGCGTGCGTCTCACCGTGGCCGGCGTCGGGCTGGCGTGGGGGTTCGGCGCCGCCGCCGCCATTCCGGCACTCGGGCTAGACCAGGCGGCCCTGATCCTGGTCGTGCTCGCCGGGATCGTCGCGGGCGCGACCGGGACCCTGGTCGGCGACCGGCGCAGCTTCCACTACCTCCTGCTCACCGCGTTGGCCCCGCTGCCCATCGGCATCCTGCTGCACGGGCACTCCCGCGTTCACCTCATCGCGACGCTCCTCATCGTGCTCTTCGTCGGGGGGATGGACCGGGTGCATCGGCGGGCGTATCGCACGTTCGTCGAGCGAGTGCGTGCCGCCGTCCTGCTGGCATCGTCCACCCAGGACCTCGCACGGCAGCACGCCTACCTCGACGCGCTGATCGCGAGCACGCCGGTCGCCATCGCGGTGCTGGACGGCCGGCGCTCCATTCGGAGCGTGAATCCGGCCTTCGAGTCCCTGTTTGGGTACTCCACCGCCGAGGCGGTGGGCGCCAGCATCGACGCGCTGATCGTGCCCGATTCGCTCCGCTCCGAGTCGAGCGACCTCGAGGCGCGGGCGCGAGCCGGGGAGATCGTGCGCGTGGAAATAGAGCGCAGACGGAAGGACGGCCGGCCCATCCAGGTCCGCCTGTCAGCCGCCGCCGTGAAGGCCGTCCCCGAAGGCGGGCTCGTCGCGCTGTACGAGGACATCAGCGATCGCAAGGCGGCCGAACAGGCCATGCGCGCGGCCCGCGAGCTGGCGGAGCGGGTCGCCCGAGCGCGCAGTGCCTTCCTCGCCAACATGAGCCACGAGATCCGCACGCCGATGAACGCCGTGCTCGGCTTCGTCGAGCTGGTGCTGGACACGGAGCTGCAGGTCGAGCAGCGCCGCGCGCTGGAGCTGGTGCGCTCGTCCTCGGAGGCGTTGCTCACCATCCTGAACGACATCCTCGACTATTCGAAGATCGAAGCCGAGCATCTGGAGCTCGAATCGATTCCGTTCGATCTGCCCAAAGTCGTCCATGCCACCGCCACGCTCCTCGCGGTCCGGGCCCGCGAGAAGCACCTCGAGCTCACGGTGGACGTGCCGCCCGATGTCCCGCACATCATGCGGGGCGATCCCACCCGCGTGCGCCAGGTCCTGATGAACCTCATTGGAAACGCCATCAAGTTCACCGAGCAGGGCGAGGTCGACGTCTCCGCGGCCGTGGTCGGCTACCATGACGACCGGACGTCGGTGCGCTTCCGGGTGCGCGACACGGGGATCGGCATCTCGGACGAGCAGCTAGCCACCATCTTCGATGAGTTCACGCAGGCGGACGCCTCTATGACCCGCCGGTACGGGGGGACGGGTCTCGGCCTGGCGATCTCCCGAAAGCTGGTGGCGCTCATGGGGGGCCAGCTGTCGGTTACGAGCGAGGTCGGCCGCGGGAGCGAATTCAGCTTTACCCTACGCCTCCCAGTAGAGCGGTCCGCCGCCGCCGCGACGCCCGGCCGGGCCGTATCGCTCGGCGGTCGGCGGCTCCTCGTGGTGGACGACAACGAGACCAACCGGCGCATCTTGCGCGACATGCTGGGCGCCGAGGGCGTGGCGGTCCACGAGGCGGCGCGCGCCGACGCGGGGCTCACGGCACTGCGTCGCGCCGCCGCGGCGGGCACCCCCTTCGACATCGCCATCCTCGATGCCCAGATGCCCGATCAGGACGGTTTCGAGCTCGCCGCCGCCGTTCGCGCCGATCCCGATCTGGCGGCTACCAAGCTGCTGATCCTCACCTCGGCGGGGCAGCGGGGCGATGGGGAGCGCTGCCGGCAGATGGGGATCCAGGCGTATCTGACGAAGCCGATCGCGCGGGCCGATCTGATCGAAGCGGTGGGCACCGTGCTGCTCGAGGCGCCGCCCGCCGGAGCCGCACCCGCGCTCATCACCCGCCACTCGATCGCGGAATCGCGCCACACGCTGCGCATCCTGTTGGCGGAAGACAACCTGGTCAACCAACAAGTCGCGACCGCGATGCTCGTGAAGCGGGGGCACCAGGTGGACGTGGTGGGGAACGGCCGCGAAGCGGTGGACGCGATCGGCACCCACGACTACGACTTGGTACTCATGGACATCCAAATGCCCGAGATGGACGGGTTCGCTGCGACGCAGGCGATCCGCGCGCTGCCGCGCGGCCGGAGCCTCCCGATCATCGCGCTCACCGCGCACGCCCTGAGCGGCGAGCGAGAGCGCTGCCTCGAGCGCGGCATGACCGGATATCTCGCCAAGCCGTTCAAGGCGCACGACCTGTTCGCTGCGATCGAGGGCCGGACAGCCGCGACGGCGGACACCGCCGCCGCGCCCGCGCCGCCGGTCGACCTCGCTGCGTTCCGCGGTACCATGCGCGAGGCCGGGGCGGAAGCGGCCGTGGACGGCATCCTGGCGACGTTCGCCAGCACCCTGCCGCAGCGGCTCGAGGCGCTGGCAGAAGCGAGCCGGGGCGGCGAGGCCGAGGCGATTCAACGCGCCGCGCATGCGTTCAGGTCCGCGGCGGCGACCATCGGAGCCCATCGCCTGGCGCAACTGCTCGAGGCGATGGAGGCATCCGCCAGGAGCGGCGACGTAGCGCGCGCGCAGGGTGGGTTACAGGATGTGAGCCGCGAGGCGCAGATCGTGTTGGATCACGTGAGGCTGGCGGTGGACGGAGGGGGGGACCATGGCTAAGACGATTCCCGTGCTCGTGGTGGACGACGATGCGGTATCCAGCGCGCAGCTGTGCGCGCTGGCGAAAGCAGCCGGCTACGCGCCGACCGCCGCCGCCAACGGGCGGGAAGCGTGGGAGATGCTGCAGCTGTCGCGCTTCCAGGTCGTCATTTCGGATTGGTACATGCCCGAGATGGACGGCCTGGAGCTGTGCCGCCGCGTCCGGGCGCGCCGCAACCAGCCCTACATCTACTTCATCATGGTCACATCCCGCGGCGGCAAGCAGCAGTACCTGACTGGGATGGAGGCCGGGGCGGATGACTTCATCGCCAAGCCGGTCGACCCGGACGAGCTGCGCGCCCGGCTCACGGTCGCTGAGCGCATCTTGGGGCTGCGTACGGAGCTGCGGCAGCTCGAGGGGCTCCTCCCCATCTGCTCCTACTGCAAGCGCATCCGCAACAATCACGACGTGTGGAAGTCGCTCGAGGACTACATCGAGGAGCACTTCGCGACCCAGTTCAGCCACAGCATCTGCCCCGATTGCTACACGAAATACGTCGAGCCGCAACTCGAGCAGCGCCGCGGCCCGGTGGGACCGCCCCCCGGGTGACGCCAATCGTTTGCGAGAGAATGCGCCTGACCCTCGACCGCAAGATCCAGAGCGGGTTCGCCATCGCCGTCGTCATCATCCTGGCGGTGGGTGCGGCGGCGCTGCGGAGCACCGCGGCCACCGTCGAGAGTGCGCGCTGGGTGGCGCACACCCTGGAAGTGCGCGGCGAGCTCGAGGCCACGTTCGCCGAGCTGATCTACGCCGAGACCGCGGTGCGCGGCTACGTCATCACGGGGGACACGACGTACCTCGCGCCGTACGATTCCGCCCAGGCGAGACTGGGCGGCCTCCTGGGCGGGCTCCGCGCCTTGACCAGCGACAACCCGGCGCAGCTCGAGCGACTCGATTCGCTCGCGACGCTCGTCTCCGTCCGTCTCGAGCGGTTCCACTGGACGGTCGAGACGCGGCGCACCGGGGGGCCGGCCGCGGCGGCACGCGCGGTGATCGGTCGCGCATCGAGGTCGGGAGCGTCCCTCATGACGGCGGTCGCGCGTACTTCGTGCGCGACAACGGCGCCGGCTTCGACATGACCTACGTCCACAAACTGTTCGGCGCATTCCAGCGGCTACACGGCACGCAAGAGTTTGACGGGACCGGGATCGGTCTCGCGACCGTGCAGCGCGTCATCCACCGCCACGGCGGCCGCGTCTGGGCCGAAGGCGCAGTGGGCGACGGCGCGACGTTTGACTTCACCCTCTAAGCGGAGCGAGGACCGATGGACGACAAGGTCATCCTGCTGGTGGAGGACAACGCCGACGATGAGGCGTTGACGCTGCGGGCCCTGAAGAAGAACAACATCAAGAACGAGGTGGTCGTGGCCCACGACGGCGTCGAAGCGCTGGACTATCTCCTCGGCAGCGGCCCGTCCGCCGGCCGGCCGTCACACAACATGCCCCAGCTCGTGCTGCTCGACCTGAAGCTCCCCCGGGTCGATGGGCTCGAAGTGCTGCGGCGCTTGCGCGCCGATCCCCGCACCCACCTGCTCCCCGTGGTGATTCTCACGTCCTCCAAAGAGGAGCGCGATCTCGTCAACAGCTACAGCCTCGGCGCCAACAGCTATGTCCGCAAGCCGGTCGATTTCGGCGAGTTCACCGAGGCGATCCGCCAGCTCGGGCTCTATTGGCTGATCTTGAACGAGGCTCCCCCGGCCAAAGGGACGTGATCCGCATCACGCCCGGTCCCCCGCGGAGCGGGCTGTTGCCTGGACGGGGGGGCCGGGTGAGTATTGTGGCCCCGGCATGACCACTCACGCGCCCACCCCCATCCCGCCGCTGCGCGAATCCGAGGCCGAGCTGCAGGCGCTGTTCTCGGCCATCAGCGACGTCATCCTCGTGCTCGACCGAGACGGGCGCTACGTCAAGATCGCCCCCACCAGTCCGTCGCTCCTCTACCGCCCGGCCCCCGAGCTGATCGGCCGGACGCTGCACGAGGTCTTCGATCAGGACAATGCCGACAAGTTCCTCGAATACATCCACCGCGCCCTGACGGCGCGCGAAACCGTGCAGGCCGAATACAGCCTGCACATCGCGGGTCGCGAGGTGTGGTTCGCCGCCGCGATCTCCCCGATGGACGACCGGCAGGTGGTGCTCGTCGCCCGGGACATCAGTGATCGGAAGCGCGCCGAGCAGGACCTGCGCGAGACCCTGTCGCTCCTGAACGCGACGTTCGAATCCACGGCGGACGGCATCCTCGTCATCGACTTGCAGGGGCGCATCGTCAGCTTCAACCGCAAGTTCGCCGAGCTGTGGCGCATCCCGGACTCCGTGCTCGAAACCAAGGACGCGGCGCAAACGCGCGCGTTCGTGCTCGAGCAGGTCAAAGACCCCGACGGCTTCCTCGCCAAGATCGACGAGCTGTACCATCGCCCCGAGGCGTCGAGCTTCGACGTGCTCCTGTTCAAGGACGGCCGGATCTTCGAGCGCTACTCACAGCCACAGCGGATGGCGGGCAAGACCGTCGGGCGCGTCTGGGTGTTCCGGGACGTCACCGAACGCCGGCGCGCCGAGCAGATCCAGCTCGCCACCTACCGCATCTCGGAGGCGGCGCACGCCGCCGGCAATTTGCAGGACCTGTTCGCCGCGATCCACGAGATCGTGGGCGGATTGATGCCGGCGAAGAACTTCTACATCGCGCTGTACGACCCCGCCGCCGAGCTGCTCAGCTTCCCGTACTTCGTGGACGAGTACGACACGGACTTCCCGGCGAAGCGGATGGGAAAGGGGTTGACCGAGTACGTGCTGCGCACCGGCCAGGCGCTGCTCGCCACTCCCGAGCTCCACCAGGAGCTGGAGCAGCGGGGCGAGGTCGAGCTGATCGGCCCTCCGTCGATCGACTGGCTCGGCGTGCCGCTCAAGGCCGGGGACCGCACCATCGGCGTGCTCGTCGCCCAGACATATACGCCGGGAGTCCGCTACGGCGAGCGCGAGAAGCACATCCTCCAATTCGTGTCCACCCAGGTCGCCATGGCGATCGAGCGGAAGCGCGCCGAGGAGGGGCTGCTCGAAAACGAGCGCCGCTATCGTCTGTTGTTCCAGGCAAATCCCGAAGCGATGTGGGTGTATGACTGCGAGACATTACGCTTCCTGGCGGTGAACGCCGCCGCGGTGCAGCGCTACGGCTTTTCGGAGCAGGAGTTTCTGACCATGACCGTGCGCGACATCCGGCCGGCGTCGGAGCTCGCCCGCTTCGAGGAGACACTGCACAACGACACCGGCGGGACGTACACCGGCTTCCGCCACCGCCGCAAAGACGGCACGCTGATCGACGTCGACGTCGAAGCGCAACCGATCAGCTTCGCAGGCCGCCCCGCCCGCCTGGTGCTCGCGCGGGACGTCACCGCCCGCCGCCAGCTGGAGGACCAGCTCCGACAGGCCCAGAAAATGGAGGCAGTAGGGCAGCTCGCCGGGGGCATCGCCCACGACTTCAACAATCTCCTCACGGCCATCCTGGGTTGCACCCAGCTCCTCTTGCACGCCACGCCACCCGAGGATGCCCGGCGCGAAGACGTGGAAGAGATCAAGAACGCCGGGCTCAGAGCCGCCGAGCTCACGCGCCAGCTGCTCGCGTTCAGCCGGCGGCAGGTGCTCGCGCCCAAGCTGCTGGACATGAACTCCGTCGTCGCCAACATGGACAAGATGCTGCGGCGGCTGATCGGCGAGGACGTCGCCCTCGTGACCGAGCTCGCGGCCGACCTGGGCCCCGTCAACGCGGATCCCGGCCAGCTCGAGCAGGTGCTCTTGAACCTCGCTGTCAACGCGCGCGACGCCATGCCGCAGGGCGGCCGGCTCACGATCGCGACCGCGAACGTGGTGCTCACCGAAGAGTACGCTGAGCGCCACCACCGCCTCCCGCCGGGCCAGTACGTGCTGCTCGCGGTGTCGGATACCGGCGTCGGCATGGACGAGGCGACCCAGAAACACTTGTTCGAGCCCTTCTTTACTACCAAGGAGGTCGGCAAGGGCACGGGTCTGGGGCTCGCGACAGTGTACGGGATCGTCAAGCAATCGGGTGGCTACATCTGGGTGTACAGCGAGCCCGGCCACGGGACGACGGTGAAAGTGTACCTGCCGCGTGTTGCGGGCGCGGCAGAGCCGCTCCCCGCGGCCGAGGCCGCCCCCGAGCTGCGCCGCGGCACCGAGACGGTGCTCCTGGTGGAGGACGCCGCGCCGGTGCGCACCCTGGCGCGGAAGAGCCTGGAGAACTGCGGGTACCGGGTGCTCGATGCCGCCGACGGCCGCGCGGCGCTCGACCTGTCGGCCCACCATGCCGGCGGCATCGACATCCTCGTGACCGATGTCGTGATGCCCGGGATGAGCGGCCGGGAGCTCGCCGAGCGCCTGGCGCCGCTGCGGCCCGGCATGCGGGTACTGTATACGTCGGGCTACACCGACGACGCGATGGTGCACCAGGGAGTGCTGCGCTCGGGCGTGGCGTTTCTACAGAAGCCGTTCGTGCCGGAGTCGCTGGCGCGAAAGGTGAGAGAGGTGCTGGACGGGTAAAGCGTTACGTCTGGTCCAGCACCTCGCGCACGCGGCCCAGCAGGTCGTTCGCCGTCCAAGGCTTGTGCAGGAAGGGAAGCCCCGGGTCGAGCCGCGCACCACCCCGCCCGTCCGGATCCGAATACCCGCTCGCAAACAAGAACCGTGCGGTCCGCCCTTCGCGGCGCAGGGCGTCGTACAGCGCGCGGCCGCCCAGCCGCGGCATCACCAGGTCGGAGAGGACCAAGTCAATGGACGGGCCCTGCTGACGGAGCACGTCGAGCGCCTCCTGTCCGTCCGCGGCCGTCACGACCTGATAGCCGGCGTCCTCCAGGATGCGCTTGGCCGAGCGGCGCAGCTGATCGTCGTCTTCCACCACGAGGATCGTCTCCGAGCCGCCCCGGACCTCGGGCTCGCCCTTCACGCCGCGGCTGGCCGCCGCGGCGGACTGCTCCGCGACCGGGAAGTAGATGCGGAAGCGGGTGCCCTTCCCCGGCGCCGTGTCCACCTCGATGCCACCGCCGTGCTGCTTCACCAGTCCGTAGACGGTCGCGAGGCCCAGGCCCGTTCCCCGCCCTGCCGGCTTGGTGGTGAAGAACGGCTCGAACATCCGCCGCCGGGTCTCCTCGTCCATGCCGACGCCGGTGTCGCCGACGTACAGGCAGCCGTATTCGCCAAGCGCGGGCGCGCCGCACGCAAGTCGTCGCTCCTCGGTCAGCTCGACGCACGTCGTCTCGATCCGCAGCACTCCGCCGTTCGGCATGGCGTCACGCGCGTTGGTGGCGAGGTTGAAGAGCATCTGTTCGACGGCATGCTCGTCCGCGCGCACCTCCGGCAGGCCGACGCCGCCGGCGATCACGACCTCGACGTCGGCGGGGAGGATGCGCCGCAGCAGCCCGGACAGATCCGCCACGAGCCCGCTCAAGTCCGCCGACTGGAGGTCGAGGCTCGAGCGGCGGGCGAAGCCGAGCAGCTCCTGCACCATCACGCGGCCGCGCAACGCCGCCGACATGACGTCGCGCAGGTCGGCGTGCGCGTCGCCGCGCTCGGTGGGGAGCGCCTTCGCGATGAGCTGGGCGTTCGCCAGGATGATCGTCAGCAGGTTGTTGAAGTCGTGGGCGATGCCGCCGGTGAGCTGGCCGATCGCCTCCATCTTCTGGGACTGACGCAGCTGCTCTTCCAGGGCCCGCCGCTCGGTGATGTCCTCGGCGATCGACTCGAAGCACTCGATCCGACCGTCGGGGCGCCGCACCGCCCGCGCGGAGAGCCGGACCAGAATGGGCTTGCCGTCTTTGCGCTTCCAGGCGACCTCCGCTCCCCGCACCGGCTCGCCCCCGTCGAACCCCGCGATCAGCCGCTCGCGCTCCGTGGGGTCGGCGTACACGTCGCGCGCCATGTCCACCTTGCGCAGCTCGGTTTCGGACCCGTACCCCAGCAGCCTCACGAAGGCGGAGTTCGCCGCGAGGAACCGCCCCTCGGGTGTCGACCGGTAGATCCCGTAGCTCGCGTTCTCGACCAGCGCCCGGCTGCTCTCCTCGGACCGCCGCAACGCGGCCTCGGCGCGATGCCGCTCGGTGACGTCCGTCCCCACTCCGATCGCCCCGCTGACCGGGCCACCGACGGTATCCCGCACCGGTGAGTACCACGCCTCGAACACCGTTCCGAACACCTCCACGGTCGACGAGAACGTCTCTCCGGCGAGCGCGCGGCGCACGTCCGCCAGCGCCTGGGGCAGGTCGGCGTACAGCTCGTACACCGACCGGCCGATCAGCTGGGCCGGCCGGAAGCCGAGGGCGTCGAGCCCCCGCCCCTCCACCATCGTGAAGATGCCATGCTGGTCGAACGCGAACAGCACGAGCGGCGCCCCGGCGATCACCGTGCGCAGCCGCTCCTTGCTCTCGCGCAGCGCCCGCTCCTGGCGCCGGCGTTGGGTGACGTCCCGCGCGTTGACGATCAGCTGCGCCGCACCGCCGCCATCGACCCGTGCTTGGCCGACGGCCTCGAGCACGCGCCACGAGCCGTCCCGGTGCCGGAACCGGAACTCCGCCAACTGGGGAGCGTTGGGCCGCTGAATCGCGCGGGCGAGCGCCTCCGCGACGAGGGCGATGTCCTCCGGGTGGACCAGTTCGAACGCGCTCCGCTCGAGCAGCTCGGCGGGCCCGTAACCCAGGACCCGCTCCACCGACGGGCTGGCGTAGCGGAACACGCCGTTGTCACCGACGATCGTGACGATGTCCGACGCGTTCTCGATCAGCGAGCGGAAGTGCTCCTCGCTGTGGCGCAGCGCTTGCTCCGTGGCGGCGCGGTCGATCGCGGTCGCGAGGACGTTCGCGATCGCCTGCAGGAAATGGGTGTCGTGGATGGTGAACTCGCGCCGCCGAGCCCCATGAGCACCCAGGATACCGAACGGTCGGTCCTTGCCATGGACGAGAACGCTCAGACTGCTGACCACCCCGCGCTCCGCCATCAGGGGCGCGCTGGCAAAGCGCGTGTCGGTCGCCAGGTCCTCCACCACCACCGGCCCGGCGGCGCGCAGCGTGTAGCCGGCGTGAGAATCGGCATCGGCGGGGATGATGACGCGGCTCGTGTCGTCCCAACCCACGCCGGCCCGCAGCACCAGGGTGCGGCTCTCGGGGCGGAACTCCAGCACGCTGGCGAACTCGACTTCGAGCACCCGGGCGGCGAACCCGACGGCTGCATCCATCAGGTCCCGAACCGGCGCACCGGCGAGGGCCTGCTGCCCCAGGTGCGCCACCGCCTCCTGCTGTCGCGCAGTCGCCTGCAGCGTGGCCTCGGTGCGCGACAGGCGGGCGTCGCGCGCCTCGCCGTCGGGGCGCAGCAGTCGGAACCGAGGAGCGTTCATTGCGGGGCCACAACCTTGCATTCCTCTGTCGTTTTTTCCACCGTAGAGAGCACGCGAGAGCAGTGCGCCGCATCACGGCGGGCGCCGTAATCCACCGTCACACAGCGATTTGCGGGCGGTTTCCACAACTCGCTCAAAACCTGAAAAAACCAGGCGGGCACCGTGGAGCAACTCCTCGTCCTCAAAGATCTTGCGGTGATCTTCGCGGTCTCGCTGCTCGTCATCCTGGCGTTCCACCGGGTCAAGCTCCCTCCCCTGCCGGGCTTCATCGTGGCCGGCGTGCTGCTCGGCCCGAACGCCCTCGGGCTCGTGTCCGACGTACATCGCGTAGAAGGGCTCGCCGAAGTCGGCGTCGTCCTGTTGCTCTTCACCATCGGGATCGAGTTCTCGCTTAGCCGGCTCCGCGAAATGGGCCGGCAGGTCTTGGTTGGCGGGGGACTGCAAGTAGGGCTGACCGTCGCCGCCGCCGCCGGGCTGGCCGCCGCACTCGGCCACCCCTGGCGGGTGGCGCTCTTTCTAGGATGCTTGATCGCCCTCTCGAGTACCGCCCTCGTGCTCAAGGGCCTCACGGACCAGGGCGAGATCGACGCCCCGCACGGCCGCCTCGCCACCGGCGTGCTGATCTTTCAAGATCTGTGCGTCGTCCCGATCATGCTGGCGCTGCCGTTTCTCGCCGGGCGAGCGGGCAATGGTGGCGCCCAGCTCGCATTGGCCCTGGGGAAGGCGGCCTTGATTGTGATCGGCGTCACCATCCTGGCCCGCACGGTTGTCCCGCCCCTGCTCACCGAGATCCTCAAGACGAAGAGCCGAGAGCTGTTCCTAATCGCGATCATCCTGCTCGGGACCCTCACCGCCCTCGGCACGGCGGAGGCCGGAGCGTCGCTCGCACTCGGGGCGTTTCTCGCAGGACTGGTGATCTCGGAGTCCGACTACGGTCACCAGGCGTTGGCGGAGCTGCTGCCGTTTCGGGATGTGTTCATTTCGCTGTTCTTCGTCGCGGTCGGAATGCTCGTGGAGTTCGACTTCATCCGCGCGCACCCGGTGGTGACGCTGGGGGGCGTACTCGTGGTCCTGGGCGGCAAGACGGTCGTCGCGTCGGCCGGCCCGGCGGTGCTCGGTTACGCGGGCCGGGTCGCGCTGCTCGCCGGGTTGGCCGTCTCGCAGGTCGGGGAGTTCTCTTTTGTCCTCGCGCGGGAAGGCCGGGGCATGGGACTGGTGTCGGAGACCCTCTACCAGACCTTCCTCGCGGTCGCCGTGTTCACCATGCTCCTGACGCCGTTCCTGTTGCAGGGTGGGCCCGCCCTGATCGACCGGCTGGAGCAGCTGGTGCCCCTGGATCGCCTGCTGCCGGGGTTTCGTCCCTCAGGGATCACGGCGGGCGAGCAACCGCTGGCCGATCACGTCATCATCGCCGGGTACGGACTGAACGGCCGCAACCTTTCGGCCGCGCTGCGGTCGATCGCGGCGCCCTACCTCATTGTCGAGCTGAACGCGCAAACCGTACGGCAGGCGCGCTCCAACGGCGAGCCGGCGTTCTACGGTGACGCCACGCGGGAGGAGATCCTACACGCCCTGGGGATCGAACGGGCCCGCATGCTCGTCGCCGCGATCTCCGACCCCGCCGCGACGCGGCGCATGGTGCGCATCGCGCGCGGGATCAATCCCGGCGTGCACATCATCGCCCGCACGCGGTACGTGGTGGAGATCCCCGAGCTCCTGCGGCTGGGTGCGAACGACGTCATCCCGGAGGAGTTCGAGACGTCGATCGAGATCTTCGCGCGCGTGCTGGCGCATTACGGTGTCGCGCCCGGGGAAACCGATCGCCTGGTGGAGCAGATCCGCGCCTCTCACTACCAGGCGTTGCGGGGCGGCGCGCCGGGGAGCGACTCACTGCGCCTCGGCACCGTGGCCGGCATCCCCCAGATGGCGGTGGGTCGCATTCGCCTCGCCAGCGAGTCGGACCTGGTCGGCAAGAGCCTCGCCGAGAGCGGGCTCCGCACCCGCACGGGAGCCCTCGTGCTGTCGATCAGCCGCGGGTCGGATAACATCGCGAGCCCCGACCCCCAATTCGAGCTCGCCGCCGGGGACGTTCTCGTGGTCGTCGGTCAGCCGGGCCAGCTCGAGGCCGCCCGAGAGCTCGCGAATGGACCAGTGGATCGGACAGCTGTCGCAGTACCGCCACACAAGCGTTCGTAACTGACGCGTGGCGAGCGCCCAGACGGAGTGTGCGCCGGGTCACCAGGTGTGGGGTCGATGCGACGCACCCATCGCGCCAAATCGCCGTGCTTACCCCGAAAATATGCCGAAAAACTAGGGTTTCCAATCATTATCTCGCGAGTGTGCGCTCACTTCTGTCCATAATCATTCGCACGCTACGGCCTTTACACT
>Ga0137383_10000850_pt1 | contig 17078 bp, 16 predicted proteins | sample SagtaG_19_FD_104817 | JGI IMG/M metagenome (GOLD analysis project Ga0137383, IMG submission 104817) | Vadose zone soil microbial communities from Sagehorn Ranch, Mendocino, California, USA - Sage2_R_40_16 metaG | ecosystem: Environmental > Terrestrial > Soil > Vadose zone | place: USA... | reverse complement strand
CTCCAGCAGCTTCGCCGTGCCCCGCGAGTACGGCTCCACGTCCTGGATCTGGGACCCGATGTGCATCGCCAGCGCGCGCAGCACGAGCGCGTGCTCCGCCGCGATGCGGCGGGCCACGGGTACGACCTCGTCGAACGGGACCCCGAACTTGGCGGTCTTCTCACCCGTCTTGGTGTAGGGGTGCGTGTCCGCGCCGACGTCGGGATTGACGCGGATCCCCACCGAAGCCCGCTTGCCCGTCGCCTGCGCTGCCGCGATCACGGCGTCGAGCTCGCTCGTCGATTCGATGTTGAGAAAGCCGACGCCCACGCGGATCGCTTCCGCCAGTTCGGGGGCCGTCTTCCCGACGCCGGAGAAGACCAGGGCGCCGGGATCGAACCCCGCCGCGAGCACTCGTCTCAGCTCTCCGGCCGAGACGATGTCCGCCCCCGCGCCGAGCGTCTTGAGCACCCGCAGTACGCCGAGGTTGCCGTTGGCCTTGACCGAGTAGCAGATGCGGTGCGGGATGTCCTTGAGCGCGTCTTGCAGCGCGTGGTACTGCGCGCGGATCAGATTAGCGCCGTAGACGTAGACCGGTGTACCGAGCCGCTGCGCGATGGACGACAGCAGCGCAGGGTCGAACCCTAGTACGCCTGCGCCCACACCGCCTCCGCGATGCTCGGCCGCCCGCACCACATGCACGCCGCGGGCGCTTGGGGAGATCGGAATTCGGGGTCCGGCAGCAGGCGGATCGTGGCGCCGGTCTCCTGCTTGATCTCCCGCTCGCAGTCGGCCCCGCCGCAGAACCCCCCGTAGGCAAACCCGCCGCGGCCCTTCATGAGCTCGAGCAACTGCTGTTTCGTGACACCGCGGACCGAGTTCGCTTCGCGGCGGTCGCGCGCGCCCTTGAACAGCGCCACCTGGATCTCTTGCAGCACCGCGGCCGCCCTCGGAGCGATGTCTTCGAGCTTGAGCGGCGCCTTGCCCCCGGTGCGGCGCGCCCCCATCGCCTGCCCCGCCGCCACGTCGCGCGGCCCGATCTCGAGGCGCAGCGGCACGCCCTTCGCCTCCCACTCGAAGTACTTGGCCCCGGGCTTCACGTCCGCCCGCCCGTCGAGCACCACTCGCAGCCCCGCCTGCACGAGCTCGAGTCTGACCTTCTCCCCAACCCCGAGGACCTGCGACCTCTCTTCCTCCGACTTCCAGATTGGCACGATCGCCACCTGCACCGGCGCCAGCTTTGGTGGGCAGACGAAGCCGTTGTCGTCGCTGTGCGTCATGATCAGCCCACCGATCATCCGGGTGGAGACGCCCCACGACGTATTCCAGACGTGCTCCAGGCCTCCTGCCGCCGTCTGATACTGCACGCCGAACGCCTTGGCGAAGTTCTGTCCCAGGTTGTGCGACGTGCCCGCCTGGAGCGCCTTGTTGTCCTGCATCAGGGCTTCCACGGCATACGTCCGTAGCGCGCCCGCGAACTTCTCGCTCTCGGTCTTGCGGCCGGTGAGCACGGGCATCGCCATCCACTCTTCCTGGAACGTGCGGTACACGCCGAGCATCTTGCGCGCTTCGGTCTCCGCCTCGTCCTCGGTGGCGTGCGCGGTGTGCCCCTCCTGCCACAGAAACTCCGTGGTCCGCAGGAACAGCCGCGTCCGCAGCTCCCAGCGCACGATGTTGCACCACTGATTGAGCAGCAGCGGCAGGTCGCGGTAGCTCTGGATCCACTTGGCGAACATGGCGTAGATGATCGTTTCCGACGTGGGCCGCACGACCAACGGCTCCTCGAGCGCCGACTCCGGATCGGGCACCAGCGCCTGGCTCCCGGGCTTCCCCGTCGCCTTGAGCCGCGTGTGCGTTACGAGCGCGACCTCCTTCGCGAACCCCTCGACGTGTTCGGCCTCCTTCGCCAGGAAGCTCATGGGGATGAACACGGGGAAATACGCGTTCTCGTGGCCGGTCGCCTTGAACATGTCGTCCAGGGCGCGCTGCATCAGCTCCCACAGGCGAAACCCGTGCGGCCGGATGACCATGCAGCCGCGCACCGGCGAGTAGTCCGCCAGCTCGGCCTGCATGATGACGTCGTTGTACCACTCGCTGAAGTCCTGCGCGCGTGGCGTGATCTTCTGCGCCTGGGCCATCAGCGGAAGAAGCCGTTCAGGAGCTTCGCAATCGGCACTCTCTCCTCCTTACCCGCCTTCAAGTCTCGCACCACGACCGCCTCGGCCTTGCGCTCCTCGGGACCCACGATGATCGCGCGCGGGGCCCCCCGCGCCGCCGCCAGCTCCAGCTGCTTGCGGACTGCGGCGTGCCGCAACCCGTACTCGACCGCTACGCCGCGATCGCGCAGGTCGTGCGCCAGCTTCAGCACGGGCGCGACGTCATCGCCGCTCACGGCAACGAAAAAGGCGTCGAGCTGGCCCGGCGCCTCGAAGGAGCCTTTTCGCTCCCGCAATAACTCGCCCAAGACGACGTCTCCCATGCCGAATCCCAGGGCGGGGAGGTCGATCCCGCCCAGCTCCTTCAGCAGGCCGTCGTAGCGGCCGCCACCGCAGATCGCGCGCAGCGATTTGCCGGCATCGAACAGCTCGAAGACGATCCCCGTGTAGTAGGCAAGCCCTCGCACGATCGTGAGGTCCACCTCGACGAAGTCGCCCAGCCCCATCGCCGCGAGCGCACCAATCGCCTCACCCAACGGGCCGCCTGCCGCCTCCCCACCCGGCACCTTCGCGAGGGCCGCGGTCACGGCCTCCATCCCCCGCAACGCCGCCACCTCGCGCACGGCGGGGCTGACTTTCTGGTTCCGATCTCGATCGACTTTGTCAATCGCCGCGAACGCCGCCGCCAGCTCACCCTCGCTCACACCGCGACCGAGGAGCAAGGCTCGCAGCACGCGGCGGTCCGAGACCCGCAGCTTCACGTCGGCCGGGCCGAATCCCAGCGCCCGCAGGATGTCCACCGCCGCCGCCATCAGCTCCGCATCGGCGAGCGGCCCGGCCTCGCCGATCAGGTCCATGTTGAGCTGGAAGTGCTCGCGCAGCCTGCCACGCTGCTGCCGCTCGTAACGGAACAGCTGCGGGATCGAGAACCAGCGGATCGGTTTCTTCAGCGCCTGCGCCCGCGCGCCGACCATGCGGGCGAGCGTGGGCGTCATCTCGGGCCGCAACGCGACGCGCCGGTCCCCCTTGTCGGTAAACTCGTACAGCTGCCCGACGATCTCCTCCCCGCTCTTGTGGGTGTACAGCTCCAGCGGCTCGAGCGGGGGGCCGTCGTACTCCTCGAAGCCGTACCGTGCCGCGACGCTGCGCCAGGTGGCGAAGATGTGGTTGCGGAGGGCGAGAGCATCGGGATAGAAATCGCGGAAGCCTGGTAGGGCTTGTCCTTGCATCGCAACAATTTAGCCGACCGCGGCGAAGCCGGGCAAGCGCGCGAACGCATCGCCGACGGTGTGGAACGAGCCGGTCACGACGATCGTCTCCGCCTGCTCCTGCACTCGCTCCAGCGCGCGGTCGAAGTCCGGCTCGAACGTCGCCGCGATGCGCGACCCCTCGAGCTCTTGCTCGAGCCGCTCGAGGCTCCAGCGCCGCTGTGGCGGCGCGGAGCGGGGCGTCGCGAACACGAACTGGTCGATCGCTTCGGCCAGGATCGCGATCATCCCCACGTAGTCCTTATCTCCAAGCACGCCCACCAGTGCGTGGCGGGGCCGCGGAGGCGCGACCTGCCGCAGCGTGTCGGCCAGCACCCGCGCGCCGTCCGGGTTGTGGGCTACGTCGAAGATCCAACGCCCGCGCACCTCGAACCGCCCCGGCACGTAGGCATCGGCGAAGCTCGCCGGCCACACGCCCGGGCGCGGCGAACCGAACGGAGGCGAGAGCGCATCGAGCGCCGCGACTGCTACCCAGGCATTGGCTTGCTGGTGCGCGCCCAGGAGACCGAGCGGGCCGCCAGCAGACCGCGCCGTATCGACGACGGTCACGGGGCTCGCGCCGGCGCGCTTCGCCTCCGCCACCAGCACGTTCGCCACCGCCGGGTCGCGCTCGCCCGTGACGAACGGCACGCCGGGCTTTGCGATCCCTGCCTTTTCGCGCGCGATCGACGCGAGGTCGTCGCCCAGATACTCTGTGTGCTCGCGGGCGATCTTGGTCACGACACTGACGAGGGGAGTGATCACGTTGGTCGCGTCGAGCCGGCCGCCCAGGCCCACTTCGATGACGCCAACGTCCACGCCGCGCGCCGCCAGGTCGGCGAAGGCAATCGCCGTGGTCGCCTCGAAGAAGCTGGCGTCGAGCCGCTCGATGTGGGGCCTCAGGAACGTGGTCCACTCGGCGAACGCGTCGGCGTCGATCGGGACGCCATCCACCACCATACGCTCGCGCACCGAGACGAGATGAGGAGACGTATAGACGCCTACGCGATGTCCGCGGGCGCCCAGAGCGGAGCCGATCAGGGCGCAGGTCGAGCCCTTGCCGTTCGATCCGCCGACGTGGATTGATGGGAAACGCCGCTCCGGATGACCGAGCACATCGAGCAGCGCCTGGGTGGGACCCAGGCCCCATTTGATGCGTGCCGCTTGTCGTGCGAAGAGAAACCGGCAGGCGTCCTCGAAGGAGCCCTGGCTCAGTCGGCGGCCTCCGCCGGCTGGCGACCCGCCATGTGACGCAGCAGCCGTGCGGTGCTGTCCCGCAGCTCGCTCCGGGGCACGACGGCGTCCACCATGCCGTGCTCGACCAGGAACTCGGCCGTCTGGAAGCCTTCGGGGAGGTCCTGGCCGATCGTTTGCTTGATCACCCGCGGCCCGGCGAAGCCCACCACCGCGCCAGGCTCGGCGAGGATCACATCCCCCTGCATTCCGTAGGAGGCCGAGACACCGCCCGTGGTCGGATTGGTCAGGATCGAAATGAACGGCACGCCCACCCGGTTCAGCCGGGCGATCTCGACCGACGTCTTCGCCATCTGCATAAGCGACAGCACGCCCTCCTGCATGCGCGCGCCCCCGGACGCCGAGACGATGATCAGCGGGATTTTCTTCTCCACCGAGCGCCGGGTCAGGCGCGCGATCTTCTCGCCCACCACCGAGCCCATCGATCCACCCATGTAGCTGAAATCCATCACGGCGAGGTCCACCGGCATGCCGTCCAAGCGCGCGTAGCCCGAGCGCAGGGCGTCCAGGGCCCCGGCCTTTTTTCTCGCCAGCTCCAGGCGCTCCGGGTAGTTCTCGAACTTGAGGGGATCGGCCGAGCGCAGCTGGGCGTCCAGCTCGTGCCACGAGCCTTCGTCTACCAGCAGGTCGATGTATTCTTGGGCGGTGATGCGGCGATGGTGGCCGCAGTTGGGGCAGACGTTGAGGGCACGAACGAAACGCTCTTTGATGTCGATGTGCCCGCACTCATCGCATTTTTCCCAGGCGTCAGCCGGGATCTCCAGCCGTACGCGTTCCGATGTGCGCGGCTTGCGTTCCTTTTTGAACCAGGCCATTCGTGCCATAGGATCGGTGGAAGGCGACCAATTTGGGCTGACCCCCCCGACTACGCTAGGCCCGATATCGTAACTGGTTGCTACAAATCAATATAGCCGGAAAGCCGCGACTCCCACGCGACCCGCAGGCTGATCCCCACCGCGAGGCAGCACGCCAGCAGGAACGACCCCCCATAAGAGAAGAATGGGAGGGGGATGCCGGTGATGGGGAGCAGGTTCACGGTCATGCCGACGTTCTCGACCATGTGGCTGAACACCAGCGCGGCGCAGCCGAACACGCACAGACTCGAGTAGGGGTCGGTCGCGCGCCGGGCGATGCGCAGCAGGATGGCGACGAGCGCGGCGAACAGTGCCAGCGCCACGATCACCCCTACGAACCCCAGCTCCTCCCCCACCACGGAGAAGATGAAGTCGGTGTGCTGGGCCGGGAGGTAGGCGAGCCGCTTCTGGGTGCCGAGGGTGAAGCCTTTCCCGAGAAAGCCGCCCGAGCCGATCGCCACCTTCGACTGAATCACGTGCCACCCCGTCGCCCGCGGGTCAACCTCGGGGTTGAGGAACGCGAGCAGGCGGTTCTGCTGGTACGGGTGAAGGTGTTTCCAGAGCGGCAGGGCGATCACGCCCATGGCCACGTTGACGAGCATCACCGTCAAGCCTTCCCACACGTACGGCCGCCACCACAAGAGCAAGCCGAGCAGCAACAGGATCCACCCGCCCCACACGACCGTCGAGAACGCGACCACCAGGCCGATCACCGGGGACGCGAGCAGAAACAGGAGCGAAGGCTTGGTCCCGGCCCAGAACAGCATGGCGAAGCCGATCGCGACGAACACCAGCGCGCTGCCGAGATCGGGCTGGAGCAGCACCAGCAGGAACGGCACGCCGGCGATGACGCCCGGGTAGACGAGTTCCCGCAGCGTCACCGGTCCCTCGCGCCGCGTCGCGAGCCAGCGAGCGAGCATCAGGATCACGGCGAGCTTGGCGAGCTCGGCGGGCTGTCCCATGCGGACGCCACCCACGGCGATCCACGAACGGCTGCTTGCCGCCGTCCCCGCCCCCGTGCCCACGAGCAGCGTGAGCAGCAGCAACAGGACGGTGATCGCGTAGGCGTACGGGGTCGCCCATTCGAGCAGCCGTGGCGACACGCGGTACATCACGAGCGCGGCGAGACCACCGAGGGTGAGCCAGATGATCTGTCGGTGCCAGATGGTGGCGGCCACGGTCGGCACGTCGGTCTGCCCGGCTGAATAGAGCGTCGCAAGGCCGTAGGCTGCGAGCGCAGCCACGGTGCCGGCGAGCGACCTATCGATCTCGCGGAGGGGGGGCCGCATGACCGGTGTCGGGGAAGGTGGTGTCGGGCTTGGCGCCCGGGAAGATCGTGGTGTCCTGCAGCGTGCCCGGCGCGGGTACGACGGTCGTCTCGGCGGGGACGCCGGGCAACAGCTGCATCGAGTGCGGTGCTGTGTCCGTCGGGAGCGTGAGCCGGATTTCCGGCGCCTCGGTCGAGTCGCCCCCCAGGTAGCGGGCGATGACGCGCGCCACGAGCGGCGCCACGTACGGCCCCTCGCGCGCGAACTCGATGATCGCCCCGACCAGGATTTCGGGCTTGTCCGCGGGCGCGAACCCGATGAACCAGCCGTGCGCCGGGCCGTGCGGGTTCTGGGCGGTGCCGGTCTTGCCCGCGATCGTGATGGTGGTGAAGCGGCCGGCCGAGCCGCGCGCGGTGCCACGCTGCACCACGCTGATCATCGCCTGGCGCAGGCCGCCGAGCTGCTCGGGCGTCAGCCCGAGGCTTCTGTCCGGCAAGGGCGGCGGGGTCACGAGGTACGGCGGCCGCTCACGCCCGTCGCTCGCCAGCATCTGGTAGAATCGCACCATGTTGACGAGCGTCTGGGCGTTCTCTCCCTGCCCCACGGCCAGATTGAGCGTCACCGCGGCGGTCCAGCGCCGCGCGCCGTACACGCGGTCGTAGTAGTCGGGGCCGGTCGGGAACTCGGGGCGGATCTCCCCGGGGAGGTCCACTCCCGTGGGCGTGCGGAAGCCCCAGGCGTTCGCGTCCTCGAGTAGCGTGGTCAGACCGAGCTTCAGGCCCAGCTGGTAGAAATAGACGTCGCAGCTCTGCGCGATCGCCTCAGCGAGCGTCAGGCCGCCGTGCCCTGTCGCCAGCCAGCAGTGGAAGAAGCGGTTCCCGTATTGCAGCCCGCCGCGACAGGGGATGGGCATGCGCGTGTTCAGCGTGATGAGACCCCGCTTCAGCGCCATGGCGGCCATGGCGAGCTTCCACGTCGAGCCCGGGGGGTAACGAGCCTGGATCGCGCGGTCGAACAGCGGGTGGGCCTCGCTCGAACTCACGCGGCGCCAGTACTCGGGATCGACGCCTCCCACGAAGGCGTTGGGATCGAAGCCGGGCGCGCTATAGAGCGCCAGGATCTCCCCGGTGTTGGGATTCATGGCCACGACGGCGCCGCGGCGTCCCGCCGGGAAGATGCGCGCCACGTAGCGTTGCAGCTCGAGATCGATGGTGGTGTGCACCGGGCTCCCCGGCACCGGCGCGAGCGTCGGCGCGGCGCCCGCTTCGCGCACCACATGGTTCAGCGCGCTCACCTCGACGAACCGCAACCCGTCGGCGCCGCGCAGCGAGTCGTCGTACTCACGCTCGAGCCCGTCTTTCCCGACGACCCCGCCCAGCCGGACGCCGGCGAAGCGCCGCTGCGCCCGCTCGCCCTCGGTCACCTCGCCGATCGCCCCGGCGAGATGCGCCGCGATCGTGCTGTCGGGATAAAAGCGCTTCGGCTCGGGCTGGATCAGCAGCCCCGGGATGAGGAGCCGGTGCTCCTCGAGCTGCGACACGACGTCGAACTTCGCATCCGACAGAATCAGCGCCGGCAGGTAGGGAGCGCGCCGGTAGCGGGCCAGCACGCGCTCCACCTGTCGGTTGTCGAGCTTCACGATCGAGGCGACGCGCAGCAGCGCCGCGCGGATGGTCGATTCATCGCTCGGCAGCAGCGCCACGGTGTAGCCCGGGACGTTCTCCGCGATGATCTTGCCGTTGCGGTCGGTGATGATGCCGCGCGGCGCGGGCAGCGGAATCGGCCGCAGCCGGTTCGTCTCCGACTGCAGCTGGTACTTGCCGTGCTCGAGGATCTGTGCGCGGAAGAACGCGACCACCAGGACTCCCAGGGCCGCCCACAGCACGATCCGGGCGACGCCGAGGCGCCGCGCTACGAGGTGGGGATGGAACGCCGTCATGCGTCCCCCATGCGGATGGCGAGCTCGCGCCGGAACAGCCACAGCACGACCACGCCGACGACCGCGGTGCTGAGACTCTGGATGGGAGACCACACCAGCAGCTCCCACCCCAACATACCGCTCTTCAGCTTGCCCGAGAGGATCGCGACGAGGCAGTTGCGGACCCAGGTCCCCGCGAAGAAGAGGCACCCGTTCACGAACAGGTTCTCGGCGAAGAACACCACCTTGCTGAGCGCCGAGAGATAGCCGACGATGGTGTGGGCCAGAGCGCCCGCGCCGAACGACGCCGGCGTGAGGGCGTCGCGCAATAGACCCACCAGGAATCCGGCGCCCGCGCTTTTCCCCGGTCGCGCCCGGATCGTGTAGATGAGCAGCGCGAGCAGCAGGAAATCCGGCGCGGTGCGGTCGTCGCCGAGCCGGGTGCGCAGCGAGAACTGGAGCACCACGAGGCCCAGGAGGATCACGCCGAAGCGGTACTTGTCGGTGCGCCTCACGGCATCTCCCCTGCGCTCTGGAACGCCGCACGCACGTCGCCCCCCCCGCCACCCGCCCCACCGCCGCGCGAACCCGTGAGGATCATCACGTGCGAGACCGCCGCCGGATGCACGGCGGGACGCAGCAGATAGGTGCGCTCCCACCCCTCGGCTTCTCCCGCCACCGCGACCACGGTGCCGAGCGGGATACCGCGCGGAAACACGCCACCCAGTCCGGAGGTGAGGATCACGGTGCCGTTGGGCACGAGCTGGCGGTAGGGCACGCCCCGCAGTACGAGCAGCCAGGTGCGCGGCCCCTCGGTGCCGTGGGGGGCCACGATGCCATAGACGCTGCCGTCCGCCGCCATGGCGCTGGCGCGGAACTCCGGGTGCGCCCAGGTCACGACCACACTCATCTCGTTGTCCACGCTGCTGACGATCCCCACCAGCCCCTCGGGGCTCACCACGGCGGCGAGGGGTCGCACCCCCTCCTTCTTCCCCGCCGACACCACCAGCGTGAGCGCGCTGGTCGGCAACGCCTGGTGCAGCACCTCCGCCGCCGCGTACCCCGACCCCAGCCGTTGTCCCAGCCCGAGCAGGCCTCTCAGCCGGGTGTTCTCGTTCCGCAGCTCCGGGAGGAAGGTCGCGGCAAGGACGGCGGAGTCGCGCTGGACTGCCACGGTCTGATAGCGGGTCAGGGAGGCGGCGAGGAGCTGGGTCTGCTCCTGGAGGGCGAGGAACGGTGCGAGGACAGTTTGGCGCAGGGCCCGCGCCACGGGGTCGCGCAGCCGCCCGGGGAGACCCATCGCCACGACGGACAGGAACACGCATCCGATCAACAGCAGCCAGTCGGCCCTAGAAGCGTAGCGATCGGATCCCAGCGCCATCGCGCTACCTGGTGAGGACGTTGCGGTACTTCTCCGGATCGTCGAGGATGCGGCCGGTGCCCCGCACCACGCACGTCATGGGATCCTCATCGAGGTGGATCGGGAGGCCGGTCTCCTGCTGGAGCAGCACGTCGAGCCCGCGGATCAGGGCGCCGCCCCCGGTCATCACGATGCCCCGGTCTACGATGTCGCTCGCGAGCTCCGGGGGCGTGATCTCCAGGGCGCGCCGCACGGCGTCCACGATCTGCTGGATCGGCTCTTGCACGGCCTCGCGGATCTCGCTCGAGTGCACGCGCACGATCTTGGGAATCCCGGAAACCAGGTCCCGGCCTTTCACCTCCATCTCGCGCTCCTCGCCGACCGGCGCCGCCGAGCCGATCTGGATCTTGATCAGCTCCGCCGTCGGCTCGCCGATCAGCAGGTTGTAGTTCTTGCGCATGAACTGCACGATCGCCTGGTCCAGCTCGTCGCCGCCGGTACGGATCGAGGTGTCCGAGACGATCCCGGAAAGCGCGATCACGGCGATCTCGGTGGTGCCGCCCCCGATGTCGATCACCATGTTGCCGGTCGGCGTCTCGACCGGCAGCCCCACGCCGATCGCCGCCGCCATCGGCTCCGCCACCATGTACACCTCTTTCGCCCCGGCGGATTGGGCCGAATCGCGCACCGCGCGCTTCTCGACCTCGGTGATGCCGCTGGGCACGCACACGATCACCTTCGGCTTCACGCGGAACAGGTGGCGGTCGATGATGGTCTTGAGGAAGAAGCGCAGCATCTTCTCGGTGACGTCGAAGTCGGCGATCACGCCGTCCTTCAGGGGGCGGACGGCGAGGATGCCGTCGGGGGTGCGCCCCAGCATGCGCTTCGCTTCGAGCCCAATGCCCTTGATCTTGCCCGTGGACTTCTCAATCGCCACGACCGACGGCTCGTTCAGGACGATGCCTTCACCCTTCACATAGATGAGCGTGTTGGCCGTGCCAAGATCCACGGCAATCTCGTTTGCCGGGCTCCAGACACCATGTTTGAAGTTCGGCCAGCGTAGGGGCACGGGTCGTCGGCTGAAAGAGTTCGGGCGGGCGCGGGTCCGTAAGGCGCCTCAAGGTAATGAAAAGCGTAACCCCAAGCAAGCATGATGTTTGTGCGGAATTCAAACGGGCCAGCCTCGGGGGGCGTCTCAACCACAACGTCCACAACCAGAGAGGGATCCATGCACGCACGACTGTTTCGACTCATGGGAGCAGGCCTCTTGGCGCTCCCGGTGATCGCGGCTCACACCAGCTGGGGCGGCTGGGCGACGATCACACTGCGGGAGCTGCCGGACTACCTCGTCGCGCGACAGCCCACGCAGCTCACGTTCACCGTCCGTCAGCACGGCGTCCACCTGCTCGGCGGCCTCTCGCCCACCGTCGAGGCCACGTCGGGGAAGCAGAGGGTGAACGCGGCCGCGACGCCCGGCGCCACGGAGGGTCAGTACACTGCCACGCTCACACCGATCGAGCCGGGCGAATGGACGATCACGATCCACAGCGGGTTCAGGGAAAACAGCGCGACGCTGTTGCCGATCACGGCGATCGCGGTGGGTGCTCCCGCGCCACGTCCGCTCGCCGATGTCGAGCGCGGGCGGCACCTGTTCGTGGCGAAGGGGTGCGTCAGCTGTCACCTGCACGGCGTCGGCCCCGACCTCACGGGCAAGCACTTTGCGGCCGACTTCCTGACCCGGTTCCTGGCCGATCCGGCCGCGGTCATCCCGCCGCGTCCCGGTGGCGCCACGATGCCGAACCACGAGCTCCGGCCGCCCGAGATCAGCGCGCTCGTGGCGTTTATCAATGCCGAGCAGCTCAGTTTGCCTTGAGTACGTCTTCGATGAACGCCAGTGTCTTGGTCTCGACCCACTGGGTCGAGACCGCATCGACACCGATCGTGCCGAGGCGGTCGCCCGTGGCTGTTACGACTCGGGCTTTGGCGGGAGACTGTTTGACCTCGCGTTGCACGAGGATGCCGCGGCGCGGGTCGTACTTGAACATGAGGGCCGACGCGAGGGCGCTCTCCCCCGCGTCGGCGGAGCGCACCCGCGGTGTGAACGACAGCGCCACGCTCGGGTAGGCGTCCTCCTTGTCGGTGTGGTCGCGGGTGGAGGCGTCGTGGCCCGCGTTCTTGAGCTCGGCCATGAACGCGTCCAGCACAGGCCGCACTACGTTGCGCAGGCAGTCGGCGCACTGCTTCCGCTTTCGCTCGGCCGCCCCCTGGAGCGTCTTGGACTGCGGCGCACTCGCTTTGCGCTCGGCAAAGGCCGCGAGCAGGCCCCGTAGCCTTTCGAGCGTCTTGTCCGTCACGGCGCCGCGGCCGCCGGGGCTGCGCCGGGGCCCACGAACCGGCCGGCGAGGAGCGCCAGGAGGCCGATCAGGCAGCCGGACAGCACGCCGATCACCGGGCCCACCAGGATCATCATGAGACGTGGCGAATCGGGCAGCGGCATCGACGCCATCATGGCGGCTTCGCGCGGGTGGTTGGCGAGGTAGGACTCAAACAGCAACAGATGCGTGCCGGTGACCCAGACGCAGTTGGCGATACCGACCACCAGCCCGTGTTGGAAATGCTTGCCCGGGGTGCTCGCGGCGATCGCGTACGCGGAAATCCCGAAGATCACGAGCCAGAACAGCGGCTCGAACCGCCCAGGGATCAGAAACACCGTTGCGACGCCCATCGCCAGGCCGAACAGCGAAAGTAGCAACACCAGTTTCCAGTTCACAGGGCCTCCTCCCTGGCGAGAATTCTAGCTCCGCCGGCAGCCCCCCGTTAGCGTGGCGGAACCCCGGACGCCACGGCTGCGTTCAGGGCGCAGAGGAGGCACGCACATGTCAATCCGACCGATCAAACGAATCGTTCAAGCGAAGCCGACCGTAGAAGGCGCGGGTGTGCAGCTGCGCCGCGCGTTCGGGTTCGGGAATACCGGTGATTTCGATCCATTCCTGCTGCTCGACGACTTCCGCAACGATGACCCCGAGGCGTACCTGGCGGGCTTCCCGTGGCACCCGCACCGCGGCATCGAAACCATCACCTACGTGTTGAAGGGCACGGTCAACCACGGCGACAGCCTGGGGAACAAGGGCGAGTTGGGCGCGGGAGACGTGCAGTGGATGACCGCGGGCAGCGGCATCCTGCACCAGGAGATGCCCCGGGGCGATCCCCAGGGCAAGATGCACGGCTTCCAGCTGTGGGCGAACCTTCCGGCGTCGCTGAAGATGACCGCTCCGCGCTACCAGGACGTATCGGCTGGGGACATCCCCGAGGTCACGGACGACGACGGCACCCGCGTGCGCGTCGTGTGCGGCAGCTTCTGGGGCAAGACGGGCCCGGTGCAGGGCGTGGCGGCGGACCCGCGCTATCTCGACGTGTGGGTGCCGGCGGGGCAACCCAAGACGCTTCCCGTCGAGACGACGCGGCACGCCTTCGCGTACGTATTCGAAGGGAGCGGCACGTTTCGCGACGCCTCGCAGCCGCGCGCGCCGCTCACGGAACACGTAGGATCGGCCAACGACGCGACGCGCGACGAAACGGGGAACCGCTCGCTCGTGCTGTTCGACCGGGGCGACGAGGTGACGGTTCAGGCCGGCGACGCCGGGATCCGCTTCCTGCTCGTGTCGGGCAAGCCGCTCGAGGAGCCGGTGGCGTGGTACGGCCCCATCGTGATGAATACGGAAGAGCAGCTGCGCCAGGCCTACGCCGAGCTGCGCGACGGGACGTTCATCAAGAAGGGGCGGTGACCTCGCCTAGCGCAGCGGCACGCCGCCCGGCAGCGTTAGGCGCTGGTCAGGCGGCGCCGGATGCATTCAACAGCTTGGTAGTACGCGCGTGCGCCAGGCACAGCCCCTGCTCTCCAAGGGGCTACTGCCGGGGAAACGGGGCGCGGTCGCCGACGCGCCCCGGCTGCTTCAAGACACAACTATCTGTGGCTATTCGAACTCGACGTACGCGGGCGCCCGTACCCTAAGGCTCTTCGCCGCAGCCTGGCTGAAGGCGTTCTGCAGTTCACCGAGCGTGGCCGCGCGACCCACTTGCACATCGGGACTCCCTGAGGGAATTGCACTGCGGCCGCCTTCCGCGCATGTGACCTTGATCGTCATGGGGGTGTAGATGTCGAAGGTTAGGAATGCAACGAGTTGGTTCACGAAGCTCAGCTGAGTCTCGACTTTCGACACGCCGTGCGGACACTTGGCCTGTGTCTCTAGCGTGCTAGGTGGCACGAGGCCGATGATCCAAGCTGATGCCCAGTTCTTCTCGATCACCTGATTGGACGGCGCGAGCCCGGTGTCAATCGTAGCGTGCCAACAAGCCACCAGCGCAAGCCCTAGGATCGGTACAGCAATCCTCGCAAGGGTCTTCATCTGGAACCTCCGACTCTACGGGGAATGAGAGGACAGGGGAACGACGGTGCGACGTTCATGGCGACAGCCAAAATGGAAGCGCGCGGTCCGACCTGCAAGGGTGACTGCGGTGGCGACAATGCGTGGTGACTGGTCAGCTGGTGGAAAGACGGCGACAGGGAGGGACGCCCCCCAAGGGACCGCGCTAATGGGACGACAGTCCGTACCTCGTTGGGGGCGCAACACTCGGGTTCCCTTGATGCACAGCCGCCGCCACCGTCCAGCGCTTGTTAGGCGGCGCCTTCAGGCGGCGACAGCACAGCGACTCGCTTCTTGATAGGCGGCCTGCAAAGCCAGCTCCCGCTCGGGAGCGACGTGGGCTTCGAGAACTGTGAGAGTCCTTGGCGTGGGGAATCCCGGGGGGGGAATGGCTTTAGGCTAACCAGAGCAAATCGCGTGCGCCACGGTGCTTCGTCCTGTCAGAACCCTCCAATGTCCGCCCCGGGATCAGGCGGCGCGGCCGAAACCCCCGTGCTGCCAAACCCCCCTGCCCCGCGCTCGCTCGCCGGAAGCTCCGTTACTTCCACGATCTCCACCTGCTCCACCCGCTGGAACACGAGCTGCGCAATGCGCATGCCGCGCTCCACCGACACCGGCTGCCGGCCCAGGTTGATGAGCGCGATCATCAGCTCGCCCCGGTAATCCGAATCGATGGTGGCAGGCGCATTGGGAAGGGTGAGCCCGTGCTTCAGCGCCAGCCCCGAGCGCGGCCGCACCTGCGCCTCGTACCCGGCGGGAATCGCGAGTGCGAGCCCCGTACGCACCAGCCGCCGCTCCAGCGGCCCGAGCACGAAGTCCGCCTCGGCGCTGCACACGTCGTAGCCCGCCGAGCCGTCTGTCTGCCGCGTGGGAAGCGGCAGGCCCTCGTGGTGCGGCAGGCGACGCACCTGCACCACGGGCGCGGTCATAGCAGCGTCTTCACATCCACCAGCGCCACACCGAACGCCTCCGCCACGCCGGGATAGACGACCTTGCCCTCGATGACGTTGAGCCCCAGGGCGAGGGCGCGATCCTGGCGGCACGCCTGACGCCAGCCTTCGCGTGCCAGTCGCCTGGCATACGAGAATGTCGCGTTTGTGAGCGCGAGCGTGGATGTGCGCGGCACACCGCCCGGCATGTTCGCCACAGCATAATGAATGATGCCGTCCACCACGTAGGTCGGGTGGTCGTGCGTGGTGGGCTTGGTCGTCTCGAAGCACCCGCCCTGATCCACCGCCACGTCCACGATCACCGAGCCTGGCTTCATGAGCCCCAGGTCCACGCGGGTGACCAGATGCGGCGCCTTCGCCCCAGGCCGCAGCACCGCGCCGATCACCACGTCGGCGCGGCGTAGTTGCTCCACGACGTTGTGGCGGTTGGAATAAAGGACGTCCACGTTCGCAGGGAGCACGTCGGCGAGGTAGCGCAAGCGGTCGAGCGACAGATCGAGCAGCGTGACGTGCGCGCCCAACCCCGCGGCCATCTTCGCGGCGTTGGTTCCGACGGTGCCGCCGCCGATGATCAGCACCTCGCCCGGCAGCACCCCGGGCACGCCGCCCAGCAGGATGCCGCTCCCGCCGTAGGCCCGCTCGAGGTACTTGGCACCCTCCTGCACCGCCATCCGGCCCGCCACCTCGCTCATCGGCGTGAGCAGCGGCAGCTCGCCCGAGTCGAGCTGCACCGTCTCGTACGCGATGGCGATGGCCTTCGACTTGACGATCGCCTGGGTGAGCGGCTGCGAGGCGGCAAAGTGGAAGTACGTGAACAGCACGTGCCCGGCACGGATGCGCGGCCACTCGGACTCGATCGGCTCCTTGACCTTGAGGATCAGCTCCGCGCGCGTCCACAGCTCATCGGACGCCACGATGCTCGCGCCCTCGGCGCGGTACGCATCGTCCGCAAACCCGGAGCCTACGCCCGCGCCCTCCTCGACCAGCACGGTGTGCCCGTCGCCCCGCAACGCATGCGCCCCGGCCGGCACCAGCGCCACGCGGTTTTCGGCGGTCTTGATCTCGCGCGGGACCCCGACGATCATGGCGTCAGTTGGGCCCCAGCCATACGACATGCTGGCGCGCGGGATCGAAGAACTCGCGCGCCACGGCCCCCACTTCGTCCTCCGTCAGCGCCCCCAGGGTCGCCAGCACCTCGTCCAGGCTCTGGTATGGCTCCCCGTACACCGGGAACCCCGCCAGTCTGTACATGCGCGCCGACGGACTCTCGAGCGACAGCATTACCTGCCCCTGCGTCTGCTGCTTCGCCTCGGCGAGCGCGGTCCCGACCAGCCCCTCGCGCGCCAGCTTGGCGTACTCTTCGCGGATCGCGGCCACTGCCCGCTCCGCGGTCTTGGGCTGCGTCCCCACGTACACGCCGGCCAGCCCCATCTCCCGGTAGAACGTCGTGAACGCGTACACCGCGTACGCCAGCCCCAGCTCCTCGCGTACGCGCTGAAACAGCCGGCTCGACATGCCGCCCCCGAACACGTTGGACAGCACCAGCAGCGCGTACTTGCGTTTGTCGGCGTAAGGCACCGTGTCGGTGAGGAGCACGATGTGGGTCTGCGTGCTGTCCTTGGCGTGCCGCACCTCGCGCCCGCGCACGGCGGGCGGTACCGGCGCCGT
>Ga0137383_10000846_pt1 | contig 17097 bp, 20 predicted proteins | sample SagtaG_19_FD_104817 | JGI IMG/M metagenome (GOLD analysis project Ga0137383, IMG submission 104817) | Vadose zone soil microbial communities from Sagehorn Ranch, Mendocino, California, USA - Sage2_R_40_16 metaG | ecosystem: Environmental > Terrestrial > Soil > Vadose zone | place: USA... | reverse complement strand
CGCCTCCCCCGCACCACGGGCCACTGCGTTCACAACGCCTTGTTACCGCGTGTCGTTACTACCCCTATGGAGACTTTGGCGTAACTGCTCCGCGCCTGCCCCGGACCCCGGCCTGCCCCGGACGCCGCTTTCCCGCATGCCCCATGAGGACCGCGCGCCCGGCCCCGGAACCTGAATCCGCCCGCCCGCCCGCGGCAGCAACCACACCGATGTCACATCGCCGTTGCTATAAGTAGTCGCAGCGAAACAAGTCGTATGCTCCGAGCTGCCTCAGCAGCGCCGCCCCTCTGTGGGTCGACGGGTTATTCGCCGGCGCGTACTAACCACCTCGATGTCACATTGGTGTGGCTCTTGGAGTCAGCGTCATGCGGCGAGCCCCTAGGGCGGCGGTTTTGACCCGCGATAACGGGATGGCGGGATGAGCCTAGCGGCCGGAGATGGCCCAGCGGCGGATCATGTCGATGCGGGCACGGATCTGGTCGGCGGTCGCCTGCGGCAGCGGCGGGCCGCCGCAGGCGCGGCGCAGTTCGGCGTGGATGACCCCGTGCGGCTGGCCGGTCCGGTGGCTCCAGGCTCCGACCAGGCCGTTGAGTTCCTTCCGCAGCGCGGCAAGGGCCTGGCGGCTCACCGGAGGCGCGGCGGGAGGGGCATCCGGGGCTGATGCGGCGGCCGCGGCGGTGCTGCGGGCGGCTAGCTGGGCGTCCTGGCGCTTGCGCAGCAGCGTCCGGACCTGGTCGGGGTCGAGCAGGCCGGGGAGGCCGAGGAAGTCCTCTTCCTCGGGCGAGCCGGCCGCCGTGGCGGTGCCGAACTCACCGCCGTCATACAGCACCCGGTCGAAGTGCGCGGACGCGTGGAGGGCCTGGAAGGCCGGCTCGTCGAACGTGTCCGGGGTGTCGCGCTCCCGCTGCGCCTTGGCGAGCGCGAGTTCCTCGTCAGAGCCGTCGCCGGCCGGGGAGCGGAGAACGTGGTCCCGTTCGGCCTCGAGTTCGGCGGCGTAGGACAGCAGCACGGGAACGGACGGGAGGAAGACCGACGCGGTCTCCCCCCGCTGCCGGACGCGGACGAACCGGCCGACCGCCTGGGCGAAGAAAAGGGCGGTGGACACGCTGGTCGCGTACACCCCGACGGCCAGCCGCGGGATATCCACGCCCTCGGACACCATCCGCACGGCGACCATCCAGCGCTCGTCCGAGGCCGCGAACGCGGAGATCTTCTTGCTCGCGGCCTTGTCGTCGGACAGCACCACGACCGGGCGCCGGCCGGTCAGCCCGCGCAGCAGCGCGGCGTAGGCCCGGGCATCCTCGTGGTCGCCCGCGATGACCAGGCCGCCGGCGTCGGGCATGCCGCGGCGCACCTCGGTTAGCCGCTTGTCGGCGGCCTCGAGCACCCGGCTGACCCACTCCCCCGCCGGGTCCAGGGCGGTCCGCCAGGCCTGCGCGATCTGGTCCTTGGTCATCGGCGTGCCCAAAGTGGCGGTGATCTCGTCACCGGCCCGGGTGCGCCAGCGCATCTCGCCGGAGTAGGCGAGGAAGATCACCGGCCGGACCACGCCGTCCTCCAGCGCGGGACCGTAGCCGTACACGTAGTCCGAGGCGCTGCGCTTGCCGCCGCCCGGATCGTCGGTGTAGGTGACGAACGGGATCGGGTTCGCGTCGCTGCGGAACGGCGTGCCGGTCAGCGCGAGCCGGCGCCGGGCCGGGTCGAACGACTCCTTGACCGCGTCTCCCCAGGACAGCGCGTCGCCCGCGTGGTGGATCTCGTCGAAGATGACCAGCGTGCGCCGGTTCTCTGTGCGCTGCCTGTGCAGCGCCGGGTGCGCGGCGACCTGGGCGTAGGTGACGGCGACCCCGGCGAAGTCGGCGCCCGCCCGGCCCTGGGCGTTCCGGTAGGCCGGGTCGATCGCGATGCCGAACCCGGCGGCCGCCTGCGCCCACTGGTGCTTGAGGTGCTCGGTGGGCGTGACGATGGTGATGGATACGACCTCGCGCCGGGCGAGCAGTTCGGCCGCCACCGTCAGCGCGTAGGCGGTCTTGCCCGCTCCCGGCGTGGCGACCAGGAGGAAATCGCGCCGCGGCAGCCTGAAGTACTCGTGATAGGCATCCTTCTGCCAGCCGCGAAGACCAGGAAGGAGATCATCCCGAACGGTCTGGGTGTCAGCCGCGTCAGATCGAGGGGTGGTCACGAGGCCGAAATGCTACCGGGACGCACCGACATCCGCTCGCAAAGGCACGCTGTATCTTCCCGCTCGCCTCCGCGGCGCCGCGCCCTTTGGCTCGCGGGGGGTCAGTCGCCGCCGTCGCCCGCCGGGAGATGCTCGTAGATCTCCTTGCAAGTGGGACAGACCGGGTAGCGCTTCGGGTCCCGGCTGGGCACCCACACCTTGCCGCAGAGCGCGGTGACCGGCGTGCCCGTCACCATGCTGTCGACGATCTTGCTCTTATCGACGTAGTGAGCGAACCGCTCGTGGTCGCCGTCGCCGTGCGACGTCTTCGGCCGCGCGTCCTCGTGGACGCGCGTCTTCTGCTCGGGAAGAACCTCTGTACCACTCACGCTTGGCGAGTCTAGTTCAGGCCGGGGTCGTCGGGATACGTAGCCAGGTAAGCGCGCCCGCCGCCAGGCGGCCCACATGGTTCAATGGGGCCCGTGAGTGCCAGCAAAGCGCGGCTCTCTGAATCTGAGCGTGACAACGCACCAGGCACAACAGGATCCACGAGGCTCGGTACACTGCGACTGCGCCCGTGGGCGGTGGGGCCGGGTATCCCGGCTTTACCCAGGAGCGGGCTGTGCTGGCGACGTTCGGCAAGCCTGAACGAAGCTACCACGTCGGTTCCTACACGGTCCTGGTCTGGAACGGCAATCTGCTCAGCGACCTCCGCTAACAGGAACCTCCTCGACAGCGTCCCGCGTTAAGGGAGAGAGCGCTAGGTAAGTAGCGGGCAAAGGAGCGCGAGACGGTCGTTTCTGTTGTAAAGACAGGGACCGGTCGCGCGTCGGCGAGCATGAGCCGGCTCCGTCCACGGTGGCTGGTGGCGACCGCGTCGGCGGCGGCGCTGGTCATGCTGCTGTGCGTGCGTAACCGGTTCCTGTTCACTACGCGGCTGTATGAGGACGCGGACATGGGCGCGAACTCTATCCTGGTCGAGCAGGCACGACACTTCACGCTGCTAGTCGGAAATTACTCCCGGGACCACTTCCACCATCCCGGGCCGGCGTACATGTACGTCAAGGCGGCCGGCGAATCCCTGTTCTGGGCGTGGCTGCACGTGGTTCCGACCGCGTGGAATGGCCAGTTGCTCGCGGTATACGCGCTGAACAGCATGTTCATGGCGCTCGTCGTCGGGGTGGGTTACGGCTGGACCGCGTCGCTGCGCGGTGCGGCGGCCTGCCTCGCGGCGGTGGTCATCTTCGCGTCCCTGCACCCGGCCGTGCTCAGTTCAGACTGGATGCCGTACTTGTACGTGCCGGTGTACATCGCATTCCTCGTCGCCGCGGCGTCGGTGGCGGCGGGGGCGGCGCGGGACGCGTGGATGCTGGCGCTGACCGGCTGGTTCCTGATTCACGGGCACGCGTGCTTCCTTTTGTTCGTGCCGGTGATCGGCTGCGCCGCGCTTGCGGCGGTGCTGTGGCCGCGGCGCCACAGCCTCGGCGGCTCGGTGCGGTCCTTCTTCGCCACGCAGCGGCGGGTGTGGGTTCCTGTGACGGTCATCAGCGCCGTTTTCGCTTTCCCGATCGTCGCGAACCTGGTGCTGCACTGGCCGGGCGTATTCGGTGACTACCTGACGTACGCGTCCTCCAGGCGGGCGGGCGGGCACAGCGTGGCGCAGGTGGTGCAGGATGCGCTTTGGTACTGGTGGCCGTATCGGGATGCGTGGGTCGCCGGGACGGTCACGATAGCGGGATACGCGGTCGCCGCGGCGGTCACCAGGTGGCTTGCCCCGGTTCGGCTGCGCCGGTTCCTGATCGCGTTGCTCGCTGTCAACGCGGTGTCGTCGCTAGCGTTCCTCTACTATGCCGCGACCGGGATCGATGTCCTTTCCCGGCAATACGTCGGATATTTCTACTGGTCGGCACCGGTCATCACGCTGCTGGTCATCGCGGTGGGCGTGGTCGAGGCGATGCCATTGCCGCTGGGTGCCATCACGGCCGTCGGCGCGGCGGTGCTCGCGCTCGCTGCCCTCGCGGTGGCACCGGACGTGCGCACCAGCACGAACAGCAGCGATCCGGCCGTGCTCAGTAGCGGCCCGGACACGGACCCGGCGTTGCCCCGTGCCGTCGCCACGCTCGCCGCGGGCGCGGGTGGCCGGACGATCGTCTTGCGGTTCGACTTCGATTCCTGGCCCGACGTCACCGGCTTCCTCGTACAGGCGGAGCGGACACGAGTACGGGCGTGCGTGGCGAACCCGGCGTGGACCGTCGTGATGACCAGCCAGTTCATCTGCACGCGCGCGGATATCGCCAACGGCCGGGTTTACTGGTTCCACACCGCCGCCCCGCGCGGCGGCACAGTCATCGTCCGGCTCAGGCAGGCTGCGGTGACCGTCGGCCAAAGACCCCGCTAGTTGTCGCTAGTTCAGGCCGGGGTCGTCGGGATACGTAGCCACGTAAGCGAGCTCGCCGCCCTGGCGGCGCAGCACGGCCGGCCATAGCCGCTCCGGCTCGGCGCAGAACGCGTCGGATGGGTCGGCGGGCAGCACGTACCAGGCACCCTCCTCGATCTCCGCCTCGAGTTGCCCGGCGCTCCAGCCGGCGTAGCCCGCGTAGATCCGCAGCGAGACGATCGCCGCGGCCAGCAGGCCGGGCGGGGCGTCCAGGTCGACCAGGCCGAGCCGGGCCGTGGCGGGCGCGCCGTCCAGCGGGTGCCAGCCCACCGGCTCGTCGGTGCCCGGCACGTGGGCGAGGGCGAGCGCGCTGTTCGGCGCGACCGGGCCGCCGTTGAACACCACGGACGGGCTGGTGGCCAGCTCCGTCCACGGCTCGAGCACCTGGCCCACCGGGACCTTGGTCGGCCGGTTCAGCACCACGCCGAGGGTGCCCTGCTCGGACTCGTGCTCGACGATCAGGACGACGGTGCGGCGGAAGTTGGGATCGCCGAGCACCGGGGTGGCGACGAGCAGACGACCCGCCAGGGCTTCCGATGCCATTTCGTCCATACTTCTATCATCGGTCAAGATGGTCAGGGCTCCGGGTCGCAGCGTCCCTGACCGCGACCGCGACCGACGAGGCGACGTCCGGGTGGAACACCGAGGGGATGATGTAGTGCGGCCCGATCTCGTCCGGTGACACCACGTCCGCGAGCGCCTGCGCGGCGGCGATCAGCATCTCGTCGGTGACGTGCCGGCTCTGCGCGTCGAGCAGGCCGCGGAACACGCCGGGGAAGGCGAGCACGTTGTTGATCTGGTTGGGGTAGTCGCTGCGGCCGGTGGCCACCACGGCGGCGTGCTCCATGGCCGCCTCCGGGTCTACCTCGGGATCGGGGTTGGCCAGCGCGAACACGATGGCGTTGCCGGCCATGGCCGCGACGTCGCGGCCGGACAGGATGCCCGGCGCGGACAGCCCGATGAACACGTCGGCGTCCCGCACCGCCCCGGCCAGGTCGCCCGCGTAGCCGTCGCGGTTGGTGTTCTCCGCGATCCAGCGCAGGCTGTCGTCCAGGCCTGCCCGGCCCAGGTGCACAGATCCCCTGTCGTCGCAGACCACGACGTCGGCGGCATTGGCGCCCGCGCCAAGCAGCAGCTTGAGCACCGCGGTGCCCGCGGCGCCCGCCCCGGCCATGGCGATGCGCACCTCGGGCAGCTTCTTGCCCACCACCCGCAGCGCGTTGGTCAGCGCCGCCATCACCACGATCGCGGTGCCGTGCTGGTCGTCGTGGAACACCGGGATGTCGAGCAGCCCGCGCAGCCGGCGCTCCACCTCGAAGCAGCGCGGCGCGCTGATGTCCTCCAGGTTGATGCCGCCGAACCCGGGCGCGATGAGCTGCACCGCGCGGACGATCTCGTCGGTGTCCTGGCTGTCCAGGCAGATCGGCCAGGCGTCGATGCCGGCGAACCGCTTGAACAGGGCGGCCTTGCCCTCCATGACGGGCAGCGCGGCGTACGGCCCGATGTTGCCCAGGCCGAGCACGGCGGAGCCGTCGGTGACCACGGCCACCGAGTTCCGCTTGATGGTCAGGCGGCGGGCGTCCTCGCGGTTCGCGGCGATGGCCAGCGCGACCCGGCCCACGCCGGGGGTGTAGGCCATGGACAGGTCGTCCCGGTTCCGCAGCGGCACCTTGGAGCGCATCTCGATCTTGCCGCCGAGGTGCAGCAGGAACGTGCGGTCGCTGACCTTGTGCACGGTCACGCCGTCGATGCCGCCCAGCGCGGTCACGAGGGCTTCGGCATGGTCGGTGTCCCGCGCGGCGCAGGTGACGTCGACCCGCAGCCGGTCGTTCCGCCCGGCGGTCACGTCCAGCGCGGTCACCACGCCGCCGGAATGCTCCACCGCCCGGGTGATCTCGCTGACCGCGCGCCCGCGGCTGGCCACCTCGAGCCGCACGGTGATGGAGTAGGAGACGCTCGGCGCCATCGCCACGTTGGTTCCCGCCTTTCCGCCGGACTCCAGGGTACGGCGCGCACCGCGTAGGCTGGGAAGGTGAGCACGGAATCGGTCGTTACCGCCGCCCCTGCTGAGGTGGGCGATCCGGGACCGGCGCCCGGCGCGGGTCCCGGGGACGGGCCGGCGGTCGACGTCACCCGGCTGCGGGTCGCGCTGGCCCGGCTGGCTCGTCGGCTGCGCAAGCACGAGCTGGCCGGGCTGACGCCCACCCAGCTCGCGGCGCTGGCCACCGTCGAGCGGTCCGGGCCGATGCGTCTGGGTGACCTGGCCGCGGCCGAGGGCATCGCGCCGTCCACGCTCACCCGGCTGGTGACCGCGCTTGAGGACAGCGGCTACGTGCGGCGGTACGCCGACCCGAGCGACGCGCGCGCCAGCACCCTGACCATCACCCCACGCGGCCACGAGGCGCTGGAGCGGATCCGCACGGAAAGCACCCTGGTGCTGACCGCGAGCCTGCGGATACTCACCCCGGCGCAACGCTCCGCGCTGGCCGAGGCGCTGCCTGTGCTCGAGCAGCTGGCCGAGGCCGAACCGGCCGAAGCGCGCGGCCGCTAACCCCGTTCGGCCAGCGGCCGCGGCGCGGCGGCCGCTTAGAAGAGCAGCGCGGACAGCGCCGAACGGGCCTTGATCAGGCGCGGGTCCCGGGGCGGGAGCACCTCGAACAGGCTGACCAGGTGCGCGCGTGCCTGCTCCCGTTCCTCGCCCGACGTCCGGCGCACCAGGCCGAGCAGCCGGTCGAACGCCTCCTCGATCCGCCCGGAGGCCAGCTCGATGTCGGCCACCCGGATCTGGGCCGCGACGTCGCCGGGGTGTTCGGCCGCGTCGCGGCGGGCCTTGGCCTGGTCGTAGGCGCTGACCCGGCGGATCAGGTTGACCTGGGCCAGCCCGGTCTTGGCCACCGGGTCGGCGGGATTGGCCGCCAGCTCCTGCTCGAACGCCTTCGCGGCGCCGTCCAGGTCGCCGCGCTCCATGGCCTCGCGGGCTTCGGTGTAGGCCGGCGGCATCGGCGGGGCGCCCGGGCCCCCGGCGGGCCGGCCGTCGGCCGGCGCCCGGCCGTCCACGCCGCCCTGCGTGTCCGCCTCCGCGTCGTCCGCGTCCGCGGCGGCGCCGGGGGCGGCCAGCTGCATGCCCATCTTCTCCGCGGCCGCCAGGACCTGGTCGATCCACTGGCGGACCTGGGCCTCGGGCATGGCGCCGAGGAAGCCGTCCACCAGCTGGCCGCCGATGACCGCCACCACCATGGGGATGCTCTGCACCTGCAGCGCCGCGCTCAGCTGGGGGTTGGCGTCCACGTCGACCTTGGCGAGGATCCACTGGCCGACCGCCTCGGCGGCGAGCTTCTCGAGCACCGGCGAGAGCTGCTTGCACGGCCCGCACCACTCGGCCCACAGGTCCATGATCACGGGCGTGGTGCGGGAGCGCTCCACCACGTCGGTGTTGAAGGTCTCCTCGGTGACCTCGATGACAAATCCGCCGTTCGATCCGGTGGCGCCGGGTTGAGACGGAGACTGAGCCGCCTGCTGCCTGCGCTGCGCGGCCGCCTGCCGCGCGCCCAGATCGACGGCACCGTAAAGCGAAAAATCTCGCGGCTGCATGACTCCATCCTGCCGCATACTCGGCACTCGCTGGTCCGGGCCCCGGCCCTAAGGCGTCAGAGCTCCCGGCCGAGATAGACGACCGCGCCTTCGCCCGGACCGGCGGCCTCGAGCGGACGGAAGCCGAGACGGCGGTAGAAGCCGATGGCCCGGACGTTAGCCGCCACCACGGTGACGTGTACCCAAATTCTCTGACTATAGTCAGAGAATGGAGCAGGCCATGATCGACCAGGTCCGGCGGTTCAACCGGACCGTCACGCAGCGCGCCGGCGCGCTCAGCGACGCCTTCCTGACCCGCGGCCGCCCGCTCGGGCAGGCGCGGCTGCTGTGGGAGATCGGCCCGGACGGCCGCGACGTCAGGGACCTGCGCGCCCGGCTGGACCTGGACTCCGGCTACCTGAGCAGGCTGCTGCGGGCGCTGGAGCACGACGGGCTGGTCACCGTCGAGGTGAACGAGGCGGACGGAAGGCTCAGGACCGCGCGGCTGACCGCCGCCGGAGGGGCCGAACGGGCCGAACTCGATCGCCGCTCCGAACAGGCCGCCGCCGGTCTTCTCGGCCCGCTCACCGAGCGGCAGCGCGGCCGGCTCGTCACCGCCATGGCCGACGTGGAGCGGCTGCTGACCGCCTCGGCCATCGTGGTCGGCGTGCGTGACCCAAGGGACCCGGAGGCCCGGCGCTGCCTGCGGGCCTACGTCGAGGAGCTGTCCGGGCGCTTCGACGGCGGCTTCGACCCGGCCCTGAGCATCTCCGCCGCCGACCACGAGATGACCCCGCCCGCGGGCCTGTTCCTGGTCGCGACCCTGCACGGCGAGCCGGCCGGCTGCGGCGCACTGAAGTTCCACCCCGGCGCGCCCGCCGAGATCAAGCGGATGTGGGTCGCCCCTGAAGTCCGCGGCCTGGGCCTGGGCCGCCGGCTCCTGGCCGAGCTGGAGACCCGCGCCGTCGCGCACGGCGTCCGCGTGCTGCGGCTGGAGACCAACCGCGCCCTGTCCGAGGCGATCGGCCTGTACCGGTCGGCAGGCTACCGCGAGGCGCCCGCGTTCAATGACGAGCCCTACGCGCACCACTGGTTCGAGAAGTCCCTGTCTTCCTCCACCTGACCGCGGGAGGTACGCCATGCTGGGAACCATGGAAGAAGCGGTGCGGAGCTACATCGACGGGGTCGACCCCGCGCACCGCCCGCTGTTCGACCGGGTCCACCGGCTGATCATGGCGGCCCACCCCGACGCCGACGTGGTGCTGTCCTACGAGATCCCCACCTACAAGGTCGGCCGGCGGCGGCTCTACGTCGGCGCCTGGCAGCACGGGATATCGATCTACGGCTGGCAGCAGGGCCGGGACGGCGGCTTCACCGATCGCCATCCCGAGCTGCTGACCGGCAAGGCCACGATCAGGCTGCGGCCGCAGGACGCGGCGGCCATCGCCGACGACGAGATTCTCGGCCTGGTCGGTGCCGCCCTGGAACCCTGAGCCGCCCTGGAACCCTGAGCCGCCCTGGAACCCTGAGCTGCCCTGGAACCCTGACCGGGAGTTCTCGCCCTAATTTGCCCGCGGTCACGGTTTTCAGCTGGTCGAGCGAGTCTCTGATGAGCTGCGGCAAGTCTGCCTGGCCGGTCTCGTTGATCCAGCGTTCGAACGCGATCCTGAAGACAGCGATCCCTGCCTCGGCGGCCAGGCTCGCGGCTGGCTCGGTGACGCCACGCCGGCGCAGCGCCCCGGCGAGCGCCGAGGCGAGTGAGGCGAGCTTGATCAGCTCGCGCTCTTGCAGCTCTGCGTGCGCGGCAATGACGGCCTGGCGCTGCCGGGCGTATTCGTGGCGCTCCTGGAGCAGGGCACCAGCAGCCTCCAGGGCCGCGGCGACCGCGTCGATCGGCGCCGCGGAATCAGGCGCGCTGGCGACGGTACTCACGAAGAACTCCTGCAGCGTGCCCGCGCCCGCGAACAGAACCTCACGCTTGTCGGCGAAGTACCGGAAGAACGTCCGCTCCGTGAGCCCCGCCCGCTTGGCGATCTCCGCCACCGTGGTTTGCTCGAACCCGCGCTCGATGAAGAGCTCCATTGCCGCCTGCTCAAGCCGGCCGCGCGCGTTCGGCTCCCATCGACCCATGCCCCGATAGTACTTGATGACAGCGGCTGACATCAGGTGCTATGGTGATGACATCGACTGACATCAGTCTGTTCCCGCGCACGTTCCGTGCCGAGGACGTTCAACCACCTGGAGGTTTTCTCATGCGCGTTTTCGTCACCGGCGCGTCCGGCTGGATCGGCTCCGCCGTCGTACCCGAACTCATCGGCGCGGGCCATCAGGTCACCGGGCTCGCCCGCTCGGATGCCTCGGCCGCTGCCCTGGCCGCGGCCGGGGCCCAGGTGCACCGCGGCACGCTCGATGACCTCGACAGCCTGCGAGATGCCGCGGCCGCGTCGGACGGCGTGATCCACCTCGCGTTTAAGCACGACATCGCCTTCTCGGGCGGCTTCCAGGACGCGGCCGATGCGGATCGCCGCGCCGTCGAAACCTTCGGCGAGGCGCTTGCCGGTTCTGATCGGCCGTTCCTCATCGCCTCCGGCACGCTCGGGCTCGCACCGGGGCGGGTGGGGACCGAACGGGACGGGCATGGTCCGGACACGGCGGTGGCCGCCATGGGCGGCGGTCCGCAGACTCGGCACGCCACGGCCGAGTTGGTGCTCTCCCTCGCTTCCCGTGGCGTCCGCTCGTCCGTCGTGCGACTCCCCCCGACGAATCACGGCGACGGAGATAACGGCTTCATGGCGGCCCTGGTCGGCATCGCCCGCGACAAGGGCGTCGCCGGCTACATCGGCGACGGGTCCAACCGCTGGCCCGCCGTGCACCGGCTCGATTCCGCGCACTTGTTCCGTCTGGCGCTGGAGCGGGCCCCGGCGGGATCGACGCTGCACGCGGTCGCCGACGAGGGCGTGCCGATCCGCGCCGTCGCCGAAGTGATCGGACGGCATCTCGACCTCCCCGTGGTCTCCATCGCTCCCGGGGACGCAGCTGCGCACTTCGCCTGGCTGGGAGCCTTCATCGGGGCCGATAGCCCGGCCTCGAGCACGCTGACCCGCGAGCTGCTGGGATGGCAACCGACCCAGCCCGTGCTCATCGACGACCTCGACAAGGGCCACTACTTCCACCACCCCTGACCTAGGCTGCCCCGTCGCGGGCCAGTCCTTCCTGCGCGTATTCGGCGAGCAGGTCGCTGACGGACAGGCCACGCCGCTCGGCCTGGGCGGCGAGCCGCTCGGCCAGCTCTGCCGCCATGACCACCGTCCGGCAGACGCTGTCATCGCTTTCCCACACCTCGCCGGGCAGCTCAGACACGCTCACTCCTTTCGGCCGGCCTGGAGGGCCGCCACCGGGGCCGGCTCGTCCAGCGCGACGTAGCGGCGCAGGATGCGGTCGCTCAATAGGCCGAGGCAGCTCAGGTTGGGGAAACCCGGTCCCTGGGCCAGCCCCGCGACCAGCGGCAGGTGCAGCGGCGGGCTCAGCCCGGCGACCGACAGATCGAGCTCTATCCTGCGTTCGAGGTCGTCCCCCGCCAGCGCGCTCCCCAGCCGGGCGCGCGCCTGGCCGCCGAGCAGCCCCTCAAACCAGCGAGTCTGGAAGCCGATCGCGACGACCACCAGGTCGTAGGCGACCCGCTCGCGTTCGCTGCCGTATTCGATGGTGACGACAACCTGCCGCTGGCCGGCCTCCATCTGCACGGCCCGCCCGGCGAGCGTACGGAAGCCGTGGGAGGCATTGAGGATCGCCTCGGCCTGCGGCGAGAAGACGCCGCGATCGGTGCGCTCGAGGAATTCGCGCCGGTGCGACTCAGCCAGCTGCGGCCAGTCGCCGGGATCGGAGTAGAAGCGGTTCTCGTCGTAGCTCTCGCCCCGCGAATAGAGCACCCCGCGGCTGGTTACCACGTCGACCGTCGAGCGCTTGTGCGACCTGGCCAGCAGGCTGATCACGACCGACGCCGCTGTCTCGCCGCTGCCGATAACGCACACGCTCTGGGCGACTTGGGTCGGCAGCGCCGGGTCGGCCAGCCAGTAGCTGCGCCCGTCGAACACCCGCGGGTGCTGGTGTGGCTGGCCGGGGACGCTGATCGGCGGGCCCGGGCCGGTGAAGACGACGCCGTCGGCCCAGATCGCCTCCCCCCGCTCCAGCGCCACCCGCCATTGCGCGCCGACGGCTTCCAGGCCGGTCACCTCACCGGCGACGATTTCCGCTCTCGCCCGCTCGGCGACCTCACGCAGGTACTGGCTCCACTGCCGGTGCGTCGGGCGCAACCGGCCGCGATCGACCCAGTCGGCATACGCCCCATGCGCGATCAGATGCCGCTGCCAGCTGTAGTCCGCCATCGCCGCGATGACCGCAGGCGAGGCCGCCCCCCAGCTCTCGGTGTACGGGTAGCCGACGTCCTTCTCCGCGGGGGTGCCAAGGGGCAGCAGGCCGCTGGTGTACCCCTGCCGCCCGGTCCAGTTCCCGGCCACCGCGCCCGGATCGACGAGCACTACCCGCGGGGCATCCAGGCCAGCGGCCGCGAGAGCACGCGCCTTGGCGGCGATCGCGATTCCCTTCGGCCCTGCGCCTACAACGGCCAACGTCGGCATGACGGCGAGGATAACCTCACGGCAGGAGTCCGCTGACAGTGTCAGTCGAGTTGAGAGGTGGGTCAGATGACCGATAGCGACTTCCCGGCCCCCGAGAGCGGGTTCGTGGTCACTCATTTCCTGGTGGTCTCGGACCAGGACCGGTCGCGTGAGTTTTACCGCACGGTGTTCGGGGCGAAGGTGGTGATGGAACGCGACCCGGTCATCATGAAGATCGCCAACAGCTGGCTCATCCTCAATGCGGGCGGCGGCCCGACCGACGACAAGCCCACGGTGACGCTCGCGCCGCCGGCGGACCCCGACCATGCCAGCGCATTTCTCAACCTCAGGGTCGCCGACATCGGCGCGGCCTACGCGGAGTGGTCGGCGAAGGGCGCCGAGTTCCTGACCGAGCCCAAGGACCACGGCCGCGAGATCCGCGCCTACATCCGCGACCCGGATGGTCACCTGATCGAGGTCGGCCAGACGACAGGACGGCCAGGCCCGCCCTAAGGAGGAACTGCAATGGCGGGTCTGCCGCGCCAGGTCAAGCCGACACCGATCCGGCCGATGCTGGCGAGCTTGCGCCATGAGCTGCCGGCCGATGAGGAGAGCTACGGCTGGGAGCTCAAGTGGGACGGCCTGCGCGCGGTCGCCTACGTCAGCGGGGACAAGGTCCGGCTGGTCTCGCGCAACGACAAGGACATGGCGGCGAGCTATCCCGAGCTGGGCGTGCTCGCCGAGCGAGTCAGCACCCCGGTGATCCTGGACGGGGAGATCGTGGCGCTGCGCGACGGGCGCCCAGACTTCGGTCTGCTGCAGTCGCGCATGCACGTGCTGCGGCCCGACGACGCGCTGGTGCGGCGCGCGCCGGTCCAGTACTACGTGTTCGACCTGCTGCACCAGGGCGCGGACCCGCTGCTCGGGCTGCCCTACACCGAGCGCCGGGCGCGGCTAGAGGCACTCGGCCTGGACGCCAGGCCGCTCCGCACCCCGCCGTGGCACCGCGGCGGCGCGGCGGCGGTGCTGGCCGAGAGCATCGCGAAGGGCCTGGAGGGAGTGGTCGGCAAGCCGCTGGGTTCGGCCTATCATCCGGGCCAGCGGCGGGACTGGATCAAGATCAAGAACGTCAGGCAGCAGGAGGTCATCGTCGGCGGCTGGAAGCCGGGCGAGGGTCGCCGCGCGGACATGATCGGCTCGCTGCTTGTGGGCATCAACGACGGCGGCCAGCTCCGCTACGCGGGACACGTCGGCACCGGCTTCACCCAGGACATGCTCACCGACCTAATGGAGCAGTTGGGGACGCTGGGGCGGGAAAGTAGCCCGTTTGGTACTAATGTTCCGGCCTCGGCCGCCAGCGGTGCGCGGTGGGTGGAGCCCAGCCTGGTCGGCGAGGTCGCGTTCGTCGAGTGGACGGCCGACGGGATCCTGCGCCAGCCGAGCTGGCGCGGCCTGCGGATCGACAAGGACCCCGCCGAGGTGCACCGCGAAGACTGAAGTGAGCGTCGGCTAACGCGGCGGGTCGGCGTAGCCGCGGGTGTAGGCGTAGCGCATGGCCTGGCCGCGGTCGCGCGAGCCGGTCTTGGCGAAGATCCGGTTGACGTGCGTCTTCACCGTGGCCTCGCTGACGAACAGGGCTCGCGCGATTTCCCGGTTGGACTTGCCCGCCGCGATGAGGCGGAGCACCTCGGCCTCGCGCGGCGTCAGGTCGCCCTCGCCCGTCATCGCCGGCTCGGCGGCGGGCGCGCGGACGGCGGCGATGAGCAGGCGCTGCTGCACCTGCGGATCGAGCACGGCCTGGCCGGCCGCGGCGGCCAGCACGGCCCGGCCGATCTCGGCCCGGGTGGCATCCTTGGTCAGGTAGCCGAGCGCGCCCGCCTGCAGGGCGGCGATGATCGACTCGTCGTCGGCGTACGTGGTCAGCACGACCACCCGGGTCTGCGGGTGGCTGGCCCGGATGCGCCGCGTCGCCTACACCCCGTCGAGGCGCGGCATGTTCAGGTCCATGAGGACGACCTGCGGATCCTTCGCCTTCACGGCCTCTACGGCGGCCTCGCCGTCCTCCGCCTCGCCGATCACGGCGATCCCGGGCACGGTGCCGAGCAGCACCAGGCCCTCGCGGACGGCGGACTGGTCGTCCGCGACCACGACGGTGACCGGCTCGGCGTTCTCGGTCGGATTCTCGGTCACGCGGGCATCCTCAGGGCTACCCGCCAGGCCCCGGCGGCCGGCCCCGCCTCGAGCGTGCCGCCGACCAGGGCGGCGCGCTCCCGCAGCCCGGTCAGGCCGGCCCCGGCCCCGGCGGCGGTGAGCGGTCCTTTGTCACCGGCCGCGGGCAGCGGGTTGGCGACGCTGACCGTGATCTGGCCGGGCTCGAAGCCGAGGCCGAGCGTCACGGGCTGGCCGGGTGCGTGCTTGCGCGCGTTGGTCAGTCCCTCCTGCGCCGTCCGGTACGCGACCAGGCTGGCCTGCTCGGACAGCGGCCGCGCCTCGCCGGTCACGGTGAAGTCCACCGCCAGGTCGCCGACCGCGCGGTACTGGCCGGTCAGCGACGCCAGCTGCTCGGGCAGCGGGGCTGCGTCGTCGCGCAGGGCCAGGACCGCCCGGCGGGCCGCCGCCAGGCCCTCCCGGGTCAGCGTCCCGGCCCGGTCGATGCACTCGACCGCCTTGGCGAGCTCGGGGTTGTCCGCGGGCAGCGTGCTCGCGGCCAGCAGCCCCTCCGCGGCCTGCAGGTTGACCGCCACCGCGGCCAGCGAGTGGGCCAGCACGTCGTGGATGTCACGGGCGATCCTGGCCCGCTCGGGCAGCGCGGCGGCGTGCGTCTTGGCCTCCCGGGCGCGTCGGGTCTCGGCCAGCATGTGCTCGGCTTGTTCGGCCCGGACCAGGAACTCCCGGCGGGTCAGGCTCACGCTCCACAACCCGGCGAAGGCGAACGGGTAGCCTAGCAGCGCTCCGGTCGGAGCGCCGGTGATCAGCGCCGCCACCAGGAACGCGGCTATGGTCTCCGCCACGATGCCCAGCGACAGCTCGGTCCGCAGCCGGACGCCCGCGCTGAAGGCCGCCGCGCAGCCGATGGCGACGCCCGGACTGTTCGGTGACAGCCCGGCGAGCGCCCCGCCCGCCGCTCCCATCACGATCAGGCCGCCGAGATTCATCCAGCGCCTGCTGCTTCCGGCCAGCAGCCAGACGATCCACGCGACGGCGGACAGGACCAGCGCGACGGCGATCGCCAGGCCGCGGGCGCTGTCCGTGCCGGGCCGGGGGCTGGCCACGGAAACGGTGATGACCACGACGGCGAGGCCGATGGCCCGGATGATGTCGATCACCCGGGTGACGTTGACCACGCGGGCGCCCGTGGCCAGGTCCCTCCGCGTCGCGAAACCGAACACGTCTTTAACTCCTGACTGACCGCCGCCGGTATCAACGTAGCTCGCCGCGGCCCGCGGGCGCTCGGCTGGCCGGGTTGACCCTGGTTGTACCCGGGGTTGACTCCGGGTCGACGCCGCCGCCGCGGGCGCCCTCCACCCAGGCCGCATCCCGCTCCACCCCGGATCAAGCCGCAGGCCGACGCGGGTCCTACCGTCTCGCTCCTAGCGTGGCAGACATCAGCGAAACACCTCACCAAGGAGTTGGAAATGGACGCCAGCGTCTGGATCCTCAACCTCGTCATCCTGGCCGCCGTCCTGTTCAGCGACCTCGGCCAGCGCAAGGTCGGCCCGATGCGGCTGCTGCGCCCGTTCATCACCGCGGCGGCCGTGGTCCCGTTCTTCATCAAGGGCGCCGCGCTCTCGGGCAACGGCCTGGCCCTCGAGATCGCCGGGGCGGCCGCGGGCCTGGCCCTCGGCATCCTGGCCGCCGCGCTGATCCGGGTGCGCTACGACGCGCAGGCCGACCGGGCCGTCTCCCGCGCGGGCCTGCCGTACGCGCTGGTCTGGATCGTGGTGGTGGCCGCGCGCCTGTACTTCGCGTACGGCGCCAACCACGTGTTCGGCGCGTCGCTCGGCCGCTGGATGGCGACGACCCATATCACCGTGGGCGCCCTGACCGACAGCCTCATCTTCCTGGCCATCGCCATGCTGCTCGCCCGGACCGGGATGCTCGCGGTCAAGGCCCGTTCGGCCGCCTACCGGGGCCGGCAGGCCGGGATCCCGGCCGGGGTTCCCGCCGGCGTGACCGGAGCGAGCCGCGCGGTCAGCGCCCGCTGACAGCGCCGGGGGCAGTGCCCCGCGGGCCCGTTCTGGGCCCGCGGGGCATTTGTTTTGGCCGTCTTGCGGTCCGCCTGTGGTTAGCCTTGGTGAGGCACTAAGGACGGG
>Ga0137383_10000840_pt1 | contig 17190 bp, 20 predicted proteins | sample SagtaG_19_FD_104817 | JGI IMG/M metagenome (GOLD analysis project Ga0137383, IMG submission 104817) | Vadose zone soil microbial communities from Sagehorn Ranch, Mendocino, California, USA - Sage2_R_40_16 metaG | ecosystem: Environmental > Terrestrial > Soil > Vadose zone | place: USA... | reverse complement strand
CGGGAAAGGACAACGGATATGCCAGCTGCCGCCTGGGCGACCATAATCATCGCCGCGCTGATCATCGCGATCACCGCGGTGGGCCTGCTGCGGGTCATTTTCCACCTCAGGGCGATCCGCAAGACGCTGGTCGCGACCACCGGGGGAGTGCAGGCCGTCGCGAGCCTGACGAGCACCGTGCCCGCGCGGCTGACCTCGGTTAACGCGAGCCTGAAGCCCGTCCGCGACTTCTGCGAAACGGTCTGAGGAGGCGCCGTCCATGGAACCGCATGTCCTGGCCGCAGGGACCAGCACCACCGGATGGGTGGTGGGTTACACCATCGGCATCGTCATCGTGCTCGTCGTGGTGGCGCTCGTGGTGCCGATCCTCATGCTGGCCCGCTCGATCGGCAACGAGGCGCCGAAGATCAACGATGCGCTGACCGAGGCGGTCACGCACACCGCGCCGCTGGGCGCGCTGCGCACCACGATCGAGCACGCCACGATCATCATCGGCGGCCTGCAGCGCGGCCGCTCCAGGCTGGGAGGGTAGCGATGCACACGCTGGCCATGTCCTCGACCGAACACAACCTATGGACGATCGCGAACATCCTCGGCATCGTCGTGGTGGTCGCGGTCGCCGCCCTGCTGAGCCTGCTCATCTACCTGGTGAAGCTCATCGACCGGCGGGTCGTCGCCGTCCGGGACACCCTGGCGGCCGCGGCGGCGAACACCGCGGACACCGTGCTGATCCCGCAGGTCGCGACCGGCGTCGAGGCCGTCCTGGCCGAGGGCCTGCAGCACCATCTGTTCCTCGGCCGCGTGCTCGGAAAGGTGAGATCGTGACAGGGCTGGTCGTTTTCACCGTCATAGACGTTGTCCTGCTGATCGCCGGCCTGGCGTTCTACCTGTTCTGGGTGGGCACGCTGCTCACCCGGATCGCCGGGAACCTGGAGGAGTGCGCCGAGATCGTCCGCACCATCGTGGGCCATGCCAAGCTCATCGGTCCCGGGGTGGAGCACATCAACGAGACCGGCGGCGTGGTGGCCGGCGCGCTGCCGCTGCTGTACGGGATGGCCGAGGACATCGTGACCGGGGTTACCCCCAGGCCCGAGGCGCCCGCGGCGCCCGAGCCGGCCCGGCCCGCCTCGGGGACGCGCCGCTCGCGCCTGCTCGACGCGGTCGGGTTCCGGCCGGGGTCGTGAAGCTCAGCCCGTCGGAACACGTGGCGTCCACCCGTCCTTCGCCGGGTCGAAGTCGGGCGGCTGTGCCGTGGCGAAGGCGCGGGTGACGGCGGCGGTGCGGCTGGATACCTGGAGCCGGCTGTAGATGTTCTCCAGGTGCTTACGCACTGTGCCATCGGTCACGCCGAGCCGGCGTGAGATCTGAGAATTGGTATACCCCTCGGCTACCAGGCGCAAGATCTCCCAGTGCCGGGGGGTGAGCGCCGGGACACCGCGGCGGCGCATCTCCGCCTCGGCGTAGGCCTCCTGCAGGTGCGGGCGCAGCAGCACCAGCAGCGCCCGGTCCCGCTCGGTGAAATCCTGGCCCGGGCCGCGGAAGAACACCGTTCTGGATACGAACACGGCAGGCAGTCCCAGTAATGCACCCAGAACGCGTCCATGTCGCCATCGTCATCGGCCGGGATCCCCTGCCCGAACCAGGCCGTCCGCTTGCCGCTGTCCAGGCCGAAGAACGATATCTCGTCGCAGGGCACCTGCACCATCAGATGCTCAAGCAGGGACAGCGGCAGCCCGTCTCCTGGGTCGTCGGCGCGGTGGTCGCTGACGATGCTCAGCAAGGCCCGCAGATCCTTCTCGCTCAACATGACCGGAACCGTCATCGCGGTCCCCTCCCTCGCACGACCCCTCGCCTGTGACCTCCACGCTAGCCCGGACCGGATCAGCCGACCATACGCCGAACGTCGAATGGCGGCCATGCCGGGAGCCGCACACACTGGAGATCGTTCAATACAACACACGAGGGGGAGTTGTCATGAGCCGTTTTCATCGCGTCGGCCTGGTCCTGGCGGGAGCCGTCGTGACCGTACTGAGTATCGGCGGCGTCATGCCCGCGAGCGCGTCGAGCATGCACCTGGAGCCGCCGCCCGGAGGCCCTGGAATACCAGCCGTCCACCCCGTGGCTCCGGTCGTGCGCACCGTGGTCGTCGGCGGAATGCCCGGCTGGCAGATCACGCTGATCGCGATCGCCGCAGCACTGGTGGCGGCCACAGGCGCCGTGCTGGCGGACCGGGTCCGCACTACCTAGTCACGGGTGCATACCGGGAGTCGCCGGACCGCGCGGGTCCTTGGCCAGGCCCGGGGAGGACGCGGTGGTCCCGCCGATCCACTCGTCCTTCCAGGCCTGATCGAACTGCTGGTCGTTGCATCGCGGCTGATAGATCGCGGTCAGCTCCCTGGCGATCTGCTCACGGTGCGGCCTGCCGCCGCCGGGCACCTCGTAGGTGCAGATGTAGACCTTCCACTTGGACCCGGCGCGCTTGACCCAGCAGTGCGCGCGCGGGTGCTGGAACGGGAACCGCTCGGCGGACAGGTCGTCGGAGTGGCCCACGTAGATGACCGCGTACCGGTCCGGCTTGGCGTCCGGTTCTGGCTTGTAGGCGATCGCGTACACGGCTGCGCTAGCCGGCGGCGTCCAGCCCGCCAGCACCCGCGGCCCCTCGAACGGGTAACCGGCCAGCGAGCCGAGCCGGATCATCTCAGCGCGTCCTCGTCTTCGCTGATCGCCTCGGTCCGCACCACAGGGGCCGTCGGCAGGCCGGCCTTCTGGACGGCCCGCGTGAACTCGGCGGTGGCCGCGGCGATCGCCTCCTCGCGGCTGGCCGCCTCCACGATCAGCTGCGCGCCGTACCGGCTGGTGCCGATACCGGTCGCGATGCCGCCGGCCGCCGCAACCGCGTCGGCAAGCTCCACCACCTGCTCATGGGTCAGCACGACGTCGCCCTCAGCCTCGATCCCCACGCTCCACCTCACCGGCGCGCTCCCTTTTAATTCAGCCCTGGCAGCAGGGCAGCGAGTTTCTCCAGGCTAGCCAGATCGTGGCCGGACAGCAGCAGGTCGATGTGCGGGGCGGCGACCATCATCCCCAGCGTGCTCGGCCGGAAGGCCTGGTCGTCGCCCTTGTGCGGGTTCAGCCAGACCAGCCTGTGGCACAGCCGGGACAGCCGCTCCATTGCCGCGGCCAGCACCGCGGGGTCGCCGCGGTCCAGCCCGTCGGAGCAGATCACCACGATGCCGCCCCGGCAGACCCCGCGGCGCGCCCAGCCGCGGACGAAGGCGTCCAGGCTGTCCCCGATCCTGGTCCCGCCGTCCCAGTCGAAGGCGGCCCGCGCCGCTCGCTCCAGCGCCTCGTCCGGGCGCCGGCACTCCATCGCCCCGGTCACCCGGGTCAGCCGGGTGCCAAAGCAGAAGACCTCGACGCGCCCGGCGGACCGCTTCGCCGAGTGCGCGAACTGCAGCAGGCTGCGCGAGTAGTCGGCCATCGACCCGGAGATGTCCAGGATCAGGACCAGCGGCCGCAACCGGACCTTCCGCCGCCGCCAGTACAGCCGGGCGGGCTCGCCGTGCATGCGCATCGATTCCCGGACCGTCCGCCGCGGGTCGGGACGGGGCCCGGATCGGGCGGGGGCGCTGCGCCTGGTCCGGCGGCGTGGCGGGGTCAGCCGGATCCTGGCCATGATCCGCCGCAGCGCCGCGAGTTCGGTGGGCGTGCAGGCGGCGAACGACTTGTGCTTGAGCGCGTCGACGTCGGAGGCCATCCAGCCCAGCATGGCGTCCTCCTCCTGCGCGTCCTCATCTGGCTCGGTCGAGGGAAGCGCCAGCGACCCCTGCGCCTGCGCCGACGCGCGCAGCACGAGGGCCAGTTCCGGGTCCGGCCCGTCGGTGCCGAGGAAGAAACGGCGGAACACCTCGTCATACCGGTCGATGTCGTCGTGTCGGTTCACCAGCGTGGTCCGTCCGCCCCAGTACAAGTCGACCAAGTCGGACGGGTCCAGCTTGCTCAGCGCCGAACAGTAGACCAGGACGTCCCCCGAGCCGACCGCGAGCCCGGCCGCGCGCAGTTCGGCGGCGAAGCCGACCAGCAGGCCAGTGAAGCGGTCATCAGGCACCGGAGGTGATCTCCTCCAGGTTGTCGCGGACCACCTCGAGGTCGTCCCGGTCCTTGACTACCGCGCCGAGCGTGTCCCGCGCGTTGCCGGCGTGCAGGTCGCTCTCGCCGAGGAAGTCCAGCGTCCGGGCCCAGTCGATGGTTTCCGCCACCCCCGGCGGCTTGGCCAGGTCGAGCTCGCGCAGCCGGTGGACGGCCGCGACCACCTTGCGGGCCAGCGCCGTGGAGATGCCCGGCTCCTTGATCAGGACGATCTCGACCTCACGTTCGGCGGCCGGGTAGCCGATCCAGTGGTACAGGCAGCGCCGCTTCAGCGCGTCATGCAGCTCGCGGGTCCGGTTGGAGGTCAGCACCACCAGCGGCGGGCTCTCCGCCTTGACCGTGCCGATCTCGGGGATGCTGATCTGGAAGTCGGAGAGCAACTCGAGCAGGAAGGCCTCGAACTCGTCGTCGGCCCGGTCGACCTCGTCGATCAGCAGCACGGCCTGGTCGCCGGCCCGGACCGCCTCAAGCAGCGGCCGTTCCAGCAGGAACTTCGGGCCGAACAGCTTGTCCACGTTGTCGGAGGCGTCGGGTCCGGCCAGCTGATGCTCGGACAGGGCCCGGATGTGCAGCATCTGGCGGGCGTAGTCCCACTCGTACAGCGCCTGGTTGGTGTCGATGCCCTCGTAGCACTGCAGTCGGATCAGCTTGCGGCCGAACACCGACGCCATCACCTTGGCGACCTCGGTCTTGCCGACCCCCACCTCGCCCTCGAGCAGCACCGGGCGGCTCAGTGACAGCGCGACGAACAGCGCCGTGGCCAGTCCGCGGTCGGCCAGGTAGCCGCCCTGCCGCAGCGTATCGGTCAGCTCGCCGACGGTGCCCGGGCCCTCCATCCGCTAGGACTCGGGCCCGAGGACCAGGTCCCGTACGCTGCCCGCGCCCTGATTCAGCTTGCCCTCGCGCGCCAGCTGGGTCCGCCAGGCGAGCCGCAGGTCGCCGTCGGCCTCCTCGGCCAGGCCGTCGAAGCCCACGTCGGCCATCCGCTGGCAGGACTTGCCGGTGGTACCGCAGGCTTCCTCGACGTCCTCGGCGGACTGCCCCTGAGCGCTCCACACCTCGCGGAGCACCTCGAGGGCTTCTTTGGCGTTGCCGCTCATCTGCTGCATCCTCCCGGACGGGACTCTCGTCTCAATACCGACTGTAGGTCCTGGTCGCTGCCCAGGCGACCGCGGATTAAGGATTCTCTTATCGAGGTCGCCACCGGGGGCGAGATCCGATCACCGGCGCGGCCAGCCCGGCCCGTTAGGTAGCTAAGATCGTGGATCCGAACGGATGGCGTGCCTGCCTCAGCCTTCCAGCGCGTCGCGCATGGGCTGGAGCTTCACCAGGGTCTCCGCGAGCTCGGCGGCCGGCTCGGAGCCCGCCACGATGCCGCACCCGGCGAACAGGCGGGCGGTGCGCCCGGAGAGCTGGGCACACCGGAGCGCGATGCCCCACTCGCCGTTGCCTTCGACGTCCACCCAGCCGACCGGGCCGGCGTACCGCTCCCGGTCCATGTGCTCGAGGTCGCGGATGAGCTCGAGCGCGGCCCCGGTCGGGGTGCCGCAGACGGCGGCGGGCGGGTGCACGGCCGCGGCCAGGGCCAGCGCCGATTTCGGCGTCCCGCCGCCGGCCAGCGTGCCGCGGATGCGGGTGCCGAGGTGCTGCAGGTTCGGGAATTTCAACAGCGCCGGGCGGGCGTCGACGTCGAGCGTGTCGCACAGCGGCTCGAGCGCCTCGCGTATCGAGACGACCGCGTAGTCGTGTTCCTCGTGGTTCTTGGCCGAGGCCAGCAGCTCCTCGCCGAGAGCCAGGTCCTGCGCCGGGTCGGCGCCGCGGGGCAGCGTGCCGCCGAGGACCAGCGCGCTGACCTGGAGGCCGGCCCGGCTGACGAGCAGTTCGGGGGTCGCGCCGATCATGCCGTCGCAGGCGAACGTGAAGCAGTTCGAATAGCGTAGGGCCAGTCTCTGCAGCAAGGGCCGCGCGTCGATGGGCGCGGCGGTGGTGGCGAACACGTCCCGGGCGAGCACCACCTTGTGCACGCCGCCCGCCTTGATCGCGGCGACCGCCTCGGCCACCGCCTGTTCCCAGCGCGGTCCCGGCAGGCTGCCCTCCTCCCAGCGCAGTGCTGGCCGGGGGGACGACCCCCCAAGACCCCCCGGCTCCTGGGGGGACCCATCCCCCCAGACCCCCCTTGGGGGGGACTCATCCCCCCGGCTAACACTGCTAACACTGGTAAGCCAGGCCTGGCCGCGGCCGTTTCGGCCGAGCACCACGCGCGGGACGATCAGGACGGATCCGTCGGACGACGCGTCGAAGGTGAAGGTGCCGAACGCGACCGGGCCCGAGCCGCGCACCCGGACCCGGTCGTCGACGTCGGCGGCGTCGAACACCGAGCGGAGCCACTTCTCCCCGGCGGTGAACCTGTCCTCCCCGGCCGGCAGCGTGACCCTGACCGCCTCGCCCCAGCCGACCAGGCCGGCCCCGTGATGCACCCAGGCGACCACGTCTGGCTGGGGGATGCGCTCGAGCAGGTCCCCGGGGTCGGGGACGGCGACGGTACGGACGAGAAGCCGCCCGGGCTCCTGACGGCTCAGCACCCGCACGCTACCGCAGGAGTCTGCTGAACCGTCTGTGTCACCTGGTCACCCGCCACGACCCCACATTCTAGGTGCCGTCCGTCACTGCCCTGCCTTCCGGGTTCGCCAGCGCGCTGGGCCACCAGACGTACCGTCCGATGTCCAGGGTCAGCGCGGTCACGAGCACCGAGCGGACCACGATCGTGTCGAGCAGCACGCCCAGCGCGACCGTGAACCCGATCTCGGTGAATTGCACCAGCGGCAGCGTGCCGAGCATGGCGAAGGTGCCCGCCAGCACCAGGCCCGCCGAGGTGATGACGCCGCCGGTCGCGGCCAGGCCGGTGAGCGCGCCGGGCCGGGTCCCGGACCGGATCGACTCCTCGCGCACCCGGGTCATCAAGAAGATGTTGTAGTCGATGCCGAGCGCCACCAGGAATACGAAGACGAACAACGGCATCGAGGTATCCGCGCCCGCGAACCCGAACACGTGCTTGAAGAACAGCGAGGAGATGCCGAGCGCGGCGCCGAAGGACAGCACCACGGTGGCGATGAGCACGAGCGGCGCCACGATCGCCCGCAGCAGCAGGCCCAAGATGATGAGCACCACCCCGAGGATCAGCGGGATGAGCAGGTTCCGGTCATGAGTCGCGGCGCTCTCCACATCCTTGTTGATGGCGGTGCCGCCGCCCACCTTCGCGTCCGCGCCTGGGATGGCGTGCACGGTGGTCCGTATCTTGTCCACCAGCGTGTACGCGGCCGTGCTGTCCGGCCGCGGGGTCATCGTCGCCTGCACGAAGGCCTTGCCATCCTTGGCCGCCGGCTGGCTGACCGACGCGATGCCGGGGGTGCCGGCGAGCGCGACCCTGACCTGGCCCGCGCTGGACGTGGTCGAGATCACGTCCACCGGCTCGCCGGAGCCGGCCGGGAAATGGCTGGCCAGCACGTTCTGCGCGGTAATCGACGACGGGGTGCCGCGGAACGACTGGGCCACGGTAAGGGGGCCGAACCTGAACCCGATCAGGCCGGCCGCGCCGGCCGCCAGCAGGATGGCGGTCACCAGCCACACCGCACGCGGGCGGCGGCTGATGGCCTGGCCGACCCGTGACCACAGCCCGCGGCTGGACGGCTCGGCCGAGCCGTACCCCGGCCTGACCGGCCAGAAGATCCACCGGCCGAAGATCACCAGGATCGCGGGCAGCAGCGTGACCATGGCGATCAGGCCCACGGCGATCCCGATGGCGGCGACCGGGCCGAGCCCGGAGATGTCGTTGGATTCGGCCGCGAGCAGGCAGAGCATGCCGGCCACCACGGTCAGCCCGCTGGCGATGATGGCCGGGCCCGCCCGGCGCAGGGCCACCGCCATGGCCTGGTGCCGGTCGGCGTGCCTGCGCAGTTCCTCGCGGTACCTGGCGATGAGTAGCAGCGCGTAGTCGGTGCTCGCGCCGATCACCAGCACGACCAGGATGCCCCCGCTCTGCCCGTTGACGGTCAGGTTGGCGTGCTGGGTGAGCAGGTAGATCACGGCCTGGGCCACGGTCAGCGCGACGCCGGCGGACAGGATCGGCAGTAGCCACAGCACCGGGCTGCGATAGGTCAGCAGCAGCAGCCCGACCACCACGGCCAGGGTGGCGTACAGCAGGGTGGTGTCGATGCCCTTGAATATCTTGACCTGGTCGGCCGCGCTGGCGGCCGGCCCGCCGACGTACACATTCAGCCCGGCGTTGTCCTTGCTGGCGGTGTTCTTCACGTTGGAGACGAAACCGCTCAGGTCGCTGTTGTAGCCCAGGTCCGCGCCGATGACGGTCTGGATCGCCTTGTGGTCCCTGGACACGACCGGCGGGGCGATCCGCCCGTTCACGACGGGCAGCGAGGCGAAGTACCGCGCGTCGGCGTTCGCCTTCTGCAGGTCGGCCGCCGTCACCCCGCTGTCGCGCACGTACACGACCAGGGCGGGGTTGAGGTTCTTGGACTGGAACAGGGTCTGCTGGTTCAGTTCCTGGGTGGATTCGGCCGACGACGGCAGATACGACGACGCGTCGTTCTTCTCCGCTCCCTGCAGCTTGCCTGCCAGGCCGCCCAGGGCCAAGACCACCAGGATCCAGAACACGACCACCAGGTACTTGGACCGGCGGCCGCACACGAACGCGATCAGGCGGCTTCCGCCTGATCGCGCCGGACCCCGTTCGGCTCCGGGGTCCCCGAACCCCGGAGCCCGTGAGTTCCTCGTGTCCTGACCCGGCGTATTACGGGGCGCCCCCGTGGTCCCGCGTGCCACGTCGTCCTCCTCACGTCTTGAAAGATTCTGATGGTATGCTTAGGGAATACGATGTATCTCATCGCCCGATCGTGTCAAGTTATATCTCGAATTTCCCGGGACTTTCCCGGGTTTTCTATGCGGTCCTGCGTTTCCTGCACCAGCACCTTCCTGCGCCGGGCACCTTCCGGTATTCACCGTTGGGCTGACCCGGAGTGCTGCTCAGAGCAAGGTGAGCTGCTCGGGGGGTGCGGGGGAGCGCCTGCGCGGTCCGGGGACCTCAGGGGCTTGTGGCGGCTCCTGGGCGCTAAGTGCCTGGGGGCTGGGCACGGTTCCTAGGCGGTCGGCGGTGGCCGATCGCCGGGGCAGGGTGCCGGGGCACGGCCGGCCGATGCCGTGTTTTTCCGCGAGCTCGCGGACCTGGCCGGCGATCCGGTTTTGGTAGGCCTTCGGGGCGTAGGCGCCACGGCCATACAGTTTCAGGTACCGGTCGACCAGCTCCGGGTGCTGGGCGTGCAGCCAGGCGAAGAACCACTCGCGCGTGCCCGGGCGCAGGTGCAGCACGATGGGCATGACGTGCCTGGCCCCCGCCGCCGCGATCTGCCTGACGGCCGCGTCGAGCTGGGCGGGTGAATCGGACAGGAACGGCACCACCGGGCCCATGAGCACGCCGCAGGGCAGCCCGCGCTCGTTCAGCGTCGCGCACGCCTCGAGCCGCCGCCCGGGCGCGGGGGTGCCCGGCTCGAGTGATCGCCAAAGGTCCTTGTCGACAAAGCCCGCGGAGACGTTGAGCCCCACCTCGGTGACGTCGGCCGCCGCGGCGAGCAGCTCGATGTCCCGGAGGATCAACGTGCCCTTGGTCAGGATGGAGAACGGGTTGGCGGTGTCCGTGAGCGCGCCGATGATGCCGGGCATCAGCTGGTACCGGCCCTCCGCCCGCTGGTAGCAGTCCACGTTCATGCCCACCGCGATGTGCTCGCCCTTCCAGCCCGGCGAGGCCATCTTCTTGCGCACCAGCTCGGGCGCGTTTACCTTGACGACAACCTTGGTGTTGAAGTCCGCGCCCGCGTCGAGGTCCAAGTAGGTATGGGAGTTCCTGGCGAAGCAGTTGTGGCTCACCACGCCGTTGGCGATGAAATCGCCGGTGCCGGTGGTGATGTCGTACATCGGCACGTCCAGGCCCAACGGTTCGATCGCCACGATGCGGAGCCTGGTGTCGCTCTTGAGCGCCACGCCGTCGATGGAGCGCTTCCTGGTGATCGCGGGGTCAACGGTGTGGAAGAACCTCAACGCCTCCCTGAGGCCGCCGCGCAGCCGGATGTAGACGATTCCGTTGGGCCGGTTCGTTTCCTCCAGGACGAAATCGAAACCGAGCGACTGCAGCGAGGAGACTGTCCAGTTGATGATCTCAGGATCGGTGTTCGCTATCCGCAGGCTTCCGCTGTAGCTGCCCTCGGCGTCGAAGATCCCGGCCAGGAAGCCCTTGCGCCAGTCTGCGGACGGATTGTCCGGCCAGCCGATCAGCCATTCGATCGTCCAGACTTCATCGCGCCTGCCAGTGCGGATCGCCGTCACCAGGCGCCGGGTGGCCGACTCCTCGGCGAAGGTGAACTCTCTGCAGCTGATGCCCACGCGGGAGAGATAATCGGCGGTTCTGGCAAGCCCGTCTGAATCAGTCAGGGCGAGGCGGAACTGGTGGACGCGACCATCGGTCCCATCAGCCCGGAGGTATGAGTAGTGCCCGATTGTTCCGTCGCCGCGGATCATGCCGCAGAGGTAGCCGCGTCGGTAGGCTGCGGTCTCCTTCGGCGGTTCGGCGAAGCCGCCGACACCCATCAACTTGTTATTGACGGTCAGGAACGGTCGCTGTAGCGGGCCACACTCGGCCCCGGTCACGTGCTTCCAGCCACGCTCGGTCAGGAAGCGGTGATCGCCGCTGCAGACGAGCTGGGTGCCGTCCTCCAGGATGACGCGGTAGGCGGGCTTAACCGTGGACCAGTGCGCTAGCACCGTGGTCGGCGCGTACCGGCGGTAGTAGCCGCGACGAACCGTTCCGTAGATTTCATCGCCGGTGCGCACCTCCGCCAGGGGCTTGGTGCGGCCATCCGCCATCAGGACAGGCGTCTCCCCCGAGGCACAGTAGGTGCATGCATGTTGGCAGCCGCGGTAGGGGTTGATGGTCCACCGGAACGGCATCCGGGATGCGTCGGGCACGCGGTTGACCACGGACTTGGCCTGCACCTCGTAGAACGTCATGCCGCGGAAGCCCGGCGTGTCGAAGGTGCGGGCGACCGCGCCGCGCTCGATCAGCGGGAGTGCCCGGTCTCGGCCGGCGGTGAACAGGTCCTCGCCGTCTCCGGTCTCCAGCGGCTCGTCGAGCCGCAGATTGTCCCAGCGCATATCGCCCACGATAGAATGAATGTTCGATGATAGCAAGCTCGTCGAGGTCCGGCTCGCCGTAAGTATTTAACCCGCCCCGGCCCGCCGGGCGGGTGCGTAGCGTGCGTCTGAGCGGGGCGTTAGGCGACGGAAGGGCGAAGGCGGCTTAGCGCGAAAAAACGGGCGAAGTACAAAGCCAGAACAATTGGATAAAGACCGGTTCCTGAGAGATAGTGAGAGGGTATCCACCCGGTGCACGACGCGGAGGTTACTGAATGGCGCTGTCGATGGACGAGCAGCGCGCGCTCGCCGAGATCGAGCGGCGGCTCGCGGCTGACGATCCCGGGCTGGCCACCTGCCTGACGGCATTCCGGCGTCCCGGACCGGCCCACGTCTTGCGCTCGCCCCGGGCGCGCATCATCGGCTCGCTGTTCACGGTCCTGCTCGTGGCGATGGTCTCTCTGATGGTCTACGCGATGATCCCGTTCCGCGCGCACGGCGCGCGCACGGCCGTCACGCCGAGCACGGGGACCCAGGGCAAGGTGACGATCACGGCCACCGGAACTGGTGACCAGCCGCGGAGCGCCTCGTCCGCGTCGGCCAACGCGAGCGCGACCGCCAAGTTGGCGACGCCCTCGGCCGGCCTGAGCACGGGCGCCGGCCAGACGCAGCCAGTCAGGAGTCAAGCGGCGAACCACGCCTCGTCGCCGCCGGCCGGTCCGTAACCACCGTCCGGTCGGCGCGGAGCATCCGGCTGGTGACCGTGCGCCGTTAAGGATTCCCGCCACAGCTGGACGAGGTAGCGTTCGAGGCCCTCGAGGGTCTTCTTCTCCTGCTGGAACTCGTCACTGAGCGGGTTGCGGTGCCGGTCGAAGAGCTGCGCGTAGCGGCGGGTCACCTGGTCGCGGTTGCCGGCGTAGACGCGGACCGAATAGTCGCCGACCCCGCCCGCGAGCCGCAGGCCGCGGACCGCAGTGCCGGCCAGGCCCATGCTGATGCTGAGCTGACCGCGCAGGTAGATGGCGCCCTTGGCCTCTTCGTCCCAGGCGTCGCCGCACGGCGGCGGAGCCTCGTCCCACTCCTCGAGGACGAGCCGGACGTCGATATCCTCCTGCAGGCTGCCGACCCAGAGCTGCTCGCGGTTGGTGCTGATCAGCGCGCCTACCGGGGCCAGCGGACCGCCCGGGGCGTCCGGATCGACAGACGGGTCGTGGATCCGGAACATCCTGCGCTCCGGTGTCACCGGTATGACCAGCTGTAGAAGCCTGCGGCTCACGGCGTTCCCCTCCCCCCTCGGCACGTTGCTACCTTGGACAACAGCCCGCTAGCTAGCAAATCTAGACTGCGGACGCAGATCATGCAGGGCGAAACGGCGCGGAAATGCTAAACGTGACCACTTGACTACATGCTGCATCGGTGTACCGTCATATCTGTTATGAACCTTGTGTCCGAACTTGACCTGCCGGCGTTCGACTACACGGCACCGGACTTCTCGGCCGATCGCTACCACCAGCAGCTCGCCGAGACCCGCCAGCGCGGCTGGCTGGCCAAGTCGCCACTGGCTTACATGGTGCTCGATCATGATGCGGGGGAGTTCTTCCTGCGGTCGAGGAAGACCGCGTTCCCCGGCCGCCAGATCGCCGAGTTCTTCGGCGTGACCGGCGGCCCGCTGGCCGAGCACATCGACGCCAACATCCTGAACCTCAGCGGGGACCAGCACCGCCGGCTCCGGGCGCTGGTCGGGCCGGCGCTCACGCCGCGCGCGGCCGATCGCTGGCGCCCGGTGATGCGCGGTTTCATGGAGAACCTGTGGGCGCGGGTCGCCGCTCACGGCGGCTGCGATTTCGTGGCCGCGGTGGCCCGGCCGTACCCGTCGCTGACGATCGCGACCGTACTCGGGGCGCCGCATCAGGATGCGTGGCAGCTGCACACCTGGTCCAGCTGGGTGCAGCGGCAGTTCGACATCCGGGCGCTTGAGACCAGCCGGGACGACATCGAGCGGGCGGTCACCGAAGTCCAGGAGTACGTCACCGGGCTGCTCGAGGCCAGGCGGGCGGCTCCCGGCGACGACCTGATCAGCGAGCTGCTGGCGGCCCGTGACCAGGGCGACAGGCTGTCTGCCACCGAGTGCGTGCAGCTCGTGACGAACCTGCTGGCCGGCGGCATCGACACCACCACGGGCCAGCTCGCGCACGCGATGCGGCTGTTCGCCGAGCACCCCGGCCAGTGGGCGCTGCTGGCCGGGGAGCCTGCCCTGGTCCCGCGGGCGGTCGACGAGGTGCTGCGGTTCGAGCCCGTCACGCCGTTCACCGCGCGGATCTGCCTGGAGCAGGTCGAGCACCGCGGCGTAGTCTTCCCGCCGGGCACGATCGTGGCGGTCTGCGCGGAGCGGGCCAACCGCCAGGGCGAGGACGGCGAGAGCTTCGACATCACCGCGCCGCGCGATACGCGGCTGCTCACCTTCGGCGCGGGAACCCACTACTGCCTGGGCGTGAACCTGGCCAGGGCCGAACTCGAGGAGGCGCTGGCGTTCCTCGCGCCGCGCACTGGAGGACTTGCCCTGGACGGGCCGCCGCAGCTGGGCGGGGTCGAGGGCATCTACGGGATCGACAAGCTCCCGATCATCTGGTCGGGTTCATCCACGATGAGCCCGAACCACGGTCCAGCGCCGGACGTGTCATAAGTAGGCGGTACTCGTCCGCGGCGAGTACGACCTGAGGGGTTCGCACGATGCAGGCACCAGCGAAGTCCACCCATCGGAGGTCACTTAAAGTGCCCGCTCGACTACCAGAACGGATGCCCGTACCCGTCCTGGGCCTTGAGCTTGCCGCGCGCCAACACCCAGGTCCCCAGCCGGGCGCCGATGCCGATGCCCACGCCCGCGCCGCCGCCGCCCGCCGCCCCCACCCGGGCCCGTATCCGGCTCCGGGCGCCTACCCGAGTCCCGGCACCTACCCAGGCCCGGGCCCCTACCCAGGCGCGGGCGCCGGGCAGGTCGTCGCCAGCCGCGGGCGCCGCGCCCTCATGCTCGCCGTCTGCTGCATGAGCCTGTTCATGGTGGGCCTGGACAACACGATCGTGAACGTGGGCCTGCCGGACATCGGCCGGGACCTGCACGCCGGCGTCTCCGGCCTGCAGTGGACGGTCGCCGCCTACACGGTCGTGCTGGCCGCGCTGCTGATGTTCGCCGGGGCGCTCGCCGACCGGATCGGGCGCCGGACCATCTTCCAGGTCGGCCTCTCTCTGTTCACCCTCGGCTCCTGGATGTGCAGCCTGGCGCCCGGCCTCGGCTGGCTCATCGGCTTCCGGATCCTGCAGGGCGTCGGCGGGTCGATGCTCAACCCCGCGGCGCTCGGCATCATCACGAACACGTTTACCGGCCGGGCCGAACGCGCCCGCGCCATCGGCGTGTGGGACGGCGTGTTCGGCCTGTCGATGGCGCTCGGCCCGGTGCTCGGCGGCGTGCTGGTCGGGACGGTCGGCTGGCGCGGCATCTTCTGGGCGAACATCCCGGTGGGCCTGGCCGCCATCTCGCTGACCGCGCTGTTCGTCCCGGACTCCAGGGCGCCGCGGTCCCGCCGCGCAGATCCGGTGGGCCAGTTCCTCATCATCGTCATGCTCGGCTCGCTCGCCTACGCGATCATCGAGGGTCCCGGGCTCGGCTGGTACTCCCCGAAGATCTTCGGCTTCTTCGCGCTGTCGGTGGCCGCGCTCGCGGTGCTGCTCGCTTACGAGCCCCGCCGCGCGGAGCCCATAGTCGACCTGCGGTTCTTCCGCAGCGTGCCGTTCGCGGGGGCCAACCTCAGCGCCGTCTGCGCGATCGCCGCGATGGCCGGCTTCCTGTTCCTTTCCACCCTGTACCTGCAGGACGTGCGGGGGCTGTCCGCGCTGCAGGCCGGGCTGGCGATCCTGCCGATGCCCGTGGTCATGGCGCTGTGCGCCCCGCTGGCCGGCCGGATGGTAGCCAAACGGGGCCCGCGGATTCCCCTGGTCATCGCCGGGGCCGCGCTGACCATCAGCAGCGCTGCGCTGTCCCGGCTCACCGGCACGACCGAGCACGCGTACCTGATCGTCACCTACGCCCTGTTCGGGATCGGGGCCGGCATGGTGAGCTCGCCGATCACCAACGGGGTCATGTCCGGGGTGCCCAAGACCCAGGCGGGCATGGCCTCCGGCATGAACTCCTCCAGCCGCCAGCTCGGCCAGTCACTGGGCGTGGCCATCGTGGGCTCGGTCCTGGCCGCCAGCATGCGCGGGTCGATGGAGACGGGCTTCGTCCGGGCCGCCCACGCGGGCTGGTGGATTCTTGCGGGCTGCGGTTACGTCGTGCTTCTGCTCGGCCTGGTCTGCACGACGAAGTGGGCCAAGGCGACCGCGTCCCGGCTGGGCTGACAACCCTGGTCCCGGAGATCTCCCTACTTGGCCCGGAGATCCTAAAGCTACGGCGAGCCGCAAGGTAGCGAGATCAGTCGGCGGCGGGGCGGGGCTTCGGCTGCGCGGATGGCTCTCTGCTCGGGTGCGGCGGTGAGCGCACCGCGGCCCTGTTTGAGTTCGGGCAGGTACTTGTAGATGGTATTGCGGGAGACGCCGAGCAGCGTAGCGATTGCCGCAACGGTGTTCTCAGGCCGGGTGAGCAGGTCACGGGCGTGGCGGATCTGCTCGGGTGTCATCGCGGGGCCGGCCGAGGCGGACGCCGCGGGCGCGGGCGGCAGGCCCTCGTTGGTTCCTTCGACGATGAGCTCGCGGATGAACTCGGCCAGGGCGGCGAAGACATGGAAGTTCGCCGGCCGCCGGGGTGGTGGTGTCGAGGGCCTCGTGCAGGGAGGTGAAGCCGATGCCGCGCCTGCGCAGGCCGGCCACGATGGTGATGAGGTCCTCGATGGAGCGGCAGAGGCGGTCCAGGGAGGGCACGGCGAGGGTGTCGCCGGCGCGCAGGTAGTCCATGGCATTGGCTAGTTCTTCGCGTTCGGCGTTCTTGCCGGACTTCTTGTCGGCGAAGATGCGGATGCAGCCGACCTGGGTGAGCGCGTGCATCTGCCGGTCCAGGAGCTGCCCCTTAGTGGAGACCCGGGCGTAGCCCGACCAGGGCGCCCGCTCGGATGGCGAGTTAGGCGTGAGCGGGTCGATCTCGCCGGTGAGGGGCTGCGCATGATCGTGAGCGGACGGAAAAGGCCCGGCCAAGTTGTTGAACACGCCAGTTTTTTTGACGACGTTTCCCGGACACTATCGCGGCCGTCCGAGCTTGCCCGGCTGTCGGTGTCCGAAGTCCTCTGCACGGATGTCCGAAGCCTGCGCATCGGGTATGCAGACACCCACTCGCACGCATGGTTCGTCAGGCGTGCTCGTCCGCACGATTGGGCCCGTTATTGCTTAGGCCTGAATTGTTGTACTTTTGCGGGGGACTGCCACGTGGCGCCCTGCAGAGGGCCATAACTCTGTGCTTGGGGGCCGACCCGGATCCGGTAACGGGCGACCAGCTCGTTGCCGGCGAACCCGACCAGCGCCGCGACCGCGAGACCGCCCACAGGTGGGAGACCTTTTGCGGGTGCATCAGCCGGTCGATCGCGACGTAGGCGGCCACCACGGAGGAGGCGGCGATGGTAAGGACGATGGCGACCCCGGCCAGGTCCTCGGCCCGCCCGTACCCATAGGTGTAACGCCGGGTCGGCGGGCGCCGCCCGAGGACGAACGCGATCCCCGTGCACTGCGGGCAGGCCGGTGATGGTGCGCACGATCCGGCCGGAGTGGATGTCGGCCTCGGTGACCTCGCTGGCGCCGAGGTGGGCGATGAACAGCAGGCCGCGGGCGGGGTCGAGGCTGGCGTAGTCGAAGCGTGAGCCGTCGCCG
>Ga0137383_10000839_pt1 | contig 17202 bp, 13 predicted proteins | sample SagtaG_19_FD_104817 | JGI IMG/M metagenome (GOLD analysis project Ga0137383, IMG submission 104817) | Vadose zone soil microbial communities from Sagehorn Ranch, Mendocino, California, USA - Sage2_R_40_16 metaG | ecosystem: Environmental > Terrestrial > Soil > Vadose zone | place: USA... | reverse complement strand
TACAATTTGCACCTCACCAGGCGAGAAATCGAGGTATTGCACCTGGTCGCCAAAGGCCACACCGACCGTGAGGTCGCAGGAACGCTGGTGATTAGTCCCCGCACGGTCAATCGTCACCTGAGCAATATTTTTGTCAAATTAGATGTACCTGGGCGTACTGCTGCCGTTGTCTGTGCCATCCGTCAAGGCATAGTCGGTTGACTATCAGGGCTGCTTTTGTACCTTTGTGGGATGTTCCCCTATTTTCTCTCGCGTTTGCTGCGAAAATCTACGTGGTGCTTTCTGACAATCTCTGTGTTTTCGTCGATGGAAAGAACCGGGAAATACGCTACACTCATGTCAGTAACCAAATTTAGGTAATATAGTCAGCATTAGAAAGCGACAGGGAAACTATGGCTGACACACTGAAATTGATGGCCGTCCTGGCCCACCCCGATGATGAATCGTTAGGTACTGGCGGCATTCTGGCGAAATATGCTGCCGAAGGTATCGAAACCTCTCTCGTCACCGCCACGCGGGGTGAGCGCGGCTGGTTCGGTGACGAGCGCGAGTATCCAGGCTTAGAGTCCCTGGGTCAGATACGTGAGGCGGAATTGCGAGCGGCAGCCGAAGTGCTCGGTATCCGCGGTGTCGATTTCCTGGGGTACCTCGATGGCGAACTTGACCAGGCCCACCCAGCCGAGGTCATGGCAAAGATCGTCGGGCACCTGCGGAGCCTCAAACCTAATGTGGTCGTTACCTTTGGTCCTGACGGGAGCTACGGGCATCCAGATCACATCGCCATTTCGCAGATTACCACCGCCGCCATCGTCGAAGCAGCCAGCCCCGACTCCCTTTACTACCGGGACCTGGCTCCCCATAGCGTAGCAAAGCTGTATTACATGGCACCAACGAAGGACTTGTTGGATGTCTACCAATTCGTCTTTGGTGACCTGGTCATGCATATCGATGGAGTAGAACGGCGCGGAGCAGGATGGCCCGATTGGCAGATTACAACGCAGATTGATACCTGGGCCTATTGGCGCACAGTCTGGAAGGCAGTGCGCTGTCACAAGACACAGCTACCAGCGTACCATCAACTTGAAGGCTTGCCAGAAGAGCAACACAAGGCGCTGTGGGGTTGTCAAACGTTTTATCGGGCCTTCAGCCTCGTCGATGGCGGACGTACAGTGGAGTACGATTTGTTTGAGGGGCCGCGGTTTTAGCATAGCGAAGGAGTTACTATTGTCGGCTTCCTCGCCATTCAAACTTTTGGACATCGTTAACGTCCAATTTGTACTTTCGGACAAACTATGACGCCAAAGGCACGAAATCTCACGTTTTTGGCCTCGTCGCATCGAGCGTGAAATAGGGTTTTTGCGGACAAACTTTGCCTCCAGCCGCGGACAAAGTATGGGAAAAGTCACACTACCAGATTTGACCCTTTCCCGTTAAAAAAGTCGTTCCGAAAAATCCCTGCTACCAACGTTTCCAACATCGAGGGTGAACATATAGAGAGTCACCTCGAACAAGCTCCCTTATCACGCAGAAAGGAAAAGTTATGACGCAAACCGAACGATTTCCTGCATCCATTGGGCCCTGGCGCTTCTCGGCCAACAGTGTTGCGGGGCAACTCACACTCACTGATGATGGCAGCGGCAAACTGAGCGGGGCTATCGATGGAGATCAGCAGGTGCTTGGTTTCTGGGACGCCGCCGCACAGAAGGTCACCTTCCTGAGGATTCTCGATCCCGCGGACCCGACTACCGTCCAGGTCTATACGGGCTACCACTCCTCACACGGAGAGGGAGTCGACCTGATTGTCCATACGTTGGTAGGAAGTTACCAGGCGTTCTCTGGTCCGAATGTGACCGCTCAGCGCAATGTGTTCGGCTGGAGCGCTTCAATGACACGTCCCGCTGGCTAAGTCGAGAAGGGTATCTTGCCGGGTCATCCATTGTGGATGACCCGGCAAGAGTGCATGGAAACCTTTACCTCCCACTCCAGGGCCTGATTTCTCTCTCCCTCTCCATCAAACCACCTCGCTTTGAGAGCAATGAGCCTTCCTCGAATATACTACGATATAATAAGATCATCTCGATCCGTATGGATGACTTACACAAGTGAATAGCCGCTGTGCTTTACTTAGAACAGGCTATAGGGCTGGAACAAGGAGATTCCCAATGCGCCAATTGCCCACAGGGACAGTCACGTTACTCTTCACCGACATTGAGGGGTCTACGCAACTTCTCCAGCAGTTAGGCGATCGCTACGCCTCTGTACTCACCGAGTCTCGGCGCCTGCTACGCGCCGCGTTCCAGCAGTGGAATGGTTATGAAGTTGACACCCAGGGGGATGCCTTCTTCGTTGCCTTCGCTCGCGCCACGGATGCTGTATCGGCGGCTGTAGCTGGTCAACGCGCTCTGGCGAATCATCCCTGGCCCGAAGGCTCTGTAGTGGGTGTACGTATGGGATTGCATACCGGTGAGCCATCGCTGGTCTCCGAAGGCTACGTGGGCATCGATGTGCATCACGCGGCACGCATTATGAGCGTGACACGTGGAGGACACATACTCCTTTCCCAGGCAACACGCGACCTTGTAGAACATCACCTGCCCGGTGGCGTGAGCTTGCGCGATATGGGCGAGCATCGCCTCAAGGACTTGCAGCGTCCCAGCCATCTCTTCCAGTTGGTTATTGCAGGGCTATCTACCGGTTTCCCACTGCTCAAAACTCTCGATACCTGCCCTAACAACCTCCCCATCCAGCCCACTCCACTCATCGGACGGGAGAAGGAAGTAGACGCCATCGGGCAACTTATACGCCGCGCAGATGTTCGCCTGGTGAGCTTGACGGGTCCCGGCGGTATGGGTAAAACTCGACTCGCCTTGCAGGTAGCGGCAGAGTTGTGTGATCTATTTGCAGCTGGAGTCTATTTCGTGGATCTGGCTCCCGTTAGCGACTCCACATTGGTCATTCCCGCCATCGCTCAGGCCCTCGGCTTACGGGAGCAGGGAAGCCTGCCTCTCCTGGAGCGTCTGAAGCAGGAACTGCGACAGAAGCACATGTTGCTATTGCTCGACAACTTCGAACAGGTCATAGACGCGGCAATCAACATGGCAGATCTCATCGCGGCCTGCCCCCAACTCAAGTTGGTGGTGACGACTCGAACGGTGCTGCATGTACGAGCCGAGCGCGAGTTTGTTGTGCCGCCGCTATCACTCCCTGGTCCTGCGCAAGTGCCGGATATTGCGGCGCTCTCACACTATGAAGCCATAGCGCTGTTCGTTCAGCGCGCTCAAGCAGTTCGACCAGATTTCCGGTTAACTGCTTTGAATGCGCCAGCGGTTGTAACAATTGCTGCCCGCCTGGACGGACTACCCCTGGCTATCGAGCTGGCGGCCGCTCGAATGAAACTCCTCTCGCCTGAAGCGTTGCTTGCGCGCTTGAGTCAACGGCTACAGGTGCTGACGGGTGGCCCGCGAGACGTGACTGCACGGCACCAGACCCTGCGCAACACCATCGAGTGGAGCTATAACCTGTTAGATGCTCGGGAACAACAACTCTTCTGGCGCCTCTCAGTCTGTGTCGGTGGTTGTACACTGGAGGCGGTTGAGGCCATGTATGCTACTCTTGCTAATGAGGCTGAACCGGTCCTGGATACGATGGCCTCGCTTGTTGATAAAAGCCTGTTGCAGCAGAGGGAACAGGGCCCCGGAGCAGAGCCGCGCTTCGTAATGTTGGAAACGATTCGTGAATATGCATTGGAGCGCCTATCCGCCAGTGGAGAAGTGGACATGGTGCGCAATGCCCATGCATCGTACTTTCTTGAACTGGCAGAGAGAGTAGATGAAGCACTGGCGGGTTCGGATTACATCATGTGGTTGGATCGTTTGGAACAGGAGCATGACAATTTACGAGCAGCCATGCATTGGTCACTAGAGCAGGTGGAGGATCGAAAGGAGTTTGCCTTACGCCTGGCCGGAGCACTCCGATCGTTCTGGTATTCGCGCGGCTATCTTAGTGAAGGGTTGGATTTCCTGGAGCGAATACTGGTACAGCGCCATGGGGTGGCGGCACCTGTAGCAGCAAAGGCTATCTATGCTGCCGCCAGGCTGTACGAGGCTCGCGGTGATTATGATCGAGCGGAACCCCTTATCATAGAGAGCCTGGCGCTATACAGGGAGCTTGAAGACACAGCCAGCATTGGCTATGCTCTGCACCTGCAGGCCGATATAGCCTGGAGGAGAGGGAATCTCGATGTGGCACACTCACAAGCAGAGGAGTCTCTCGCGGTCTTCATCCAGTTAGATGACAAAGGGGCGATTGCTGGTTTACTGCTCCACCTGGGAGCGCTGGCTGCTGATCTGGGTGAGTATGCCAGGGCACGTACTCTCCTCGAGGAGAGCCTGTCGATAAACAGGGAACTGGAGGACAAGAGCAGCATTGCCGATTCGCTTTTCAATCTGGCGCGGGCGAGCTTTTTCTCTGGCGATGATCTTGCGAGAGCACGTACGCTCCTCGAGGAGAGTCTCGCGCTCTTTAATGAGTTAGGCGACAAGGAGAGTATTGCCTACTGTCACTGCCTCTCGGGGCGGGTAGCTCTTGAACAGGGTGATACTACCTCGGCGCGTTCACTCATAGAGCAGAGCGTGGCACTTTTCAAAGAAAGAAGACAGAGACATGGAATGGCCTTATCAACCATCTCTTTAGCAAGGGTGATTGCTGCCCAGGGTGACATTACAACCGCCCGTACACTCTACGAGGAGAGCGTTATGCTCGCAAGTAGGGCAGATGACAAGCTGAATATTGCCTCTGGCCTTGAGGGCTTGGCAAGCGTTGTAGCAGCACAAGGAGCATATACCTGGGCAGCGCGCCTATGGGGTGCGGCAGAGGCGCTGCGCGAGTCCATCGGCGCCCCTCTGCCAGCGGTCGAGTGTCCAGCCTACGAACGAGCAGTGGCAGCAGCATGCGCGCATCTGGGGCAGTCGGCCTTTGCTACCACATGGACCGAGGGGCAAGGCATGGCAGTCGAGGATGCGCTGCGGGATGAAGACAATCTTTGAAGCGTGCTAATCACAAAATGTAAGCGATGACTGGCCAATTATTGCTCCAGCATCGAAGTGGTGCAAGTAATGAAACCACACGAACAATATGGTGTGCTGTAATCAATATCATCAGTACTCAGTAGCATGGCATCAAGCCGTCTCCCTTTCTGTTCTCATGTTCTAGTTCTCGAATTTGTTTGACAAAAAGCATCCTTTGTATTACAATAGTTGCAAAAAGATGCGTAATCTGTGAAAATCTACGAACTTGTTATTGAACCTGGGCGAGAAGAGCATATCGCACGCCATCAGGTGAGCATTGAAGAGGTTGAAGAGGTTATTTTTGGTGTACCTTTTATTCGGAAGACGAGGCAAGGTCGCTATATCGTCATTGGACAAACTGAAGCAGGCAGATATCTTGCGGTATTTGTTGCTCCTAGAGGACGAGGTGTCTATGGCCTGGTCACAGCCAGAGATGCAGATGATGTAGAGCGTAGAGCGTACCGACAACACAGCAATCAGAAACATCTATGACAAGAAAAGAACAACGACAGCCAAAGGCTACAAAGAGCCGCATCCCAACCTTCAAAACTGTAGAAGAAGAGGCAGCTTTCTGGGATACTCACTCTAGCGAAGAATTTGCAGACGAGCTTACTCCTGTTGAGAATGTAAAGTTCGTCAAAGCTAGCTCAAAGAAGGCTGTTACTGTACGGTTCGATGAAGACACATTTGAAGAACTCACCAGAGAGGCAAGAGAGAAAGGCATAGGCCCCTCAACCCTTGCCCGTATGGTGATACTAGAGCATCTTCGGACGAGAAGAGCTTCCTAACCACAGCCTTTGTTATTGCTCTGTCCTAATGCTATGCCTGCTAAAACAAAGAAAGACAAGCTTTGCTTCCAAAACCAGAGGAAACTTCGAGGATATCTTATCATCATAATTCGAACTCCTCCCTCGTAGACTTCTTGCAAATTCATTCACTTCAATTCCCCCCTCCATAACCCCCGCATCTCTTCAGAAGTTGCCAGCAACTCATCTAATGTCCCCTCCGCCTCGACCCCGCCATCCTGAAGAACCACAATATTGTCCGCTCGGCGCAGGGCAGCGCGTCGATGAGAGACAACAAGACAGGTTGCATGCTGGCGCTGGAAGAAGCGTTCCCACAGTGTATGCTCGGTTTCCACGTCAAGTGCACTCGACAGGTCATCGAACACCAGCAATTCGGGATCGCGTACGAACATCCGAGCCGCCGCAGTCCGTTGCGCCTGTCCACCGGAAAGGCGAATACCTCTGGGCCCGACAACCGTATCCAATCCGTGTGGCATTTCTAGCAAATCATCTTCCAGCACCGCCGCCCGCATCGCCTCCTGTATATCCACCTCCTGCTCCGGCACACCCATCAGGATATTGTCCCGCAGTGTATCGCTGAACAGGCGTGGAATCTGTGCTGCGTAGGCGCTGCGAGGCGGTTGAAAAAATGTAGCCGGGTCTGCAACCTGTTCCCCATTCCACAAGATCTCACCCGCATCTTTTGGCAGCAGTCCCAGCAGCACGCGCAGCAGCGTCGTCTTGCCGGAGCCAATGCGTCCGGTAATCACGGTGAACGAGCCGCGCTTGAGCCGCAGGTGAATATCGGCTATCCCCTTGTCCGTGCCTGGATAACGGTAGGTTAGCTCTTGGACTTCCAGCGTATCAAGTCGATGCACCGCTGTTTTCGCGATGTAAGGCACCGCGGGAAACTCCCCCCGTTCATATACCGGATGGCGCTCCACCAGCGCCTGTGGCACTTCATCGGGTATCAGCTCGACCATGCGCTGAATCGACACCTCCTGTTGCTTATAGTCACCGATAAACATCCCCAACTGCGAGGGCAGCTGCGTGGTAAACCACAGGTAATAGACAAACAGCGCGAAGTCCCCCACCGTAAAGGTCCTGGCTGCCATCGCCTGTCCCGCCAGCAAGAGCGTTACTCCGATGCCAAATGTGACCGCGTTGTCGAAGATCGAGCCGAGCAATTCGCGAAACACCTGTACTCGCAGCATCGCTTTACGCCGTGTGTCGTTAAGGGTGCGGAAGTGTCCGATCACGTCCTCCTCTGCGTTGGCGACCTTTACTGCCTGTACCGAGCCGAAAAGCTCGCCCAGGAAACTGCTCACCGCTCCGGTTGCCTCCCGGCCACTCTGGTAATAGCGCAAGACGCGTCCCCAAGCCAGCCGCGATATCGCGATGGCCCCTAGCAACGGCAGGAAGATCACCAGCGTGATCATCAGATTGATGCGGGCCATGATGATCACGGCCAGCACAAACGCGATGATCTGTCCGGCCTGGTCCGGCAGCCATGTAGGGAAATCCGAGGTCTCGTCCACGTCGTCTTCAAACCGGTTGATGGCATCACCGGAAGAAACCGGCAGGGCTTTCGCCCCGGGACGCCGCAGGATGCTTGCCAGGAGGTTACTGCGCAAGAGCGCCCCAACCGTGCGGCGGAAGGTCACACCGGTCCATACATCCGCGAACGACGTTGCCAGCCGTCCCAGTTCCGCTGAGATGTAGAGGGCGATCAGCGTCCACAGGCTGATAGTAGCAGGTTCTGCACCCGTGAGCGTATCGAAGACATTCTTCTCGATCAAGCCGGGCACCACCTGCGCGGCAAAGAACAGCATATGGAAGAAGGAGTGTATCCCAAACGACCACGGACGATACCGGATGAGTTGCCAGTTGAAGGGCCAGGTCTTCAGACGCCAGTCAGGCGTCTTAGATGTAATCATACTAAAACCTCCTCTAGCCCGGTTTGGAGCAGCCTGTAAAAGCGCGAGCCAGGATCGTTCGCCAGGAATGCACGCGCACCGTATTCGACCACGCGCCCATGCTCCAGAATCATAATCTCATCTGCCCGCTGTACCGTCCGCAGGCGATGGGCGATGATGATACCCGTGCGCTCCTGTAGCAACCGGTCCATTGCCCGTTCCAACAGATTCTCGGTCATAGGGTCGAGCCGGGATGACGCTTCATCCAGGATCACCAACCCTGGATTTTTAAGGAAGACGCGCGTAAAAGTCAGCAACTGCGCCTCGCCCGCAGAAAGTCCCTGACCACCCGCGGCCAGGTGCGTATTCAGCCCATCCGGCAGTGATTGAACCCATTGCCCTAATCCCAGTTCGTCAAGCAAACGCTCGATCTTGTCATCTGCAATGCGCTTGCTGAAGAACGTGAGATTATCCCGTATACTCGCGTGGAACAACTGCACGTCTTGCGTGACCATCCCCAGGTGGTCGCGCAAATTCCCTAAAGCGATGTTCCGGATATCCACGCCATCCAGCAAAATGCTCCCGGCCCCAGGGTCATACAGGCGAAAGAGCAGTCGGGCCAACGTCGTTTTGCCGCTGCCCGTGCGTCCCAACAGCCCCAGCACCTTGCCCGGCTGTAGCTGGAACGACACATCCTGTAGCACATTCTCCTGCGCATCATAGCTGAAAGAGACAGCGCGAAACTCGACCTGCGCTTTCCCGGCTGGCAGCGCGGCGCGCGCTGTTTCCTGAATCTCTCTCTGTGTATGCAACAGTTCCTCAACCCGTTCCATGCTGGCTGTGGCCTCCTGCAAATCTTGAACTTGTTCGCGAATGCTTTCCAGCGGCTTCGATAGCATGCCGATATAGAATACAATCAGGTAGGCAGCGCCGATGCTGACCTGCTTCTGACTGTACAGGTATGCGCCAAGCGCCAGTCCCACCGTGTACCCGATCACGTAGAGCGTGTTGGTGCTGGCGAATGTCAGGTTGCTCATCATGTCGGCAGTGCGGTTCGTTTGCAGCATACGGCGCAAAAACTGGTAGAGGCGCATCATTACGTAAGACTCGGCGCCCGCGGCGCGTATGTCTTCTGTACCGGATATGCGCTCTTCTAAAAAGCCAAATGTTTCGGCATACACCTGCCGTTCAGCAGCCCACTTGCTGACCGCGATATTTTGCAACAGGCTCAAGACAAAGACTGTCAGGAGGCTATAGACCGTAAGCCCCAGTCCGACGCGCCAATCCTCGCGGAACAGCAGGAGCAGGATGCCAATGATCAAGATGGCGTTTCCCAGTACCTTGATGACGATCTGCGAGAAAAAGTTGGCGAGTGCCGTCACGTCGCCATCGATCCGCTCGATCATCTCGCCTGGAGTGCGCTTCTTATGGAACGACATATCTAATCGCAGGCAATGCAGAGCTAGGTCTGCCCGCAGAGCATTGGTGGCAGTCCAGCCCACGTTTTCAGCTACATAGGTGGCGTAGAAGGCAACTATTCGCTGCACCAATGCAATAGCAATAAACAACCCGGCTGCGATCACCAGTGTTCTCAGGGGGCCACGCGCCTGGGTCGCATCGATGAAGAAGCGGATTACTTGCGGGTTGACCAGTTGCAGGCCGATACTGCTAAACACTAGCGTGGCCAACCATGCAACCCTGCTCCACTGGGGCTTGAGGTAATTAACCAGCAAGCGCCAGTAGCGCCGAAATTGAATAACCATAGAGGTATTGTTCCTTTCGCCCATTGGCGTTGGAGTGAATCCAATTCTGTTTCGCAAAAACTTCGAGGGAATCCCCATGCTTTGCTCGGTGAAGTGGGCAATAAAAAACCATGGGGCTGAGCGCACCAATGGCCGAAAACGAAAGGAGCAACTACAAGCAATTACTGCTATCAGTAGTGAGGAAGAGCATTGGAATCACAACGTCATGACGCTGCGTGAGCACAATGCATCTGGAGAAGTCATCCTATTGAGTTGTCTTAGACCCAGCACACTCAGAAACCAGATTGTTAGAGAAAATGGCTGACATGTGCATACCTCCACTGGTTACATTTTATGAGCTAAGATTACCATATCTGGAGCGAGAAAACAAGGAAAAATGGAAGCATACCCGCTAGATTATAATTCCTCGACATTTGTTTCTCTATGAATTAGACTATGTACAAGAAGAAATATGGGCTGAGAATACTACAGGCATTCATCTACCCTTAGCTGCATACAAGGAGGATGGGTTGCGCGAATTAATTACCCTGCATGTGAACGGAGAGCGCCACGAGCTGGCGGTGCTGCCGCATCATACGCTGCTCGAAGTCTTGCGTGAAGACCTGGGCTTGACCGGCACCAAGCATGGCTGCGAATTGGGCGAATGCGGCGCGTGTACCGTCCTGATCGATGGTTTACCCATACTTTCTTGCCTGACCCTACCCATCGAGGTGCAGGAGTGCGAGATCACGACAATTGAGGGACTGGAACAGCAGGGGAAACTCCATCCCCTGCAGGAAACCTTCGCGGAACTCGGCGCGGCACAGTGCGGCTACTGTACTCCCGGTATCCTGCTATCCGGGGCCGCGCTGCTGCGTGAACACCCCCAACCGACACGGGAGCAGATGAAAGAGGCCCTGGCCGGAAATCTCTGCCGCTGCACCGGCTATACCAAGATATACGAAGCCATTGATGCCGCTGCTGAACGCATGAAAACAGGCGGAGGTGCATCATGAAAACGCGACAAACAGCACGAAATGAGCAGGGCCATGCCTATACCTATATTGGCAATCCCTTACCCAAAGTCGATGCCTATGCCAAAGTGACCGGGCGGGCGCTGTATGCCGATGATATCATGCTTCCTCGCACGCTATACGGGCGGCTCCTACGCTCCCCGCATCCGCACGCGCGTATCCTCTCGATTGATATTCGCCAGGCATTAGAGTTGCCCGGTGTGCTGGCCGTCATCACAGGTGAAGACCTGCCACAGAAATTTGGTATTCTGCCATCCAGCCAGGATGAATACGCGCTGGCCAGAGAGAAAGTCCGCTACGTAGGTGATCCCGTAGCCGCCGTGGCCGCGCTCGACCCCGACATCCTCGACGAAGCCATCAGACTTATCAAAGTAGAGTACGAAGTATTACCTGCGCTGATGAGTATCGACGAGGCGTTAGCGCACCCCGACATCAAAATCAACGATGAAGCGCGTATCGGCAATATTCACAAGGCCGTCTCCTATGAATTTGGCGAAGTTGATGCTGGTTTCGCGCAGGCAGACTATGTGCGCGAAGACTGGTTTTACTACGAAGGCAACAATCACGCGCCCATCGAGGCGCATGCCTGCGTTGCCAACTGGGAACCCATGCCTACCGATCCCGTCGGCGGCAAACTCACGCTCTGGTCCTCGACACAGACTCCGCATTATGTCCATCGCGAGGTAAGCAAGGTGCTGGGCTTGCCTCAATCCCATGTGCGCGTCATCGCGCCGCACGTCGGCGGCGGCTTTGGCGGAAAAAGCGACCCGTTCTCCCACGAAATCTGCGCCTGCGAGCTATCGCGCCGCACTGGCAGACCCGTCAAGATCACCTGCACGCGCGAAGAAGTCTTTCTACTACATCGCGGGCGTCACCCCGTCAAAATGTGGATCAAGACCGGCGTGAAGTGTGATGGTACCCTGACCGCCATGCATTTCCGCTCATTCCTGGATGGCGGCGCCTATGGCTCCTACGGTATCGCAACGACCTACTACACCGGCGCGCTGCAAACGGTTACTTATACGCTGCCCTGCTACAAGTTTGAAGGCATGCGCCTTTTCACCAACAAGCCGCCCTGCGGCCCCAAACGCGGCCACGGCACGACACAACCCCGTTACGCCGTCGAAGTACATCTCGATAAAATCGCCCACGACCTCGGCATCGACCCTGTCGAGTTCCGCCGCCGCAACCTGATCGAACCCTATACGCGTACCATCAATGGCCTGCGCATCACCACTTGCGCCCTCGGTCCCTGCCTCGACCAGGTAGTCGCCCGCTCACACTGGAACGAGTTCCACTCTGCACAAGCTATGACAGCGCTCTCTTCCAATGGACGTGTTGCCGATACCGCCGTCTCCCCCCCTCCGTCTCATAGTAGGGGCGGGGGAGGTGTGGATGAGGGGAGGGGACCCTTGCGGTCGCCCTCCACTGGCGCGCGCGCGCCAACTGCATCAACTCAAAGTATCAAACGCGGTATGGGCATAGCCGCCTCGTCCTATATCTGCGGCGCGGGCAAACCCATTTATTGGAACGACCTGCCGCACTCAGCCGTGCAGATTCGTCTTGATCGCGGCGGCGGCGTGACCGTTTACTGCGGAGCAACCGATATCGGCCAGGGGTCGACCTCGATACTTGCCTATATCGTAGCGGAAGAACTCGGCGTGCAACCAGGACATATCCACCTGGAGACCGCCGACACAACCCTGACACCCGTTGATCTCGGCTCCTATTCCAGCCGCGTGACATTCATGGCGGGGAACGCCGCCATTGCCGCCGCGCTCAAGCTCAAAGCGCAGCTCTTTGAAGCGGCATCCGCCCAATTGCGTGTGCCTGAAGAGCGATTGCGCGCGGAGAACGGCGTGATCTATGACGAAGACGATCCAGGCACGTCCCTGTCTTTTATTCAGGCAGTGCAGTTAGCCGAAGCGCGCTATGGAGCGCTGGTCGCTTCCGGCTCCTACGCTCCACCGGAGGGCATCCACGGCGATTACAAAGTAGCGGGCGTTGGCCCATCGCCTGCTTATGCCTACTCAGCCTGTGTCGCGCAAGTGGCCGTTGATGTAGAGACGGGCGAGGTGGTCGTGGAAAAACTCTGGCTTGCGCACGACGTGGGACAGTCGATCAACCCCCTGCTGGTGGCTGGTCAGGTCGAGGGCGGCGCGTACATGGGCTATGGCGAAGCCGTGATGGAACAGCAAATCTTCCGCAAGGGCCGTCATAAGATACCCTCACTGCTCGACTATAAACTGCCCACCACGCTCGATACGCCCGAAATAGAAACCATTCTGGTAGAAATTCCTGATCGCGAAGGACCCTTTGGTGGCAAGGAAGCCGGGCAGGGGCCGCTCAATCCCGTCATACCTGCCATCGCCAATGCCGTCTACGATGCCGTCGGGGTACGTATCGACGAGACGCCCATCACCGCTGATAAGCTACTCAAGGCGTTGCGTGCCGAAATACCCCCCGCGCGCTCGGTTCCTCGCCCCCAGGTGATGCCGAGTGAAGCGCCATCTCCCTGGCCAACCAGGTTGATTAAGTGGCAGCCGGAAGAGAAGGGAGTTCGCTGATGCTGCGGCTTCCCCCTTTCCGTTATCTCGCCCCGATAACGATTGAGCAGGCGGCGGCGATGCTGGTCAGGGAGGGCGAGCAGGCCATGCTGGTCGCGGGCGGCACCGACCTCTATCCAAACATGAAACGCCGCCAATTCACGCCGCCTGTATTGATTGGTCTGCGGGGAATCGCCGCGCTCAAGAGCATCGATGGTTCGCCCGAACAGGGTATTCGTATGGGGGCGGGTGTCACGTTAACAACTCTCGCCGGACATCCGCTCATACAGCAGCACTATCCCGCGCTTGCCACTGCCGCCGCTGCCGTCTCGACGCCACAACTGCGCAATGCTGGCACCATCGGCGGCAATGTACTGCTGGATACTCGCTGCAATTACTACAATCAAACCGAGTTCTGGCGCCATTCCATTGGCTATTGCATGAAGAAGGATGGCGATATCTGCCTCGTCGCCCCTGGTAGCCCGCGCTGCTGGGCCATCTCCTCAGCCGATACCGCGCCGGTGCTTGTCACCCTGGATGCCCAGGTGCGCCTGGTCAGTGTGCGCGGCGAACGTGTGATCCCGGTGCGCCAGCTCTTCCAGGACGATGGCATGCACCCATATACGAAAGCTGACGATGAAATTCTGACTGAAATTCTCCTTCCGCCCGCGGATGGCTGGCGCAGCGCCTATATAAAACTGCGCCGTCGCGGCTCGTTCGATTTTCCCATCCTCGGCGTGGCGGCTGCCCTGCGCCTGGCTGCCGATGGCACAGTGGCAGATGCGCGCCTTACACTTGGCGCGGTAGCATCGCACCCGCTCGAAGTAAATGACGCTGTAGCCCGCCTGGTCGGCCAGCGTCCCACACCGCAACTGCTTGAAGAGGTGGCAGCCCTGGCGGCAAAGCGTGCCAGGCCACTCGACAATGCCGATCTGACTATTAACTATCGCAAGCAGGTGACGCCTGTCTATATACGCCGCGCGCTGCATGAACTGCTGGAGGTCTAGGGATGTCTCAACTGGAAACCGCCTCTCGTTCCCTGATCGAGGCCCATCAACTTTCCCGCCTGCAAATGGGCCTGGCGCGTCTCTTGCCGCGTAATCGCTTCTATGAGCGAAAGCTCCTGGCAGACAGTAAATTCATCGCTCTGGAGTCCTTGAAGCAGCTATCCCTCCTGCCGTTCACCACCAAGCAAGAACTCGTGGCCGATCAAGAAGCGTATCCCCCCTTTGGCAGCAATCTGACCTACGCGCCTGCTGACTATATTCGCCTGCACCAGACCTCGGGCACCACTGGCCGACCATTAAAAATCCTGGATACCCAGGAAAGCTGGGACTGGTGGGCCGATTGCTGGACAAGTGTGTACCAGGGGGCAGGTGTCAGCCGCGACGATGTCGTTTTTCTGGCCTTTGGCTTCGGCCCGTTCATCGGCTTCTGGTCGGCCTACGAAGGAGCTAAGCGTCTAGGCGCGCTGACGGTTCCCGGTGGTGGCATGGATTCGCTGCAGCGCCTGCGCGCTATAGAAGAGGTCGGAGCAACCGTGCTGGTCTGCACACCAAGCTACGCTCTGCGCCTGGCGGAGGTGGCGCGGGAGCACGGCATGGATACATGCGCATCCACTGTGCGTGTGACGATCCACGCCGGCGAACCGGGCGCGTCCATCCCCGCGACGCGTCAGCGTATCGAACAGGCCTGGAATGCGCGCACCTACGACCACGCAGGCATGACCGAGATGGGCGCGTATGGATTCGCCTGCCAAATGCAGCAGGGCCTCCATGTCAATGAAGGAGAGTTCATCGCCGAAATTCTAGACCCGCTCAATCAACAGCCCGTCCAGGAAGGTGAGACTGGGGAGTTGATCTTGACCAACCTGGGACGCTGGGGCAGCCCGGCCATTCGCTATCGCACAGGCGACCTCGTGCGCCACGGCGGCTATTCCTGTGAATGTGGACGCACCTTTCTCGCCTTACCAGGCGGTGTGCTTGGGCGCGTGGACGATATGCTGATCGTACGAGGTGTCAATCTTTATCCCTCAGCGCTTGCGAACATCCTGCATCGCTTCCCAGAAGTACAGGAATACCGCATCATCGTGACTCGTGATGGTATAATGGATGAGATTTCATTACAGGTAGAATGTCCTTCCACTCTTGCCGCTCCATTGCAAGAAGCATTGCACATCGCTTTCAATTTACGCGTCCCCATCGAGGTAGTAGAGCCGGGCACCCTTCCACGTTTTGAGTTAAAGGCTAAAAGAGTGGATGATCGTCGTATATAAGATGATCACTGCGAAATACAATAGGAGAAGTGTGAGAAATTACCCCTTCTTTACATTGTATATTCGCATCAAGTTTGATAAACTATACTGGGGAATTGTATGTAACACTCAAAAATTCTTTGAACCTCTTTTTATGTAGCGCAACCTTTAGCCTCTGGGGAAAAAATCATGCAATACTGCGACAATTGTGGATCAGAAATACCTGTCCGTTCGCATTTTTGTGGCACTTGCGGACACTTACTTGGCGATGAGACAAAGGGTGCGTCAGAAGTCACCAGGCTTTCCCAGCCGGATTTGCCTGCCCTGGGAACTCCATCCCTCCTCAAAAATCCATTCCATCCTCCAATAGATTATGCTCAATTGGAACAAAGCGATGCCGGTGCGACTATCCAACATGACTGGTCGGAACTGGATGAGGGCAATCAACAGGCCCAACAATTACAACAACCCGGTGAACGTCATACCGATGAGAATCGAGCCTTTTTCCCTGATGCCATACTGCCATTTACACCTCTCGGTTATGGCCAGTTCCCCGCCGCTAATGCGCCGGCCGTCCAGGGAACACCACAAATTGGCGGTGTCCCCTCGGTTCCGGGAACGCCGTCCGCAGGCATGTCACCCGCGTCTCCAGGCGCTCCTCCCGTACAGGGTGGAGCAGCGCCTCATGCTGCGCCATCTATACCCCATGTTGCTCAATCCGCGCCTCAACACGACTGGACCTGGGAGCAACCGCAGCATCCCGTGGAACACGCGCAGCCAACTCCACATCATCAGCCGCAGCATCCTACACAGGCCAGTCCTCAACATTACCATCAGCTGCATGCCACAGTACAACCTACTCATATAGCGAAAGCGGGCGTTACTACTACAAAAGTGGCGGCGGGCGTGGCCACAAAATGGGGGATAGTCGTCCTAACCGCAGTGGTCGTACTGGCAGCCAGCGGCGTACTCTATGTGTTTGCCAACGCTCCCGGGCTTTCATTGAGTGGCGGCAGTACCGTCTCCGTTGGCGGGTCCCTGCATATTCACGGCAAAGGCTTCGTTCCAGGAGGAAGTGTCGCCTTCACTCTCGATAATGGCTTGCCTGTCACCGCCATAGGGACCCAGGCAAAGAGCATTGCCAGTGTCGGAGCGGGTTCTGGCGCTGCCGACGCCTCGCAATTGCTCACCACTACGGGCGAGACGGAAAAACTGGCTACTTCAAATAACACGGTGACGGTAAGTATTACCGGAAATTTTGATGCCGATGTGGCTGCGTCACCAACCTGGTCTCCTGGTCAACATACCATTCATGCGACAGAAGGGCTTGGTTCACGCAGCGCGACTCTTGTCTTTACCGTCCTTGCGGTTTCCGCACATCTCACGGTGAGTCCTGCGACACTGGACTTTAGCACGATACCCATGGGCAGCAAAGTCGTCAAATCGGTGTTAATCGGCAACACGGGTGGGTCCCAACTGACCTGGAAGGCCACCACCGACGGCTCGTCCTGGCTGAAACTCACCAACAGCATCGGGGCAGTTGAACCCAATAGCGCACAAGAACCATTCTACGTGACTGTCGATGCCAGCCATCTGAAGTTAGGAGGGTATTCCGCGTCGATCCAGGTTCATTCTACCAATGGGGGCGATGCCCAGCTTCCAGTACAGGTGCATATGGGCCCCGCCAGTACAATCAAGCAAGCGCAGCTGAGTGTCAACCCGTCAACACTCGATTTCGGCAAACTCCCACCAGGACAACAGGTCTTTAATAACATTACCGTTGCCAACCAGGGAACACTGGCGCTGAAATGGCAGGCCGATGCAGGCGGCGCGAGTTGGTTGACTCTCAGCCCAACGAG
>Ga0137383_10000837_pt1 | contig 17230 bp, 14 predicted proteins | sample SagtaG_19_FD_104817 | JGI IMG/M metagenome (GOLD analysis project Ga0137383, IMG submission 104817) | Vadose zone soil microbial communities from Sagehorn Ranch, Mendocino, California, USA - Sage2_R_40_16 metaG | ecosystem: Environmental > Terrestrial > Soil > Vadose zone | place: USA... | reverse complement strand
GGCGTCGGCCTTGGCCTCAGCGGCGGGTGCCTCCTGAGCGTCGGCCTTGGCTTCGGCTTCTCCGGCTGAGCCGGCGGCGGGAGTCTCGGCGACACCCTCCGCGGCGGGCGCTTCAGCCTTCGAGGCCTCGCCTTCGGCCTGGGTCTCCTCGGCGGGCGCCTCGGCCGCTTCAGCCTTGGCCGCTTCAGCCTTGGCCGCTTCAGCTTTGGGCGCTTCAGCTTTGGGCGCTTCAGCCTCGGCCGCTTCAGCCTTGGGCGCTCTGAGCTTGGCGGCTTTGGGCTGGGCGGCTTCGGGCTCGGCGGCTTCGGCCGGAGTGGCCTCTGCCTTGACGACGGGCGACTCGACGGTGGCTTCGCGGGGTTCGTCCTCCAGGCCGGGGACCAGGGAGGCCTGGGTGGCGGGGTGGTCGGCGGCCCCGGATTCGGCGGCGGCCAGTTCCGGCGAGCCGACGCTGGGGCCGGCCTTGACGTCCTCACGCGGCCTGCGGGCGAGCAGGATGCCCGCGATGAGCAGGATGACGCCCAGGATGCCGGTCACCAGCGGCAGGAGCGTGCTGACCGCGAACTTCTTGTTGCGCTGGCTGTTATCGAGGCCCACCAGGCCGTTAACGCTGGCGGGCGTCGCCGCCAGGTAGGCGTCGAGGAGCACCAGGGCCTGGGCACCGCTGGAGTCTCTGAGGGTCACCCGCTCGTTCTGGGTGACGTTGAGCAGCGCGCCCGTGTCCGGATCGATCCAGTAGGTGACGTGGTTCTCGTAGTACTGCGGCAGGGTAACCGACGCCGCGCTCTGGCCGACCAGGGACCCGGGGAGGGTCTGGGAGCCGTTCTGCGTGGCAGAGACGTTCTCGGCGAAGCGGTACGCCAGGATGCCGTTGACGATGGCCGTGCCGGCGAAGGTGAAGGGCACCGGCTTGTTCAGGCTGGTGTCGAAGACGTTGTAGGTCTGCTTCTGTGTGCCGATGGGCAGCACGTACCCGACGTACCCGGTCTGCTGGACCGAGGAGTCGCCGTTGACGTTCGCGCCGCAGCAGTTGATCAGCTGGGCGGTGCGCCGGTCGAAGGCGAAGGTGCGCGTCATGGTCTGGAACGGCAGCTTGTTGGTCTGGTCGTAGACGTAGACGAACTGGTTCCACACCGCCGTCGAGGACGAGCCCGCCGCGGCGTTGCCCTTGATCGTGTACGTGGCCTCCATGTTCACGCCGGTCAGCTCGGTCAGCTTGGTCGGGCTGAAGTAGGAGGCGTTGCTGGCGGCCAGGGTGACCGACGCGTACTGGTTCAGCGGGAACTTGAGCACCCTGCTGCTCACCCAGGTCGGCATGAGCACCGCGAACACGATGAGACACGTCCCAAGCCCGGCAAGTACCAGCCCGACACGACGACTCATCGATCCTCCTGAAGCAGCGGAAAAAGAGGTTACCTCGGGGTAGTATGGCCGACTCTAACGCGAACTGCCCTGCTGTTTTTAGCACATATCGGTAACGAGTTCCGGCTCATCAGTCGGCGTTTTTGCCCGGGGAAGCGGTCGAGGCCAGGAACAGCGGGGTGCCCGCGGGCAGGATGGCCGCGCCCGGTCACGGCGGCTGGCCCGCTCCCGTCAGCCGCTCCAGCGGCGTGGCCTGCCTGCGTACGGCGGCGCCCCCGGCGATGAGCTGGTCGAGCACCGGGCCCTCGGCCAGCATGTCGCCATCCGGCCCGGCCACGATCCAGGCCCCGGGGCGGTCGGCCCGTGACGTCCCGGCCTGGATCGAGGCGTGGATCAGCGCTGCCATCCGCGCTGTGCTCCGGCCCCAGTCGAGCCGGGCCGCCCACCGTCGGCACGCCGACGCGACGGCGACGCGGCGGGCCGGGTCGCTCAGCTCCTTCAGCGCCTGGTCCACCACGTCGGCCAGCTGCTCGCCGTCCCTGACCAGCCAGCCGGTCTCCCCGTCACGGACCGCGTCGCGCAGCCCGTCGACGTCGTAGGCGACCGTGGGCACGCCGAGCGCCGCGGCCTCGAGCACGCACAGCCCCCAGCCCTCGCCCTGCGAGGTGTTCAGGTGCAGCAGCGACCCCGCCACCAGCGTCTGCTTGGCCTGCTCCGTGACGAAACCGCGGAGCCTGATGGCGGAATCCAGGCCACCGCTGGCCACCTCCGCGGCCAGCGGCCCGGCGGCCGGGCCGTGGCCCACCACGTCGAGAACCGGGCGGTCCTCCGGCGGCCGCAGCTGCATACGCTGGGCCACTTGCAGCAGCCGTTCTGCTCTCTTGTGCGCGACGAGGCGGCCCACCCAGACCAGGTTCTTGGCGCTGGCCCGGGCGACGGCGCCGGTCACGGGCTTGGCTGTGCCGTTCGGGACCAGGTAGATGTCGCCGGTCCAGCCGAGGCGCTCGCGCATGGCGGTGACCGTGGACGGCGAGACGGCCACGCAGGCGTGCCGCCGGTACACCCAACGCGCCACCGGTCCTTCGAGCAGGCGGCCGAGGCCGGCCATCCACCGGCCGAAATGGACCCCGAACTGGGCCGTGTGCACGTGGTGCACCACGCACAGCACGGGCACCCGCCCGGGCAGCACGAGCGGGGTGAAGAACGGGATCCCGTTCTGGCAGTCGAGCACCGTGTCAAAGGAATGGCGGTGCGCGAGCAGCCATAGCAGCACGCGGGGATACACGGTGAACCGGCCGCCGAGCCTGACGATCTCGATCCCGTCCCGCTGCTCTCTTCTAGCCTGGCCGCGGGCGCTTCTAGCCTGGCCGCGGGCGCTTCTAGCCTGGCCGCGGGCGCTTCTAGCCTGGCCGCGGGCGCGGGCGGTCAGGAAGCGGACCCTGGCCCCCTGGCCGTGCAGCGCACAGGCCATCTCCCAGGCGTAACGCTCGGCTCCGCCTGCCTGCGGGTGCCACGGATCCCGCCAGTTGGCGATGGCGATCCTGGTGTTCCGCAGGTCAGTGCCGCTCACTGTCGTAGCGCTCAATCTCGTATCGTCATGCTCGTACCGTCATGTTGGGCTGGCGGCGGCCGGCAGCGGCACCTGGCCGATCGGCTCGCACGCGGCCTCGGGCTCGCACGCGGCCTCGGGCTCGGCCTCGGCGTGGGTGCGCAGCCAGAGCGCCGCGACATCGCGGAAGACGGCGGCGGAGTGGCGCTGCACCGAGAACGTGGAGCCCGCCACGTCCCGCCAGCGGACCGGGATCTCGGTCAGCGTCGCGCCCAGCCGCTGGCAGCGGGCGATCAGCTCGATGTCGAAGGCGAAGCCGGCCGTCACCAGCGGCTCCGCCGCGGCCCGGACCAGGGGCCCGGAGAAGAACTTGAACCCGCACTGGGTGTCGGTCGCGTCCGGGACGATCTGGCGGGCCATCGCGCGGAACACCGCGGCGCCGACCCGGCGGACCGCGCTCGACCGGGCCTGGACGACCGACTCGCCGAGCGCCCGGGAGCCGATCACCATCGGGTGCCCGGCGGTCAGCAGGCTTATCGCTACGTCAAGGGCAGACAGCTCGGTGGCCATGTCCGCATCGCAGAACCCGGCCAGCGGCGCCCGGGTGGCGAGCAGGCCGGCCCGCACCGCGACGCCCTTGCCCGGGCGCTCGCAGCGCAGCAGCCGGACCGGGACCGGCTGCCGGGGCCAGCGCCGTACCACGTCGCCGGTGCCGTCGGTGCTCGCGCTGTCCACCACGACGATCGCCGTCGGCAGCGGGAGCGTGGCGGCCTTCCGGCACAGCGCGGCCAGCCCGTCGGGCAGCCTGCCGACCTCGTTATGCGCCGGAACGACGATCTCGAACGCCGACGGTTGACTCCCCCACTGCGCGCTCGCCACGACCCAATGCCGCGTCAGCGCGTTCCGTACTGGTAGAGCGAGGCGTGGCTCGGGCTGCCGTTGGAGGCCCCGGAGAGCACGTTCTCCACCACGGCGACCGCCCCGACAGCGATCACGATGCCCACGACGATAGCGATGATCAGGCGGGACACGGGGCGCTCCTCCTCCGGCTCGATGGCTGGACAGTAGCGGTATACAAGGCAACTGGCTAGTAGCTTGGTCAAAATGTAACACGAGCTACTACGGTCGGCTATCCAGGTATTTGATATACGACCAGGTCAGGCTGATTGTAGATGGCTTTGCAGCCGGGCAGCCGGGCGCCCGCCGGCGTATCTCGCGCGTCCTGCGGGTTCCGCGCGTCCGGCGGGGCGCCGTCGACCACGACGAACCGGACGCCCGCCCCCCGTAGTGCCGCGGTCAGCGGCCGAACCGAGCGGATGGGGCCATCCAGCCGCCGCGCGCGCGGGTCGTCCGGCGCCAGGGCGGTGTTACCGACCTCGGTCCCGTCGTTCCAGATGACCGGGCGCGACACCAGCCGGGGCCAGGCGTCGAGCATCACCTCGCCGTGGTTCCAGGACGGCGTCCGGTCCGCCGCCCACGGCAGCAGCAGCACGTCACCGGGGGCGCGGCTGGCGTCGATCGTGCGCGCCGCGGCCTGGTAGGCGGCGGGGTACCAGGCCGGGCGCAGCCGCCCGGCCGCCCCCCAGGCCAGCCCGGGCAGCAGCAGCACCGGGGCGAGCAGCGCGAGCACGCCGAGGGCCAGCCCCGGGGCGTCGGACAGGGCCGGCGCCCGGTGCTTGCCGCCGCGTCGTTCAGTGGTTTTTTTCGTGCCGAACGATCCGGGGTGCATGCTCCAGCTCACGGCGAGCCCGAACCCGATGGCTTCGGCCAGCGCGAGCGGGGCGGTGAACTGCTGGCCGTCGCGCAGGACGGCGAAGCCGGGCCAGAACCCGATCGCGCCGCGGAGCAGGGCGCGCCCCGCGGCGGTCACCCCGATGCTCGCGATCAGCAGGCCCGCCACGGCGCCCACCGCGAGCCCAAGCCACTGGCTCCGGGGCAAGCGCCGCCGGCCGAGCAGCGCGTAGCCGGCGCCGGCGGCCAGCACGACCACCAGCCAGACGGCGGACCAGGGCCCGCCGTAAGCCTTCGGCACGGTCGTCGCGTTCCACGTCCCGCCCAGCATGACCAGGCTGCCGATGGAGCCGAACGGGGTGTCGGCCCGGGCCGCGAACGCGGCCACGCCGCCCGGGTCGGCATACACGGTGTGCAGCACGGACGGGACGAGCCAGGGCAGGCTGCCGACGGCGAGCGCGGCCAGCGCCACGGCCACGGTTCCGGCTTTCCTGGTGTACAGCGCGGCCGGGACCACGACCAGCGCGGTGATGGCCATGGCGGCGAAGCCGCCGACGACGGCGGGCAGCAGCGCGAGGGCGAGGCGGGCCGCGCCGCGCTTGGTGCTGCCGCGGTCGAACATGAGCATGGCCCGGAACACCCAGGGCAGCCCGGCGTAACCGAGCAGCAGCGCCCACTGGCCGATGATGAGCCTTTCCGCCACGTAGGGATTCCAGGCGTAGAACGCGCCGGCGGCCAGGCGGGCGAGCACCGGCGCGCGTTCCAGCAGGGCGGCCGCGCCCGAGCAGGCCAGCACGAAGATCAGCAGCAGCACCAGCTTCTGCACGATGTCGGCCGGGAGCAGGCGGGACGCGACGGCGACGGCGAAATCGCTCGGCACCGCCCGCGGCGCCCCGCCGGCCAGCCCGAACATCGCCGAGGTGAACGGCTCGCGGGGCACGAACACCATGTCGTAGCTGAGCAGGAACCCGCGCCCCAGCCCGGGGCCGAGCGCGAGCAGGCCGAGGACGAGCCCGGGGACAATAGGTGGCATCGCCAGCATGACGGCGTGGGCACGCAGCCGGCCGTGGTCGGATGGCAGCCGCGGAGGCACAATCCCGCGATGATATCGCCGCGGCGGGCGGCCGGCCGCCGACCTGCGCGGCTCTGTTGTTTCATGCGGGTTACGGTGCAGATAGGAGTCCCGCACCTCTGCCAAAGCCACAAAATATTGCTTACATATCTTTTCTATATCGTTCTTCTGCGTTATTCTCACCGAGAGTCGACTCGCCGTAACCCCCAGCTAGCCCAACCACCCCAGCTAGCCCGACAGAAAGTTACCAAGCTCTCGAAATGGGCACGACCTGCCCGTTTGTCGGGCCCGCTACCGACAGACACAAGGAGCCTGAATGCTACGACGATGGGGCATCCTCCTGGCCATGCTGACCCTGACGGCCGGCCTGACCGTGGCCGCGGGCAGCGCGTCCGCCGGCACCATGGGATTCAGACCCGGCGGGCCGATTCAGCTGGTCGGGACCGCCGCGGCCGCCCCGAACCTGCGCGGCGGGATCAGCCACCAGGCGCAGAGCACGAACTGGTCCGGTTACGCCGCCACCACCGGCACCTACACCAGCGTCTCGGCGAGCTGGACCGAGCCCACCGGCACCTGCAGCCGGGGCAGCCAGTACTCCTCCTTCTGGGTCGGACTCGACGGCTACTCGAGCGGCTCGGTCGAGCAGACCGGCAGCGAGGTCGACTGCTCGGGGGGCCGCCCTCAGTACTACGCCTGGTACGAGATGTATCCCAATCCGTCGGTGTCGTACTCCAACACGGTCCGGCCCGGCGACCAATTCCACGCCTCGGTGACCTACACCGGCGGCAGCAATTTCAGCCTGTTCATCCAGGACAGCACTCAGGGCTGGAGCCACACCACCACGGGCACCCTGGCCAACGCGGCCCGGTCCTCGGCCGAGGTCATCGTGGAGGCGCCGTGTTGCACCGCTAGCGGCGGCATCCTGCCGCTGGCCGACTTCAACACGGTGAACATCACTGGTTCCCTGGCCAATGGATCCGCCCTCGGCAACGCGGGCGGCGTGACCCAGATCATCATGATCGACAGCGCCGGACGCGACAAGGACACCGTCTCCTCGCTCACTAGCGGGGAGAACTTCAGCGCGACCTGGCTGCGCAGCAACTAGGCCGCATCGGTAATCCCGCTCGCAAGCCTCGCACCCGCCGGCCCGGAGGGTGCGAGGCCGCCGGGCACCGTCACGGACCTCGGTGCGCCTGAGGGTCAATGTCGTAGCCAGTGATTACGATGGCTACCCGTGACGGTCGATGCGTTCGAGGCGTCCGCACCCGGTCCGCGCCAGACCGGGCGGGACGCGCTCAATGAGCTTCTCGCTGATGGAGTTACCTGGGGCGACAGCGCGCAGTGGCTTTCCGTTCTCCCCGAAGGTTCGGTCGACCTGTGGTTCACCAGCCCGCCCTATGCGGACGCCCGGGCCTACAGCCGCATCCACCCCGATCATTACGTCGAATGGTTTCTGCCCTTCGGCAAGCAGATGTTGTCGGCCACGGCCGACACGGGCTGGCTCGTCCTGAACATCAAGAACCGGGTGGCGAAGAGCGGGCCGCTGCAAGGGCAGCGTCACCCGTACGTCTACGAACTCGTGCTCGCGCTGCAGCAGCAGGGATGGCGGTGGCTGGAGACCTACATCTGGTTCAAGCCCAACGGTGTGCCCGGCCGCTTCGGGCCACGGACGAAGGATAGCTTCGAGTACCTCTACGCGTTCGCGAAGGGACCCAGGCCGCACTTCGACCTTGACGCCATCCGCGTCCCGTACCGCACCACGCCCGAGGAGATCGAGCGCCGCAAGCTTGACACCCTGGGGCGGCGCAACACCGATGCTGGCTTCGGGCGCGACCGGACGAGGACCTACCTGCACGGCGGGGCCGATCCCGGCAACGTGGTGACCGTGCCGCAGACCTACAACCAGCACCGGGGCGCCGGCGGCCATACCGCCGCCATGCCGGAGAAACTGGCCGAGTTCTTCGTCAAGGCATGTTCACCGGCGGGCGGAGTGGTCATCGATCCCTTCGCCGGCTCTGGCACGACGGCTGTCGCGGCCCGGCGCCTCGGGCGCCGGGCCGGGGGCCTCGAGATCCACCGGGAATTCGTCCACGCGGCGCATGAGCGGCTGCGCCGTCACACGCCGGACCATACCGAGGTCTTTATCGATACTGCCCCGTGACTGAGACCCCGGCCGACAGCTATTGCGGCCCGAGGGGGCCCGGAGGCAGCCGGCCAGCAGGACGGCGGGGGGGCGGGATAAAGCAATTCCCGGGTGCGCCGCGGAGCGGTCAGCACCTGCTGTAACGGGAGCACCCTGGCTGGCCAATAGGACCAAGCGCCCATCGCGTTGCCCGAGACCGGACAATCGATGACATCGCCCCCCTGTATCCGCAAATGGGAACGGCTGCATCCTCCCTGGTCTATACTTGCCTGAGGGATCTGAGGCGGGGAGTCTGATATGTCCTTAGTCTCGGCTGGTCTGGCCGGACTCGTCGCTGGGGGGCTCATAGCGGTCGTCATCACCCGGATTTTCCGGGTTTCCGCGTGGACCCAATGGCGACGGGCCGGGAGCAATATTGCCGGATCATGGCACGGCTGGTCGGTCTACCTGCCGGTGGACGGCTACTTCTTCGAAGATCACGAAGCTATTTACCGTACCAACGCCACCTTCAAGCAGCGCGGGCAGTCGCTCACGATGCATGAGCAGCTTGTCCGGATATATGATATCGATGGACGACTTCTCGAGCATATTCCGGAACGAAACATTACGTGCCGGGGCAGGTTCTTCAATGGAGTCGATGCCGTCGTCTCCTTTACCGGAGACCAGGGTGCGTCAACCTCAGGAGCGATGTATCTTGCTCTAGACGCGGCGCAACAAGAGCTATACGGAATGCTCGTCGTACGGCCGAGAAAAAGCGCCCGTCCAGTCGCAGTCAAGGTCCTGCTGCGCAGGTCGGAGGCCACCATTCCCACCCTGGAAGAGCTGGGAATTGACCGCATCCGCCGCCTGTCCGCCCCTCCTAGGTGACCGGAGTCGTTTCATGATCACTAAACAAACCGTCAAGGAAGCCGCGGAACGGATCTACGGCCATATCCGGACAACCCCTATCTTTCGTCTGGAGCCGGGAGCGCTCGGCATCAACGCGGACCTGACGCTTAAGCTGGAGATGACGCAGCACACAGGTTCGTTCAAGCCGCGGGGTATCTTCAACCGCATCCTGAGCGCCGAGGTCCCCGCGGCTGGCGTCATCGCGGCATCCGGGGGTAACGCCGGCGTCGCCGTTGCTTACGCAGCACGCAAGCTCGGGATCAGGGCGGAGATATTCGTTCCCGTGACGTCGCCGAGGGTAAAGATCGCGCGGCTGGAAGAATACGGCGCGATAGTCACGGCCGAGGGCAGCTATTACGCAGATGCCTATGACGCAAGCCAGAAGCGGGCCGCCGAGACCGGTGCGCTCGTGGTCCACGCGTATGACCAGCCCGAGGTAGCGGCGGGCCAGGGGACCCTTGCCATGGAGCTCGAGCAGCAGGTCGGCGACTTCACCACCGTGCTCGTCGCCGTCGGCGGCGGCGGCCTGATCGCAGGCATCGCCACCTGGCTGGAAGGCACCGCCAAGGTCGTCGCGGTCGAGCCCGAAAGGTGCCCCACCCTAGCCACGGCACTGAAGTACGGCCATCCGGCGGAAGTCGAGGTCGGGGGGATAGCCGCCGATTCGCTTGGCGCCAGAGAGATCAGCGCGCTCACCCTTCAGGTCGCCACCCGGACACTGATGGAGTCGGTCCTCGTGACGGATGAGGCCATCCTGGCCGCCCGGCAAGCCCTCTGGGATGAATACAGGCTGATCGCCGAGCCTGGCGGAGTGACCGCGCTGGCTGCTCTCACCTCGGGCGCGTACCGGCCCGCGCCCGGCGAACGAGTGGTCGTGGTGATCTGTGGCGGCAACACAGACCCGGGCGATCTCGTCCACCGCTGACGCTATGTCATGACCAGATCAGCAACCGCCCGCTGGTGGTCACCCCGAGGAAGAAGGACAGCGATACCCGACGGCCGCCGGTGCCTGCTTCTGCCCGGTGAAAGTTCCTCGAGTCAAAGAACACTGCATCGCCCAGCCGCGGCTTGACCATGATCTGAGAGTGCGGCGCGACCGCAGCCGCGTGATAGCCGAACCTGAAGCGGTGCTGTTCGTCTTCCGGCTGCCAGCGGTGTCTCCAGACGGACGTCTCTCCGCCGGATTCGGGAACCGAGACGAACACGTTGCAGGCCAACTGGGCCACGGGGACCTCTTGCAGCGGTGTGGACGGATACTCCCTGACTACTTCGTCCCAGTGGATCAGCGTGCCCGCGTTGGCCTCGCGGACAATGCCCCAGAAGAGGTCCCGGTGCTCGATAGCGGCTGTTTCCACGCCTGTGCCCCACGCATCGGAGAGAAAGCGGCGGCAGGCGGAACGGATGTCCGCGGCGCCCTTGATGGTACTCCAGTAGCTCTCGGCCCGCGCCGAGAGCCGCCAGTAGTCGGCCGACAGGCCGTCTCCGCCGCTGAACTCATTGAGTACGGGACCGAATCTGCCGATCGCTAGTTCATAACGCGCGGGATCATAATGATCCATCATCGCCGAATCGAGTGAGTACATGAATTTTTCGCACTGGCTCTCGGCCAGCACGCCAGGCACGTGCAGGACACCGCATACTCCAGCCGCGAGTTCTTCCAGATCATGGCGCGTCGGCGCAGGCTGGGCGAGTACCCTGAAGAAGGGATCTCCATTGAGTTGACACTGTGGTTCGTGTGGCGACATTACTTCACTTCCATCCGGTTGCCGCTTCACACACATAATCTCCGATTCTGCGGGAAGAGCAATGGGCGCCTGGCGATGGCATCAATGCGAGCGGAAGATCATTAGCGGCAAAGTGCTGTTTTGCGAGGTAGCGGCCGCGCTCCCGGGCAAAATTTCATCCGGTAGGGCCGGCGTGAGGCTATCCTGTCCTCCTCGGAACTAGTGCCGGAGCAGGCCATGCCAGAGATCACATATAAGCAGGTAGAGACCATCAGCGAGTTCATTGACGCCATCCGCATCCGGGTGGATGTGTTCATCATCGAGCAGAAGTGCCATCCTGGCTGGGAGCCCAGCGAGCTAGACAAAGTCGCCGAGCACTACATTGCGATCGCAGACGGGGAGGTCACGGCCACGGCCCGGCTCCGCACGGATGCGCCGGGCTCTCAGAAGATTGAGAGCATGGCCGTCAAGCGAGACCACCGTGGCAGGAATGTCGGCCTGGGACTAACGAGACGTCTTGTGCAAGCCGCCCAAGCTAAGCATGCGGAGCGAATCTGGGTGCAAGCGCAGAGCCACGCATCAGGTTTCTACGAAAAATCCGGCTTCCAGGTGATTAGCGATGAATATGATCTCTTCAATCTTGGCATCCCGCATGTGACAATGGAGTTCCGCGGAGCAGACCAGTCGGGGTGGCGGCATGCGTAGGTGGGTAGTCATGGGCGCGCTCGCGACGGAGGTCGCGAGGACGCGCGAGGCGCTGAGCCTCCATCGTATCGCCGGATGGGGCGACACTCCCTTGTATAGCGGTAGGACCAAGAGCGGGGACACCGTCATTGTCTTTAATACTGGCGTCGGAAAGGTGCGTGCATCCGCCGCCACCCAATACGCCATCGATAGGTTCAATCCCACGCATATCCTCTTTGTCGGGGCCGCCGGCGCGCTGAACACGAGTCTCTCGCCAGGTCAGGTCGTTGTCGCCGACAAGGTCATCGAGTACGACTTCGACGACCGGGCGCTGGCCCGGAATCCGGAAAAGCCTCCCCGGGCCTGGGACACCGACGAGGTTCTTGGTTGTGAATTGGCCAGCGCCGCGGCACGCGTTCTTGATGCCGAGAACTGCCGCCACGGCACGGTCCTGACCGGCGACAAGGTGGTCTGCGACGTGGATGAGCGCGACCGGTTGCGCCAGGCTTTCGGCGGAGACTGCATCGAGATGGAAGGCGCGGCAGTGGCCGCCACCGGCAGCCACTGCGGTATACCAGTAGGGGTACTACGGGTGGTCTCCGACTTCGCGGATAGGTCGTCACCAGTCAATTTCGCCGACATGCTCGGTTGCGTGGGCGCCATCCTGGCGAGGATCGTCGAAGAGGTGGTGAGCAGGGCGGTGACAGAGGCCGTCTCAGCCCGCGGTGCCGTTACCGCGGGAACCGCAGCGACAGCAGGCCGGATTCGGTCCCGACGATGACGCCGTCGCCGAGAGCGGCGAGTGAGGTCACCGGGCTGCCGGTTTCGATGAGGCGCAACTCTTCCGGCGTCCGGACGAACAAGATACCGTCCTGCCCCCCCGAGACGACTGTGGCGCTCGCGGAGTCCAATCCACCCCCGCCCACTGCGGCCAGCGCAGTAACCGCTCCCTGGTGTCTCCCGGGCAGCTCCCGGCCGCTCATGCGGCCGCCGGGAAGTCCCCAGAGCCGCACTATTCCGTCGTCACCGCCGGAAGCGACCTTTGCGTCATTATCCGATCCGACCACGCAAATCGCACGGACCTGGCTGTTGTGCTCGGCCAGGAGCAGCGCTTCCCGTTTGGAGTCCAGATAGGACAGACGCAGTTCGCCGTCGGCGCCAGCGGATACGAAAGCGGTACGCCCGGTCGCATTGATAGCGGCCAGAGCGGTGACTCGGCCTTCATGCAGCTTCACTGACTCCCCCCGTGCGCTTCCGTCGGCCGGGCGGCACAGCCGGACCCGGCCGTCCTCACCGCCGACCGCCAGCACGGAAAGCTCCGGGAAGATGACAGCACAGGTGAGGACGCCGCTCGTCACCACGGTCGTTGCCGTGGCGGCGCCGAACTCCCAGAGCCGCATGGTCTCGTCGTCCCCGGTGGACACGACCAGCGGGCTCGGCGCACGGTCAGCTACCGCGAGGGCCCGTACCGCGAGCCGGTGACTGGCCGGACCATGCGCGAGAAAGGCACCGCTTGAGGCGTCGAGCGCCGTGACGATGCCATCGTCGCCGGCCGCTATCACGACAGGCCGACCGTCGACGGTGGTCGCGGCGACCGCCCGTACGGCCCGGCCATCTCTCGCGCTGCTAATATCGCGAGACATCAGGTCGCTGAGGTCCCACGCTCGCACTCTGGAGTCGCCACCCGCGGAGAGCACGACTGGCCGTTTGCCCCCCGGCTCGGCTACGGCCAACGCCCGCACGCCGTGGCGATGCCTGACCGGAGGCCCGGCCAGCCAGGCGCGCCCGTCGCGGCGCCACGCGTGCAGGGTCTCGTCCGCGCCCCCCGAGACGATGGCGATATTCTCGCTGCTCGCGATCACGGTCAGGGTGTGGACGCCGTGCCGGTGCCCCGCGAGCGGGTCACCGGCTCTCTTGAGATCCAGGTCCCAGGACTGGACTAGCCCGTCAGCCCCGCCGGTGATGATCAGGCCGCCTGGACCCGGTCCCGCCACCGCGATGGCGTTCAGCCCGCCACTGGAGCCGGTGGCGTGTTCTTTAACCAGCTGTCCCCGCACTACGTCCCATATCCGGATCGAGCCGTCGGCATCTGCGGATACAGCCGCCGGCTGCTCGTGGCGCTGGGCGACAGCCAGGGCATTGATCTGGGATCGGCCTGCTCGAACCACAGGCCCGGCAGCCAGGGTGGTACCGGTGAACGTCCAGAAACGGGTCGTCCCGTCACGCTCGCCAGAGACGACATACAGGGCGCCGTCCACCTCACAGGCAGTCAGGGCCGAAACCGCCGACCGTCGCCTGCCGCGCCGCTGGCCGGACGACGCCGATGCGGCCGCATCCGGGGCCGTGGCGGCCAGACCGCGTGTGGTGATCTCATAAACACGCAGCCCGTCGCCCCCGCCCGAGATGACGAGACCTCGTCCCCCCGCCGAGATCGAGGCTATGGCGGTGACTGGCCCTTCATGAGCGTGCAGGAGTGCGCCAAGCGGCCGGCCGCGGGCCAGGTCGAAGGTGTAAAGGCGGCCGCTCTCGTCGCCGACCACTACGACTCTCGTCGCCGACCACTACGACAACCTGCCCGTGGAAGGTGGCCGCGGTCATCGCCGTGATCCCACCCTCGCATCGGCCAAGCAGCCTGCTGGGCCGGCCATGCTGCCAACGAGCCCATGGGACGCGCCAGGGCAGCTGGCCGCAGACACGGGCCGCGTCCTCCGCAAGCTCATCCTCTCCGCGCTTACGCGCCGCCAGTTCAAGGTAGGCGGCCGCCAGCGCGGGCGGTCCATCGCGCAGCTGGTGCACGCACTCCTGGTACACCGCGATGATGGCGGTCTCCTGCGGCGTGGCCGTGGCGGGCAGAGCCGGGAGGAGCCGGTCAGGGTCCGCCGCGAGCAGGAATCCCGCCTCCGGAAGCAGCCGGCTGAGCTGGTCGGTCCGGCTGGCGTGGGTGGGCAAGTGGGCCCTGATATAGGGATGGGCGGAGAGCCAGTCCGGCCGCCCGTCGGCATCGAGGGCGGTGAGGTCGATCAGCGTGCGTGAGAAGCTTTCCTGAACCTCGTGGCCGCCCTGGGACTCCAGATCTCCTTGAAGATGTTCGGCCAGCGCGTGGTGGTATAGGCGGTAAACGAACTCGTCCCCCACCCGGGTCTCGGTTATGTACTCGCCCGCGATCTGGTGCACGAACTCGATGTCGTCGTCCGTGATGACATGGTCGGGGGAAAGCGCGCTGGCTAGCGGCGGCCATAGCGTTCTGGGCAGTCCGCTGCCTTCCGCCCAGGCGAGCGGGGCGAGAACCGCCCGTACTACGTCCTCGTCCAGGCCACAACGCTCCAGGTAGCCGTCGAACGCATGCCCGACCGTCGCGGGGAACCGCTCCGCCCAACCGGGCTGTGCCAGGTCTACCATGCGCGGGGAGGCCAGCAGGTAACGCGCCACTATCCGGGCAATCAGGAAGGTAGGACTCGCCCGCGCAGCTATTGCTCTGGCCACCTGATCGGCCTGCTCGGGATGGTCCCGGTAGGGAGTTCTGACGGCCGGCTCGCTTTCGGCGAGCAGAACCTGCCGTACATAACCGGCTAGGTCGTCCACTCCCAGGTACTTCGGGTCGTCGAGGTCGATGAGGACCTTACGACCCGGGAACGCGCGCGCCGCCCGCCGGCGGATGCCAAGCAGCAGCTTCACCCCGGTAGCCTGCGCCGAGTCGATCAGCGGTCGCAGCACCCGCTCGATAAGATCCAGCGGGGAACTGGCCTCGTCGACGGCATCGATGACGGCCACCCGCCGCCGCGGTTTGTCGCTCAGCGCCCCGATGAGGCCCGGGGTGCTGGTGGCCTTGACAGCGAACCCGTCCGCCAGCATCTGCAGCACCTGAGCCTCGGTCCTGTTCCTGGCGTGCACGGCCACATCGACGATGCCCTGCGGCGGTAGCGTGCCTGCTGGGATGTCTGTGCCCGCGGGACTATCCCGGCGCGCGGCCCGGCGTCGGCCCTCGGCGTCCGAGAGCATCACGATCCTCGCCAGCACAGCTGACTTCCCCGATCCGGGGTCTCCGGTCACGATCCGCGGCCAGGAGTCGGCGTCGGGGTCGCTGAGCCAGGCGACGAGTTCGCTGAGCGCATGGACCCGGCCCGAGAAGTACTGGCCCGGGTCGGTGGCGAGCTGCACTCCGCGGGAACGCGGATCCCAGTGAGCGTCACGGTCTTCCCGCCAGGCGGCGGCATGTCTGCGGCGGCCTTCCAGGTCGAGTCCTGCCTCGGCCTGCGGGTCGTAGTCGGGATTGTCGATGAACGGCGGAAGCGTGACGACATCCTGAGCGCCGAGAACGGCACGCTGCTGAAGGAAATGCTGCTCAAACGTGGCGTTGATACCGCTGACCACCGAATCCAGCGAGAGGTACGGCTGAGCCCCGCCCGCCCGCAGGCCGGAGATCACCGTCTCGAATGTCTCGGTGAAGACCGATTCCAGAGCCTCCTCCTGGGGACGGGCCGCGGCCAGGAACCACAGGCCCGATGATGCGGGGCCATTAGCAGGCCGGGACTGCCCGACTCGCGCCGCGATCCGGCCAAGGTCCCGGACTCCGTCCCCGGCGTAGCAGGTATCAAGGATGACCAGGATGTGCCGGACCGGTGAATCCCTGCCCATGACCCACATCAGGTCTTCTGACGCGACGGCGGTCCCGGCCAGTTCGTGCTGCTTGGAATCTTGACAGAGCAGATAATGGCGCCCGCTCGACATGGCATGCCCCGAGTAATAGATCACCAGCACGTCATCGGCCGTACGCTCCCGGGAATTCAGCCAGCCACTGATTCCCTGCCGCAGCTGATTTGCGGTGGGGTCAAGACGCAGGTCCGGGAGGATCCGCCGGTAGCCGAGTTGCCGGCAGAACAGGTCGTGCATCCGCGCGAGATCCTCAGGGACCGAACTCAGCGGCTCCAGGGCAGGAAAGTAACTGTAGTGCTCCGTCCCGGCCGCGATCAGGAACCGGCGCGGAGTAGCCGCGCGATCCATGGGGGTCCATCTCTGCCGCTTGCTTACGGAAATAACATACCTGGCAACGCCGTGTGGTGGTCAATCTGCCCCAGTCGCCGTAGGTTGTTCTCCATGGAAGTCGTCAAGCTCAGTGCCGCCCACCTTCTGGACGACGACTGGGAACCGGTGGCCGACATCGCGCCGTCTCCTCGTACCAAGTCCGTTAGCGATGAACGTCAGGTGCTGGACTGGATCCGGGCTACCTCTATCGAGATCGCCCCGCGGGCGGAAACGGTGCCGCTGACGGTCGCGGGTGATGGCGGGGCCGGCTACCTCAAGTCGGAAGTCGGGATGAACATCGTCCTGCCCATCGGGCACATCGACGAACTACGCTTCAAGGTTACTCTCGTCCAGTACGGGGGCACCGGGAAGACATTCGCCCAAGACGGTTTCCCCAATAGCAGCATCAGCAACACCGCCATCGTGGGCGGTCAGGTAAAGATCGGTATCACCAAGGCCTTCAAGTTCATCCCGGTCATGGGCGACGTGCTCAATGATCTGCTTTCCGTCGATCTCAACCCCTGGACCTTCCAGATCGGGACGCTTCGACGGGTTAACGTCGCGTTCAACGGCGGCCTTACCACGCAGCCCGACTGGTACTTCAGGCGGGCTGGGATACAGAATGACACGATCAGGGTGGCGATGTTGCTTAAGAGGTCACCAGGCACCACCGATATCGTGGCGGAGGTGCAGGCTGGCTGGCTGTACCGCCCTGGCACGCTTCACAGCCGACGAGTCGGCAGCGATACGAAAACCGTGACCATATTTAGCGCCTGAGTTCACGTCGCTGCTGTTTCGGCTGCGACTCGCAGCCAGGCCGCGGTGTCCGGGGGGAGCAGGCCGTTGGCGAGGGGGCCGCTGGCCAGCAGGACCTCGGTGTGGTGCGGCAGCGTTACCGGGCGGTGCGTAAGGTTAGCCATGCAGGCCACGCCGCCGCGGGCGAAGGCGAGGACCCCGTCGGGGGCGGGCAGCCAGGTCATGGCCTGGGTGTCGTCGAGCGCGAGCTCGGCGCGGCGGATATGCAGCGCGCGGCGGTAGAGCTCCAGCATCGAGTC
>Ga0137383_10000832_pt1 | contig 17247 bp, 13 predicted proteins | sample SagtaG_19_FD_104817 | JGI IMG/M metagenome (GOLD analysis project Ga0137383, IMG submission 104817) | Vadose zone soil microbial communities from Sagehorn Ranch, Mendocino, California, USA - Sage2_R_40_16 metaG | ecosystem: Environmental > Terrestrial > Soil > Vadose zone | place: USA... | reverse complement strand
TACTCAGCGCTCAAAGCCGGGAACCACATGTTCCCGCGACAGGGAGTGATGTGCTGGTCACATGCCTGCCAGGGTGAGGGACAGCCCAGTCCATCCGGCCGTGACCGTGACCACGGTCGCGAGCACGCGGCTCGTCAAAGGCGGCGCCTTTGTACGATCTGCCGCGGACCGGACCGTCGCTGAGGCATCAAGAGGAGGGGAAGCAATCGTGGCCGGAACCGGGCCCAGGCAACAGGAACCCGACGGCGCGAACATCGCGCGCGTCTATGACTACCTGCTGGGCGGGTCACACAACTTCCCCGCCGACCAGGCCGCGGCCGAGGACTTCCGCTCCCGCTGGCCGGAGGCCCCGGCCACCATGCAGGCCAACCGCGCGTTCCTCGGCCGAGCGGTCCGCTACCTAGCCGGGCAGGCAGGCGTACGGCAGTTCCTCGATATCGGCTCCGGCATCCCGACCATGGGCAACGTCCACGAGATCGCCCAGGACGCCGCGCCAGGATCGCGCATCGCCTACGTCGACTGCGACGAGGTCGCCGTGCTGCACAGCCGGGTGATCCTGGCTGGCAACCAGGACGCCATCGCGGTCCAGGCCGACCTGCGCGCGCCCCGCGAGATCCTGGACCACCCAGCGCTCAGCGCCTTCCTAGACCTATCCCAGCCAGTCGCGCTGCTGCTGGTGGCGGTGCTGCACTTCTTCCACGACGAGCAAGACCCGGCCGGCATGGTCGCCGTGCTGCGCGATGCGCTCGCACCCGGCAGCTACCTGGTCATCAGCCACGGCACCACCGACGCCCAGCCGCGGCACGTCGCGGACGCGATGGCGCACTACGCCCAGACCACCGCCCCGTTCCAGCCCCGCGGCTACCCCGACGTGCTGCGGTTCTTCGACGGCTACGACCTGATCGAGCCCGGCCTGGTCCACGTTCCCCTGTGGCGGCCCGAGACCCCCGAGGACGCCGACCAGCCCGAACAGGCAGCCGCCTACGGCGGAGTGGGACGCAAGCCGAGCCCCCATGCAGGCAGCGCGCCGTCCCACCGCCAGGAGCGGTAAATGCCGCCAGCTGCTACCCGAGAGCGCCTAGCCAGCTGCCGGCTCCGCCGCGATCCAGCCCAGGTCGGCCAGGCACGGCGGCTCGTCCGCGAAAGCCTGGCCCGGTGGGGCCTATATGACCACATCGACTACACGGTCCTTATCATCAGCGAACTGGTGACCAACGCGCTACGGCACGGCGCCGGCACCATCACCATCCAGCTATCCCGCGCCGGACACGACCTCCGGATTGAGGTGCACGATCACGGCCCTGGGCGCCCGGTCCGGCGCCACGCCGGAACCGGCGACGAAGGCGGCCGGGGCCTAGAAGTCATCGACAGCCTCATCGGCATGTACGACGGCCAGCGAGGCTGCACCGACGACGACGCCGGCCCCGGCAAGACGGTCTACGTCGTGATGAGCCTCACCGCCAACGAGGCAGGCATCTGAATACGAGAGTGACCCACTGGTCGATCTCGGCGGGAAGGCAGGATCGGTCGCGGCACACGAGTGCGCTACCTGGCCGAGCTTGCAGACCAGTTGACCATTCCGTCCAGGCGGGCGGGCGATATAGCATCCAGTAGCGTGACTTAGCACCCTGTCAGTACGCGCTGGCTGTGATTACCTCAGTCCTGTCCGCTGGCCGTCATGCTGCGGCCTCCTGGCTGCGAGGAAGGACATTGGCTTCGGAACAGTCTCTTGCCTTAACCATCAGCGAACGCTGGGACGCTGGCGTGGCCATCGCGACTGTCCGCGGCGAGATCGACATCATCACAGTGAGCACTTTGTCCGAGCATCTCGGGCAGTTGGCCGGAAAGAATCCGCAGCGTCTGGTCATCGATCTGGCCGGGGTGAGCTTTATCGACTCATCGGGCCTGGGCGGGTTCGTGCGCATCCGCAAGGCCCTGCCGCCGGAATGCCCGGTCGTCATCCGCTCGCCGCAGCGGCGGGTACGTCAGCTTTTCAAGATCACCGGGCTGGACTCTGTGATCGTCTTCGAGTGAACCCAGGAATTGGGGCAGCGGGATAGCCAGCGTGTGTATGGGTGCTCGCTTAACCTGTAGCCCGTGGTGGCTCCGCAAAAGCCTGCCTGGGATCTGCCGCCTGGAATGTAGTATCTCGGCGTATTCTCATGACCATTGTGAGCGGGGCTGGGGTGGACGAGCGGATCAGGGAGCTGGCGCGCAGGTCGCCGAATTTCGGCTTCCTGCTGGATCATGAACCGCTGCTCGTCCTGGACGGGACCGAGGCCGAAGCTTACGTCTACTCGGATCCGAATACGGCGCTGTTCAAGGCGCGCAAGTTCGGTGAGACGCTGGCCACCAAGCTGGTCGCCGTGGGCCGGATCCAGGTCAGCGGCACTACCCAGAACGCGCGGCTGGTGGCTCTGGCCCGCGATGGCGTGATCGGGCCCGGCCAGCGGCAGCAGTTCGACGAACTGCGGACCGTGGGCAACCGGGCCGTGCATACCCACTACGGCGAGGTCCGGGCCGCGCTTGATGCGGTCCGCGCCTGCTTCTCCCTGGGTTCGTGGTTCTACCGGACGGTTACCGGCGATCGCGCCCCGACGGCGTTCGTCCCGCCGCCGGACCCGGCTACCCCGCCCGCCGATGCCGCCGACCGGGCCGACCTGGACGTGCTGCGCGCGCAACTGGCGTCCGAGCGGGACCGGCTCGCTGAGGTCATGCTGCGGCTGGACGGGAAGAACTCCCGGCTTGAGGCCGAACGGCAAGCCCGCGCCGAAGCCGAGTACAAGCTTGCGCAGGTGGCTGAGGACCGGGACTCGATGCGGGCGCTGGCTGATGAGCTGAGCGCCCGCGTATCCGAATTCGAGGCGTCCTTCGCCGCGTCGGTGGCCCGGCCGGCCCGGCTGTCCGCTGCTGAGCGCGAGGCATTCGTCAAGAGCGCGCAGCAGTCAGCTCAGGAGCCGAGGACCGAGCGGGAGGTCCGCGAGGAAGTCGACCGGATGCTGGCGGCGGCCGGGTGGCTGATCCAGGATGCAGGGAGGGAGAACTTGTTCGCAGGGACCGGTGTCGCTGTCCGCGAGGCGATGACCGCGACCGGGCCGGCGGATTACCTGCTGTACGTGAACAGGCAGCTCGCCGGGGTCATCGAGGCCAAACGTGAGGGCACGGTCCTGAGCCCGGTCGAGCGTCAGTCGGCGCGGTATGCCGAGGGACTTACGGCATCCCAGCAGCTGCAGGCGTGGCGGCTGCCGCTGCCTTTCCGGTACGAGACCACGGCTGCAGAGACCCACTTCACCAATGCGCTGGACCCGCATCCGCGCGCACGGGAGGTGTTCAGTTTCCACCAGCCGACGACGCTGGCCCGGTGGATGCGTGAGGCGGACGCCGAGCCGGAGGCGCCGACGCTGCGGTCCCGGCTTCGCCGCGGGCTGCCGCCACTGGATGACGGTCGCCTGCGCCCGGCGCAGGCCGATGCCGTCCGGGGGCTGGAGGAGTCGCTCAGGCATGACCGGCCGCGCGCGCTGATCCAGATGGCGACCGGCGCGGGCAAGACGTTCGCGGCGGTGAGCAGCTCCTACCGCCTGCTCAAGCATGCCCGTGCCGAGCGGATCTTGTTCCTGGTGGACCGCAACAACCTCGGCAAGCAGGCGAACACCGAGTTCGCCGGCTTCGTGACGCCCGATGACGGGCGCAAGCTGGCCGAGCTGTACGGGGTGGAACGGCTGACCGGGGCGGACATGCTCGCCTCCTCCAAGGTCGTGATCTCCACCGTGCAGCGCGTGTACGCGCTGCTGTGCGGCAAGCCGCTGCCCGACGTGGACGCCGACGACAGCGCCTACGACGACTACGACGCCGACGAAGTGGTCGCGGTCGGCTACAACCCGGCGGTGCCGCCCGAGACGTTCGACCTGATCATCGTGGATGAGTGCCACCGGTCGATCTACGGGCGGTGGCGGGCGGTGCTCGAGTACTTCGACGCCTACCTGGTCGGCCTGACCGCTACCCCGGTTAAGCAGACGTTCGGGTTCTTCCACCAGAACCTGGTCAGCGAGTACACCTACCAGCAGGCGGTCGCCGACGGCGTCAACGTCGACTTCGACGTGTACAAGATCCGGACCCGGCAGACCGAGCAGGGCGACACGATCGAGGCCGGGACGGTGGTACCGAAGCGGGAGCGCCGCACCCGGCGGCAACGGTACGAAGAACTCGATGACGACTTCAGCTACGCGGGAACCCAGCTGGGCAAGAGCGTGATCAGCAAGCCGCAGCTGAGGCTGATCCTGGACACCTTCAGGGACCGGCTGTTCACCGAGATCTTCCCCCCGGAACCTGGCCAGCCGCCCCGCCGGTACGTACCCAAGACCCTCATCTACGCCCGGGACGACAACCACGCCGAGGACATCGTGCAGATGGCCCGCGAGGTTTTCGGCATGGGCAACGAGTTCGCCCAGAAGATCACCTACTCCGTCCAGCACCCGGACAAGCTGCTGGCGGCGTTCCGGAACAGCCCTGAGCTGCGGATCGCGGTCACCGTTGACCTCATCGCCACCGGAACCGACGTCAGGCCGCTGGAGTGCGTGTTCTTCCTGCGTGATGTCAAGAGCTGGGCTTACTTCGAGCAGATGAAAGGACGCGGTTCCCGCACCCTGGACCCGGCCGAGCTGAACACCGTCACGCCCGACGTGCTCGCCAAGGAACGGTTCGTCATCGTCGACGCGGTGGGCGTCACGGAATCCCCGCGGGTCGATGCCACCCCCCTCCAGCTGCACTCCGAACGGCAGATCAGCCTGGAAATGCTGCTCAGCAAGGCCGGGAACCTCACCATCTCCCTCGCCGAGACATCTACCCTCTGCTCGCGGCTCGCCCGGCTGAACCACGACCTCACCCCCGCCGAACGGGCCGAACTAGAGCAGATCGCGGGCGCGCCGCTCAGCGGCGTAGTCCGCAGCCTCGGCCGGGTAGCAGACGATGATGAACTCGCCGCTCTGCCCGCAGGTGACCGCGCCGCCGAGCGGGCACTCATCGAAGCAGCGGTCCAGCCGCTCGCCGCGAACCCTGAGCTGCGCGCCCGACTGCTGGAGATCCGCCGCGCCCACGACATCATCTACGACGAGGTCAACCCCGACGACCTGCTAGAGGCGCGCGGCGTCGACGTCACCGAACGCGCCCGCGAAGTAGTCACCTCCTTCCGCGCCTACATGCACGAGCACCAAGACGAGATCACCGCGATCCAGGCCACCTACCAGCACGGCGATAGCAGCCGCACCGTCTACGCCAAGCTCAAGGAACTCGCCACCCGAATCGCCCGCCCGCCCCACCAGTGGACCCCCGACCTGCTGTGGCATGCCTACGAGCGGCTGGAAATCGCCGCCAAGCACCCCGGCCTGCACTACGGCCCAGTCGACCTGATCGGCCTCATCCGCTTCGAGCTCGGCCTCGACGATGAACCCCGCCCGCTCAGGTCCGTAGTAGAGGAGCGTTATGGTGCCTGGCTCGCCCGGCAGGAGCAGGCCGGAGCCAGTTTCAACTCCGACCAGATGTGGTGGCTGGACCGTATCAAGGACATCGTCATCACTAGCGCGTCGTTCACCACCGACGACCTCGACGGCGTACCCTTCACAGAACGCGGCGGCACCGACGGCTTCCTGCGCGCCTTCGGCGACGACCGTTCCCAGCAGCTCCTCACCGACCTGAACCGGAACCTGACCGCATGAGCGATCTCCCCCCTGGCTGGTCCCACGCCGCCATAGGCGATCTACTGCTGAGAATCGAAGCCGGAAAATCATTTCGGTGTGAGCCTCGTCCCGCATCCTCATCTGAATGGGGAATCATCAAGGTTAGCGCGATGACATGGGGAGCCTTCCGAGAGGAGGAAAATAAAGCAGTTCCCGCTGGCGTAGATTTCAACCCTGACTATGAAATTAAAACAGGGGATATTCTCGTTAGTAGAGCCAATACCGAAGAGTACGTCGGTGCACCAGTCATGGTCGACAGATGCCGTCGCCATCTATTGCTAAGCGACAAGAGCCTTCGGCTCGTCGCCTCAGAGCACCTAAACTCTCGCTGGCTCTATTACTTGCTCAGTTCGCCAGCCGTTCGTGGAGAAATCTCGCGCCGTGCAACCGGCACGAAAGACTCAATGCGCAATATATCCCAGGAAACACTCGCCAGCATCCACGTACAGGTCCCGCCTCTGGCCGAGCAGCAACGCATCGTCGCCACACTCGAAGACCACCTGTCGCGACTTGACGCTGCGGTCGTTTCAGCCCTCGCAGCTGCACGTAAGGTCGTGGCTCTCCGTCGCCGCACCCTCGCTAATCTAGTTGCCCCCGATTCTTCTGGTTCCTGGAAGAAGTACAGGCTCGAGGATGTCGCAACAGCCGTACGGAATGGAATGTTTGTCTCCCGCCCAGGACATGAACCGGATGGCGTTCCGATACTTCGCATTAGCGCTGTTCGTTCATTGGCTCTGGATTTGTCGGATTTTCGGTACACCGCGAAGAGCCCAGAGGTAGTCCAGCGAGAAGGATATCTGCTGCGTGGCGGCGATCTTCTATTTACGCGCTATAGTGGCAATTCAGAGTATGTCGGTGCATGCGCGGTCGTGCCGGAAAACCTAGAACCGCTCACATATCCGGATAAACTTATTCGAGTCTCTCCGAACAGGTCGCTAGTCGATCCCATATACCTAGCCATGGCATGCTCGGCCGGAGAATCGCGGCAAGCGATACGCAGCGCTGTGAAGACGACTGCGGGTCAGGCGGGTATCTCTGGCGGTGAGATCAAGCGAATTCTGCTGTATCTTCCTGACCTTGATGAGCAGCGGCGCCGGGCAGCAGAGTTCCAAGAGCATGATGAGGCTATGCGACATGTAGAGGAAAACGTCAGGTCCGTTGCCAGACGCGGGGATTACCTACGGCGATCAATTCTGACCGAGGCATTTGCGGGCAGGCTAGTGCCACAAGATCCAGCTGAAGAACCAGCGTCCGTTCTGCTGGAGCGGATACGGGCAGAACAGGCGGCGCAACTGCGGGCACGGCGGAGATCCAAGACGGCGATGCACGCACCGCAGGAGGAGACGTTGCTATGAGTACCATCGATACGCGTCGGCTGGTCGCGAAGCTGTGGAACTACTGTGACGTGCTCCGCGATGACGGCGTCTCCACGATCGATTACGTCGAACAGCTCACCTACCTGCTGTTCCTGAAGATGGCACACGAACGAGCGAACCGGCCGCTCAACCCGGATACGGCGCTCGAAAGCGTAGCCGATCGCTGGCAGCAACTGCTCGATTCCGACGGTGACGACCTGGAAAAGGCCTACCGGCACACCCTGGAAGATCTCGGTCAGCAGGCCGGGACGCTGGGCGTGATCTTCCGCAAGGCGCAGAACAAGATCCAGGACCCGGCCAAACTCAAGAAGCTGATTGCGGACCTGATCGATAAGGAAACGTGGTCCGCTCAGGGCGTGGACGTCAAGGGCGACGCCTACGAGGAACTTCTTGCGAAGAGCGCCGAGGACATCAAGACTGGAGCAGGCCAGTACTTCACCCCGCGTGCGCTCATCGCCGCGATGGTCGAATGCATCCGGCCGGGGCCTGATGACACGATCGCAGACCCGGCGTGTGGTACTGGCGGCTTCTTGCTTGCCGCGTACGAATACATCCAGCATCGTTACGGTACTGAGCTGACCCCGGACCAGCGCGATCGGCTCGCCAGGGAGACGATCACCGGGACCGAACTGGTGGACGGCACCGCCCGGCTGGCAGCGATGAACATGCTCGTGCACGGTGTCGGGAAGCCGAACGGGCCGTCTCTGATCGAGGTCCGGGACTCGCTCGCCGAGCCACCGCGCAGGTATCCGAGTGTGGTGCTGGCCAATCCGCCGTTCGGCAAGAAGTCTTCCATCACCGTCATCGGCGAGAACGGCAGCAAGGAACGGGATGACATCTCTTATGCCCGTCCGGATTTCTGGGAGACCACTGCTAACAAGCAGCTCAACTTCGTCCAGCACATCGCTTCGATGCTCGGGATCCCCGGTAGGGCCGCCGTAGTCGTGCCGGACAACGTGCTTTTCGAAGGTGGTGCTGGTGAGACGGTGAGGCGGCGGCTGCTGCGCCAGTTTGATGTGCATACGCTGCTGCGGCTGCCGACCGGGATCTTCTACGCCGGCGGAGTCAAGGCGAACGTGGTGTTCTTCGACAAGAAGCCTGCCCGGCCGGATCAGCCGTGGACCACGACGCTGTGGGTGTATGACTTCCGCGGCGACCAGCACTTCACCCTCAAGCAGAACCGGATGCAGCGCCAGCATCTGGACGATTTTGTGGCCTGCTACCGTCCCGGCGAGCCCAGGGAGAACCGCGAGCCGACCGAGCGTTTCCGCCCGTTCACCTACGAGGAGCTGACGGCGCGCGACAAGGTAAACCTAAACATCACCCTGGTACGAGACCCAAACCTCGATGACGCCGAGAGTCTGCTGCCACCGGACGTGATTGCCCGCGAGATCGTGGAAGAGATGGAAGCTGCCCTGAGCGAGTTCGCGGCCATCGCCGAGGCACTCCAGCGGAGGAAGCCGATCGCAGACGGCACGACTGACTGAGCCAAGGGTCAGTTGTCGCTGATCCCAAAGGCGGGTCGGACAAGGTCAAGGCACCATCAGCGAGTCCCGCGCCGGCGGGCGGCTATCGCCTGATGAGTGAGCTGACATCGAAACGGGTGCCGACAGGGACGCCTCTGCCTGCCAGCTACGGTCGGCGGGGCGTCTGCCCGCAGAGGCGGTACGGCTAGCCAGACTCACTTGCCGGCCGCGGCGGCCATGGCCCGGACGACGTCCGGGTGAGGGTCGGCGCGGAGCACTGCCAGGACATCCTGGTCGAGCTCGCCGGCCCGGGCTGCCAGCCTCATCCGCACGTCCGGGGAGGGGTCTGCGGCGAGGACGCGCTGCATGGTCTGGTCAAGGACGGCGACGGACGCGGCGATGCCGCGTACCTCGCCGCTGGGGTGGACGATGAGCGCCGCGCCGTAGCGGTTCAGGCCAGGCTCGGATCTGGACGCGATCGCGACCGCGATGGCGCCGTGTTTCACGGTCCAGCGGTCCGGGCTGTGCAGCAGTGGTACCGCGTGCGTGATCACGCGCTGCGCGGTCCCGGCGGGCAGGGCCTGCCCGCCGGCCTCAGTGGCCCGGCCAGCCGCGGTGGCGGCGCACAGGAGAGCCAGCACCGGCAGTCCTCTGGTGCCCGTGTCCAGGCGCCCCTGGCTGAGCGGGTCCTGGGACGCCAGCTCGGCTATGTCGTGCCCGGTGTACGCGGGGTTCTCGGCGGCCGCCAGGAAGCGGCCTGCGAGCTGGCCGTTCATGTCCGGCGGCAGCTGGCTGAGAAGCGAATGCAGTGCCCACAGCGCCTCGGACCGCACGAACCCGGGCGTGTGCCGGCTTTCGGCGACGGCCAGCAGGTGGTCGGCGACAGCCGCCGCGAGGCCGGCAGACGGGCCGGCCGCGGTCAGCGCCTGCGGGTCGGGTTCCCCGGCCGGCCCGGCAGCTGCGCCGGCGTCGCGGTCGGCGGCCCCGGGCCGCGGCTGCCCACCCGGCTCTGACGGACTGCCCGCTGGCGCGGCCTGGTCGTGACCGTGTGGCTCGGGGGAGGGATGAGCCGATGCCGCGATGAGGGTGAGCCATGTTCCCGCGGTCACGCCGGGGCCTGCGCCGGGGAGCAGGTCCCGGGGGTCCACGTTGGTGAGGGTGCCGACCGTGGCCAGCGCGAGCAAGAGCAGGACCGTGTCGTCGAACTGGGAGGTGAGCGACCAGGACGTGCGCGGTTGCGCGGGCTGTTCCCGGAGCAGGTGCGCGCATGCCCGCCGGGCGGCGAGCTGGACCGCTGCGGTCGGCTGGCCCCATCTGGCCAGGGTGAGCAGGGCGCGGCGGTCGCCTGCGTCGGCCAGGGCCGATACTGCGGGCGCGACGGGCCCGCGGGCCTGCGGGAGCAGCGCGGCGGCCGCCTCCCATAGATTTTCCGGGCAGCCGGGGATCGCGAGCTGCTGCCCTATGACGCCGCCCAGGTCGCTGCGGCGGCCGGGAACGGCCTGGTACAGCGTGATCAGCAGGCCGGCGGTCGCGGAGGTGAGCGCGTCTCCGCTGGCCAGGCGCGGCTCGAGCAGGGTCAGGATCGGGTCGACCGCGCTGGCCGGAAGGCTGCTGCCGAACCTGGTCAGGGCGTTGACGGCGTCTAGCTCCGGGGTCGGCTCCACACGCCGCGCGGTCCAGAACCCGGCGGCCAGGTCGAGCAGCTCGCGCACGGCTTCTGCGGCGCCGGCGTCGCTGTAGAGACGTGCCTGCGCGCCGATCACCTGGGCGGCTGCCGCCTGGCGGGCCCGTGCAGGTGACCGTGCCCAGCGGCCGGTGCCCACGGGGGCGGGCAGCTGCCCGGCCAGGGTTGCGGCCTTGGCCCCGGCGCCGGCCATCATCCACGCGGCGAGCGCGGATGCGGGCCGCCCGGCGGCGAGCAGCACGTCGCCGAACAGCTCGACGGCATCGCGTTCGTCGCTGAGGTGGCCGGACAGGCGCGACTCCCACTGGTACCGGCGGGTCACGCCGAACGCGGCCGGGAGCTTGCCGGCATGCGCGGCGCGCAGCGCGTCCAGCTCCGGCGGCCAGGCGGCTTGAAGCAGCCGGGCGTCGTTAGGCAGCGGGCCGACCGGGATCAGCTCGGCGGCCGCGATGACAGGCTGCTCCAGGACGGCGGCGGTCAGCGCCGCCCGGCACGCCAGGACATCGCCGTACAGGCGGGACTCGCTGGACAGCAAGATCGCCTGCCGCCACAGGTCGATCGCGCGAGCGGTATCGCCGTGCATCGCGAAGGCATGAGCGGCGCGGGCGAAGACCAGGCCGCCGGCTCCACGGAAACGGCCCGCGCCGGCCCGCTGGAGGATCGCCTTGAACGCGGCGTCCACGTCATCCGGGACCGAGTCCGCGGCCAGGGCCACGTCGGCCAGCGCGCAGGCCAGCCGCGCCCGGATCACCACGTCGGGCGAGTCCAGGCCATCGGCGCACCGGCGCAAGCGGCTCACCAGGTCCGCAGTGTTCCCGTCGACGTGGACCAGCGAGCACGGCGGGTCGAAGTCGAACCAGCCGTCGACCACGGCCTGCTCAAGCGTGACGCAGGCCAGCAGCGCCGCGTCGGCGTACGCCTCGACCCGGAGCATCTCGAGGGCGGGCACGGCCAGGGCGAGCTGGCTGCCGTGCTCGTACCAGGCCTGGGCGGCCTTCAGGACGTCGGCCTTGGCGGCCTGCGACGCGGTCAGCTGCGGCCGGAGCATCTCCAGGTCGCGGTAGACATCCCCGGCCCCGGCAGGGCTGGCCGCGCCGGCGGTGAAGTGGCCCAGGGCCAGGCCCCACAAGATGCTGAACGCGGCCGTGGCGTCGCCGGCGGCCGTCAGGACGCTGGCCTGCTTGCGGCGCTGCGCGGCGGCGTGCACCGGGAAGCTGGCCTCCTCCAGGGCATCGGCGAGCACCCCGTACAGGCGGGCCGAGCCGAGCGGGTCGCTGGCCTCGCGTGCCCTGGCGTCGCCTTCGAGGGCGTCAAGGTTCAGCACCACCACCGGGTGCTCGACGAGCCCGAGGCGGTCCGGGTCGGCCGGCCCAGGCGGCGCGGGCACGAAGCCGCAGATCGCCCTGGCCCACTCGGGCCCGAACACGGCGTTCACCAGCGCTCCGCAGTCACGCAGCTCAGCGGTGAGCTTTTCCTGGCCCCACACCTCGAGGACCAGGTCCCCGCGGTAGCGCTGCTGCAGCTCTTCCAGCCGGTCCTGCAGCGCGGTGTCGTTGTCGAACGGCGCGGAAGTAAGCAGCACGTACCTGCGCGCCGCGAACCGGCGGGGCGGCTTACCTCCGCCTTCTCCCGCCGAGTCGGCGTACTCGGTCACGGCCGAGCTGATCAGGTCCGGGGTCAGCACCTGGTAGCGGCGGACCTGGTAGACGCTGTTCGCGTCCGGGTTCTCCCGTTCCACGATGTCCAGCCCGTACTGCTTCTGGCCGCGCCGACCGTAGAAATGGGCGCCCTGGTTCGGCCGGCGCCGGATCAGCTCGGCCGCCAGGCGTTCCAGGACCTCAGGATCCAGAGCGTCCAGCGGCAGGCTGGACGCGCCGACCAGCGGCGGCGGCAGCGGCGGCAGCGGCGAGGTCTGCCGCGCCCTGACCAGATCGGGGTACCGCAGCTCGGTGAGCTCACCCGGATCTGCCCCGGGACCAGGCTGCGGATCCTCGCCCACCGCCTGGCCGCCGGCCCGGTCGGCCTGTACCTGTCCGGCCGGGACGATGTCCTCGTGTGACATGCCAGTCCATTCTGCTTAAAGTCGGCACCGGCGCTGCGGATACCAGATTCGGCAGCAGCCCGATGCCAGGTGCCATCCAGCCGCCGCCAGGGGCGCAAGACCAGCGCAGCCTGGGTCGCCGGCCGTCAATCTGGCTGGGCCGGCGCGCTCGGCCCAGCTGGCGGCAGGGCGGGGCCCGGCCCCGCGTGCCAGCCCGCCGGGGTGAATTCCAGCACCTGGAGGGTGATCAGCTTATGCGCGGTGGGGAACCTGGACGCGCGGTCGCCCGGCTCGGCTCCGCCAGCACCGCCGCGGCCCGTGACACGGCGCCGGCCGTCCTGCCGGCACCGCCCCGGTACGGGATCGCCCTGTCCGCCCGGGCGGCCGCCGGGTCGGCGCCGATGATGCATCCGCATCCTGCGCAGCCACCTGGGCTGCCAGGCCGGGGCCGCGCCCGTGAAGCTCCAGCCGGACGATACCGCAGGTCGTGAGCGGCCCCACGCCGACCGGGCTGCCGACAATGATCGACGGCCGGCAGGAGGCCGTCACGGCCCAGTCCGGTACCAGCGGGTGGCCCCGTGGATCGCGTGGCGCACGGCCGGGACGGGCGTGGACCTGCAGGAGGGGCCGCACAGCCAGCGGGAGCTTTGCACGGGGCGCGGGCTCTGGTCGAACCAAAGCCTCCAGTGGTTGCGGCCATGGGTGTGCCAGCGGCCGTGCTGCAACTGGAGCAGGCCGCTGAGCAGGAGGACTCCGGCGGCGGCTGACAGGAATGGCAGCGCGGCGTCGCGTCCCGGGTCGTGCCCGGCCAGGCGGGTAGCGCCGGTGGCACAGGCGAAGGCAGGCGAGCGCTCGGGCAGGCGGCATGCGATGCAGCCGTCCTGGCCGGGCAGGTGCCGGTGCAGTTCGGCTGTCCAGTCCCGGGACGTGGTGGCGTGGATGGCGGCGGGGGGGCCGTAGGCGGCGATGGCTGGCCGGATCCCGTGCTCGTTAGCGACGGGGATGAGGACGTCCGGCGGTTCCGGGCCGGTGGCGGCCCAGTCCTCCCACCAGCGGGGGTAGGAGACAGCGCCCGGGATGAGTGCCGCGGCGGCGTCCGACTTCGGGACGGGCTCCTGGCCGCCGGTTCCCGTGTGGACGGCGAACAGGCCGAGGGAGCGGTTCAGGTTGGTGTCGTTGGCGATGTCCCCGTCGATCACGGTCCATGCCCCGTCCACGCCGGTGAACTGGAGCCACCAGGCCAGGCAGGAGCCGACTGCCCCGGCGCCCACCAGCCAGGCGCTGCCGACCGCCACCGGCCCGAAGGAAACCGGCCCGGTCGGCTCGGCGGCGGGAGCGAGTGCCCACAGGGAGATTCCCCGGTCGGCCACGCCGGGCAGCCCGATGGCTGCCCGGAAGATGTACCCGGCTGCCAGGGTCACGGCAAGGCCGGCTCCCAAGGCCGAGGATGGGTCGGCAGTGATGGGCTGTGGCCGGGTGCCGCTGGTATGCGCTGTCCACCGGGCACCTCCCGCATAGATCGTCGCTGCCCCGGCATCGTGCCCGATGCCCATGCTGAGGATGCCTGGCGCAAGGTGCGTGGCGGTGCACATGGTGACGTCGGGGCTGGCCGCCGCGATGAGCTTCCGGCAGGCATCGACCAGGGTGGTCCCGCCGGCCGGGGAGGGGATCAGCAGGGGCGGATCGGGGAGGGCGAGGATGATCTCCGGGTGCGCCCGGGCCAGGGTGTTGACCGCCGTGAGGATCGCGATCTGCCCCGGGATCGTGGCCGTGGTCGCGGTGCCCGAGGTTATTCCCGCGGGGATTTCCGGCTGCAGCCCGCCGGTGTAGCGGAGCGTGCGGTCGGCCCGCGCTGCCAGAGGACTGCCGGGCATCATGGCGCGACCTCCGCGGGCACGATGATTAGGGCCGGGTCCGGCTGGCGGATCAGGACCCAGCGGCCGTCCTGGAACTGATGGAGCCCGGCGCCTTGCTCAGGGAGGAGGCTACCGACGCCGTAGCTGGCGACGACGAGGGAGAACATGCCCGGGAAGGGCATGAGGACGAGGTCGTCGTCGCCGTCGGAGTGGCGGGTGTCGGAGCCGGGGTGGCTGTGGACTTGCGCCACGATGCCCAGGCGCAGGGCGCGTGCCGCGCGGGCGGCGTTCCCGGTGGCGGCCTCGCCGACCTTCACGAACTGGGGACCGCTGCGGCATGGCGGCTGGTGGCACGCGAGGGCGATGGTGTCATCGCCGACCTGGCAGCCGAGCCACCACACCAGGGCCTCGTGCGCGGGTGCGCTGGGGTCAGCATGCCGGAGCAGTTCCCTGGTGCGCCGGGCCACGGACTTGGCCACGACCAGGTGGCCGGAGGCGCCCGTTTCGGGAAGGGGCTTGGTCCGGTGGACGCTCACGGCATCATCTCCGGGCTCTGGCGCAGGTGGACGTCGATCGTGGCGAGCATGTCGCCGATGGTGTGGGCGACCGTGGTGCCGGACACCTGGAGCCAGGCGGCCGGGCCAGACCAGTCGTTGTGCGGGCCGCCCTGCTCGGCGTAGGCGAGCCGGTTCCAGGGGGCGCAGATCACAATGTTGCCATGGAACACCGATCCGGGACCGGGTGCGGGGAACCACTCCTTGCCGGTCTCGTCCGTGCCCGGGCGGACGAACTGCCACGCCGGGGGGATGGCGCGGTACCCGTCCAGCTGGCCGGTTACCTCAACGAGCCGGCTGGCCGGGGCGTGATAAGTGGCTGCCCGCAGGAGCAGGTCGCCGTGATCCCAGTGGATGGCCCAGCCGTGGCGGGAGGCCCAGGCCCAGGCGGCGCCGAGTTCGTCCTCGGCGCTCGCCCGGGCCACGGCCGACGGAAGGGCGCTCACACGCCCCCGCCGGCGTCGACCAGTTCCAGCTTCTCCCGGTTGCGGACGCCCGCCGCGGCGAGCGTCAGGTTCCGGTCGAGGACCGTGCCGGCCTCAGTCTGGAACGACGGCGTCCCGCCCGTGTACCCGAAGGCGTCGGCTGCGGTCTTGGCGGCGGCGCCGACGGTCTCGTCGGTACGGAACCTGAACCGCTTCGGCTCCGGGTCCTTGGGCGCGAAGACGATGACCACGATGGCCCGGCGCGCGGCGGCGGCCTTCTCCGCGGTCTCCCCGGGTACCTCGTCGTAGTCCGGGTCGCCGGGCTCGATCAGCCCGGTCGGCAGGTCGGAATCCATGCCTTACTCTCTTCTTATATTGGTGAGACGGAAGGAATCTTCCGTCTCATTGATGATACAGGATTTCACCTGAGAGAAGGGAGTGATCTATCGTCTTGCTGGTGGTACACGATGGCTGATCCTCTTGAGGAGCTGGGCCCGCTCCTCGCCCGCCGGCGGGCCACCCTGGGGCTTAGCCTCCGGGAAGCCGCAGAGGTGTCCGGAGTGCCGGTGGCCACCCTGTCGCGGATCGAGCAGGGACGGATGCCCGATCTGGCGACCTTCATCCGGGTCGTCGAGTGGATCGGCGAGCCACCCGCCCGGTTCTTCGCCCCGGCACCCGAACGAGCGGAGAGCACCCCGGAGGCGATCGCCGAGCACCTGATGGCCGACCTTGCGCTGCCGCCAGCCGCAGCGCAGCAGATCGCGGGCATCGTCCGGGACCTGTACCGGAATCTCGCCTCACCGCCGCGACGGACCGCCCTGCACCTGCGGGCGGCCAAGACCTTCTCGTCCCCTGCGCTTCGGCTGCTCACCGACATTCTGGACGACATGCAGGCCGCCCTCGACCAGCCGGATCTGCCAGTGAGCAATCGTGCGCCGCGGATTTAAGACCGAGGCCGAGAAACTCGCCGCGAGCATGCGGCAGCGCCTCGGCTGCACCGATGAGGAACCCGCGCCGCTCCAGGAAGTAGCGGGGGAATTCGGCATCACAGTCATCCCCGCCGACCAGCTCATCGACCTGCGCCGCCTTGAGGACCTGCAGGCGCTGCAGCCGGACGCCTTCTCCGCCGCCACCTTCCGCCGCCCAGACAGTACCCGCGTGATCGTCTTCAACCCGCTGCACCCCGAGGGCCGGAGACGGAGCAACATCGCCCACGAGATTGCCCACATAGCTCTCGACCACAAGGTCCGTACCATCGAGCAGGTCGGCGATCTGAAGTTCCTCACCTGCGACCTCGAGCAGGAAGAAGAAGCCGACTGGCTTGGAGGATGCCTGCTCCTGCCGCGCCCCCTGCTGATCAAGGCTGCCTTCCGCGAACTGGGCGCACCAGAGATAGCCGAAAAATACGGCACCAGCGAGCACATGGCCAGGTTCCGGCTCAACGCCAGCGGCGTTCTCGTCCAGGTCGGCCGGGCCAGGGCAGCGAAAGCGCGTCGGGCCACGCGCTAGTGCGTTGACCACGAACGTTCACCGGATTGGTTAGGCAGCCTTGGGTTTGGGGCGGCCCCAGCGTTGCTGGCGTTCGCTGCGGATGCGGGCGCGCTCGCGGCGCTGGGCGGCCAGCATGTCGGGGTAGCGAGCCTTGGGCGTTGCGCCAGCGCAGGTAGGCCTGCAGCTTGCGGGCCAGCGCGGGGTGATTCCGGTAGTCCGAGTTGCTCATGACAGAGGTGCGCAAGGGCCCGAACTGGGCCTCGATCGGGTTGGCCCAGGACACGTTCGTCGGCGTGAGGCACAGCCCGGCGTTCTCCCCTGACTTGGGACAAGATTCGGGTGTAACCGATGGTACGGCGCGATGACCTGCGAGTCTGCTGGCCGGGAGAGCTGAAACTGCGCACTGACGGCAGCCCGTAGGGTGGGCTGGTGCCGTATGTCACGACGGTGAAGACCAAGTCGGGCGCTAGCCGTTCCCACCGCCGAAGACCTGGGTGCCGGAGGCGTCAAACAGCATGTAGCTATAGCTGACCCGCCCGACCCGGAAGGCAGTCTCCGCATCAGCGCCGCCGTCACCGGAGAGCTCCCGGACCAGGCCCTTAGCGTCGTCTTCGCAGTCCGC
>Ga0137383_10000817_pt1 | contig 17311 bp, 7 predicted proteins | sample SagtaG_19_FD_104817 | JGI IMG/M metagenome (GOLD analysis project Ga0137383, IMG submission 104817) | Vadose zone soil microbial communities from Sagehorn Ranch, Mendocino, California, USA - Sage2_R_40_16 metaG | ecosystem: Environmental > Terrestrial > Soil > Vadose zone | place: USA... | reverse complement strand
TTTAGAATCCTGCTTTTCAACTTCACTCTGGCAGTCACCGCGAGTCTGTTCTTCTGCCTGGCTCCGGCTGTACAGTTTTGGCGGCCCAATCTCGCGCCCGCGCTCAAACAACAAGTCATAACCGGAGGAGGGCCGGTTCGCTTCCGGCGCATCGCCGTTGGCGTGCAAGTCGGATTGAGTCTGGTATTACTGGTCGGCGCCGGCCTGTTCACGCGCACATTCGATACCCTGCAGTCGCTGGATGTGGGATTCGTCACCGATCATCTGGTTACTTTCAGCATCGATCCGTTTCTCGCCGGTTATCAACCCACACAGACTCTCGAGGTTGACTCACGAGTGCTACGCGCACTGGCGGCCCTGCCGGGGGTGCGCTCAGTCGCCGCTACGACCGACTCGGAACTGGCAAATAACAATTGGGGGAACAACATCACCCTCGCGGGCTATGCGGCAAAAGAAAACGAAGACATGAATGTCGAGCACCCGAAAGTAAATCCCGGCTATTTCTCCAGCATGGGAATGCCGCTGCTTGCGGGGCGCGAGTTGACCGATGCGGATCGAACTGGAACCCAGAAGGTGGCGGTGGTCAACGAAAGCTTCGCGCGGCATTTCTTCGGTGAGCCACAGCGCGCGCTGGAGCACTATCTGGCCAATGGCAGCGGGAACGTGAAGCCCGACATCGAAATCGTTGGCATCGTTAAGGACGCAAAGCACAGTGGCGTTCGCAAGGACATCAGACGGACTGTGTTCACTTGCTATCTGCAGGATGCCGACCCGGGCGAGATGACCTTCTACGTTCGCACGTTTCAAGCACCGCAGAGCGCCGAAGAGACGATCCGCAGCGCTATGCAGTCACTTGATTCGAAACTGGTACTCGACAGCTTCCGAACTATGGAGGAGCAAATCGACGACAACTTGACCACGGAACGGGTCATCGCGCTGCTGGCGGTGAGCTTTGGAGCGCTCGCCGCGCTGATGGCCGCCATTGGCTTATATGGAGTGTTGGCATACTCGACCGCGCAGAGGACGTCTGAAATCGCCATTCGGATGGCGCTGGGTGCGAGCCGAGCCTCGGTTGTGCGCGTGGTCATGGTCGAGGTGTTATGGCTGACGGGAATTGCCATTGCCGTAGCGCTGCCGGCATCGTTGTTGCTGGGAATGACGGTGCGCAGCCAGTTGTTCGGGATTTCGAGCAGCGATCCGCTTACGTTGTTCCTGGCTACGCTCATCATCCTGCTGGTGGCGATTGCTTCCGCGCTGGTGCCGGCGTGCCGTGCGGCCAAGATCGATCCCATCATGGCGTTGCGCTACGAATAGCAGTTCGAGGTTGAATATGGAAACTCTGCTGCAAGACATTCGTTGCGGTGTTCCCATGCTGATGAAAAGCCCCAGCAGCTTCACGGCGATCGCAGTGATCACTCTGGCCCTCGGCATCGGGGCCAACACGGCGCTGTTCTCTGTGATCAATGGCGTGTTGCTCAGCCCGCTGCCCTTTCCCGAGCCAGATCAACCGGTCACGCTGCACGAGAACAAGCCCAACTTCGAAGGCGGCTCCGTTTCCTATCCGAACTTCCGCGACTGGCAAAAGGACAATCACACATGTAATCCCCTGGGACACAAGGTTCGCGACATCAAGACGATCATCGGCGTTGTAAAAGACAGCAAGTACACCAGCGTCGATGAGAAGCAAATGCCTATGGCCTATTTCGCGCGCTTTCAGAATGTGAACGCCGTCCAGACGCTGCACTTTGAAGTCCGCGTTAAGGGCGAACCGCTGAACATGCTCCCGACAATTCGGCGCGTGGTTCATGACATTGCCCCCAACGTGCCGCTGGTCAAACCGATGACCCAGCACGCCCAGTTCGAAGAATCTTACTCACAACCAAGAATGTTTGCCCGTCTGGGTGGTTTTTTCGGAGTGCTCGCAGCGCTCCTGGTCGCGACCGGTCTTTACGGAACGCTGTCGTATCGGACGAACCGCCGCACTCGGGAGATCGGAACTCGCATGGCGCTTGGAGCCCGACGCAGCGAAGTACTGTGGATGATTATGCGCGAGAGCCTGCTCGTCAGGATGGCCGGTACGGTAGTGGGTTTTCCGCTCGCGCTGTTGTCTGCAGGGTTTCTCCGCTCGATGCTTTATCAGTTGTCTTCCTTCGATCCGCTCAGCTTCGCGTGCGCGATCGCTTGCGTCGCACTCGTTGGAGCCGGAGCAGCTTTCCTGCCGGCATGGCGCGCTGCGAGGGTAGAACCCATGGTCGCGTTGCGGTTCGAGTAGTAGGGAGGTTTGTAAATGAATGGAATGTTTCAGGATCTTCGTTTCGCGGTGCGCCAACTGCTGAAGAGTCCCGGCTTCGCGGCTGTGGCGGTGATTACGCTGGCCCTCGGAATCGGCGCGAACACCGCCATCTTCAGCGTGGTGAACGGTGTGCTGCTTCGACCCTTGCCATTCAAAGACGCCGACGAACTGGTTCGCATCTGGCATACGCCGCCTGCGAGAAGCTTTCCGGGAATGACGACATTTTCCGTCTCAGCGGCGAACTACGTTGACTGGGAACGCCAGAATCAGGTCTTCGAAAGGATGGCGATCTACACCGGCCATGGTTTCACCCTAACCGGAGGCGGCAAACCACAGCAACTCTTTGCCTGCGCTGCAACTTACGGTTTCTTCAAAACGTTGGGAGTTCAGCCGATGTTAGGCCGTGAGTTTTCTCCCCAGGAAGATCAGCCCGGTCACTCCGATGTCGTGATTCTGAGTTACCGCCTGTGGCAGGAGCAGTTTGGCTCCAATCCCGCCATCGTAAATCAGAAGATCAACCTCGACGGACACAACGTCCTCGTCGCTGGCGTCATGCCGCGCAGCTTCCGCTTCCCCGACTTTGCGGAAATGTGGACGCCCATGGCGTGGACCGACAAAGAAAAGGCCGTGCGAGGAGAGCACCACTCTGTCGTCATCGCCCGCCTCAAGCCCGGCGTCGATCTGAAGCAGGCGCAGGCCAATATGAACACGATCTCCAGCCGCCTGGAGCAACAGTATCCCGACGATAACAAGGGGTGGGGCGCTGTAGTTGTTCCGCTGCATAACGATCTGGTCAGCGACGTCCGCCCCGCGCTGCTGCTCTTGCTCGGCGCGGTGGTATTCGTTCTCCTTGTTGCTTGCGTCAATGTCGCCAATCTCGCGTTGGCGCGAACGTTCAGCCGCCGCAAAGAAATCGCGATTCGCACCGCTCTGGGCGCCAGTTCGGCGCGTGTACTACGCCAGGTTCTTACTGAATCGGTACTTTTGGCGATCCTCGGAGGAGCGCTCGGCCTCACCTTCGCGCAATCCGGAATTCGCCTGATCACTGCTTTTCTGGCGGACAAACTGCCCCGGTCGATTGAAGTCGGTCTTGACGCCAAGGTGCTCGCCTTCACCGCGATCATTTCGTTGCTCAGCGGAGTCATCGCCGGAGTTCTCCCCGCTCTGCGACTCGCCAAAGGTGAAGTGAACCTGGCACTCAAGGAGGGCCTCGGGCGCACTTCCGCAGATTCCAGCGGTCACGCCACGCGCAGCATCCTGGTTGTCGCCGAGGTCGCCCTCTCTCTGGTGCTGCTGATCGGCGCGGGGCTCATGATCCGCAGCTTTCAGCAACTGCACGCCGTGTATCCGGGCTTCGATTCCCATGGCGTTCTCACCATGTCCGCCTCGGTCGCGCGCTCGAAGTTTCCCCAGCCCGCGCAACAAGCCAATTTCTTTGAACGAGTGCTTGCGCGCGTGCGTACTCTGCCTGGAGTCGAATCCGCCGGCGTGATTGATGACGTGCCTTTGTACAACGGCGGTTCGCATCAGCCCATCGCAATCGAAGGCCGTCCTGTTGTCGCCATGTCGGAGCAGCCGGAAGTCGATGTCCGCCTGGTCAGTTCCGGCTACATGAGCGCGATGCGAATTCCGATTCTGCGCGGCCGCGACATCAACGATACGGATGTCGCGGGAAGGCCCGCCGTGATTCTGATTAGCGAGTCCATGGCGCGGCAGTTTTGGCCGGGCGAAGACGCTCTGGGCAAGCGCCTTACCCTGACTTTCTTCCCGGACGCAGTACGCGAAGTGGTCGGAATCGTGGGCGACGTGAAGCTCGACAGCCTCGACCAGACTCGTCCGACCGCGACTCTGTACTTTTCGCTGGACCAGATTTCCGTTCCCGCAAATGGAGGATGGAATTCCTTCCCTATGACGCTGGTCGTCCGCTCTACCACAAATCCCGCCGGCATCGTCAGCGCGGTCGCGAATGCTGTCCACGAAGTGGACCGCGATATTCCGGTGCGGGACATTTTCACTATGCAAGATCTGTTGGAAAACTCGCTAACTCAGCAACGATTCAACATGCTTCTTCTTGGTGTCTTCGCCGGACTCGCCTTGCTGTTGGCGGCGATTGGGATCTACAGCGTGCTCTCGTACAGCGTGAAACGGCGCGTGCAGGAAATCGGAATCCGTTTGGCCTTGGGCGCCCGTATTAGCGATGTTCTTCGCATGGTCATTATCGAAGGCATGAAACCGACCCTGCTGGGTGTCGTCATAGGAACCGCCGGCGCCTTGGCGATGGGGCACATTTTGTCGAGCCTCATCTACGGCGTGAAGCCCACCGATCCCGTTACTTTCCTGGCGGTGGCGGTTCTTCTTGCCGCGATCGCGCTCTTTGCCAGCATTATTCCGGCATATCGGGCGGCCAAGGTCGATCCCATGGTGGCGCTGCGCTACGAGTGAGGATACCCAATGGAAACAATCTATCAAGATGTTCGTTATGGATGGCGCATGTTGGGCAAGAGTCCGGGATTCGCCCTGGTGGTCGTGCTGATGCTGGCGCTGGGGATTGGCGCCAATACAGCCGTGTTCACGGTTCTCAGCGCAGCCTTGCTGCGGCCGCTTCCCTTCGAGAAGCCGGAGGAACTAGTGCAGGTGTGGGAGACCCGCACCTCGGGCGCGTTTCAGCAGATGGAAGCGTCTTATCCCGACTTTGTGGATATGCGAAACAGCCACGTGTTTGCGCAACTCGGCGGCTACTCGCGGACCACAATGACGCTGTCGCAGCCGAGCGGCGCGGTGCAGGTAACGGTCGCGATTGCGAGCACGGGATTCTTCGAGACCCTTGGCGTGCGTCCGGTGCTGGGGCGCAGTTTCGCGCCATCCGAAGAAACGGAGCAAAAGACCGCATCGGTTCTGCTGTCCCATGGCGGATGGCAGAGGCGCTTTGGCGGCGATCCTGCCGTCGTCGGGAAGACTCTGACTCTGGATGGAGTGCCGTCCACGATAATCGGGGTGCTTCCCAGGGACTTCCAGTTTGGCCCCACAAACTCTGCCGATTTCTGGCAATCGCTGCAGGTTTCAGGTTGGCGGCTACGAAGAAATGCGCATTGGCTGTATCCCATTGGCCGGCTTAGGTCAGGAGCTTCATTGCAGCAGGCGCAATCGGCTCTGTTGAGCGTGACCCATCGGTTGGAGAGTCAATACCCTGATTCCAACGCAGGTGTAGCGGTGCGACTCTTCTCTCTACGAGAAGAGCTCCTGGGATCGATGAGGCTGGTCGTCATCGTGCTGATGGCGACGGTGGGGTTTGTGCTCCTGATCACGTGTGCCAACGTCGCTGGCTTGCTATTGGCGCGATCAGTTCCCCGGCAAAAGGAGATTTCCATTCGGAGCGCGCTGGGTGCTGGCCGGGCTCGAATTGTTCGTCAACTCTTAACGGAGAACGTACTGCTGTCGGTTGCTGGTGGAGTCGCGGGCCTGCTGGCCGCCTATTGGGCCGTTCCGACGCTCGTTGCCGCAATTCCAGAGACCGACCTTCTCGCAATGCCAGCGCTGCAGGGACTGAGAGTACAGGGAGAGATTCTGTGGTTCTCGCTCGCGCTGTCACTGCTGACCGGGATTCTGTTTGGGTTGGCCCCGATTTTCGAAACCTTCAAGATTGATCTTCGCCAGTCGTTGCAGCAAGCTGGGCGCACGGCAACAGGATCCTTTCCTCATCGCTTGCGGGGCACGCTTGTGATCTCGGAAGTGGCTCTGGCGGTTGTGCTGCTGGTGAGTGCGGGCCTGATGCTCAAGAGCCTGAAGCGCGTATTGAACAACGATCCCGGTTTTAACACAGAAAACCTCCTGACTCTCGCGCTCTCCCTCCCGGACAAAGCGTATTCCGATGGCCGGCGCCAGCTGGGGTTCCAGCGCCAGTTGCTACAAAGAACCAATAGCCTGCCCGGAGTGAAAGAAGCCGCGGCAGTGACCATCATTCCGCTGTCCGGGGCGGGCAACACTTCGCGGTTTGATCTGGTTGGTCACCCCAAGAGCGGCGGTGGCGAGGAGTATGAAGCGAACACTCGTTCTATCACTACGAATTATTTTTCGGTGATGGGAATTCCATTGCGGGCGGGCCGCTTCTTGAATGCTGAGGACACCGAGAAATCGACGCATGTCATCGTAATCAATCAAGCTCTGGCGGATGCCGTATTTCCCCATCAAGACCCGCTCGGCAAGCAGCTCAACTTCACTTACACCAACGATCCGAACGTATGGCAAATCGTGGGAGTGGTGGGTAATGAAAATGTTGGCTGGTTGGACCGGAATCCCAGCCCTGTGATCTATGAGAGCTTCGATCAGGATCCGCCGTCCTATTTCAGCTTGGTGGTGCGAACCCAACAAGATCCAGCGACGCTGGCCAGCGCAGTAACCCGTGCCGTCAGGCAAATTGACTCGGGGGTACCGGTCTACGCCATCGCCAGCATGGCACAAATCATCTCGGAATCTCCCACCATCCTGCTGCGTTCCTATCCCGCATACTTGCTAGGCGCGTTTGCCGGCTTGGCTTTGCTGCTAGCGGTGCTGGGCCTTTATGCCTTGCTGGCATATTCGGTGGCGCAACGTACCCGTGAGTTGGGACTCTGCATGGCGCTGGGCGCGCAGCAGAAAGATGTTCTGCGCCTCATTCTCAACAACGGTGTGAGGCTGGCCCTGATTGGAGCGGCCCTGGGAGTTGCCGGTGCAGTGGCAGCCGGGCAAGTGATTGCCAGCTTGCTATTCGGCGTCACACCGACGGACGCGACCACATTTGCGGGGGTATGCCTCGTGCTCATGATCTCCGTACTCCTGGCCAGCTATGTCCCAGCTTATCGCGCGACCAGGGTCGATCCCATGGTGGCTCTGCGCTGCGAATAGGAGGAATTGAAAATGAACGGCGTGCTCCAGGACCTGCGATACGCAGGTCGTCAAATCCGAAAATCACCGGAATTCGCATTTACGGCTCTGCTCTCTCTTACGTTAGGAATTGGGGCCACGACTGGCATCTTCAGCGTAGTGTACGGAGTCTTGCTTAATCCGTATCCCTATCGAGACCCAGAGCGCATGGTCCACGTGGAGTTGCGCGACAAGAGCGACCGGGGACCTTTGCTCTTCGTCAACGGCTTGGAGTATCAGGAACTCCTGCGAGCCTCTTCCATAGACGATGTCTTCCTCGAAAATCAGCGGCAAGAAACCCTTACAGGTCGCGAGTTCCCGATCTCCGTCAGGGTGGGCCAGTACTCGTCCAATCTCTTCACCTACATGGGAGTGCCTCCTGCGCTGGGACGCGAGTTCACACCGGCCGATGCTCTTGGCGGCAAAGTCTCTCCTGTCGCGGTGTTGAGTTACCTTTTCTGGCAGCAACAGTTCGGTGGAAATCGGAATGTGGTTGGGCAGACAATCGAGCTTGACCACGTCCTCTATTCCGTCATCGGCGTAGCGGCCCCCCGTTTCACCTGGGGCGACTCGGACGTGTACGTACCCGGAACGCCGACAGCGGATCCGCACGATTACTGGATGTCTTTCATTAAGCTGAAGCCGGGCGCGAAGCATCCGGCGGCCGCAGCGGAGTTACAGGTCCTTGTCAATCGTTTCGTAAAGGACGACCCCAGGGATTTTCGGCGCGATCGAAAGGTGGCAATCGTCACGCTCAACGAAGAGGTGCTGGGCCACTTTTCTGGGACGTTGGTGCTCCTGTTCGTGGCCGTGATCGCGCTCTTGGTGATTGGGTGCGCCAACGTTTCTATTCTGCTGCTGGCACGAGGAATTGCGCGGCAACACGAACTGGCCGTTCGCGCTTCGATCGGCGCCAGCCGCGTTCGTCTGGTGCGGCAACTGCTCACCGAGTCCGTCCTGCTTTCATTCGCGGGTGCGGGACTCGGCGTGTTGGCGGCCTACCGTGGGGTGAGCACCCTGTCTTCCATGCTCCCCCTCTATTCGTTTCCGCACGAGGCGGCGATTCGCGTAAATGGAACCGTGCTCGCGTTTACCGCAGCCGTCGCCGTGATTACCGGTATCCTTTTTGGAATCTTGCCGGCCTGGCAGCTTTCACACCCACCCATTAGCGAGCTGATCCAAGCAAACAGCACGAAGGTCACGGGAAGGGCGGGCAACCGTAACACACACCGGCTCTTAATCGCCGGACAGGTGGCCCTCACCCTGCTGCTCATGGCCGGCGCTGGAGCCGCAATGAAGGTGTTTCTCGGTCTGACTCACACGCCTTTGGGCTTCGATCCCGATCATATCTTTGCGCTGAGCGTCGCCCTGCCAAAGGGAGCATATCCGACCTGGCAGGCACGCTTGAATGCAAACGAGGTGGTTCGTCAGGCCATAACGGAAGTGCCGGGCGTAGAGAGCGCCAGTGTCTCAACGACATGGTTTCCACCTTTCAGTGGCTTCAGCGCCAAGATCGACATCCGGAGCAAACCATCGCTGACCGGTGCGGAAGCGGCTTTGGCACTGGTGAGCCCGCAGGAATTTTCTACGTTCCACATTCCGCTCCTGGCAGGCCGAATCTTCAACGATGTGGAGGTCGGTCGCGCTGCTCACTTGGCCCTGGTGAACCAGGCGTTCGTGAAACAGTTTCTTGCCGGCGCGGACCCGATTGGTCAGGGAGTTCGCAGTCCAATGCTCAAGGTCGAGCACCCTGACCTGCTGCTAACAAAAGCTCCAGACGATTGGCTGGAAGTGATTGGAGTTGTAGCAGACGCGCGCAATGACGGACTGGATCATCCAACGAAGCCCGCCGTCTTTCTTCCTTACAGCTTCGTTTTGCCACTGGACGAGGCACTGGTTGTGCGCTCTGCTGGCAATCCAGAGGCGGCAATACAGTCGGTGAAGCGGCGCCTGCGCGACATGAACCCCGATATGGTGGTCGGCAACGCTCACACGCTGACCTGGTGGTTGGATACACAAGGATGGGGACAGGGCCGCTTCATTGCAACCCTGTTCTCACTCTTTGCGGTTCTGGCACTCGCTCTGGCCGCGACCGGACTCTATAGCATTGTCTCGTTTGCCGTGACGCAACGCACGCAGGAGGTCGGCATACGAATGGCTCTGGGCGCACCGCGCGCTAACATTCTGCGCTTGGTAATCAGTTCGACGGCCGTAATGCTTGCCGCAGGTGTTGTGGTCGGGCTTGGGCTCAGCGTAGTGCTGAGTCGCGTGGTCGGGTCGTGGGCGGGGGGCAGTCCGCGCGATCCTGTAACTTTGCTTTCGGCGGCGCTGGTTCTGGTTCTGGTGTCCGTAGTCGCCTGCGTCGCTCCAGCCTGGCGCGCCGCGTCCGTCGATCCTGCGGTGGCGCTACGGTACGAGTAGGAACCAAATGAACAACCTCATCCGAGATCTTCGTTATGCGTTGCGGCAGTTGCGGAAGAACACAGGCTTCACCGCCGTTGCATTGCTCACGCTCAGCCTTGGCATTGGGGCTAATACCGCAATCTTCTCCGTCGTCCACGGCGTCTTGCTCAAGCCGCTCCGATACCACGATCCGGACCGCGTGGTACTCGTCACCGCGGGAGCTACGCCGGTGCGGTTCGAGGAATTGTTGGCGGCCAGCCGGTCCTACACAGAGATCGGGTCCTTCGCTGGCCCTGAGGACATGGCACTATCCCGCATCGTCGAGCCGCGAGTGTTGAAGAGTGCACGCGTTTCGGCAAACTTCCTCCGCATTCTGGAAGTAAGTCCACTGGTGGGACGTAGTTTCTTACCGGAAGAAGACAAGCCGGGGGCGCCGGAAGTGGCGATGATCAGCGCGGAATTGTGGCGGGAGCAGTTCCGCGGAGATCCCTCGATCGCCGGCAGGACGGTGACGCTGGCAGGCATCGAGCGCACGATCATCGGCGTGCTGCCAGCAGAATTCCAATTTCCGTTTTCAGGTACGGATATGTGGGTGACGAGGCCGTCGGAGTGGTCGGTGATCCCCCCTCAAGGCAGGCCCCTCAGTCCGATCTTGAGTGTGTTTGGCCGCTTGAAACCGCACGTGGCGATTCAGCAAGCGGCTGCTGAACTGGCCGTTTTGGATCGTCAATACGCCGCGGCTCATCCCGGAATGCTGGATGCGAAACCGGACTCACCTGAAACTGTGCGGCCCTTCAAGGACCAACTGGTTTCTGACGTGCGTTCGGAATTGTGGATGCTATTCGGTGCAGTCGGGTTTGTGCTGCTGATCGCGTCCGCGAACATAGCTAGCCTGCTGCTGGCGCGCGCAACTTCCCGTTCGCGGGAATTCGCTGTTCGCGCAGCGATTGGGGCTGGGCCCGGACGGATCATCGGGCAACTACTCGCCGAGAGCATCTTGCTGGCATCTGTGGGTGGCGCGTTGGGCATGGGGCTTGCGGCATGGAGTTTGAGCGCTATCAGAAGGATGATCTTTGTGGATCTGCCGCGGGCTGGAGAAATCCACATGGACGCCACCGTCCTTGGATTCGCAGTGGCGCTCTCGGTCGGCACGGGCTTGCTGTTCGGGCTGGTACCTGCGATGGCCGCGTCCAGACAGGATCTCGCCTGTGTCCTGAGGGGAAGCGGAGAGGCGACGAGCGCCGCCGGCTCAACACGACGGCTGCGTTTTGGACCGCGAGGGCTATTGGTGGCGGGGCAGGTAGCACTGTCGATCGTCTTGCTGATTAGTGCGGCCCTGCTGATCGAGAGCCTGGCTCGTGTGTACCGGGTCGATCCCGGATTTCAGACCTCTCACCTCCTGACGATGAACATCGCGTTGCCGTCCGCGCGCTACGACACAGACGAGAAAAAGGCGGCGTTTTATGAGGAACTGGTTGAGCACGCAGAATCGGTGCCTGGAGTCCGCAGCGCCGCGGTAACGCTGAACCTTCCGATGACTGATGGCTGGGTGGGACAGCCGGTGCAGTCGGCTGGAACACCACCCCTGAGACTGAACGAGCGCCCGATCGGAGTCATCCAAGACATTACGCCAGAATATTTCCGCACCCTGGCTATTGCGCTGAAGCGAGGACGAGAGTTCACAGCGCACGACAACGCGCGGTCCGTTCCAGTTGCAATCGTCAACGAAAACCTGGCGCGCCTGTTCTGGCCCCAGTACCCAGCGGGATCGAATCCCATCGGCCAACCCATCCTTATTGGCTCGAATACCCAGCCAGTAGAGATCGTCGGCATAGCTGCGAACGTGCGTCAATATGGCCGAGATGACAATCCGAAGCCGGAGGTATATCTGCCTTGCGCACAGAAGCCTCCCCTATCTGCAATGCTTGCCGTGCGAACAGACGGCAATCCGCTCTCGTTTGCCAACGCGGTTCGCGGCCAGGTACTGGCGATCGATCGCGACCAGCCAGTTTCGGCGGTCGCATCGATGGACGATTTAGTGGAAGCCTCCGAGGGGCAACTTCGACTGATGATGACGCTGCTGGGGACATTCGCCGGGGCGGCTGCACTTCTCGCCGTGATTGGACTCTACGGCCTCATCTCTTATTCAGTCGTGCAAAGAACAAAGGAAATAGGGATCCGGCGGGCATTAGGCGCGCAAAGAAGCGACATCCTTTCCCTCATGGCTGGAGAGATCGTCCGCCTCACGTTGACTGGTGTTGTTCTCGGGATCGCCGGTGCCTTCGCTCTGACTCGACTGCTGAAGGACCTGCTATTCCGGGTCAGAGCCACCGACCCGGTCACGTTTGTTGGTATTGCAATACTGTTCGTTCTGGTCGGAGTGTCCGCCAGTTATATCCCCGCGCGCAGGGCGGCTAAGGTCGACCCCATGGTCGCACTGAGATACGAGTAGACGTTTGGAGTCTTTCGATGACTGGATTGTTTCAGGATGCTCGCTACGCGCTTCGCCAATTGCGCAAGAGCCCGGGATTCACGTCGGCTGCCGTGCTGATGCTGGCGTTGGGTATCGGTGCTAACACAGCCATTTTCAGTATGGTCAATGCCGTTCTTCTAAGGCCGCTGCCGTACAAAGAGGCTGACCGGCTGGTGATGGTGTGGGAGCAGAATCCCCATCGCGGTTGGCTTGAGAACGTTGTTTCGGCAGCGAACTTCCTTGACTGGAAGAAGCAGAACGATGTGTTCAGCGACATGGCTGCGTTCGAATCGAACTTCTTCAATCTCAGTGGAGGCAACAAGCCCGAGGAGATTGCCGGTGAACGCGTGACCACTAATCTTTTTTCTGTTCTAGGTGTTCGGCCTCTGCGAGGCCGACTATTCCTGCCAGAAGAAGAAAAGCGGGGCAGCTCTGCGGTGATTGTGAGCTACGGACTTTGGCAAGAAAACTTCGGAGGCGATCCCGAACTCGTCGGGAAACCAATCTCGCTGAACGGCCTGGCTTATACGGTTGTGGGCATTCTGCCGGCGACCTTTGCCGACGATTACTCTCGATCGTTCGCGCGGCACTCACGCGTCTGGATATCTGGACTGGATCTTCAGCCCGAAGGCCGGGAGTTTCACGACTACCACGCCATCGCGCGACTCAAGCCGGGTGTAACGCAGGCTCAGGCGCAGACAGAGATGGACACGATTGCCAGCCGGATCGAGCAGCAATATCCCGAGTCAAAAGGTTGGGGCGTGGCTCTCGTAGGACTGCATGACCAGGCGGTGAAGTACACGCGTCCGGCCCTTCTCGTCTTACTGGGTGCGGTCGCTCTGGTGCTGTTGATCGGGTGTGCCAATGTGGCCAACCTGCTGCTGGTGCGCGCGACAGGACGTCAGAAGGAGATCGCGATCCGCACAGCGCTGGGCGCCACCCGCGCACAAATTGTGCGGCAATTCCTGGTGGAGAGTTCGCTGCTGTCGATGATGGGGGCGGTACTGGGACTTGTTCTTGCCGCCTGGGGATCGGAAATCCTGGTGAGGCTGATGCCTCCCGATACGGCGAGAGTTGAAGGAGCGGGAATCAACGGTCTCGTGCTTCTTTTTACCGTCGTGATTACACTCGGAACGGGAATCGCATTCGGGCTAGTTCCTGCATTGAGTGCGTCCAGAGCCAAGATAAGCGAGACACTGAAAGAAAGTGGCCGAGGTTCGAGTCAGAGTACCAGCGGCCGCAGGCTACGGGACGCGCTCGTAGTCTGCGAGTTTGGTCTGGCATTAGCGTTACTGGTTGGAGCCGGCTTGATGATTAAGACGCTGGTGCATCTCGATCGGGTCGACATCGGCCTTGATCCGGAGAACCTTCTGACCATGAAGGTGCCGCTCGAAGGCCCGCAGTATCAGGATCAACGGCGACAGGTGGAATTCTTTCAGCAGCTTCTAGCCCGCGTTGAGGCGCTGCCGGGAGTCGAAGCCGCAAGCGTGACTCGTGGCGTTCCGATGTATGGCTGGGCAGGCTGGAGCTTTGTGACAGCTGATCATCCGAACCCGCCCGCGGGCGAGACGCCTGACGCGAACTATGTCGTCATCGGACCGCACTATTTCCGGACGATGGGAATTCCATTACGCCTGGGCAGGCCATTCTCTGATGGCGACACGCCAACTTCGGAGCGAGTCGTGATTGTCAGCGAGTCACTGGCTCACAAGCAGTGGCCGGGAGAAGACCCCATCGGAAAGCGCCTTAAGGTAGGTGCTGACCCAAGCAACAAGAGCCTACCATGGCTTTCAGTAATTGGTGTGGCCGGAAACGTCAGGAGTGAGGGTCAGTATGCGCCCTTCGTGCCGGAACTATACGTCCCCTACACGCAACATCCCTGGATTCTGCGGCCTCGCCACATCGTAGTCCGCAGTGCCTCCAGTTTGTCTGCGATCGTTCCTGCCATCCGTCACGAAATTGCAGCTCTGGACAAAAATGCCCCGGTTTCGGAGATCAGTACCATGAAAGAGATCATAGCGGGCCCGGTACTTCAGGGGCAGACCGTCATGTGGTTGCTGGGTGCCTTCGCGGCCCTGGCGCTGATTCTTGCTGCCATAGGAATTTACAGCGTCGTTTCTTACGCAGTGACCCAGCGGACGCACGAACTCGGCATTCGGATGGCCCTGGGCGCGGATCGTCGAGCTGTCGTGAATCTGGTAGTGCAGCAGGGCCTGTTTCTGGCGATGATTGGCGTCGTAACAGGCTTGGCGGGAGCGTTGGCCATGGCCCGTTTCGTCTCCAGCTTGCCGTTCGAGGTGCGATGGTTGTTGCTGTTCGATGTGCCACCGACAGACACGCTGACGTTCGTCAGCGTGTCCGCAATCCTGACCATCGTGGCCTTCTTGGGCAGTTATGTGCCGGCCCGACGCGCGGCGAAAGTCGATCCCATGGTGGCGTTGCGTTATGAGTAGGAGATTGAAATGACCGGAATACTCGAAGATCTTCGTTATGCCCTGCGGCAGGTACGCACGAATCCGGGGTTTACGGCCGTCGCTCTCCTCACTCTGGCGCTTGGTATAGGCGCCAACACCGGCATTTTCACTCTGGTTAATGCTGTGTTGTTGAAGTCCCTGCCGGTGCCGAACCCTGAGCAGCTTTTCCTTGTCCGCCAGGGTGACCGGTTTGCCGAGCAAACCCGTGTGTCTTATCCGCTTTATGAACGGATGTTGAACGCCATGCCTCGATCCGCGAACCTGGCTGCAGTGACTCGGCCCGGTGACTTCTACTTGAGAATTGGAACTAGTCAGCCCGAGATGAGCAAGGGGCAACTCGTTTCGGGAAACTATTTTCAGACCTTCGAGACCTATCCTGTCCTCGGCAGGCTCCTGACCCCAGAAGACAATCGAGTCATCGACGGTCATCCGTCGGCGGTGATCAGTTACGGCTGCTGGAAGCGCCGCTTTGCTGGTGCACCTGACGTGATTGGGCGCGAACTGATCATCAATAGCCTGCGCTTCACGATTGTCGGGGTGACAGCGGCAGATTTCTTTGGGGAGGAACCGGGAAGGGCGCCGGATTTTTGGCTCCCGCTCATGATGCAGTCGTCTCTTCACTACGCCCAGCATTACAGCAAGAGCACGGCGGCCGATGAGGACAAACCCTGGGTGTTCGAGGAAGACATCACTTGGGTGGGACTGATCGTCCGAGCAAGGAATCGAAGCGAGCTATCCCACATTTCCGGCATCCTCAACCAGCTTGTCTCCGAAGACCTTGAGCGACACGGGATCCGAGCAACTGCGGCCGAAGACCAGCGGGCTCGTCTCGAAAACCAGCTCGTGCTCGAGCCGGGTAGTCAGGGGACGAAGGCGCTGCAGCGCGAGTTCTCGCAACCTCTCCTGGTACTGAGCGGAATGGTAGGCCTGGTTCTGCTGATCGCGTGTGCGAACCTTGCCAGTCTGCTGTTGGCGCGAGCCACGACTCGGGCGCGCGAGATTGCTGTACACCTCTCGATCGGCGCCACACGAAGCCGCCTGGTTCGACAGCTTCTGACGGAGTCCCTGCTGCTCTCAATTTTCGGTGGTCTGCTCGGAATCGGGGTGGCTTATTGGTGCGACACGGTCCTGCCTGGGTGGGCATCGGGCGGATCATTGCCCATTCCGCTCGACCTAGCGCCTGATATGCGCGTTCTGTTGTTCAGTATCGTCGTCGTGCTGGCCACCGGAATTCTCTTCGGTTTGGCTCCGGCTTTCCACGCAACAAATATCGCACCAGTACACGCTCTCAAAGCGAACGCAAGTTGGGCCTCCAGCACGCAGCGCACGGGGGCCCAATGGTCGCTCCGGCAGACTCTGGTCGTCGCACAGTTTGCATTGTCGTTAGTCCTTCTGGTTGGCGCTGGGTTGTTCATTCGCACTCTCAGAAATTTCGTGAGGCTCGACCCCGGTTTCGATCGTGACCATATCCTTACTGTCTGGCTCGATACAAATATCCGGAACTACGACCACGGTCAACTGCTTTCGTTTTATCAGAAGGCACTTGATCGCGTGCAAGCGCTCCCCGGTGTGCACTCGGCGTCTCTGGCGACATGTAGCATCGCCTCAAACTGCAGGAGTGCTAGCGATATTTACTTGCCAGGAGGCACCCACCTTGCGGCTACGCCGCAGACGAACATTGTCAGTTTGCACTACTTCGACAATGTCGGGATCCCGCACCTGCGTGGGCGCGACTTTACGCTGGCAGACAATGAGAAAGCCTCACACGTCGCAATGATTAATCAGAGCCTGGCCCGTGAAGTGTTTGCTGGTGTAGATCCTATCGGCCAGCACTTTGGTTATGACCCCGGGTCTGCCAACGAGTTTCAGATCGTAGGAGTGGTGGCGGATGCATTGGTAAACGGCGTACGCGAAACTGCGCCGCCCATGATCTATTTCCCTCTATTACAGGCCGTGACGAACGTTCAGAGTCTCGACGTGCGCGCCGCAGGCAATCCCGCACCGCTCACCGAACAAGTCCGCCAGGCGCTTACGAGCGTCGATCCTGATCTTCCCATCGGAGACCTTACTACCCTCGCAGAACAGGTCACCAGCAACCTGGGGCGGCAAAAGCTCATCGCGCGACTGACCGCAATCTTCGGCGCTCTGGCACTCGCTCTCGCGTGCCTTGGTCTTTACGGGGTGATGTCTTACACTGTCGCGCGCCGGACCGGCGAACTCGGAATTCGACTGGCTTTGGGAGCTCCGCGCAACGCAGTTCTCTGGCTTGTGCTGCATCAGACGCTGGTATTGATCAGCGCTGGTGTTGCTGCGGGATTATTGCTGTCGTTTCTTGCCGGGAGCACGGTCACAAGCCTGTTATTTGGCCTGAGTGCGTACGATCCTGCCACCGTCTTGGAAGCAACGGCGGTTCTGACGTTGGTGTCTTTCGGTTCGGGTCTAAGACCGGCGTGGCGTGCCGCTCACCTCAATCCGACAGAAGCTTTGCGCGTGGAATGAAAACGAAATCAGGAGATGCATGATCCAACTGAAGAATCTGGAACGTAGCTACAAAACTCCCGCAGCCCAAACCTGGGTGCTTCGGCGCATCAACCTGGAGATTCGCGAAGGGGAATTCGTCACTATCATGGGACCCTCCGGAGCGGGAAAGTCATCCTTACTGAACGTGCTGGCGCTCCTCGACGACCAGTGGACGGGCGAGTACTGGTTCCGCGAGCAAGGCGTACACGACTTGAAGCGCAAGCAGCGGGGCGAACTGGCGAAGAGGAA
>Ga0137383_10000810_pt1 | contig 17366 bp, 18 predicted proteins | sample SagtaG_19_FD_104817 | JGI IMG/M metagenome (GOLD analysis project Ga0137383, IMG submission 104817) | Vadose zone soil microbial communities from Sagehorn Ranch, Mendocino, California, USA - Sage2_R_40_16 metaG | ecosystem: Environmental > Terrestrial > Soil > Vadose zone | place: USA... | reverse complement strand
TTCCAGCGCTAGGCAATGGTTTGCGGCTTTCCTAGAAAGCTGTCCCTTGCAGGACTCGTCTCTGCGACGACAGTGTTCCGCAATCTTCCCAAGTTCTCAATCTTCGACTCGATCACATCTCCTGGCTGGAGCAGAAACGGTGCCTTGTCAGGCTTCCTGTAAATGGCCACGCCGGAAGGGGTGCCTGATGTGATGATGTCTCCGGGTTCTAGGGTCATTGATGAGAAGAACTCGACGAGCTGTCTTATCTTGAAGACCATATTCTTGGTACTGGAGAATTGTCTGGTCTGCCCGTTAACTCGGAGTTCCATTCCGAGATTGTCAGGATTCCCAGCTTGGTCGGGTGTCACGAGGAAGGGTCCCATGGGAGCGAAGGATGCGAAGTTTTTGCCGAGATTGCAGAAACCTCTCTTCATCTCTGCGAACTGAATGTCGCGGGCGCTTATGTCGTTGAAGACTGAGAACCCAGCGATATGATCGAGGGCATTCTTCTTTGACACATCCTTGCACCTCTTACCGATCACGGCAGCAAGTTCTACTTCGTAATCTAAGAGTTTGACCCTTCGAGGATAGAAGACTGGAGCTCTATGTCCGACTAGTGAGGTTGGAGATTTGAGAAATGATATTGGGAAAGGAGGAAGACTTGTTGATCCCTCTTGAAGATGGTCGGAGAAGTTTCCCCCCATGCAGATGATCTTTGTTGGGTGTGAGATAGGAGGGAGAACTGTGACCTTGTCGAGATTGAAGACTCCCTTCGGATTCTTTTCTCCCGAGTCAACAATCTGCTTCTTCGCCGCCTCGAGAGTCTGGTTTGCTTTGGCCTCGCGCTTCAGGTCTTGAAGAAATTCTAGTATCGGTTCCGAGTTCTTTGAGGTGCCCAGCTCAGCAAACCGAGCTGAGTCGATCATGATTCCTATCCGGTTCTCGGAGGGCTTCTGTTGAAACCTTAGCACTCTCATGGAATAGCGACCTAGACTTGAGGCCGCTGGTCGAATGTTTGATGATGTAAACTGTTCCTTTACTGGTCACCGTTGGGCTAGATCTGATGTTTCTAGACTCTCAGGTGAGTCTTCGAGAGGTTTTTGATACGATATTGTTCTACCTCGTCGAGGACTGATAGGACCTGTCGAATCTGGTCTCTAAGCCTTTGGCTGTTTCGTCGCATCTTACGGGTTGAAATCAAGGTCCGTCGAATCTTCTCGTCAGGGCTGTTAGGGCGTAGAGACGGACGAAACTAAGAGGGCAGAGTGAATGGTACTATTTTCAGAGTTGATAGGGAGTGTTTTTTAGTCCCAATTCTCCCGGCTTCATTCAGCGTCTCGATAATGGTTACCGTTGAGGAGTTTCGGTTGGACAGGGACTCTATGGGCGAGGTCAAGGTCCCTAGTTCTGCGTATTATGGCGCTGAGACCCAGCGTGCGGTTCAGAACTTTCCAATATCGGGTCTGCGCCTTCCTAAGGAATTCATTCGAGCTATGGCTCTGGTCAAGCTCTCTGCTGCGCGGGCCAATATGCAGCTGGCACTGTTGGACCCGAAGAAAGGTGAGGCCATTGTTTCGGCGGCGAAGGAGATTATGGAGGGGGCTCTCTACGACCAGTTCGTGGTTGATGTCTTCCAGACAGGTAGCGGTACCTCGTCGAACATGAACATGAACGAAGTCATCGCGAACCGCGCTGTTGAGCTTCTCGGGGGTAAGAGGGGGGACAAGTCGATTATTCATCCAAATGATCATGTGAATATGTGCCAATCTACGAATGACGTCTTTCCGTCCGCGATTCATGTCTCGTCGGCCGAAGAGATCGTTCACAGACTCCTCCCGAGCCTACGTGTCTTGGCCGAGGCCTTGGAGAAGAAGGCGAGAGAGTTTGACGACGTCGTCAAAGCGGGTCGGACCCATCTGCAAGACGCTGTCCCGATTACTCTAGGCCAGGAGTTCAGCGGCTACGCGAGCATGATCAGGCACAGTATCAAGCGGGCGGAACAAGCTAGGACATCCTGATGGAACTGCCGTTGGGCGGGACTGCAGTGGGAACAGGTCTTAACGCTCATCCGAAATATGCTGAGCTGGCCATCGCAGAAATTAATCGTCTGACAGGCTTATCGTTTCGAAAGGCGGAGAACGCTTTCGAGTCGATGCAGAGCAAGGATGCTTGTGTCGAAGCGAGTGGCGATTTGAAAACTATCGCTACGAGCCTGATGAAAATATCCAACGACCTCCGCCTTCTCAATTCGGGTCCTAGAACTGCGCTGGGCGAGATTGATCTTCCTGCAATGGAGCCAGGGTCGAGCATAATGCCCGGTAAAGTCAACCCTGTGATTCCTGAAGCTCTAAATCTGGTGGCTGCTCAGATCTACGGCAACGATACAGCGATCGGCGTCTGCGGGATGTTGGGTCAGCTGGAGTTGAACGTCATGATGCCGGTTATCGCTTACGATCTGCTTCAGTCAATTACGATATTGGCTAACGGGTCCCGTGTCCTCGGCGAGAAATGTGTCGCGGGAATCACCGCGGACAAGAAGCGCTGCTTGGAATATGCAGAGCGGACTCTGATGATGGTGACGAGGCTCACTCCAAAGATCGGCTACGACAACGCGGCGAAGATCGCGAAGAAGGCCATGGCCGAGAACAAGTCCCTGCGAGAGGTTGTCTTGGAAGAGGGAATCTTGCCCAAAGACAAACTGGACGAGATTCTCGACCTCAAGAAGATGACGAAGGGCGGACGGGCCTGAGCCTCAAGAACCCCATCTGATGGGCTGGGCTGCGCCTTGCTTGATACCCAGCAAATAATGAGGACAGCTCTCAAACTCGCCCACTTCAGCAGTGTTCCTGCTGATAGTGAGATTCACGTTAAGGGACGCAAGCTCAGGAAGGTCCTGGTCTCCATTGATGTGGGAGTCGGCGAACTATTGCTCGCCCGGAATCTCGACTGTGATGGAGTAATCGCGCACCATCCAGCGGGAGGGGAAGCCCAGCTTGAAGGCTACAAGGTCTTCCTCCGTCATATCGACCAGTTGAAGGCGGCCGGGGTCCCGTCAGAAGTAGCTCAGCAGGCTGTAAAGGACAAGTACCGAATACTCGACATCCAGCACCATCCCGAGAATTACGATCAGGTCCCGAACGCGGCAAAGAAGTTGGGTCTTCCCCTTGTTACGATTCACAGTCCCTGCGATGAGATTGGTCGAAGAATGATCGTCCAAGCGATCAAAGGGCTGGATGAGGACGCTACAGTTGGTCAGCTTGTTTCTAGGATTGGCGCGTTTCCCGAGTTCCGCGAGGCGGAGACTCGGATCGAAGTGCGACTCGGTTCTCCAAATCGCAAGGCTGGGAAGGCTGTAGTCTCTCATGCCTGCTACACGAATGGTGGCTATGATGTGGCTAAGGCATATTTCGAGAATGGGGTTGGAACTCTGTCCTACATCCACATTTCAGAGGCTGATCTGACAAAGCTAGCCGCGGAGAACTTTTCCAATCTGATCGTCCTTGGACACATCGCCAGCGACTGGCTAGGAATCAACCGGCTGCTCAGAGAACTGGAGAAGAACGACATTGAACCAGTCGCCACGACAGACCTCTACAAGACGGCGTGAGCAAGCATAACTCGGCAAATGCGTACAGTCGCATTTCCTTAGATCCTAAGGAGGCCGATCTTCTCATCGTGAATCCTGGTCAGATCGCCCAGTGGCTCTTCTCCAAGATTTCCCTCAGCTCATTCATGGAAGAAACCGTTAGGTCTGGATTCTCTCTCGAGAAGTCATTGTGTGAGGCGAAACCTGTCTTGACTAGAACCGTTCTTATCCCGAGCTGTTTTCCTGCTCGAACATCCCACCAAGAGTCACCGACGAGAAACACCTCATCGGGTGTGAGGCTGATTTCCCTGAGAGCTCTAGTTACAAGTCGGGCTCGCTGATTTACCGTCTCTTCCAAGGACCCTAACGTGCCCTTTACGCCGAGGTCCTGCCGGGTCAACAGGAGGTCGACTTGTGAAGTGACTGCCAGATGTTTCAGTTCAGACTCGACGACTGATTTTGTGTACCTCATTGTTGCAATGCTGATCTTGAATCCTGCTCGTTTGAGGGCTTTGAGGATCTCGATAGCCCCGGTCTGGAGTGTTGCCCTTTCCGCCGTGGCTTGGAAGATTTTCCTGTAAGATTCGTAAACCGCGTCGATCATCAGCCGGTTCTTTCCTGTTAGTGCTGTCTCCAGCACCATTCGGGGCCCGGTGCCTTCTTCGTAGGCGCGGAGATAGTAGTTTTTCACGTAAAACTCGTTATTGATCGGCTTTGAGCCGTGTTCTGTCAGGGCATGATTGATGCAGTAGAATTCTCGCTCGTCGATACTGGCGAGCGTTCCATCCCAGTCGAAGACAGCCCCCTTCAATCGGTCTCACCACAGCCCTCGGCCAAGCAATGTAACCATATGGATTGCGTCGGGGTTACGCACAGGATATCATTGCAACAGAGGAGATTGCGGCCACGGGCCGAAAAAATCCATGGCCAACAAGTTTCCCAAATCATCTCAAGATAAGACCGCGGATCTGCTTCTCGCCATCGGCGCAGGATTTCTCATCAACCTCATTCTCGGCGCTGCTATCCCAGAGGTAGGACCGTTCATAGCTGGGTTGGTGGCTGGAGTCATTGTAAAGACGGGACCCTTCAGGGGAGGAGTAGCTGGGTTTCTCGCAGGCACTCTCGGAGAACTTGCAAGCATTGCGCTCTGGGTCCTCACGAACCTCATCGTCTATCCGAACGCGCTCGTACCGTACGCTTTCCAGACCGCGTTCACAATTGTCACCTCAGTTTCGGCAGTCCTTGCATTGTCTGGTGGTATAATTGGTGGTGTGGTTTCGCTTCAGCACTGGCCCAGAATCCACGCATTGCTGATGGGAGGAAGAATTGGTTTTCCCCTCCATCTACATCACTCCGCCCGGATGAGGGTAGAGAAGAACCGGGAGGACTAGGCCCTGGCGGGCATGCCAGTGCGTCTCCTCGACACGTCTCCTCGATGGTTGAGACTCACCCTTGGCTGTTCCTCAGGCGTCTTGGTCGTGACAGGAGTTGGGTTCTTCTTCGGTCAGCTGACCCAGTTTGACATTACTCCTTTCACGCTTCTACTCCATCTCACCCTTGCCCTTGCTGTCTCTTCTTGGATTCTCAACCTTCGAATCAGAATCAGCCCTGACCGGAAGCCTCTCGTCGCTATTGGTGTAGCCGTGGTTGTAGGTTCTATCTGGAGTTCAGTCCAGCAATGGATTGGCTACTTTCAGACGGGCGTGACCAGCGATATCATGCTGGTAGCTGGGGCTACGCTGATGGATATTGCTGGAGGTTGCGTGATCTATACTCTATTCCATCTTAACATTCTCAAGAAATAATGTCCGCCGGGTTAGGCACGTAGCGCCAGACACTTCTAAGGCAGAAGATCGAAATTTTGGATGACGCGTCGGGTCGGGTCGGAGTGGCCTAGTGAGACCTGGCTCGGGCCTGAACAGCAACAGCTTCACGGATCACAGTCCCCTCCTTCGGGTCCTGCGTTATCCTCTGAAACGCTCTGATGATCTCTTTCGTTTTAGGTCCAGGCTTTCCATCAGCGATCGGGACTCCTTGGATTCGAACTACCGGGACTATCTCGGCCATTGTTCCGGTCAGGAACACTTCGTCAGCGTTGAGCAGTTCGTAAGGTGTGATGTCTCTCTCATGGACTTCGTAGCCTAGTTCTTCTGAGAGCTTGAGGACTCGGGCGCGTGTTATCCCGTGAAGAATGCCCGCAGCAGAGGTTGGCGTGTTTAGTATTCCATGTTTTACAAGGAACAGGTTGGACCCGTGAAACTCTGAGACCATTCCTCTATGGTCAAGCATTACGACCTCGTCTGCGCCTGCATCAATGGCCTGGAATTTTCCGAGGACGCTCTGGATGTAGTTGAGGTATTTCAATTCGTGGGTTGTGCCGTCGACCATGTCGCGTCTGTAGCTGGAAATTATCGCGGTCACTCCCTTCTCCCGGGCCTCCTTGCCGTGGGCCGGTGCGACGGGCTCGCACATTATGATGGTGGACGGTTTCGGAGAGCTTCGAGGGTCGAGTCCAAGATTTCCCCGTCCCCGAGTAACGATAAGCCGGATGTAAGCGTCCATCATGTTATTTTTTCGTAGAGCATCAACGACAGCGTTCGCCATCTCCTCCTTTGATAGCGAGACGTTGATCCTTGTGACTCTGAGGCCCTCGAATAATCGTTCGATGTGATCGCGTAGGTGGAAGACTATTCCGTTGTAGGCTCGTATTCCTTCGAAGACGCCGTCGCCGTAGAGTAGTCCGTGGTCGTAGACTGAGATCTTTGCGCTTCCTTTGAGGTGGTATTCACCGTCGATGTATACAAGCGGCTCCTTCCCCGCCATGCAAAATGCCCAGAATGAAAACTAGCGATTCGCTCTATAAAAGGACAATCTCCCAAATATTGCGAGGCTGGGTAATCTCGACCTAAATCGTAATCTACCTGAAGACACTCGACGACTCTTTCTCAGTGGGCCGGTAGTTCAGCCCGGTTAGGGAATGCCCCGGAGAGAACGTCCGCCTTACACGCGGAAACCCTTTCGAGGCCGCATGGTCGGGAGTTCGAATCTCCCCCGGCCCACCAATAAAGCTGGTGAAGGCATCTGAAGAAGAGCAGAGGCACAAACGGCATGGTTTGACTAGATGGGATAGACCTATCTTTCTCGCCGATGAAAAATTGTCGGTGTGAGGATATCCTTGCGAGTAGCGTTTCGATGGAACGAGCTCGCTGGGTCCTACCGGCTATCCTCTGCGCTGGGGTTGATAGGAGGAGCATATCAAGCCTGGATCCTTCCCGCCGTGGTGGCTGATCTATTCGGGGTTGTTCACGAGACCCCCTTGGGGAGACGGGTTCTCTCAAACAGTATTTTCAGCGCTGATTATACTTGTGTTGATGATACTAGTGTTGGTTGGCTTGCCAGTTGCCTCGGTGGAGGGAGCAATCGGTCTGTTGACTCTACCTATGAGCGACGAGCATCGGGGAATACTGGCATTCTTCGTAATGATCACCTCCATATTTCCAATCGTGTTCCTTGGTTTCGACATGTTGAATTTCATTGGATCAGTTTTGCCACTTTGGCCGTTCATGATCTTTGCAACGGTCTGGATCGTTCTGTTGTGGATGGGAGTGAGGATCCTACGTGGAAGGCGACCGGGTTCAACTTGAAGAGAACAGCAAACCCTGGTCATCTTCCCCTCGGAGACTCAGTCCCCTAGGGACGTGAATTCTTTGGTTAGGGAATTACATTTCTTACAAGCTGACCGGTTCTCAGCTTTTTCGTAACATGCCTTAAACCCAGCATCGGGCAAACTAGCTTCGTGGATTAGATTGACCTCTGGGTCCGACATTCCGGGTCTTGGCAAGGGGAGATTGGAAGCGCTCACGGACGGGATCTTTGCAACCGTGATGACAGTTCTGGTTCTCAGCCTCAGCGTCCCTGTCATCGCGAGTGGTGTGACAGGCCCCAAACTGTCGTCCGAAGTTGTCGGAGACATCATGACTCTGTGGCCTGATATTATAGGCTACGTTCTTAGTTTCTTGTTGTTGGCTGTCCTCTGGATAAGCCACCATAGCGTGTTTCACTATGTTACGAGGGTCGACCGGCCACTTCTCTGGCTGAACACTCTCTTCCTGCTTACGATCGGATTCCTCCCATTCTCGACAGCTCTAATCGGAAGGTATCCTGAGGTGCAGGTGCCTGTGATAATTTACGGGGCTAACATAATCGCCACAAGCTTCTGCATGCTGGGCATCCTATCCTATTCTACCCGAAACAACCTCCTGGTCGTTCCCGAACATGACACGAGGGTCATGAAAAGAATTAGAGCGCGCTGGAGAACAGGACCCTGGATATACCTCGGCGCAATCATCCTATCCTTCATAGATCCGCTCATAAGTTTCGCAGTATATGTCGGAGCATTGATCTTTCTGGTCTTCCAGAGTAGTTTTGGTTTCAGACATCGCCACAAAGCAGGCGACAACTTATAGACATTCAACTTTCAAAAAGCCAAGGTCGAGATGGGCAGGAATCCCTGGCTAGAATGGGATACTCGGATATCCGAGGTTAGCTCCAACAGTCAAAATTCACTCCTTCTACGCGCAAATCTTAAATTGCTAAGACTCGAACCCTCGTTCTGCCATTGTCGCCTATCAGACGATATCTACCCCACTTACTGGTAGGCCTCACCATAAGCCTCATAATGGTAGGAGCCTACTCCGCGGTCGGATTCGCAAGCCTCACAGCCCCCAAGGCTCTATGGTCGGCGAACCCAGTCGCCATAACGTTCTCAGGCAGCGCTGGCATCGGCAGCTCGGGTAGCGTGGGAGAGGTGGTCAAGTGCGCCCCGAAGGTTGACAATGCGATCTTTCACACCTCCATCAGCAACCCGACCAAGATTAGCCTCACCGTCAGTCCAGATAGTGAGGCGACGTGCGGCCCAGCCCCGGACGCTGTAACCGTAACGGCGACCTGTCTCGTGACCGCGCCGAACTGCAAAGGGACCTACACGGGCACCGTGACGATATTCCAGGGATACAGCACTATTCCGCCTAGCCTTGCAGTCACAGTAGTCGTAACATAGTTTAGGAACTATTCCGAGAACTTTTCAGCGAGCAGCTCTCTTCCCTTCGGATGTATCCCAGAGAGTCTTTTTATGAGCTAGGTCCGAGTCGGCGTAAGATTTGGTTCTTCCCACTGCTCTCACTGTCATAGTGGTCGGGGTCTTCTTCGGAGTCTACGGCCTGATACTGTCAGACAGATTCCACAAGCCCTCCGCTGCTGTTCTTGGCGCTACTCTGATGGTTGGGACCGGGGTCTTGAGCGAGACGGATTTGGTCTCTGCGATCAACTGGACCGCTCTCGGAGTCCTTCTAGGCATGTTCATCATTGCCTCTAGCCTCCGAGAGGCGGGGTTCTTCGAGTGGATGGGTCTCCGTCTAGCTCGGTCGGTTGATGCCCATCCGGTCTTGATGTATGTTCTACTGCCGTTGTTGACGGCGGGTATGGCTTCGCTCCTCGACATCATCACCGTGGCTCTATTCATCGTCCCGTTGACCGTGGAGGTGTTTGACGGCCTTGGCATTGATCCTATCCCCTTCGTGATTGCTGAGGTCTTGGCTGCGAACGTGGGAGGAATCGCGACGATGGTTGGAGATCCGACGAACGTTATCATCGGCTCGTCACCGCTGGTCAACCTCTCCTTCAATCAATTCCTGTTCAACACCGCGCCGATTGCACTGGCGATCCTAGCAGTGAATTCTTCCATCCTCTATCTCAGGAACCACGGATTTCTCCACCGAGACGCTATGAGAAGACATCGGGAACGCGGACCGCTACAGCTCCCGCATCCATCGAGCGCTGTCAAAGATCGGGGCCTCCTACGAGTCAGCCTCGTGTCCCTGGGACTTGCAGTCATGTTCCTCATTGTTCATACTTTTCTAGGAGTCTCTGCTGCCCTCGCTACTCTACTGCCTGCGTTTCTGATCCTCGTCTACGAGTCGTCGCGTTCCAGCGAAGTCCGCGATGTTCTGGGGAGGATTGACTGGCAGATTTTCTTCTTCTTCGGAGGCCTATTCATCCTAGTCGCAGGCTTCGCGAAGACAGGACTACTAGTCCAACTAGGCGGCTGGATGGTCCAAGAATCTGGAGGAAACCTCGCTCTCGCAGTCACAATTGTGCTGTGGACCACTGCTCTGATCAGCCAGATAGTCGACAACGTACCGCTGGTAACAGTCTTCATCCCGGTCATCGGAGCCATGTCCAGTTATCCTGGCGTGTCAATCGCGCCATTGGCCTGGGCGTTAGCAGTAGGCACTGGAATCGGAGGGATGGCGACGCCGATTGGAACTGCTTCCAATATGGTTGCATTGAACTTTCTCAACAAGGAAAAAAAGAGACTCGGCTTCGCACGATTCGCAAAGGGATCTGTCCCACTCACAATCATTGACTTGCTGATCGCAAACATAATTCTGCTAGTTCGGCTCTGAGAAGTCTCTGAAACCTCGACTTGCGCGATCGAGCTTCTGTAATTGTACGCCCATCTTGCTGAAATGCCCACTGATATTTCGTGCGGTGTCATGTTTCCCTGTGTTCTTCAACGTGCTTCTCAGACCACTCATGCCCGCAGTGTTTGCACTTGTACGAGTACTGGAATTCCTCGACATCAACAACTATTGGTCTACTGGTCTCCTGGACAAGTAGGACTGGGGTTCCTCGAAACTGGCTAACACTCAACGGTCCCTCGTTTCCCCGCGTTGACTCCCTGTCCAGATGAACCATCTTCTTGCTTTCCAGCTTGATGTGGAACCTGCGTCCACAACCGGGACAGTGTCTGAAAAATTCCATCAGAGACTCGCTCTCCTGTATGTTGAGGTAACAAATATCAAGCTTCGATCGTGTTCCGTGAGTAGAAATCTGGGTTATCAGTAAAGCTAGCCATACATTCCCTTGCGGTCTCGATCCTGTTTAGATGCTTGTGCTTGTTGTCGTTTGATTAGTGTCTCCGGGACCTTTATTCGGGGGATCATCTGAGCGTTCACGACGTAGAGCGGTTCGCCATCGGGACCGTACTTGTCGGTCCGTAGAATCCCCGTTATCTCAAGCTTGGCTCGCAACACACTCCCATCGGTGAGTTCGTACACGTTCCATCTTTCCGCACCCACTCTTTCGAAGTCGACGTGTGTAGTGTTGACACTCCCAGGGTCGAGTGTTGTTGGAGGAGGATTTGTCGGCGTGCTCTTCAATGCTTTTGGAGAAATGGTTGTGAAGAGGTTCTGGGACGACCAAGCGTAGACAGGCTGACCGGTCGGATCATAGTCGGTTCCCCTGAAGATCTTGGTGATTATCAGTCGGCCAAACAGTGAGGTCCCGTCTTCGAGCTTGTATTTTACCCACGGCTCATCCTTCATCGAGAACTCTACCGCATCAGCTTTCGTCAGGTCAACTTGAGCTTGCGCCATGAGCCTTCTTTGATTGAAATGGCGCTTGAGAGGTATATACTTTGACGGACCGAACACCCAGCGCATCGCTTCTCGGAGGGACAGTATTCTTTTATATTGGAATCTGAAGACTGGAGTCCCCCTACCATCTTCTTAGGCGGATTTGAGAAACCAATTTGAGCGAGCTGTTTCGCCGAGTCAAAGGCTTCTTCGTCCCGGGAGAGAAAGACGCGTTCTTGCGGATCCAAGAGCTGGCGGGTCTGGGCGAGGAATCTTTGGAACTGTTAGTGAAGATTCTCTCCAGCTCCGGTAACGGCACAAGCAACGGTACGCACAATGGTCTTCACAATATTGAGATCTGTACCGAGCGGATCAACATTCTGGAGAAGATGGGAGACAAGATTACCCAGTCTTTTGAGGAGATGCTAGGGCGCGGGTCGATCACGGCCTCGATCGAATACGACTTTGGCCGACTGGCCGACAATGTAGACAGCATTCTCGACCGGGCGCACGGTTTGTCCCGACAGTTACGACGGGTTACGCGGCGGCCGTTACGTGAGGCGAAAGAGTTTGACACAACGAACCGCAAGGAGATGATCCATCTGATCGAGATTGGTCTAACCCAGCTCCGAGCATTCCGAAAATTGTTGACGATTGCAGGGACCGACCGGACCCAAGCAATCGAACTCGCCCGGGAGATCGAAGAGTTGGAGGAGCAGGGAGATGATGTGAAAGATGCGATGCTCGACGAGATCTATGGGTCCTGGGAAAAACTCGACTACGCCTCCTTCCACAACTATCTCGAAACGACCATCGAGGCAGATGATATTCTGGACCTCTGCGAGGATGCGTCGGACCTGGTCATCGCGGTTATGAAAGCCCTGGGCGCCTAACCAGACAATGATCGCCATTCTAGACATCGTCTCACTGGTACTAGCAGGGCTACTCGGCATGGCTGTGGGAGGGAACAATCTCTCCGCCTGTTGTGGACCGCTCATCGGGAGTGGAATGGTCAATAGACGGACTGGCATATTGCTAGCCATCACAGGCTACATCCTTGGCTTAGCGCTGGAGGGACCGAAACTCTTCCGGGTCAGAGAAATATTCCTACCCATCGACACCGCGACCGGAACATTCTCCATCCTTCTGGCCTCACTCATAGTCTTCCTCGGCGGCGAGCTCTCCCAGATTCCATTGTCCCTCTCTAAAGCGCTCACTGGCGCCATCCTCGGAGTAAGCATGGCCCTCGGCGCCTTCAACAGCGCAGGATATCTCGGCTTGATCCTAGCCTTCTGGTTTCTCGTTCCCCTCGCCGCCACTGCGCTAGGAGTCCTGTTAGTAGGACTGGACGACCGGCTTAGCCCGCGAAACCTCTGGCTGAAACTCTCACTGTTAAAGACCGGCCTCCTAGTGGTCTCATTCCTCTCAGCCTACGTCCTGGGCAGCAATACCCTCGGACTCATAGCCGGAGTCGTCTACAACCAGACAGTCTACGCAACAGTGGTAGTAGGGATGGGTGCTGCCCTCGGCACATTCGTCCTCGGACGGGGCGCTCTGCGAAGACTGACAGAAGGCATCTTCAGCCTCCGCTACCCCAACGCGTTCTTCTCTCAGCTAATCGGATCCGCGACAGTCGAACTGGCGAACCAGCTCGGAGTGCCTTTGTCTATAACGGAGACCGTATCCTCCGGAATCATTGGATCTGGGCTCGCCCGAAGGATGCGAATAATGAATGCTAGAAACGTCTTCCTCATCATATCCAGCTGGATAATCTCCCCCGCGGTAGGATTCGTCCTAGCCTACGTTATGACAAAGCTTCTGTAGAACGAAGAACGATCGCAGTCTCCCCTGAGACAGGGAGGTTTCCTCGGCACTTTGCCGAATCGACTATCATTTGATGGAGGGGCTTCTCTATTCATCCCTCGCCACGATCAACGTCCGGCTGAGCGTTCGCTTGGCATTTAGAGCATCTTATCTCCATAGGGTTCGCTCGACGTGTGAACTCTCCACGCAATACTAAGCACATGAACGGGGGGAACCGAGACCAAGTTAGATGCTGCCTATTCGCGAGAGGGCCAATTATCTGATGGCGTAGGGGAAATCGCTCATCGGGAAGAGTGGTTCTTCGTTCCCGAGCTTGAAAGATACCTCGCTTCCGCGTGGGATAGACCGCGACGGAGACGGGGGTAAACAGATAATGAAACCAATCATACATGGATGTACCTTCGAACAGAGACTCTACTCTCACCCTTGTTTCCTCACGGACAAGAGAGCGATTCTCAGGGTCTCCGTCTCACTGGAGCAGATCCAGAGTTGAGATCATTCCATCATGCTTCAATCTTCAAGCTAAGACTCCTCCTGCTTTGCACGTTAACACTCCTCACTGGTCCTCTGACATATCAGCTTCTTGCGGAAGCTTCCAATCCTTCCGTGGCCGGTTCCGCCAGCATTCAATCAATCCCGAATACAATCAGAACCCTCACTGTGCCTGCGAACAATTTTTCGGTCATATCGGGTAGCATTATCGGGCTTGCAGATAACTCGATTTACGCTAACGTCGATCGAGTAAGAGCAGCGATGACATCTCCCGAGCCAGGAGTCGTATCAGCCAGTTATTATTTCAAGATCCTCGGCAGTTCGCCGACGGTTGGGCCTGACTCGGACGGTGTCACACGCCAGGGTGTCGTCTTCTGGGTAAATATGCAGAATGCGTGCAATCTCTACTTTCTCTTCTGGAGAACGGACAGCACTAGACCAGCAGGAACAACGGTGGTCGGAGCGAAGGCCCAAGTGAACCCCACCATAACAAGCTTAGACGTCAACCATTCCGACCTGATAGCCTGCGCCGGGGTTGGCTACTCGACCATTTCCCAACCAGACGGAACACCGGCAGAGATCTCCTCGAACCTCAACATAATGGATGGTAATTGGCACAACTTCACAGTCGTCAAGCTGGGTCCTGAAAGATGGCGGCTCTATACTGACGGAGTGTTCGCTTTTGAAGCCTACGATCCAGCCAACAATTTCCCAATAGACAGTAACCTCTGGGGACTGCGTCTCGACAATGTTCAGATTCAACTCTACTACGAGGTTACTATTAGTACTTCACAGCTGTTTTCAACATCGTTCACCGTGCAGCCATCTTCCGGACAGACAGGCCAGTCGATTTCTTTCTCAGCTTCGGCGGTTGGCGGAACAGCACCATACTCCTACACTTGGAACTTTGGTGACGGCTCAACAGATATTGGAGCTACCTCCAGCCACACCTACAGCTCATCGGACACCTTCGACGTCACTGTTACTGTAACAGATTTTAACAGTCAGACAGCGAGTACCTCGCAACTGCTCGCGGTGTCAAACCCGCCCTCTGCATCCCAGCTCTCGACTAGTTTCGCTTACCAGCCTCGCTCGGTAACGACAACCACAACGATCATTTTCACCGCAAGCGTAACCGGAGGAACATTCCCATACAATTATCAATGGGATTTAGGAGATGGGGCAACCTCCAGCGGCGCGTATACAAGTCATCTTTACGCTTACTCTGGCACATACACAATTCAGTTGACAGTCACTGACAATAGCGGGCAGTCATACTCAACATCTCAGACCGTGACAGTTATTGGCTCACAGATACAACCCTTGACCACCGATTTCAACTATAAGCCCTCCCAGACGACCGTAGATACAACGATTACATTCGATGCCGCAGCAACAGGAGGAACAGGACCCTACACTTTCAGCTGGGACCTTGGAGACGCCAGCACTGCAACTGGAACGAATATAGATCATATGTACACGAAAGCGAGCAACTACACTGTCGTTCTGACCACGACGGACCATATAGGCGATACGACTATCTCATCAAAGACGGTCAGCATCAACCCCGCGTCAACGATTCAACCCCCACCCCCTACACAACCCCCGAGTAAGCAACCCACTGGAGGAATATGCATTCTCTGCATCACATCGCGTCTGATCTCTACGCTGTCCCTATTCACAATTGGACTGATCGCTGGAGGATTTCTGAGCGTCGGTATCTTCCTTTCAAGATATCATGCCGATAATCGTCGACTTGCAACTGAACTACGGCGGCTCAATCAGATGAGACGAACAACGCCGAGTCTTCGCGTCAAGCGAACCAAGACCAGAACAAAGACGCGTAACCAAGAGTACAGAACGTTGCAAGAAAGGGTTTGGGCAAATCAACATCACCGCGGCTAAGTCTCTCGGCCACCTCACTTCCGTTTCTCGTCGATTCCGAAAGAGTCTATTCTTTAGAGGCTAGACTAACAATAGGGGGACTCGTCGACGCGGAATTCCGCGGATTCATTTCGATATCTTCCACGATCCTGTGCATTGGCTGTTGTGCTCGACAAGGATAAATCCTGCCGAAAAGAGTGTCGTACGTCTCAATTTCGAATTGGTTGTTTGGTTTTGGCCCTTATGGTTCGAGATTCGGAGCGACAACATGAGAGAAGGTGCCCATGAGTCCGAGCGAACGTGAACCATTCAAACTGAATTTCAAGAGACTTGTTGCGTTCTCGATCCTCCTCCTGTTTCTGCCCTACGCCTATACAGGAGGCATGCCTGTCAAGGCGTTTCCTCATGCGAGTGTCCCGTTGGCAACGGCGGCGGTGCCTGTCCTCAGGCAAGGCGATATCTGGCATTACAATCTAACAATTGAAGGAAGCAGCAATGAAAGCATTCGTAGAACAGTGCCTTGCGGTAACGTTCAATGCATCATGAGAGGCGAGGTTAACACTGCATACAACTACACTCTTTGGATCGTGCCAGGAAACTGGTCCCTTGTCAAAGAATACTGTATCGGCTGCGATGGCTACAATGTTATTACGAATACAGTGTACACTCCGCCTCGGCAGCTCTTTGCATTTCCTCTACAGCCTGCGGAATCATGGTGGTGGAATGGCACCGCCTCTGGCTGGACCTTAAGCGATTCCGTAACCGTAAGTTTCTCGAACCCAGTTTCCATACTCAGAAAGGTGATCAATGAGACATCCGTGATTGTGCATGCTGGAAGCTTTGACACGTTTCTAGTTGCCGAGTACGGCGAGAGCGGCACAGTGCTCGACGGATACTCGTGGTTCAGCCTTGAGGCAGAGACATCTGTGAAGGCTGTATCACTCGACAGTACGGGGGGAATCATCGACTCCCGCGAGCTGATTTCCTACAGGATCGTCGGAGTTAATCCCGGCGAATTCGTACGCTTAGGTGATATCTCAGTCGATTACGAATCAAACGATACTACCCCCGGACTTGCAGGATCGACTCTCAAAGGCGTAGATTCGATACAGGCTAACATTCAGAATGTTGCAGGGACGAGCGTCACTCTAGAAATCGTTTCGAACTTCAAGAATGGAACACAGTCCATGATAACTAACACAACCAACATATCCGCGGGCTCTCCACCTCCAGCATCCCCTGGCCCCTTCGTCATCGAAGCCGGATTGCATAGAGGAAATAGTATCCCCAACTGGCAAGGGATGTTCATCAACTACACACGATTGTTAAGCTATCTGGGGACACTTCGGGAGGTCAGTGTGTTGAACGTGACCCAGACGCTCCAGCCACCATATACCGGATGGGTTAGAACGGTAAGGTTCTGGGACAGAGCAACAGGGTTCTTGTTGGCAACGCGGACAGACACTAATTCGACATATGTCAGCAATGGGTACACGTATTCGACGCTGGAGTCTATCAGCGCTCGGATCGTCTCAACGAATCTCTGGCAGGGCTTTATCCCAGGTATAGAGAGTGGCGAGTGGGTCAAGTACGGAGATTTCTCAGCCTCCTGGGTGTCCAACATTCCTGGTGACCAGAACAGCCTCGCGTCCTACCAAGATACTTACTGGCAGATCAACAAAATCCTAGGCGCATCCGGCAGCAACGTTAGCCTCGAGTCAACCATAGTATTCTCCAATGCGACTGGCTCCAAGAATTATGAGATCTCAGGCAACTTGCAGACGGGGAACGGTAATCTAACCAGCGTCTGCCCTCTCTCATGCACCCTAGCTGCTAATCTTAGAGCCGGGGACCCAATCTTTGACCCGTCATATTCTCCAGCGGCTCCAACGATCAATCAAACTCTGAACAGGGTCTACCTAGGAGTGCACCGGCGAGTCAACATAGTGAACCTCACGTCAACATTTTCAGACTATCTGACAGGCTCGTCCAGTAGTGTTGCGATATACGACCAGGCCACCGGGATCTTGCTGGAATACTCCTACCAAAACGCGGCCACCTTACAAGGATACTCGCGTACAGCATCGGCTCACTTTAGAATCAGTGAAACCAACCTCTGGAATGCCACAAGACTCCCCGACTTCAGCCTGCGTAGCAGGCCAAGCCTATTAGCGATCCAGCCG
>Ga0137383_10000798_pt1 | contig 17500 bp, 14 predicted proteins | sample SagtaG_19_FD_104817 | JGI IMG/M metagenome (GOLD analysis project Ga0137383, IMG submission 104817) | Vadose zone soil microbial communities from Sagehorn Ranch, Mendocino, California, USA - Sage2_R_40_16 metaG | ecosystem: Environmental > Terrestrial > Soil > Vadose zone | place: USA... | reverse complement strand
GGGGCGGGCGAGCGCGCGGCCGTGAAACTCGCGACGCTGCGCGGGGACCTGAGCCTCACCGGCGAGGGCGAGTGGCGCGCGGCGCAGCCGCGCATCGTGCAGCTGCGCGGCATCGCGGCGGCCGCGGCCGAGCGCAAGGACCTCGAGCCGCTGCTGCAGGCCTTGGGGATCACGGGATCGGGAATCCCGCAGCCGTTCGCATGGACCGTACCGATCTAGGAAAAACATGATAGAAGAGAGCGGCAAGGCAGGGGAGAAAAGGGGAAAGCCATGAAAATTCGGCTGACAGCCGTCGTTGTGATCGCATCGGCGCAGCTTGCCGGCTGCGGCGGCGGAGGCGGTGGAGGCGGAGGGGGCGGAGGGGGCAGCACGTTTACGATCGGCGGCCTTTCCGATCCGCTTGCCGTGCAGCAGTGGCATTTGAAGAACACCGGACAAAACGCCTTTGCCGACGGAACCGGCGTTGCCGGCATCGACATCAACGTCGAACCGGTATACAGCAGCTTCGGTTTCACCGGCAACGGCGTGATCATCGCGGTGGTCGACAGCGGCCTTGAAATCGCCCACGAGGACCTCGCCGCGAACGTCGTGCCGGGCGGATCCTGGAATTTCAATAATGGCACCACCGATCCGACCAACACCGTCGATATCGACGGCGATCACGGCACCAGCGTCAGCGGGCTCATCGCTATGGCGCGGAACACCGTGGGAGGGATAGGCGTTGCACCCGGGGCGGAGCTCAAGGGCTTCAATTTCCTGTCGTCGGACCAGGCCGAGCAAAAGTTCCTCGATTCTCTGGGCGCTTCGCCCGACAGTCCCAACAGCAGCGACGTCTTCGTTTTCAATCAGAGTTTCGGTTTCAGCACCGGCCATGACATTCTGATCGACCCGACGGATGAAGCTCAATATTTCTCCGGCGTCACCAATCTTCGCGGAGGGAAGGGCGCGCTCTACGTCAAGGCCGCGGGCAACGGGTTCGACGGGATCTGCCCGCTCACGGGCCTTTCGTGCGAAAACGCGAACCACGATCCGGACAACACGCTTCCCTACCAGATCGTCGTCGGCGCTGTGAGCGCCGACGGCATCAAGGCGAGCTACTCCACGGCGGGTTCGGCGATCTGGGTAAGCGCGCCAGGCGGTGAATTCGGCAGGAACGCTGCGCTTGCCGGGGGTGCCGGAACCGTAAACGTCGAACCCGCGATGGTGACGACCGACCAGTCGGGTTGCACGAACGGCTATTCCCGGACGACGGTGAATAACGGAAGCACCTTCGACAACGGCGGCGCGCCGAATACTTCCTGCAACTACACGAACGGGATGAACGGCACTTCTTCCGCGACGCCGGTGACGGTCGGCGTGATCGCGCTCATCCTCGAGGCGAATCCGGCGCTCACCTGGCGCGACGTCAAGCACATTCTCGCCCGCACCGCCCGGCAGATCGACGCGGCGCGCCCTGCCGTCAGCATTACGCTCGGCAACGGCGGCGCCTATATCGCGGAGCCGGCATGGACGACCAACCACGCTCCTCAGCCGTTCAAGTTCCACAGCTGGTACGGCTTCGGCATGGTCGATGCCTCGGCCGCGGTGAACATGGCGAGGACCTACACCGCGGGTCAGCTCGGTACCTTCGCCAGCACGGGATTTATTTCAAGCGCGGCGCTCAGTCTTGCGATCCCGGACGACAGCGCGGTCGGCCTGACGAATACCCTGAACGTGCCGAACATTCCGGAAGTGCAGATCATCGAGGCCGTCCAGATCAGAGTCAGCATTACGCATACGTTTACCGGCGACCTCGGCATCGAGCTGATCTCGCCATTGGGCACGCGAAGCGTCCTGAAGAACATCGCCGATCAGTTCGACGGATCGGCCGACCTGAGCAACATGGTGCTCCTCAGCAACGCGTTCTACGGGGAAAATCCCGCCGGCACCTGGACGATCAAGGTGGTGGACGGATTGGCGGTTGATACGGGCACGCTGACGAACTGGGCCATCCGGGTGTACGGGCACTAGGTCGAGGGGCCACTCAGGCTTTTGGAGGTACGCAACATGAATATCCGAATCATCGCGCTCGGTCTGACGCTGGCGGCCCAGACGGGCTTCGCGCAGGAATCCTACAAGCCTGCGAAGGCGAGGGTGGCCGAGCGCGCTGCGATGCTGGAGACGCTGCAGAAAGGGAAGCAGATCCGGGGCAGCCGCGGGCAGTATTGTTTCCTGCCGGAGGTGCATGCGGTGGAGCACAGGGCTTCCGCGGAGACGCCGCAGCAGGCGCTCGCGCGGATCGGCGAGGGCGGCGCGCAGGTCCTCGAAATCAAGGGAAGGCTCGTGTTGTTCCGCTCCGCTCGGCCGAAACCGGCCGCCCTTGTCGCGCATGTCGCGGGGACGACCGTCTACCCGACCGTGGTGAACGTTCGAACCGGGACGCTGGGCGTGCTGACCGGGACTCTAGTGGTGAAGCCGAAGAGTATGGCCGACGCGGCGGCGATCGCGAGTAGTTACGGACTGGAGAAAGGCAAGGAGTATCCGCACCTTCAGACCGTGTTCTACCGGGCGAAAGCAGGCGCGGATATCGCCGATGTTGCCGCGGCTTTGCAGGCCGACGCGCGGATCGAAAACGCCTATCCGGAAATCATCGAGTACGTGCGCCTGCCGAAATAAATTCGCTCTCAGATTTTTTTGACATCGGGTAGAGAATCAATATAGTCTAAGCGAACTCCCGCGCAAGCCACACACAGACAGGGAGAGCAGAGGGGGATCCGTTCATGTCACGCTGCGGCATCGTGTCGCGTTCGGCGGCAATCATCTTTTTGAGATACCGAAACGAACCGCCGCCCGAGCGGCCATCGGGCATGGGATTTTTTTCCAAAACAAGGGGGGAACCAGTCATGCTGAAGAATTTCGCAAGAACAGCCGGTAGTATTTTTCAGATCTTGGTTGCAATGTCGCTGGCGGGCTGCGGTGGAGGGGAGGCGGTGGGGGCAGCTTAACACCGCCGATCGGTTCCGTCAGCGGCGTGTGGCAAATCACCGAAACTGCGAAAACGTCGAACAATCCAAGCTGCGCTGCGCCCACCAGTCCGCTTCAAACGTATATCGCTTTGCTGACCCAGAATGGGAACAGCATAAATGCGCAAGTGGGGATCGACACCACAGCGCCGTATGACGCTTCCCTGGGATCCGACGGCACGCTTTTTACCGGCAGCCTCAGTGGGAGCAGCTTATCCGTCTCGGGCACCAATCCTGACGGTGCCGGCACCACGACGACGAACGTAACCGGCACCGTGGCCGCGGGGTGCGGCTCGCTCTCGGGCACGCAGACCTTTGCCTATTCCGAGACAGGGTTTTCCTGTTCGGGGAATATCACGTTCAACGCTACGCGCACGCTCGGAAGCGGCTGCGGGACCGCGCCGACGAATACTGTCGTGGCTGAAGTCGAACCCAACGATACGCCGGGCACTGCTCAGCCGGTCACGATGCCGGTAGCGATTACGGGGAGCATGACGCAAAGTACGGTCGCTGACTCATGGGCAATAACCCTGTCCGGGACAACGGTCGTAAACGCCATGCTGACGGCTCCCGCGAATCAAGACATCGATCTGTACATTTACGACAGCACCGGCACGACCGTTCTGGCGCGCAGCGATACGAGCTCCAACAATGAGGCGGTAGCGATTTCCCTGGGGGCGGGCAGCTACAGAGTCGTGCTCTTTCCATTTGCCGTGTCGGGGACGGCCCCCTATACGGTGGTCATCCAGTAGTAGACTGTCCCTGCCGTGAGACTGGCTTGGGGTCGGATTTTTCGCGGACGACGGAACATTTTTTCTGTGGACGTCCATCGGGTCGGGAAAGAGAGTTCCCGGGCGCTGGTCATCGCCATGACGATGCTGGTCCCCGGGAGCTACTGCTCGGCCCAAGGGACGGGGTCATCCGCATTTTCCGGCACGGCGCTCGCGGAACCCGGCCAGGGCATGCACCCGGACGCTCGCATGGATTTTGTCCTCGCGGGGGTCGCGATGCGTCGCGCGGCGAGTTACGCGCTGATCAGCGTGGACGGGGGGCCTGACACTTCCTATCGAATCGGCGAACAGCTTCTGCCTGGTGTCGTGCTGGAGGTGGTTCTCCCCCAACGTGTCGCGATCGCACGAAACGGAACGCGCGAATGGCTGACGCTCCGGGGAAAAGCGGCGGCGTTTCATGAAAATCCGGTCGCGCCTTCTCCTGCCTCTAGCGGCCAGAAATACGCCGTGGGGGATGCTGCGGAGGGTGCAGCCGGTTCCAACGGCGGGACCGCGGGCTCGGACTCGCGTCGTCGACGCGGGATGGCGCGGCAAACGATACGCCAGGCGATCATCGAAGCGCGCCCGGATGGCGGGTTTCAGGCGAAGCGCGTGCAGCCCGGCAGCGCGTTCGAAAGGATGGGTTTGCGCGACGGAGACCTCCTGCTGAGTGTGAACGGGCAGCCGGTGAATTCCGGCGAGGAATTGGCGCGCCTCTATCAACAGGTCAGCGACAATTCCGGCGAGCTGAACGTCGAAGTGTTGCGCAATGGGACACTCGAGGAATTGCGTCTGGTGAATAATTGAATGCGGCCGTGCGCCGGTCGCGCTGACCGACTGGAAAATCCGCACCTTCGGCCACCAGCTTGCGCCGCGGACGTCGCGAGCTGCCACGGCGCGGTCACCCTCCGCGATACACGATCCTATAGATCACTCCCGCGTGGTCGTCGGAAACGAGCAGCGATCCGTCGGGCATGACTTCGAGGTCCACCGGCCGGCCCCGGACCGACTCGCCTTGCAGCCAGCCCTCGGCGAACACTTCGTGCTTCAACACGCGCCCGCCTTCGACGACCGCGCGCGCGACGCGGTAGCCGATCTTTTTCGAGCGGTTCCACGAGCCGTGCTCGGCGATGAAGATGTTGTTGCGGTACTCGGCCGGGAACTGATTCCCGGTGTAAAAGCGCATGCCGAGCGCAGCGACGTGGGCCCCGAGCTTCACCGCGGGCGGTGAAAATTCAGAACACGAGCGCTTGCGTCCGAATCCCGGGTCGGCGGTGTCGCCCTGGTGGCAATAGGGATAGCCGAAGTGCATCCCGGGCCTGGGCGCGTGGTTCAGCTCGTCGGAGGGCAGATCGTCGCCCAGCATGTCGCGGCCGTTGTCGGTGAACCAGAGCTCCTTCGTGCGCGGATCCCAGTCGAATCCCACCGAGTTGCGCACGCCGCGCGCGAACACCTCGTAGCCCGAGCCGTCGGGCCGGATCCGGGAGATGAGCGCGTAGCGTGCGGGATCCGGATCGCAGATGTTGCACGGCGCGCCGACCGGCACGTAGAGCCCGCCGTCCGGGCCGAAGCGGATGAACTTCCAGCCGTGGTGCGTTTCGCGGGGGTAGCGGTCGGTGACGACCACGGGTTTCGGCCGCGCGTCGAGCTGCGCCTCGATGTCGTCGAAGCGCAGGATGCGGCTCACTTCGGCGACATAGAGCGCGCCGTCTTTGAGCGCCACGCCGTTCGGCATCTTGAGGCCCGAGGCGAGCGTGATGACCTGCGTCGCCCTTGCGTCGCGGTAGCGCACGGCGTACACGCGGTCGGTGCGCGTGCCGACGAAGAGCACGTTGCTTTTGCCCAGCGCCAGCGCGCGCGCATCGGGAACGCCGTCGGCGAAGACGCTTATCTCGAACCCGGGGGGAAGCTTGATGCGCTCGAGCGGCAAGCGCTGGGCGAACGCGGCTTGCGCGAGCACGACTGCGACGCACGCGAATCCGGTCCGCAGGGCGATGCGGGGAAGGTTCCCTTTCACGGCTCGTCCTGTCAAAATCCCGTCAGGAGAGATCGTCATAGTAACAAACGCTTTCAGCGGGCGCGACAAGCACGCCGGCCCTTGACCTGCTTCGTGCGCCCGGTGCATGATTTACCGTAACGCCCGCAACGGGCGGAATTGAATTTCCTATCACTGGGAGGGGATATGCGATTCCGATCAATTCGCGCAGCAGCGGCGCTTGCGCTCCTTTTTGGCATTCTGGAAAGCTCGAACTCGGTCGCGGTGCGCCCCGAGCCCGTCGCCGAGGGCAACGGCCTAATCACACCCGTTTGGATGCCGCTCGGCGTGAGCAAGCGGGAGATAACGGTTGTCGTCCAGCTCGCCGGGGATTCCGTTGCAGAGCAGCAAGGCAACGCCGGCCGCAAGCTCGATCGGGACGAGAAAGAGCGCATCAAGGGCCAGCTGAAGAGCCAGCAGGACGGGTTGGGCGGCAGCATCGAAAATCTCGGCGGCACCGTCATCGCCAATTACCGCGCGGCCTACAACGGCATCAAGGTTCGCATCGCTGCGGAAAGGGTGAGGGAACTCGCCGCGCTGCCCGGCGTCGTCGCGGTCCGGCCGCTGCAGCTCATGAAGCCGGACAATCTCCGCGGCATCCCGCTCATCGGCGCCCCGGCCGTCTGGCAAAACCCCGGGTTGCATGGCGAGGGCGTAAAGATCGCGATCATCGACACCGGCATCGACTACACCCACGCCAATTTCGGCGGCCCGGGCACGGCGGCGGCGTACACAGCGGCCCACGCGACGGAGACGTCACCGTTACCACCCGATTCCACGTTGTTTGGTCCGAACGCGCCGCGAATCAAGGGCGGCATCGATCTCGTCGGCGACAGCTATAACCCCGACCCGGCCGCCGGGACGGCTTTCCAGCCGAAACCGCACCCGGATCCGAATCCGCTCGACTGCAACGGTCACGGCTCTCACGTCGCCGGTACCGCTGCCGGCTCCGGCGTCGCTTCGGCCGGCGCGACCTATACCGGCCCCTACAACGCAGCGACGCTCGCGACGCCGAGCACCTTTAGCGTCGGCCCGGGCGTTGCGCCGAAAGCCGACCTCTACGCCGTGCGCGTGTTCGGCTGCGAGGGCCCGACCGACGTCGTCGTCGATGCGATCGAGTGGGCGATCGACAATGACATGGACGTCATCAACATGTCGCTCGGTTCGGTGTTCGGCTCGAAGGACGATCCGTCCGCCGTGGCGTCGACCAACGCCGCCAAGGCCGGCGTCATCGTCGTCGCATCGGCCGGCAATAGCGGCCCGAGCCCGTACGTCACCGGCTCGCCGGCAACCGGTGACGGCGCCATCTCGGTGGCGGCGAACGATCCGTACCCGAACTTCCCGGGCGCGACGCTCACCTTCTCGGGAACGACGATTCCCGCGATTAACGCCAACGGGTTCGCGTTGGCTGCTTCGTCCACTCTCAACATAAAGGTGATCAAGAATGTAGGAACGGGGAGGGAATCGCTTGGCTGCAGTGTCGCGGCCTTCGGCGGCCCGCTGCCGCCAAACACGATCGCTGTAGTGAATCGGGGTACCTGCGCGCGCGTCGCGAAGGCCATCTTCGGCCAGCAAGCCGGCGCCGCGGCGGTGGTGATGGTTAACAACGCGGCCAGTTTCCCGCCGTTCGAGGGGCCGATCACTGCTAACCCGGACGACGGCGTCCCTTTCAACGTGACGATCCCGTTTCTCGGCGTAAAGGGCCCGTTCACGAACGCGGCATCAGACGGCGCAAGGCTGCGCTTGGCCGCGGACGGCACCGCGACAACTGTCGCTGCAGCGTTGATCACGAACCCCAACTTCACCGGATTCGCCAGCTTTACCTCGGGCGGGCCGCGCAACGGGGACAGCGGTCTCAAACCGGACGTTACCGCGCCGGGGGTCAGCATCATTTCGACGGCCATCGGCACCGGCAATCAAGGCGCGGCGCTCTCGGGCACGTCGATGGCCTCGCCTCACGTCGCCGGCGTCGCGGCGCTCACGCGCCAGGCCCACCCGACGTGGAAAGTCGGGGACATCAAAGCGGCGATCGTCAACACCGGGCGTCCATCGGGCGTGCTCGGCTACAAAACGAGCCTGGGCGGAACGGGGCTTGTCCAGCCGGCGAGCTCGACCGCGACCCAGGTGGTTGCGCGCACCGAGGGGCAGCGGTTCGGCGCCTCTCTCAACTTCGGCTTCGCGGAGTTCAGTGACAGGTTCCGCAGGACGAAGGATATCTCGCTGCGCAACCACGGCTCTTCGGATGCGATCTTCAATGTCGCGCAGGCCGCGGCGTCCGGCAGCCCGCACACCCTGAGCCTGGGCAGAACCTCGGTGCGGATCCCGGCCCACGGCGAAGCCGAGGTCAGCGTGACGCTCAATGTCGCCGCCGCCACCGCGGGCAACTCGACAGGCTTCCGCGAAGTGGCCGGGCTCATCGAGTTCACGCCGGCCAGCGCCTCAGACAACGGCGGCGTCGCGCTGCGCGTGCCTTATTACTTCGTGCCGCGGGCACAGGCCGATGTCGAGACGAGGATCGGGAGGCTGGCGGGTACCAACCCCTCGACGGTGGCCACTGTGACCAACAAGCGCGGGGCGATCGCGGGCGATGCTGACTTCTATGCCTGGGGGATTTTCGATACCCGAATCAACCGCGACGACGAGGGCGACTCCGAGGACGGCGACCATACGGGCAAGCCGTCCAACGACGTGCGGGCGATCGGCGTTCAATCGTTCCCGCCGAGCGCAGCCGACCCGAACGGGGTGCTGGTCTTTGCCGTCAACACCTACAACCGCTGGTCGAACGCTTCGACGAACGAATTCGATATCTACGTCGACGTCAACGGCGATGGTATCGACGACTATGTCGTCGTGGGTGCGGATTTCGGCGCCGTTACGACGGGCACCTTTGACGGCAGGTTGGGGAGCTTCGTGTTCAGGCTGTTACCGGACGGTACCTTCGGCTCTGGGAGCATCAACTTCTTCGCGTTAGCACCGACGGACAGCTCGACTGCGCTTCTGCCGCTGTTGTCTTCGCAGCTCTGCGTCTCCGGCGCGCCCTGCCTTTCGGCCTCGAGCCCGCGCTTCACCTACCATGCGAAGAGCTTCGATCTCGCCAACGGCGGGAACAAGGTGGTCGCCGGCTCGGCGAAGTTCAACGCCTGGTCGAGCTCGATCAGCCAGGGCGGTTTCGTCACGGTTGCGCCGGGAGCGACCGACGCGACCACCGTCATTTCGGTGAACTCGGCCGAGTCGAATCACACGCCGGCGCTGGGCCTGATGGTGGTGACGTTCGACAACAAGAGCGGCGCCGATGAGGCTCAGCTCATCAGGGTCGACGTGAAATAGAGCGTCGCTTCATCGCGCCCAGCGAGAGGCCGGCGTTTGCCGGCCTTTCGCATTTCGTATGAAGCTCATCAGCTGGAACGTCCAGTGGTGCCGCGGCTGCGACGGCAGCGTCGACCCGGTGCGCGTCGGCAGGGTGGCGAGGGACGTGGCCGATTTCGACGTGCTGTGCCTGCAGGAGATCGCGCGCAACTACCCCGACCTCGCGGGAAGCTCGGGCGAGAACCAGTACGAGACGCTCGCTGGGCTGTTTCCGGACTACACCGTGGTGAAGGGCGTGGCCGTGGATGTGCTCGCCCCCGGAGGAGACCGGCGCGAATTCGGCAACGCGATCGTCACTCGCCTTCCGATCCTGCAGGTGTTCAGGCGCCTCCTGCCTTGGCCCGCTGATCCGTCGGTGCCGAGCATGCAACGCGCGGCGGTCGAAGTCGTGCTCGATACGCCTTGCGGGCCCTTGCGCGTGACGACGACGCACCTCGAGTACTACTCGGCGAAGCAGCGCGCGGCGCAGGTCGAGGCGCTGCGCGAGCTGCAGATCGAAGCCGCGTGCCACGCCGCCGCGCCGGTCCCCGCGAAGGAGGGCCCGTTTCGAACGCTGCCCCGGCCCGCTTCGGCGATTCTCACCGCGGATTTCAATTTCCCTCCGGATGACGCGCTGCACGCTCGTCTGCAATCTCCTCTCGCGCCCGGGGTTCCCGCCTACCGCGACGCGTGGCGGCTGCGCCATCCGGGAAAGGCGCACGCGCCCACGATCGGCGTTCACGACAAGCTGCAGTGGCCGGGGCCGCCCTTCGCCTGCGATTTCATTTTCGTGACGGAGGATCTCGCCCACCGGGTCGAGGACGTGGTCGTCAATGGCGACACCGACGCCTCGGACCACCAGCCGGTGCTGCTCGAGCTGCGCGACTAGGAAGCGAGCCCCGCCTCGAAGCTCCGGCGGTACTTCGCGTCATAGGAGGGGTCGAGCGTCCCCATCCATCGATCCCAGAACAGGAAATAGAACCCGAAGTTGTGGCGCGCCTGCTCGTGATGAGCGTTGTGCGCGACCGAGGTGTTGATCCAGCGGCCCAGCGGATGTTGCGCCCACCCTCTCGGATAGAGCTCGTAGCCCAGGTGCCCGTACACGTTGATCGCAGTCGAGATCGTGTGGAAGATCAGCAGCGCGGTCGGATGCAAGGGAATGATGAAGATGATCAGCACGAGGCCGAGCGCCTGGACCACCGACTCGAGCGGGTGAAACGCGTACGCGGTCCACGGCGTGGGATTCCTCGAGAGGTGGTGCACGCCGTGGAAGATCCGAAAGAGCGCTGGCGTATGCATCAGCCGGTGGGTCCAGTAGAAGTAGGCATCGTGCGCGAGGATCACGAGCGCGATGCTGAGCCAGAAATACGCCCAGCCGTATCGGGCGACGTCCAGATAGACGAGCGTGTAGGGCGCGATGCCGTAACCGGAGATCACCCCGATGACGAGGCCGAAGATGAGGACGGCCACCGCCGAGTAGGCGATCTCGCGCCGGATCTGCGCCCCGCGCGGCATCGCCCGCTGAAGCTTGCCGCCGGCGGGTCTTGCGTACCAAACGAGGAAGGCAATACCGGCGAGCAGCACGTAGCGGATTCCGTAGATGACTGCCGCGACCAGGAAAGGTCTCAAGAAGCCTTGGGGCAACAGGGCGTGCGCCAGGTCGTCCATGTGGCCCGCGTCAAAACCGGTACGCCAGGCTCGCGCTAGCGTAGTGGTTCGACCTGCGCTCCGCGAGCGGGCTGCGCGCGGCGTCGCCGTGCAGCCGCCGCGCCTCCAGGTTGCCGACGACGATCCATTCCCGGCTGAGATCGGCCCCCAGAGCAATCCGCCGCTCGTATACAGCGGGCCGCTTCCGGCCGAATACACGGGCAGACCGGTGGTCGCCGATTGCCCGGACGTAATGCCGTAGAACGACTGGTTCGATTTCGAATCGGCCCAGGTCCCCTGGACGAATACGGCGGCGGTGATCCCGCCGCCCCCGAAAACGACCGCGGTGAAGCGCAGGTCCGCCTGCGCGCCCCGATCGCGGTCGACGAAATGACGCCCGCGCGCGAGCAGCGTGACCGGCATCGGGCCGAGCTTCCGGTCCCATTCGACGTGCAGGCCGGCCGAAGCGCCGGGGTTGATGTCCGGGACGTTGTTGCTCCTCAAGAAATCCGATTCGCTCGCGAGGCGGCCTCCCTCGTAGGCGATCTGCGCCCCGATATTGAGGCCGCGCGCGAGCTCCGTCCTGGCGCCGCCCTCGAGGATCCCCTGGGTGGTGCGCGCGAACCAGGGCTTTCCGTAATATCTCACCGTCGGAATCAGATCGGTTCGCTGCGCGGCCGAGCCGTCGTATGCGGGTCGCGTGCGCACGCCTGCGCCTATCCACGCGTATTCCGGCAAGGCGCTCTGGGCGAGGGCCGCAAGCGGAACGATAGTCAGAAGAGCGAGAACCATGCATCGCGCAGTCATGCGTGAAGTGTACCGCGAGCCTAGGCGCTGAGAAATTCGAGCAAAGCGTCGAGAACTTCGTCCGGCTTCTCGCCCATGAGGTTGTGGCCGGCGCAGTCCAGCGTTACCACGGTCGAGTGCGGAACCAGCCGGGCGAGGTTCCGTCCCGCGCGGGCGGGGGTCATCGCGTCGCGCGCACCGAGCAGGAACAACGCGGGGCATTTCACTTGCGCGGCACGCTCGAATCCCGTCTTGTATGCGTCGCAGGCGGCAAAGTCGGCGTGCAGCACCCCCGGCTTCTGCCGCTGCATCAGCCGCAGGTTCCCGCCGATCACCCAGGATCCCGGGCCCGGATTGCCCGGATAGTGCGCGCAGGCGGAGTGGGACCAGATGTTGATCATGGCGTGGGCGTCGGATTCCCTGGTTTTCGTCGCCTGAAGGAGATCGGGCGAGACGCGCATCGGAAAGGCGGCTCCCAGCAGGGCGACGCGGCTGACGCGCTCCGGGTTCCGTGCGGCGCATTCGAGCGCGGCGAGCGACCCCATGCTGTGGCCGATGAGGGCCGCGGTGCTCACCTTGGCCGCATCGAGCAGCGCGACGATCCAGCCGGCCATGTCCTCGATGCTCGCGAGCGGCGCTCCGCCGCTCTTGCCGTGCCCGGGCAGATCGACCGCGAGCACCGCGCGGCCGTGGTGCGCGAGATAGCGCGACTGCAGCACCCAGACGCAATGGTCCTGTTCGCCGCCGTGGATGAGCGCGACCGCGGGCAGCTTCGGGTCGAAGGTTTTCCCGCCGGTATAAACGTAGGCGGCATGGTTCGCGACCCGAATTTCCATCTTCAGGCCTTTGCGGCGCGCAAGGCCCGCGAGAGATCCTCGATCAGGTCCCGCGGGTCTTCGAGGCCGATCGACAGGCGAATCGTGCCCGGACCGATTCCCGCTTCGGCGAGCGCCGCGTCGCTCATGCGAAAGTGCGTGGTGCTCGCCGGGTGGATCACCAAGGACTTCGCATCGCCGACGTTGGCGAGGTGCGAAAAAACTCTCAGCGCCTCGATGAAGCGCCGGCCGGCGGCGCGGTCGCCCTTCAAGTCGAAGCTGAACACGGCGCCGCAGCCGCGCGGGAGAAGCCGCTTCGCGAGGGCGTGGTCGGGATGCGAAGGCAGCTCGGGATAGGCGATCGATTCGACCGCGGCCTCTGTGCCGAGGAAGGCGATCAGCTTGCGCGTGTTCTCGACGTGCCGCTCCATCCTGAGCGGAAGGGTTTCGACGCCTTGCAGAATCTGGAACGCGCTCGCCGGGCTCATGCAGGCGCCGAAATCGCGCAGGCCTTCGCGCCGGGCGCGCAGGAGGAACGCGGCGACGCTGGACTCCTCCTGGAAATCCATGCCGTGGAAGCCCGCGTAGGGCTCGGTCAGCTCCGGAAATTTCCCCGAGGCTTCCCAGTCGAACGTGCCTCCGTCCACCAGCACTCCGCCGATCGCCACGCCGTGCCCGCCGAGGAACTTGGTCGCCGAGTGATAGACGAGGTCGGCGCCGTGGTCGAAGGGCTTCAGCAGGTAAGGCGTGGTGAAGGTGGCGTCCACCAGGAGCGGCAGCTTAGCTGCGTGCGCGATCGCGGCGACCGAGGCAATGTCGAGCACATCCAGTCCCGGGTTGCCGAGCGTCTCGCCGAAAAGAAGCCTGGTGTTCGGCCGGATTGCCTTTTTCCAGGCGGCGAGATCGCGCGGGGATACGAACGTGGTTTCGATGCCGAAGCGCGGCAGCGTGTAGGAAAGCAGATTGTGCGAGCCGCCGTAGAGGGCGCGCGATGCGACGATGTGCGAGCCCGCCGCCGCGATCGTGGCGATCGCCAAGTGCAGCGCGGCCTGGCCGCTCGCGGTCGCGATCGCTCCGACGCCGCCTTCGAGCGCCGCCACCCGCTCCTCCAGCACCGCGTTGGTGGGATTGGAGATGCGCGAGTAGACATGCCCGCCGCGCTCCATGTTGAAGAGCGCCGCCGCGTGGTCCGCGTCGCGGAATACGAACGAGGTCGTGAAATAGATCGGCGTCGCCCGGGCGCCGGTGACCGGATCGGGCCTCTGGCCCGCGTGCAGGCTGAGCGTGTCGAACTGGAGAGATCGGGGTGCGGCCATGGCGTTCTCCTCGGGGTCCGGCCGATTCTAGCAGCCGGGACACTTTTTGAAGGCGAAAAAAAACCGCGCCCGAAGGCGCGGTCTCATTTCGGCCGGAACTGGTCAGCCGAGCCGGATCGGCACGTAGATCTTGTTGCCCTCGCGTTGTATCAGGAGCGCGACGCTGCCGCGCGAACGGTCCACCAGGCGCCGCAGCTGATCGACCGTGTTCACCGGCTGGTTGTTGAACGCGAGAATGACGTCGCCCGGCTGAACGCCCGCCCGCGCGGCGGGACCCTCGGATTCCTCCACGAGCAGGCCGCCTTCGGTTTCGTTCTGTCTGCGCTCTTCCTGGGTGAGGGGGCGCACCGCCAGACCGAGCTTGCCCGGCTTCGCCTTGAGTTCGCTCTGCGCTTTTGCCAGCTTCTCCGCCGGGGCCTCGCCGAGGGAAGCTTTCAGCTCCCGCGTTTCACCCTGGCGCCAGATCTTGAGGTTTACCGGCGTTCCGGGGCGGGACTCGCCGATCATGCGGGGCAGGTCGATCGAATTCTCGACGGCGCGCCCGTCCACCGACAGGATGATGTCGCCGGTCTTGATGCCGGCCTTGTCCGCGGGACTTTTCGGTTCCACGGCGCTGACCAGGGCGCCCTGCGCCCTCTTCAGCCCGAAAGAATCGGCCAGCTCCTGGCTCACGCCCTGGATGGTGACCCCCAGCCGGCCGCGGCTGACCTTGCCGTATTTCTGAAGATCGGTCTTGACCTTCATCGCGACGTCGATGGGGACCGCGAACGACAATCCCATGTAGCCGCCGGTGCGGCTGTAGATCTGCGAGTTGATGCCGATCACCTCGCCCGCCATGTTGAAAAGCGGCCCGCCGGAGTTGCCGGGGTTGATGGCGACATCGGTCTGGATGAAAGGCACGTAGGTCTCGTCGGGCAGCGAGCGCGATTTCGCGGAGATGATGCCCGCGGTGACGGTGTTCTCCAGGCCGAAAGGCGAGCCGATCGCGGCGACCCATTCGCCGACTTTCGCCTTCGAGGCGTCCCCGATGCGGACCGTCGGGAGATTCTTCGAATCGATCTTGACCAGCGCGACGTCGGTGCGGCGGTCCACGCCGATCACCTTCGCCTTGAATTCGCGCTTGTCGGTGAGCTTGACCGTCACTTCGGACGCGTCATCGACCACGTGCGCGTTGGTGAGGATGTAGCCGTCCGCGCTGACGATGAAGCCCGAGCCGACCCCCTTGCGTATCGCGTCGCCTTGCGGCATGGGAATCTGGAAACGGCGGAAAAACTCGTAGACCGGGTCGCCCGGCTCGCCGGGGATCTGGGGTTGCTGCATCTGGGTGCGCACGGGCGCGGTGGTGGTGCTGATGTTGACGACGGCGGGCCCGTTTTGCTCGACCAGGGCGCTGAAATCGGGGAGCGCGCCGGCGGCGGACCTCTGGATCTGCGGTGTCTGGGCCTGCGAGCTCGATACGGGGATCAGCCTGCCGCTCTCGAAGCCCAACAGCGTTGCGGCCGCGCACACGGCCAGCACCACGGCGAATTTCATCTTGGACATCGGGTCTCCTCCAATGATTCCGCTAACGCGTCTTGGGCAGCGCAGGCGAGGCGAAGTTCCCGCCGCTCCAGGCCCCGACACATTTCGTTACCGGAAAACTTCAGTCCCGCTTGGCCTGGGGGGGCCTCGCGGCCTGTTCGCGCACCCCCTGGTCGGCACGCGCCTTCTTCAGGATGTCGGCGCACTCTTGCGAGCCGATCCGCAGGGCGAGCTCGATCGCCGTGTCGCCGTCCTTGCTGACCATGTTGACGTCCGCGCCGTTCCTGAGCAGCAGCTCGACCATCTTCGAGTCGCCGCGCGCCGCGGCGTACATGAGCGGCGTATAGCCGTTCTCGGCGACCAGGTTGGGGTCGAAGTTCTGCGAGAGGACCTTCTGCGCGTAAATGAGGTTGCCCTTCTCGATGGCGTAGAACAGCACCTTGATGCCTTCGGAGCTCTGTTGCTTGGGTCTTTTTTCCAGGCCCGTCGGAAGCAGGTCCACCACGTAGTTGATGAGCGAAAAGCCCACCATCGTGGCCATGGCGATGACCAGAGGCAGGGTCGAAATTCCGAGGCCCTCGGCCACCTCGCCGGGCATGTTCGCGGCGACCGCCAGGAGCACGACCAGGAAGAAGAACTGGAACTTGAGGTACAGGAACAGCGCGATGAAAACCGTCAAGGCGAGCGCACCGAGCAGGAAATCCCGATTGATATCGAAGCGCTCGAGCGCTTCCTCGGGCAGGTTGGCGAGAGTCGCGGCGAGCCCGACCAGGACGACCAGTGCGATTTCCTGTACCCGCTTCCTGTTGAAATTCATGGCGCTCCCCCGACAGGGACTCCGGCTTGTTTGAGGCTATTATAGTGGAGCCGCAAAGGCAGCTACGGCGGGGCATCAGGATGAGCAAGGCATTCACGCGCGAAGGCGACGCGCCGGAAGAGGAGATCGAGGTCGAGCCCCGGGTGCCCCGGGGGTCGAAGAACTACATCACGCCCGCGGGCTATGCGCGCTTGAGATCGCAATTGAGGGCGCTGGACGAGGTCGAGCGCCCGGAGCTGGTGAAGACGGTGGCGTGGGCCGCGTCCAACGGCGACCGCTCGGAAAATGCCGATTACCTCTACGGGAAAAAACGCTTGCGCGAGATCGAGCGCCGCATCCGCTTTCTCGTCAAGCGCCTGGAGATCGCCGAAGTGGTCGATCCCCGCGACCAGGACCAGGACCGCGTGTTCTTCGGCGCCACCGTCACCTACCGCGATGCGGGCGGCCGGGAGCACACCGTCAGCATCGTCGGCACCGACGAAGTTGACCCCGCGCGCGGCCGGGTGTCGTGGGTGTCGCCGATCGCCCGGGCGCTGCTCAAGACGCGCGAGGGCGACGCGGTGACGCTCAGTACGCCGGCCGGGGACGAGCCGCTCGAAGTTCTTTCGATTCGCTACGAGGAATTGAAATAGAAACCGGGGACAGACCACCATTTTCTTCAGCACCGGGCTCACTCCAGCCTGTCCCGAAAATAGTGGTCTGTCCCCGGTTTCTTCTCAGTTGGCCGCGACGCTCGTAAATCCCCGGCCTTGACGACCGAGAGTTTTGCCGGATCGATATACCGTCGCAGGGCCTCGACGACGGCCTTGGGCGTCATGGCGGCGATCCGCCGCTCCAGCTCCTCTTCCCACGCGAAAGTGCGGCCGAGCGCGAGGTAGGACGCGAGGCGGCTCGCGACGGTCGCGTCGCTCGAGCGCGCGAGTTGTCGCGACTGCAGCAGGCCGTTCTTCCCGGCTTCGACTTCCTCGGCGCTGAAACCTCCGGCGAGCGTCTTGCTGAGCTCCTCGGCGAGCGCCGCTTCGACCCGCGCGCGGTTTTGCGGCGCGTAGATGGCGAAGACCCCGAAGCTGCCGCGCTCGAAGAAGCTGTCGGCCGACAGGAACGAGCCGACGCTATAGGACAGCCCCTCCTTCTCGCGGATGCGCCGCACCAGCCGCGAATCGGATGAGCCGCCGAGAAGATAGTTGCCGAGGACGAGCGCCGCATAATCGGGGTTGTCGTCGCGCAGCTTGAGCAGCATCCCCGCGCGCAGCACCGCGTTCGCCTTGTCCGGCGTGTTGATCACGTCGTCGGTCGGCGCGACCTCCGCGATCCGCAGAGGGATTCGCGCGTAAGGGTGCGGGCTTTTCCAGTCGCCGAACAGCTCCTGGGCGAGGCGCGCGATCTCGCCCGGATCGAAATCGCCCACGACCGCGAGCTCGCTGTCGGAGGCGCCGTAGAAATCGG
>Ga0137383_10000790_pt1 | contig 17562 bp, 15 predicted proteins | sample SagtaG_19_FD_104817 | JGI IMG/M metagenome (GOLD analysis project Ga0137383, IMG submission 104817) | Vadose zone soil microbial communities from Sagehorn Ranch, Mendocino, California, USA - Sage2_R_40_16 metaG | ecosystem: Environmental > Terrestrial > Soil > Vadose zone | place: USA... | reverse complement strand
TGCGGTAATCCGTCTCGCCTCTCCGAAATCCGAGGAGACGTTTACCAAAACCAATGGAGAAGACCTCCACGCGCACGCCCAGCAACTTGGCGGCGGCGTAGTGTCCAAATTCGTGGATCAGGATCATGAATCCCAGAACCACGGCTACGGCAGCGACGGCTATTAAGAATCCGGACATAAATGTTGTATTAGTCCCCTCGCAATGCTGGTGATGGACGCAATCCGGCAGACCTGTTACTCAATTGCTGAACTTTCTCTTGCGCGGCCTTACGCGCCCCAGCATCTGCTTCCAGTATTCTCTTTATAGATTCCAATTTCACACTTTTCGTTTCATTAAGGACCTTTTCTATAACGATAGTAATCTGATCGAATCGGATGCGGCCATCCAGGAACGCGGCCACGGCGACCTCGTCCGCGGCATTAAGTGCAACAGATTTCGCTCCTCCTGCCCCTGCCGCTTCATAGGCAAGTGCCAGACAAGGGAATTTTTCCATATCTGGCGGGGCGAATTCGATGTGCCGTAAGTCCATGACTGGGAAGCGCATATCCGACCTGATGCGCTCTGGATAAGTTAACGCATACAGAATAGGCAGTCGCATATCGGTCACCGAAAACTGAGCAAGTATGCTGCCATCTACAAACTCCACCATGGAGTGAATCGTCGACTGCGGATGCACCAGCACCTTGACCTGCTCGGGTTTCAGATCGAACAAACGACAGGCCTCGATCACCTCAAATCCCTTATTCATCAAGGTCGCGGAATCGATCGTGATCCGGCGACCCATCTTCCATGTTGGATGCGCCAAAGCCTGCTCTACGCTGATTGAGGAAAACTCTGATTTAGGCGTGTTTCGAAAGGGGCCACCCGAGGCGGTTAGCCAAATGCGCTCTACTTCCTCTATTCTTCCGCCACGTAAGCATTGATGGACCGCATTGTGTTCGCTGTCGATGGGCAAAAGGGGTTTACCCTGCCGCCGGGCTTCGGCGGTGATCAGCTCTCCAGCGGCAACCATGCATTCTTTATTTGCCAGGCCAACGGTTTTGCCCGCGCGTACGGCTTCGTAAGTAGCTTCCAGTCCTGCTACGCCCACGATGGCGCTGACTACAAAGTCGGCATCGGGATGCGTGGCAACGCGAACCGTTCCTGTGGAGCCGTATGCCACTTCCACGCCGGAGACTCCGGATGCTTTTAGACTCTTCCGAAGAGTTTCCGCATCTTTTTCGGCGGCCACGGAGACCAGTCGCGGTTTCCAGCGCTGCACCTGTTGCAGTGCAGTTTCCAAGTTCCGACCGGCGGCCAAAGCAACAATTTGAAAACGCCCGGGATAGGACTCAACTACATTAAGAGTGCTGCGGCCGATCGAGCCGGTTGAGCCCAGGATAGAAATACTTCTCATGAATGGAGTGTAGTCCTGCGCGGCCAGGGGAACTCGAGGCTATTGCATGACGCGCCAAGCCGCATAGTACCACAGCACTGGAGCGGCAAAGAGCAGGGCATCAATGCGGTCAAGCATTCCTCCATGCCCGGGAAGAAGAGCTCCTGAATCTTTCACGCCGGCGCCGCGCTTGATCAACGATTCCACCAGATCTCCAAGCTGCGCGGCGATGTTGATGGCTGCGGAAAGCAACAGAGCCGGCCATAGCGGCGGTTTCTGCAATGCAAAGAAACCGTCCCGCTGTTCGATCAGATGCGCATTCAGCAGTGCGGTGCTGATGGGAAGCGCGTAGTGGTAGAGCAACATTCCCACCACCAGACTCGCCAACATCGACGCCAGCGCCCCTTCCCAGGTCTTCTTCGGACTAATCCGCGGTGACATGAAATGACGTCCGAGCGAACGGCCTACGAAATAAGCAAAAATGTCTCCTGCCCAGACCACTAAGAGCAAGTAAAGCAGAAGGAACGCTCCCGACCACTGCTCGCGAACTTGCACAAGGAATCCTAACGGGAGTGCGACGTAGCAAAAGGCAAATACAGAAACGGCCGCTGCGGGAAACGATCTTCGAAGATCAATGTTTCGCATTCCAATTACGAGAAACACGAATGCTGCGATGGCAGCAGCGAACCCCGTACTGTAGATAAAGATCGCAGTCGACAATAGAGGCTTGTCGTCCCGCGGATGAATCGCCAGCAACACGAAGTACAGCGCGACAAAAACATACGTCGGACGATAGAAAGGCCGGATGCCATAAGCCTCCGCCAACTTGAGAAGCTCCGTTACAGTGAGCAGAGCTACGAATGCCGCGACGAACGCCAAAACCGGGATAGGCGCGCGCAGGATGAGGACCAGAACAATGGGAATCAGAACCGCTGCGGTGGCGATTCGTTTCAGTAGCTGCAAGCCGCCTCAGCTCCGGACCGACTTCGGGGAGTGATGGTCAGAGTGGCCATCGGCCAAGCCACCGTAGCGTCGCTCGCGCTTCTGATATTCCGCGATGCCTTCCAGCAGGTGAGCGCCACGGAATTCCGGCCACAGTGTAGGAGTGACATAGATCTCGGCATAAGCCAGCTGCCAGAGAAGAAAATTGCTCAACCGCATTTCGCCGCTGGTGCGGACGACCAGATCGGGATCCGGCAAATGCCGGGTGTAGAGATGACGTGACACCGAATCCTCATCAATCTCCAGATGATCAAGCCCGCCGTTGCGCGCCGCCCCATCCACGATGGAGCGAAATGCATCTACCAGTTCGCTACGGGCACTGTAGTTGAGAGCCAGGGTTAGCACCATTCCGGTGTTGTGCGCAGTGGCTTGGCGCGCCCACTCCATTTTGGAGCGAACTGTCGGCGGAAGTTCCTGCTGCCGTCCAATGTATTCCAGCCGGATACGGTTCTTGTTCAGCGTCGGGACTTCCTGCTGCAGATAGCGGCACAGCAGTCCCATGAGAAAATCCACTTCGCTCTTGGGACGCTTCTTCCAGTTTTCTTCGGAGAACGCATACAGCGTTAACGCCGAGATTCCCACCCGCGCAGCGGTTTCGACCGTTGAGCGCACGGATGCCACACCAGCACGGTGCCCTGCCACGCGAGGCAGATGACGGCGACGTGCCCACCGTCCGTTACCGTCCATGATGATGGCGATGTGTTTTGGGAGCCGTTTTGGATCGAGCCGCAGGTAAATTTCCGCTTCTTTGCGATCCAGCCCGGCAGGCACTGTTGCTTGCAAGCTAACCTCTGCTGTTTGCTGAAGCTAACACAGGATGTGGGTGGTTGCAATGACAGGGGATAGCTACCTGAAGTCCTCTGTCGCTTTCCACGTGGCGAGCCAATGCAAGATCATGAGGCACGACAGAGGTGCCCCGGCCAAGCTCTGCTTGGGCGGGGATTTTGACGTTCATCGTCACAGTCACAGACGTGATCGCAGCCCTCGGAGCGGTGATCAGCCTGCCGAAACAGACTTGTCTCGCATTCAACGCGACAGTAACTGGCTAGGCCACCTGATGCAACGCGCCTTCGCTGGGTAAGGTGAACTGAAACGTTGCGCCCCGTCCGGGGTTGGGGCTGGCCCACAAGCGGCCGCCGTGCGATTCGATGATGGAGCGGCTGATGGGGAGTCCCATGCCGGTACCTTGAGGTTTGGTGGTAAAGAATGCATCGAAGATTTGCCCGGTCTGTTCCGGCTGTAGTCCAATGCCGGTATCGCCGACCGAGATCACGAGTTGACGATTGTCGTATTGCGACGTGATCGTAAGTTCACCTCCAGGACCCATGTCCTTCATGGCTTCGATGCCATTGAGCATGAGATTCATAAAAACCTGTTGCAATTGCACACGGTCGCCCATGATTTGGGGAAGATCGTTGGCAAGGTCGCAGTGGATCGAAATCGAATACCGGCTCGCCTCACTGCGCAGCAGCACAATCATTTCTTGAATGAGTTCATTGATATCAACCAACTCCCGCTGTGGAGCGCCTTTCTTGAACATTAAGTTAATCCCGCTAATGATGTCGGCCGCGCGCGTTACATCTTTGATGAGCCTGGATGCGGCTTCGCCTGCCTCTGCCACGTCGGGGTCATCGCGCCGAAGCCATCGCAAGCAGGTTTTGGCGTCTGTCACCGCTGCGGAAATCGGCTGCTTGATTTCGTGCGCCAGCGAGGCGGTTAGCTCTCCCATTGTGGTCATCCGGGTCACGTGCGCCAGATCCGCTCGGGCCTGACGCAATCTCTCGCGCTCTTCACGCGCCAGCTTGAGTTCAATGGCAATGCCGGCGAGGTGGGTGGCCATTTCCAGGGCGCGGGTCTCAGCTGGACTCGGACTGCGCGGTTCGCGGTAATACATGGCAAATGAACCCAGTGCCTCGCCCGAATGTGCAAGTATGGGAGTGGACCAGCAGGCGCGGAACCCATAGGGCTTGGCCACTTCTCGATACAATTCCCAGAGCGGATCCTGGAGAATGTCGGCGACGACAACAGGTTCTCTTCGATACATCGCGGTGCCGCATGATCCCGCCTTCGGTCCGATGCAAAGGCCGTCGATGGCGTCGGTGTAAGGCTGGGGAAGACTGGGAGCAGCGCCGTGCCGCACGTGCTGCCCGTCCTCGTCGAGGAGCAGGACCGAGCAAAGCAAGCCGGCAAATTGGGCTTCCACAACGCGCACCAGATTCTCCAGTGTTTCCTCCAGCCGAGCATCGCGCGCTATCATTTCCAAAATATGGCTCTCCCCGTCACGCAGCGCCTCCGCCCGCTTGCGTTCGGTTACATCCATCAAGGTGCCGACGATCTCAGTGATTTCGCCTGACTCATCCATCACAGGGTGAGCGATAGAGTGCAGGTGCTTTATTCCTCCGTCGGGAAGAACAACTCGAAAATCAATCTCAGAATCTACTCTCTGTGTGGTCTCCATTTCCGTTCTCTGCACGACTGCTGGTCGATCTTCAGGGTGAACTCGTTCGAGGATGTCCGACCATGTGGGCTTCACTTTTTCGGGGTCACAGCCAAAGATGCGAAAGGTCTCTTGCGACCAGAAGCGAGCGCCGGTACGCACATTCCAAGCCCAACTTCCACTCTGGGTCAGCCTTTGCGCTTCAGCTAAATAACCCTCGCTCCGCCGTAGTGCATCCTCTGCTCGCTTGCGATCCGTGATATCCGTCACCGCCCCCACGAATTCAAAGTTGCCCGATTCATGGTTTGTTGAGGGATGACCCACAACTCGAACGTACTTCAGCGAGCCATCCGGCATCAGCAGCCGATGTTCAAAATCAAAAGCCTTCCTATCCCGTGCCACTTGATCGAGGGTTTCTTGCAGGAAGGCTCTGTCCTCCGGATGGGTTCGGTGCATTATGAGTTCCCTGTAAGTTTGACGGCTGGGTCGAATTCAAAAATTCGAAACGTTTCGTCTGACCAGACGATATGCCCACTGGAAACGCTCCAGCCGAAACTGCCGGCATGGCTCACTCTCTGTGCTTCCGCTAGATAGGTCTCACTCCGCTGCAGCGCCTCCTCGGCGCGCTGACGTTGGAGTACTTCCTTTATCAGTTCGCTGTTGACGGAGGTCAGTTCGCTGGTACGTTCTATTACAAGCTTGCTCCAGTTCCTCATTCAGGCGCTTGATTTCAGCCTTAGCTTGTTTGTGCCCGGCGGTTTCGATAACGTCCCAACCCCCACGTCGCTTGGTTACGGCAAACTGATGGGTTCGTACCACATCCAGGATTTCAGCAGCTCCGCATTTGGCGAGCGGGTACGTGCATAGAACCGACAGGCGCTGATTGACGACAGCCTGGTTGAGTGAGTCTTCGTATTCACAGAAGTCATTCCAGTCCTTCTTTTCGAGCCAGGCGGTATCTCCCGTCACTCTCACGCCAGCGTAACCTTTGGCGGATGCGCGCGCGAGTTTCTCGTTCCAACCGTCAATCACTCTCTCGAGATCAAACGCGCCATCTTGGAGATACCAGTCGCGAGCCGGGACAATCTCTATGCTCTGGTCAACCACGTATTGATCAAAGTCAGGCATAACTCGTTTCAATGCGCGTCTGGCATCTTCCTCCGTCAGGGGCTCGGCCACTACCCATAGACAGAACTCATGGCTTTGTAATCCAGCTTTGCAGTAGGAAACCAATGTTTCGAGGAGATCCGCTGGCGTCTCGTAGAAGAGACAAAAATGTGCACCCCAAGGTACGTCGCCAACGACGTCGATTCCGGTTTTCCGCATGTCGCTTGTCATCGCGGGTGCCATCACGGCGGTTCTCGCATAAGTATCTCTCCGATCAATCCGTCGGAGTAACGAAAATGATGGGCCATTCTCCGACGTGAGCGGTTGAGGGATGTTGTCAGCAACGGCGAGCCAATTCTAGTGGCGCAGCCGTATCCGGGGATTTACAGTTAGAATCATTCCTCATGAACGATAGCAGCGGGATTCTCGAGCGCGAACGCAGCTTTCTGCTGCAGACCTATAACCGTTACCCTGTCGTGCTGGCGCGCGGCAAAGGTATTTTTCTCTACGATCTCGAAGGCCGACGCTATCTGGATTTTGTTGCCGGCTTAGGAGTTAATACGTTGGGACATGCCCATCCCCGAATCGTGAAGATCATTCGCGAGCAGGCTGCCCGAGCTATCCATCTCTCAAATCTCTATTACAACGAATATCAGGGCCAGCTGGCGGAGAAGCTTTGCGGGCTTTCCGGTCTGCAGCGAGCATTCTTCTCTAACAGCGGTACGGAAGCGATTGAAGGATCCATCAAGCTGGCCCGGCTGGCGGGACATCGGACAGGTGAGAGCAAAAGCCGATTAGTGGCCCTGCAAGGTTCCTATCACGGACGAACTTTTGGCGCTATGTCTCTGACCGGCCAGGAGAAATACCGCAAGGGGTTCGAACCGCTGCTGGACGATGTGAAATTTGTTCCACAAAACAATATTGAAGCGCTACGTGCGGCAGTGGATGAAAATACCTGCGCCATCGTGCTGGAGCCTATTTTCGGAGAAGGCGGTGTATACGAATGCTCGGTGGATTTCTTGCAGGAATGCCGGGCGGCCGCCGACCGTCATCGTGCGGCGCTGATTTTTGATGAGATTCAGTGCGGACTCGGCCGCACCGGAAACATTTTTGCCTTCCAGACCTTCGGAGTCATGCCTGACATTGTGGCTATCGCGAAACCAATCGCCGCCGGTCTTCCCCTGGGAGCATTTCTCGCAAGGGAGGAGTTCGCGTCCGCCATTTCTCCAGGCCAACACGGGACAACCTTCGGAGGCGGGCCGCTGGCCTGCCGCGTTGCTCTGGAATATCTCGCCATCCTGGAGGAGGAAAAGCTCCTGGAGAATGTCGTACGTGTTGGAAACTACCTGAAGGAACAGTTGAAGTTGATAGTTGACCGATATGCCGCCGCACAGGAAGTTCGAGGCCGGGGTTTGATTCAAGGCCTCCAGTTGGATGTCCCGGCCCGCGCGCTCGTGGAAGAGGCGCTCGCCGAGGGAGTTTTATTCAACAGTACTCAGGATTCCGTGTTGCGATTTCTGCCTCCATTCTTGCTCCAGGAGAAGCATGTGGACAAAGGTATGCGAGTCCTGAAGAAGTTACTGGGCAAGAAGCGGCGGAAATCAAGTGAGAATCCGGCAACATCCGAGACCGAAACAGCAGCGCCACAATAGACCGCAATGAAAGGCACATTGGGCCCGGAAACTAATCTGGAAGCAATCCACTCAGTCGAAGAACAGGGGGTCAGTCTGGACGGAATCCGCGTGCGATATCTGCGCAGCGGTTCCGGGCCGCCGCTGCTACTGCTGCATGGGTTGCTGGGATATTCCTTCTCCTGGCGATTTGCTATGCCCGTGCTGGCACACCAAGCTACAGTCTATGCCGTTGACATGCCGGGAGCAGGATTCTCCGAGCGACCGGCCGATCTCGATTGTTGCCTGAAGGCAAGCGCCGAACGTTTGTTGCGATTTCTCGATGTCGAGGGACTGGAATCGTGCGATTTGCTGGGAACATCTCAAGGCGGCGCTGTAGCAATGATGGCGGCTGCGATTGCGCCTCGGAGAGTGCGTCGTCTGATTCTTGTAAATCCAGTCAATCCCTGGTCGCCGCACGGAAAACGGCGCGCTAATTTCCTGAGTAGTCGGCCAATCACGCCGCTCTTTCTTCGTCTCGCTCCTCGCCTGACGATGACGCACGATTTCATCTTGCGTCGTCTCTTCGGCGACGCGCGGCGCATCCGTCCGGGGACACTCGAGGGCTACTCCGCACCATTTGCCCTCCCCGGTGCATTCATAAACACACTCGCCATGCTGCGATCCTGGAACCGGGATTTGCAGCAACTCGAGAGCATGCTGCCGCGCATCAATCACATTCCGACACTGATGGTTTGGGGTAGTGTGGACAGAGCGGTGACGCCTGAGTCCGCCCACGAATTACTGAAGCATTTCCAAAATTGTCGTGTGGTGATGTTAAAAGGGGTAGGGCACTTGCCCTATGAAGAAGTGCCGGAAGAATTCAATCGAGTGGTGGTGGAGTTTCTCGAGCAATCCTCTTAAGCGTTTGTGGCGACCGACGACAAAGATTTAGCCATCGACGTCCGAAAAAGAATCTTACAAATCGCACATGGGACAGCACCTTTTTGAACTGCTTCGTGAATATCTCGCCCATTACGGCTATTGGGCAGTCGCGGCCGCGCTATTGCTGGAAAACACCGGAGTTCCGGTGCCCGGCGAGACCATGCTGATGTTAGCAAGTTTTTTGGCCTATTCTGAGCATCGTCTCCGCTTACCTTACATCATCCTGGTCGGAGTCTGTGCTGCGACCATCGGGGACAACCTCGGCTTCCTGCTCGGGCATTACGGTGGCAAACCGCTGCTGGAACGCTACCGGAAGGTTCCCCGCGTTTACCGCACCATCGCGCGTGGGGAAGGCTTGATTCAGCGCTACGGCTCCTTCGCGATTTTTATTGCGCGCTTCATTGCCGGAATGCGCATCATCGCCGGGCCCTTGGCTGGTGTGCTCCGCATGCCCTGGCGCAAGTTTGCGGTTTTCAATTTCCTGGGCGCAGCGGTCTGGGTGACTGTTATTTCCAGTGTCGGATATTTTTTCGGACGGCACTGGGACGAACTCGCCCGGATCATGAAGGGTTTCAACCTCGCAGTGCTGTTGGCGGCAGTTCTGCTCGCGGTGTTCTTCTGGTGGCGACAACGGCGAAAGGGTACTGGAGGCCAACCGGATTAACGCCGATAGGGCATGAATGCTCGAATCAAACGCGTCCTGGTCCTGATTGTGGGATGGGGCTTCATCCTGCTGGGCATTGTCGGTTTGTTCCTGCCGATCCTGCAGGGTGTATTGTTTCTGCTTATAGGCTTGATCATCCTTTCTTCGGAATATGTCTGGGCTCACCATCTTCTCGCCAAGCTTCGTCAACATTTTCCGAAGATAAGCGGCACTGCGGAGGAAGCCACGGCCAGAGCTGGCAGGTGGTTGCGGCACCTTTCCCGCCAACGCGAGCGTGATTGATGCCCTGCCATAGCGGTGCTAACCTCGCAGTAAGCGAATTCGGCCGATGTCCCATCCCATGACTCTTCAGGACTCAATGTTTCTTTCGAAAAGCCAGCGACTTGCTCGCTTTTTCCATCAAGGAGTTCCGGAAATCTGGGTACGGTTCCTGCTTGCAATCGCCGGACTGATTCTGGCTTTCGCAGCCGCCATTTTCTCCAGCGTGGCGCGCGAGTCTGGGAACCTGTGGGCGATGCTCATTCTTGCTTCGGCGGCATTGCTGTTGGCAACGATCGTTGGCTTGACTACCGTGCCTTACCTGGCTCGGCGGATTGGTGCAGTTCGTATTCGAGAAGCATTCGATTACGACGTGACCCGCGTGGGAATCATTTACGTTGTCACTGTGTTGCTGATCGGGATTGCGGCTTTGAACACCGGCAACAACCTTTTGTACATCGTTGTGGCCGTCATGCTGGCCGCAATTGTTGTTTCCGGGTTTGCCTCGGCCCTGGTCTTGCGCAATCTCGAACTGGATGTCCGGTTACCCGAACATGTTTTCGCGGGCCGCTCGATATTGGCGAGAATTCTTTTGCGCAATTCACGAAAGTGGCTGCCGTCGTTTTCTGTAAATGTGGTTTCGCTCGAAAAGGCCAAGTCCACTCGGCACTGGCGTTGGCTGCCTTCTACCTTTACGGTCCCCCGAGGCCGTCCCCCAGAGAAGCAATGGATCCGACTTCCGGACCGTCAATTGCGTCGCTTGATCGATAAGGCGGCGTCGCCAAACATCTTCAATGGCTCGGCTTACTTTCCTTATCTCCCTGCTCGGGCATCGCTTATCTCAGAGCTCGAACTCAAGTTTGAGCGCCGTGGGCGCTATCAGCAGGAAAGATTTGGCCTGGCCACGCGTTTTCCTTTTGCTTTCCTTACTAAGACGCGCCGGGTGCCACTGGCCCGCGAAGTGATTGTCTATCCTTCGGTGGAACCCACGGACGAATTCTTTGAAGTGCTTCCCCTCATCACCGGAGAGTTTGCATCCTTCATGCGAGGGCGTGGCAACGATCTATACCGCATTCGGGAATACATGCCGGAAGATTCAGCGCGCCATGTGGACTGGAAGGCTTCCGCTAAATCGGGGTCGCTCAAGGTACGCGAATTCAGCCGGGAAGACGAGCGCAAGCTGCGGATCGTTTTCGACAATCCCCAGGTGGAGGCGATTTCAGCAGAAGCCTACGAAGGTGCGGTAGCGCTGGCTGCATCGTTGGGCTGGCACTTCACCGGAGAAAATACCGATATCTCCTTCGTGACACAGGGATACAGAGGCGCTGATATATATCAATTTCTGGAGTACCTTGCCGTGGTGCAATCACAATCCCTGCCCTCGGTGATCGATGAAATTGAGGTTGCTGATGACTACAACATAATTCTGACAGCGCGTGCACGAGGCACGATTCCTACAGCTCTGTGGGCCTGTTCCTATTTTGTTTTCCTTGGGAACAGGCAGTGAGGTTTTGAGGCGACCGGATGCAGCCAGCAGAAGAGGCATTTGCATCCGATCTAACAGAAGCAACTTTGCTAGCTGAGAAATTCCAATGAGTGAGGTCCATGATGTTCCCCAACTATCGTTCGTTGATGATGGCCGGTTTATTTACAATTGTCTTAGCTCTGCCTGGGTTGGGAGACGAGGTCAGGGATATCCCTCCCGGAACCTCGATCAAGGTCCGCATCATTGACCAGCTGAGCAGTGAAGAGAGCGAGGCAGGAGACATCTTCCACGGAACCCTCGATGAACCAATCCAAGCCAATGGAAAGGAGCTCTATCCCAGGGGAGCTAATGTAAGCGGTCGCGTCAGCGACGTGCATCGTTCCGGCCGGCTCACCGAACCGGGAGAATTGGACCTGGTCCTGACCACCGTGAGTTCGGGTAGGGTTGCCTTCTCTGTCGCAGTACAGCCGCTGGTGATCAAAGGCGAATCTCATGCCAAAAGCAACGTGGGGAAGATTGGCGGAGGCGCCACTCTGGGAGCCGTTATTGGCGCAATTGCTGGAGGTGGGAAGGGAGCCGCCATTGGCGCGGGTGCTGGCGGCGCAGCCGGGGCTGGCGCGGCCGCAGCCACAGGCAAACGTGCCGCAATCGTTAAACCAGAGACTGTGCTCACATTCACCAGTACGACTGGATCTGCTGCAACAATTACAGAAAACTCTGCGGAGCAAACGCCGTCTCAACCCGATCAGGACTCGACGCAAGTCCCGATGCAAGTTCCAAGCCGGAACTCCAATCAAACGGGCGCGACACGGCAGCCTGAGGATTCCACTCCGTTATTCACTCTGCGCGATCGTAGAGTGATCCGAGATTGCGTGAATGAGAACAGCGCGGCATTTCCAGCTGGCGTCACGGAACGTCCTGAACTGCCGCCAGGTTTGGATCGGCAGGTTCGCAGAGGCGAGACGTTGCCCGCCGAACTCCAAGATAAGGTCTATCCTCTTCCGCTAGTGTGCGAAGAAAAACTTGCGAGGCTGCCGAGCGACCTTGAGCGAGTCGTTTATAGCGGTCGCGTGCTGCTGCTCGATCGGGGACACCGTATCTTCGACCTTTTCTATCTCGATGATAATGAGTGATTTGGCGATCCGGTTCTGTCCTTCGCCCGGATCAATCCGGTGGGCGGCGTACTCTTCTCCCTGTCCGTTTTCGTCCTATACTCGCGCTTGTATACAGTTTGCACGTTGGCTCGAAACTTGTGCTTGGGTGATGTATGCATATCTGTGATCTCATCAAGAATCAAGAAACCTATCGCGCGGATGCGGGTCAGACAGTGCTGGATGTGGCAAAAGCAATGGTCGCGCGCAATATTGGGGCGGTGCCTGTACTTCGCGACGGCGTGTTAGTAGGAATTTTTTCTGAGCGCGATCTCATGAAACGAGTAGTGGTGGAGGGACGTCAAGCCGACAGTACCCCGGGTAGGCGAAGTCATGACCAGCGACCCGCTCGTCGTAAGTCCGGAGGAGACTCCGGAGAATTGCATGCTCCTGATGCGGCGCCACGGCTTTCGCCATCTACCCATCTGCGATGGCAAACAACTACGCGGACTGGTTTCGCTGCGTGATCTCATGTTGCACGATCTCAATGAAAAGGATCACGAAGTCCGAATGATGCGTGCCTACATCCAGGCCTCGCCAGACGTGTAAATCACGGTGACCCTCCAACCTGGCGTGTGTGCCCTCTCTCCAACCTACCTTTGCTGACCCGCTCGGACAATGGGCTTGGGTTTGCCTGGTAACCATTACCTATAGTTACTTCCGGTCATTGACCGTAGGACGGGAACTGGTAAGGTTTACATAGGAGGAGAGTGCCCGGTGTAGTCTGTCCGCCTTGCCATTAGAAGGTGACAGTAGAGCAGCCCGATGAACCCCAAAATCCAGCTGGCTTTATGGATCGCTCACCCACTACTGCAACTGTCAGTTGCGGCGGTCATGTTTTATCGCAAGCTGCATAAGATTTTTCCTGTGTTTTTTGCCTACATTGTTTCGCAGATTTTGATCTTTGCGGTTTTGTTTCCTATGTTCCAGTTGGGCTATGCGCGCTATTACGTCTGCATGTATTGGACTTGCGCCGCGATCAGCCTGGCGGTGGGCTTCAAGGTTATTCACGAAATTTTTCTGGACATTTTCCGGCCCTACCACACGCTTAAAGACCTCGGGTCCGTATTGTTTAAGTGGGCCGCTTTGGTCATGTTGTTGGTCGCCGGGGTTGTGGCGGCTGCGAGTCCCGCAGCCGAGCAGGGTTCAGTAATACAGGCGCTGGTTACGGTGCAGCGGTGCTTGCGAGTAATTCAGTGCGGCTTAATTTTGTTTCTGCTCGTCTTTTCCAATTATCTGGGAGTGACTTGGCGACAACACAGCTTTGGCATTGCTCTCGGCTTCGGCAGCTTTGCTGGAGTGGAATTGGCTCTGCTGGCCTTGTATTCCAGTAATCACGTGTCCGAAACGACGATAAGCCTGGTTAATATGTTGGCATACAACGGCGCCATCGTGATTTGGCTGGTCTATGCCTGGATGAAGAGCCCAGCCCGGGACGCCTCCGCCAGCCTTCTTAAGTCGCATCGCTGGGAGCAGGGCCTTACCGACTTACAGCATCCGGTGTCGAGCGATTCCTTGATACCGTTGTTTGAGAGTATGGTTGACCGCGCTTTTTCACGAACCAACGGAGATACAGCCTCGGATCCTACCGCAATCGAAGAATTGACTCAGATTTCTTCTTCGCGTTCCTCTCCTAGCCCTTCTGGAAAAGTTAATTCATAGATTCCTGAAAACTCGGCGTCATTCTGGAAGTCGGTTTTTGCAAATACCAAAATCAAGCAAAAGAACACGGCACACCCTTCTAGCAAAATCTATTTCGGAACTAGCTCCCGTAATGGGTCCATGCCTCTATCCCATTGAATTACAAGGATAAAAACTAACCATCCCGGGCTCCTGCAAATCCACTTAACCGAACTGGTAAACCGGTTTTCCGAGGTAGCTGCACCAGAAAAGTTGCATACAGGGGGTATAATTCCCGGCCGTGGGGGTTTCCGCTCCCAGGGAACCTGCACGCAAGGAGAAACAACCCATGCAACGTGCAATCAGGATGTTAATCCTGGTGGTAGGTTTGGCTTGCACATGTTTGGCGGCCTCTGCTCCAATGGCTACATCATTCGACGGTGGACCGCTGTGCTCGTTTCATTCCTGCGGAAAATAAAATGGGCAAGGTCACGAGCGTGACCTGCCCGCAACCGGGAGCCGCGTGTTGCGGCCCTTAGAATTCACTAGGCTGAATGAATGTGAAAAACATCTTCAGCCTTTTTTTACTGGCGCATGGTAATCGGGTCGGGATAATGCGAGGTGAAGATCGCGCTTCAACTGCTCGACGCCGGAGATCGGCGGGCGGCAGCTGAAATCGGAACAGATTACCGCAACTGTTTTTCCTTCCTTGACCCCGGGCAAAGCAGGAATCGTCGTCGCCAACGCAGCTGGCAGATACTGCGGGACGACCTTGTTCGAAGCGAACTTCAGCACCGCTTGGTTGAGCGCAGGAATCGTTCCCGCAGTGGAATAAAGTTGATCCGCTAGTTCATCCTCCCCAACGATCACAACCTGGATGTGCGCCTGCGAAACATAGATTGCGGCAATGCCGTACGTCGCAGCAAAAATTCCATACTGTCCCGCCAACCCGGCGAGCACTTCCATGGTCTGCTCTGCTTTGTCGCGATAGCTTTGCTCGTTGGTGTAGCCATAAAGCCGCTGCAGCACGATGGCAGCGACAGAATTGCCGGCAGGAGTCGGCGAGTCCTGAAATGGTTTGCGTCGTGTTCCTAGCACGCCAAGGAACTTTTGTTCTCCGCTCGCTCGCTTCTCCGTGTCAAAAAAGCCGCCCGAGACCGGATCGAAGAAACGATCTACCATCGCATCAGCGATGCGCCGCGCGAAATTGAAATAGCTGAGGTCCGAAGTGGTCTCGTACGCATCCAGGCAAGCGATTGCCGTAAACGCATAATCGTCGAGCAAGCCTGCTACCCGTCGGGACTGCGCGGCAGGGTCCGAATAGGCTATGACATGGACCAACCCATTTTCGGCTGACCAACCTTCGGCCAGCAATCGGTCCAGAGAACGCAGTGCAAAATGCTGAGTAGTGTCCAACTTGAGTGCCCGGGCTGCCTGCAAGTAGGCGGATACGCACATTGCATTCCAGCCCACATAGACCGTCTTGTCCACGTACGGAGTGGGCCGTTTCAGCCGGGCAGCGTACATCTTCTCCTTAGCCGAGCGCAGCAGTGTCTCCACCCGCTCCAAGGGCATGCTCAGTCTTTTGGCGATTTCTTCAACGGGAGCTCGTACGTACAACACGTTCTTGGCGGGATTGTGATGCATCTCGCCGATTTCGTTAATGTCAAAGTGTAGGCTGGCAACCCTGGCTTCCTCTTCAGTGAGAACGGCGCGGGTCTCTTCCAACGTCCAGCTGAAATAATCTCCGTCATCGTCCATCGAATAGTCTGCGTCCTGAGAAGCGTGGAAGCCTCCTTGCTCACGATCGGAGAGCCATTCGTCCATCCAGCGAATGGTGTCGCGAGCTACGTCGGCGAAGAACTCTGAGCCGGTGGCCTGATGGGCGTGCACATAATTCTTCAGCAGTTCCGAATTGTCGTAGCACATTTTCTCGAAGTGCGGCACCACCCAGCGCTCGTCCACCGAGTAGCGATGGAATCCACCAGCGAGCTGATCGTAAACCCCGCCTCGCGCCATCTTTTCAAGCGTAGTAACGAAAACATTACGTAGATGCTCATCTCCGGATCGCGCGTATTGATCAATCAAAAGATCAAGAGCCGCCGGATGCGGAAACTTGGGCGCATTACCAAAGCCGCCGTTGCTTGGATCAAACATCCCTAAGATAGATTTGGCGACGGCGTCGATCACCCCCGCAGAAAATTCTCCGCTGCTACCGGCAAAGGATTCCGAGTGAGAAAGAGCGCTCTCCACCATTTTTGCCTGTTCTACTACCTCGCCATTTTTTTGATGGTATGCATCCGAGATAGCCAGCAGCACCCGTTTGAAGCTGGGACGTCCATACTGATCGCTCGGGGGGAAATAAGTGCCGCCATAGAATGGCTTGCCATCAGGCGTAAGAAAGGCGGTGAGCGGCCATCCACCCTGTCCACTGATTGCGCTGACGGCGGCCTGATAGCGGCTATCGATGTCGGGACGTTCATCGCGATCCACCTTCACTGCAATAAAACGCTCATTGACGATTTGCGCGAGTTCAGCGTCGTCATAGGATTCGCGATCCATCACATGGCACCAATGGCACCACACTGCGCCAATGTCCAGCAGGATAGGTTTGTTCTCCCGCTGCGCCGTAGCAAAAGCTTCTTCTCCCCACTCGTGCCATTGCACCGGCTGATGCATAGCCGAGCGCAGGTACGCTGAAGACGCCGTGGAAAGGGAGTTGGACGTCTGGGTGGTCATGAACTAAGTGTAAATGGTTTGGGAGATGGAAGGGGGACGTGGAAGGCCAGACTCTCATCTGTATTCGACTTCCGAGAACTGAGATCTGACATCTGAGACCTGAAATCCGAAAGCTGATTATCCCAATCCATCCGCGCACAGTCTTTTTGCCATCGAACAATACAACTCCACTGCCTGGTTCAGTTCTTTTTTCTCCACATACTCCTGTTCAGTGTGGGCTACATGGATGGAGCCAGGACCCATCAACAGTGGCTCTCCCCAATTATTGAGCGCTGGGATATCGGTAGTGAATGCTGCCACCATGGTTGGCATGCCATCCAGAGTGCGCAATCGAACGAAGGGAATCTCGAGAGTGAATTTGATTTCTGCCAGATCACCCACCCTGTCGACAATGTCTTCATGCAATTGCTGCGATGGGCCGACTAACCGGTAGAGCAAGTGAGCCCGAGCCCGGTCGGCAACGACGTTGGGAGCGCGGCCGCCTTCGATCAAACCAATATTTAGAGTGGATGGTCCAAACTCTTTATCCTCGGGCAATTTCATCGCGCGAAGGCGATGGAGCGCTTCTATCAATTTATCGATCGCCGACTCACCCAACTCGGGATACGCCGAGTGCGCCATTCGTCCATGAGCGTTCAATTCCACTCGCAACGTGCCCTTGGAGGCAATTGCAATCCGGTTCTCGGTGGGCTCGCCGTTCACCAGAAATTGGCTGCCTGCCGACTGTTTATTCGCTACCTTCGCTCCCAGGCTGTCGCGCTCTTCGCCGACCAGAAAAAGAAGCCCTACATGAATGCCATCCTGGCGCAGGCGTTCGGCGGCGGCGATTTGTGCCGCGATGATCCCTTTTGCATCGCACGAGCCACGGCCGTAGATGCGAGTTGCGTCTTCCGATGAGGGAATGAACGGCGGCACTGTGTCCATGTGGGTGGAAAAGACGATGGCAGGCCGCGACTCTTGCGGCGCAGTTGCGAACACGTTGTTGCGTGCGTCTTCCACGGTCATTTTCTTTGCCTGGTACCCCAGACGGCAGAGCTCAAAGTGCAAGAAATCTCCGACCTGTCCTTCATTGCCGGAGATGGACTCGATGTCTACCAGTTGGCGCGTAAAAGCGGCGACGTTCATGGTCAGAGAATAAACCATACGTCCATGGGAAGGGCTTTGATA
>Ga0137383_10000786_pt1 | contig 17574 bp, 14 predicted proteins | sample SagtaG_19_FD_104817 | JGI IMG/M metagenome (GOLD analysis project Ga0137383, IMG submission 104817) | Vadose zone soil microbial communities from Sagehorn Ranch, Mendocino, California, USA - Sage2_R_40_16 metaG | ecosystem: Environmental > Terrestrial > Soil > Vadose zone | place: USA... | reverse complement strand
CCCTCGCCCCTACGGACCGTTCGGCCTCCTGCCTGACTTCCCGGCTTGGGTTGATGCGCATTGGGCGACCCTCGCGGTCGCCCTGGAGACTACTGCTGAGGAGGGGGTGGTTGTTGCCAGCTCTGCTGTGACTGAGGGGGCTGCTGCCAACCCTGTGGCTGCTGTGCTTGTTGGGTTGGTTGCCAGCCCTGCTGTTGTGGTTGGGTCGCCTGTGGCCATGCCTGCGGCTGTTGTGGTTGAGCTGGTTGCCAACCCTGCTGCGGCAGAGGTTGAGATGGTTGTGAAGACTGGGCGTACTGAGGCCAGCTTTGGGGCTGTGCTACCGCCTGCGGTGAAACTGCTCGGAGCAGTAGCACTCCACCGGCGATTGCGGCGACCATGCCTAATATGTATATCCAGGAGCCGAGGGCATTTGCCATTGTCGGCGAGGCTGATAGGTGTGATTGGGTGAGTTGATTCGCAACACTGTTTGTATCGGTTGTTAGTGACTGGAACAGGCTAAACATCTGGCCAGCCCCGATGGTGGAGATAAAGAGAAAATGGTAAGCGATACCAGCAATCCCCAGGACTATCACTGCATAACTCGCGCGACGGACTTGCGTCTCAACAGGTGCTGTAGATGCTCCAAAGGGTGCGTCCTTTGATAGAAGAAGAGTAGCTATCACCAGTATGGCGATTGCCAGTAATGCTTCAACCCAGATGAGGCCAGCGAGTATTGATATGAAGCCAGTTCCTACAGTAATTGATGCGGAATGCGTCTGGGGAGGGCTGGCTTGAGTATCAGTGATCGTCACAGTAAAAATGAAATAGGGGAGCAGCAGAAATGCTACTATGCCTACCAGAGCGCCTATCCCTGCAACCAGGGAAGCTTGTTTCCTGGGATTTACTGTTGTGTTTACTACTGACATGGTTTCACCCTTTCTACTTGTTGAAGAATGATCCGAGCGTCTTTTCCTGGTTACTATGCGCTAAGAATAGCCTCAAATTTTGCAGAGTTACTTACCTCATCATACCACATCACTCAAACCTTCGCCTCTATATTTAATTCGCGTACCAATCGATCTGCCAGTTCAAAGGAGTAGTTTTGCCCACGGTCGTGCGGGTAGACCTGGAACATGTTGGCGACCCATAGTCCATCCAGGGGTGTTTGAAGAGGCGGGATGTGCTGGCGATATTCGGTGGTGACTATGGGTTGAGCAAAGGGGGCCTGGAAGAGCCAGCTTTCCTGAATCCAATTCGCACGAAAGGCCGGGTTGATGCGTTGGAGGTGCGGCAGGAATAATTGAATGACCTCTTCTTTGCCCATTTTGAAGAGTGGGTCATGCATGGGACGGTAGTTGCCGAGATAGAGCAGGTGACGCCCGCCGTACTCGGATGGTGGGCGATAGTTGGTGTGTTCGACCAGGCTGGTAAAGGGGTAGCCGGGGTCGCATGGATTGATCCAGTAGCTGTCGGTCATCTGGCGGTCAAGCGCGAGGATCAGGCACTGGGCGCCGTAGGCCTGGCCCCAGTCGTAACGCGCGCGGTAATCGGCGGGGAGCGCGGGTATGAGGCGACAGGTGAGGCGCGTGGCGAAGGTGGAGATGACGCGATCAAATGTCCACGTTCCCTGGTTGGTGCGCACTTCCCAGCGTCCATCGTCCAATGGTTGCGCTGTTTCGACGCGCGTGCCGAGCAGAACTTTGCCTCCCGCCTGGCTGATGCGCTCTACAAGTCGTTCGTAGAGAAGTTGGAAGCCGCCGCGCAGGTAGCCCAGGTAGGTGGTGCGGTCATGGAAGCGCGCCCAGAACCAGGGGAGGGCGATCTGGCCGTGCATATCGCCAAATTTTGCGGCGAAGAGCGGCTCAAAGACCATGCCGTAGGGGCGCTTGCCCATCCAGCGGCGCAGCCAGGGTTCAGCAGTTTTGCCCTCGTATGGTTTGGAGTTGGTCAGTTTCAGCATGGCTCCAACGGCGGCGACGCGCAGGCGTTCATCGATGCGCAGGGGGGAGAAGCGCAAAAGGGTGAGCGGTGAGTCGAGCTGCTGGAACTGGCCGTTTACCAGGCAAACAGTGCGCGGGTGCGACCATTCCAGGCGCTCACCGAGGCCCAGTTCCTGGATGAGTTTGATGGCGGTGGTATCGGTCTTGAAGAGGTGGTGATAGAATTTTTCTAACCAGTTGTCGCCGACGCGAAAACCGGAGGCAAGGCCGCCCGCCGTTGCCTCCTGCTCGAAGATCATTACTGAGTGGCCTGCTTGTGCCAAGCGATATGCAGCGGCAAGCCCTAACGCGCCTCCGCCGAGTATGCCGTAGTCCATGGATGTATAGTCCTTATATATTGATTGTTTGTATGACTGTTACGATTGGGCAATTGTAGCATACTTGAGGGGATTGAGAAAGCAATTCATGGTAAATTGTCCCGATCTTTGTCAGTTGTTACAAAGGACGTGCAGGATGATAAGTAGACTGCTCCCGACTCACGAGCAAATCAGGCGGGCGAGCGAAATGATGGCGCGCGCCTTCTTTCACGATCCACTATACCTGTACCTCATTCCTGACGACTCCCGGCGCGAGCGGTTGCTGCCCTCGTTTCATGGCATCACCATTCGCTACGCCCTGCGCCACGGCGAGGTGTATGCTACTCCGTCACTCGATGGTCTCGCTTGCTGGCTCGCGCCGGGCCATACGAATCCTACGTGGTGGGGAATGCTGCGTGCTGCCATGCATGGCGCACCGGCATCGTTCGGCATTCGGGGCTTGCGCCGCTATCTGCCTGTTGGCAGCTATGTCGAGAAGATGCACGAACAGGCTGTGAGTGAGCCGCACTGGTATCTGTGGGAACTTGGCGTTGATCCTTCGTGCCAGGGCAAGGGCATTGGCGGTCGGCTCATGCAGCCCATTCTCGTTCGCGCTGATCGCGACGGCCTGCCCTGCTACCTGGAAACTATGAACGAAGCGAACGTCCCATTCTATGAAAAGCACGGCTTCGCTGTAGTGAGCGATGGCGTCGTACCTGGATGTGGGTTGAGGGTGTGGGGGATGAAGAGGGCTTTGTAGAGCACCGGCTTGTGACGGGGGTGGAATCGGCCCTATTCATCTTTGCCTGCCTTTCAGTACGCTATCGACAGAGGATATCACACCAATACTCATTAAATGCGTTGCCGTCAATTTTCGTGACAAGGCGTGTGGGAATCCCGTCGCTGTCGGGAATCTCGTACAGCCAGCTCTCACTTGTTTCAAGTCTGAGGGGGACGGTTTCTATCCCAACGCCCTCGCGCCAACCCAGGGCAATGGCGCATGCTAAAGGATCATGTTGAAAATTGATGATGTCCCTGGGTAGCCCTGGCCAGTTTTCTTCGTCAGGAGGATATCCCAGTGCGTACCGGTAATAGCCTCCAGAGACATCAGCCCCGGCCGCACATGGGATATCGCTACGCCCTGCCAGGTTCAGGACGTAGTGGACATAGCCAGCTCGTCTCCCATGTTCGTCGGACACGGTGGTCACTCCGGTGATGTCGAGGTCGGGCCACTTCAAAAGCATGGCTAGCGCGCACAAATCGTCCATGTCGCCGCCAATGTCCGTATCGAGATGGATTTTCGTCTTAATGTGTTACCTCCTGTCCTGGCATCCAACGCAGGTTGGGTTTGCGGGCAGCGAGGGCCTGGTCGAGCCTGCCGACGGGCGTGTTGTGCGGCGCGGTCTGGACGATTTCGGGATTAGTGCGGGTTTCCTCGGCGATCTGGCGCATGACGCTGACGAAGTAGTCGAGGGTCTCGCGGGTCTCGGTTTCGGTTGGCTCGATCATCATGGCTTCGTGCACGATGAGGGGGAAGTAGATGGTCGGGGCGTACATGCCGAAGTCGAGGAGGCGTTTGGCGATGTCGAGCGCGGTTACACCGTATTCGTCCTTCTGGCGTTCAGCCGTGGCCACAAATTCGTGCTGGCAGGTCTGCGGATAGGCGATATCGTAGTCGGAGGCCAGCTCGTGTTTGAGGTAGTTGGCGTTGAGGATGGCGCTCTGTGAAACATGGAGCAGGCCATCGGGGCCATAGGTGCGGATGTAGGTGTAGGCGCGTACCAGCACGCCGAAATTGCCCTTGTTGGCGCGCACCTTGCCAATGGAGAGCGGGCCCGGGTCTTCCCAGGAGTAGCCAGACTCGCTCTTCGCCGGAAGTGGGCCGGGCAGGAACGGCACCAGGTGTTCTTTGACGCCGATGGGGCCAGCGCCGGGACCGCCGCCTCCATGGGGAGTGCTACAGGTCTTGTGCAGGTTGAAATGCACTACGTCGAAGCCCATATCGCCGGGGCGGGTGATGCCAAGCACGGCATTGGCATTCGCGCCGTCGTAGTAGAGCTGGCCGCCAGCCTCGTGTACCATCGTAGCGATCTCAAGGACATTGCTATCGAAGAGTCCCAGCGTGTTGGGGTTGGTCATCATGATGGCGGCGATATTCGCGGCATTGGCGTCGAGCAATGCTTTGAGGTGTTCCATCAGAATGCCGCCCGTCCTGGGGTCGGTTTTGACCTCGACTGAACGGTAGTCGGCGAGCGTGGCGCTGGCAGGATTAGTGCCGTGCGCGTTGTCGGGGATGAGGACGATGTTGCGATGCCCCTGGCCGTTGTGTTCGTGGTAGGCTTTGATGAGCATGAGGCCCGTCAGTTCGCCGTGCGCGCCAGCGGAGGGCTGCAAGGTGACACGCGCCATACTCGCGATTTCGGCCAGGTAGCGCTCGATTTCGTAGACCAGCTGGATGGCGCCCTGCACGGTGCTATCGGGCTGCAGGGGGTGAATGCGTGCGAAACCTGGAAGCGCGGCCATGTCCTCGTTGATCTTGGGGTTGTATTTCATGGTGCAGGAGCCGAGCGGGTAGAAGCCTGTGTCTACACCGAAATTGCGCTGCGAGAGGTGCGTGTAGTGGCGCACGATCTCAATTTCGCTGACTTCCGGCAGCGGCGCGGGTTCTTTGCGCAGCATGGACGAGGGAATCATGCTATCCAGCGATTCCGTCGGCACATCCATAGCGGTCATGGTGGCGGCGCGCCGACCCGGCGCACCTTTTTCAAAAATCAATGATTCGACGCTTCTCATGCCTGCACCTCCGATAACACTTCTACAAGGGTGTCAATATCCTCTTTCGTGCGTGTCTCTGTGACACAGAAGAGCATGTCGTTTTCCATGCCGGGATAGCTCCGGCTGAGCGGATAGCCGCCGATGATACCCACCTGCTCAAAGGTGTGTTCGAGGAGTTGGGTTGAGACGGGAGCGGTGATCACAAATTCATCGAAGAATGGGCTGCGAAATCTGGCGGAGTAGCCGGGGAGCGCGGTGATCTGGCGAAAGGCGTAGTGGGCTTTCTGGAGGCAGAGTTCACCGAGTTCGCGGAAGCCCTGCTTGCCCAGCGCCGCCATGTAGATGGTTGCGCCAACGGCCAGCAGCGATTGATTGGTGCAGATGTTGGAGGTGGCGCGCTCGCGGCGGATGTGCTGTTCGCGGGTCTGCAGGGTCAGTACATAGCCGGTCTGCTTATCGCCGCCCTCTTCGACGGTCTGACCAACGAGTCGGCCTGGCAGAAGGCGCATGTATTTGCTGCGGGCAGACATGAAGCCAAGGGCGGGACCGCCGTAGCTCATGGTATTACCAAAGCTCATGAGTTCACCAACGGCGATGTCCGCGCCGTAGTCACCGGGAGATGCCAGGATGCCAAGCGAGGCAGGCTCGGTGATGTTGGTGACGAAGACAGCTTTGCCTTTGTGCGCGATTGGCTCGATTGCGCGCATATCTTCGATGCAACCGAAGAAGTTGGGCTGTTGGATGACGACGGCGGAGGTTGTCGGACTCACTGCGGCGTCCAGGTCTTCTACCGAGGTGACACCGTCGCGGGTTGGCACCTCTTTGACGCTGAAGCCGCGCGCGTGGGCGTAGGTATGTAAGACGGTGCGATATTGCGGATCGACGCCCTCTGAGATGACGACCTCGCCGCGCCCGCCTGGGCCTATCGCCAGCAGGACGGCCTCGACCATCGCGGTCGCTCCATCATAGAGCGAGGCATTGGCGATATCCAGTCCGGTGATCTGGCAGACCATGGTTTGAAATTCGTAGATGGTCTGCAACATGCCCTGGCTGACTTCGGGCTGGTAGGGCGTGTAGGAGGTGACGAATTCGGAACGCCGCTGCAGGTGGGGCACCACGCTCGGTATGGCATGGTCATATGTTCCCGCGCCGAGAAAAGAGAGCGTGCTGTCCAGGTTCTGGTTTTGCGCCGCCAGGTTATTGAGCAGGCGTTTCAGGTCTGGTTCAGCGACGGCGGGTGGCAGATCGAGGGGGCGACGCAGGCGCACGTTTTCCGGCACGGGCGTCAGCAGTTCCTCCAATGAAGAAAGGCCCAGCGTGGCTAGCATGGCCTGCTGGTCTTCCGGTGTGTTGGGTATGTAGCTCATGTAAATGGTTCTCCCTTGTGGGTGGGGCGATGTATATTTGTTGGAGGTTGGCGGCAAGGGACGGCGGGCGACGCAAGCGTCCAAGTGACCCGCACCCCTCATCAACCGCCGCCCCCGCCCCTACAGAATATCCCCGGTTTAGTTTTGATCCCTTATCTGCCCTCGAGATAGGCTTTGTACTGGTCGGCGTTCATGAGGGTGTCGACTTCGGAGGGATTGGCGATCTTGACGACGAGCATCCAACCATTTTCGTAGGGGCTGTCGTTGATGAGTTCGGGCTGGTCTTTCAAGGCCTCATTGACTTTGACGAGTTCGCCGCTGATGGGCGAAATCAGTTCCGAGGTGGCCTTGACGGACTCGATGTCACCGAATTTCGTCTCGTGCGAGACGTTCTGGTTGGCATCCCAGGGTAGTTCGATATAGACGATGTCGCCCAACTGATCCTGGGCGTAGTCGGTGATGCCGATGGTGGCCTGGTCGCCTTCGACGCGCACCCACTCGTCGGTTTTGCTATACTTGAGGTTCGCGGGATGATTGAGGCTTGCCATAAAAAGATGTCTCCCTTCTGAATATGAATATGGACAAAAAAAGGACGCGATTCATCGCGTCCCTACCGTTGGCGTTTGTAAAATGGTAGAGCAACGATTTGCGCTGCCGTGTGTTTTCCACGGATGTCGATCTGAACTGGTTTGCCTGGGACGGCATCCGCGATAGCGACGTAGCCCATGCCGATATTTTTGTTGAAGGTGGGGCTGGGCGCGCCGCTGGTCAATGCGCCGATCTGCTGTCCGTTGTCGTAGATGACGTAGCCGCCGCGACTAACGCCGCGATCAACCATTTCGATGCCGATGAGCTTACGTTTCAGTCCCTCTTCTTTGGCTTTGGCAAGGGCGTCGTGCCCGATAAAGTCACCTTTGGCGAGTTTGACCGTCCAACCCAGGCCTGCTTCTAAGGGGTTGGTTGTTTCGTCGAGCTCGTGTCCGTAGAGGCAGTAACCGGCTTCCAGGCGCAGGGTGTCACGGGCTCCCAGGCCGGCGGGCAGCAGCCCGCGCTCTTTTCCGGCGGCGAGCAGGTCGCGCCAGAGTTTGGCGACATCAACGGGCGCGCAGTAGAGTTCAAAGCCGTCTTCGCCGGTGTAGCCTGTGCGCGAAATAATGCAGTTGATGCCGTCTACCATGCCCGGTTCAAAGTGGTAGTAGCGGATGCTGGCAAGATCGGTCTCGGTCAATGGCTGCAGGATAGCCAGCGCTTCTGGACCTTGCAGGGCGAGCAGGGCGGTAGTATCGGATTGATTGGCGAGATTGACATCGAAGCCTTTTGTTTGCTGCTCCACCCAGGCGAAATCTTTGTCGATGTTGCCCGCGTTGACGACGAGCATGTAATGGTTGTCCGCGAGGCGGTAGATGATCAGGTCATCGATGGTGCCGCCGTCGGGCAGGCAGAGTTGTGTGTACAGGGCCTGGTTGTCCGCCAGGCGAGCAACGTCGTTGGGGACCAGGTGTTGCAGGAAAGCCTGGGAGTCGGGTCCTTCGACTTTGAACTCGCCCATGTGGCTTACGTCAAATAAGCCGGCATGTGTGCGCACGGCGCGGTGTTCTTCCAAAATACTGCTATATTGGACAGGCATTTCCCAGCCGCTAAACGGTACCAGGCGCGCACCTAGTGCAAGGTGTTCCTCGTAGAGCGGAGTACGCTTTAGCGTGGTCGTTGCTGTGTCTCCAGTGTCTTGTGCTGTCATAGTGAATTGCTCCGTTGCAGTCTAGAGGGTAACGACGGTATGCTTCACTATATCAGATTTTCTGGCGTGCGACAACAAAAGAGGGGATTGGCCAGCAACCACCTTTTACTGTGACGAAAGTTGTCCTTGCCCCTCGCTGACCACTAAATCGACCGAGATGACTTGCTCGGCATACACCACGTTCGGCGTCGGCGAGCTGACGATGATACTGCCGGTGTAGGTACCTGGCCCAAGGGTGCCTATGTTCACAGACAGCGTAATCAGCCCTGGTGTCATTCCTTCCTGTGGTTCAACCGCGAGCCACGGAGCCTCTGTCGAAGCCAGCCACTGCAACTGGCCAGTCAGGGGGATGGGATCCGGGTTCATCACGCGCACTCGCTGGGCCGCGATTTTCGTATTGCCCGCTACCGCTGTGAAGACGATATGGCTTTGACTGATCTGCAACACGGGCAGAACTGCGCCGGGGTATTCGCGGTTCCCATTGCGGTCTATCGAATAGCCCATTACGATTTTAGCATCCTCGGGAAGCGGGAGGGGCTGCGTGTACACTGCAAATGTGCGTCCATCGGTCGTGTAGTAGCTACGCCAGACTCCGGCACCACCAGGGTTATCCGTTGCCGACAGAATCATCTGACCATCTTGAATAGAGATGCTTGTCGTCGGTGGTGTGGTGTCATCACTCTCACTCGGACTCAAAATGGCTGTCGGCTCAATTTCACGTGTTCCGAGAGTAAGCACGGGCGCAGCTGGAGGGGCAAAGGTGTCATAGACAAATTGAGCGCGCTCCCGTTCCCTGATGGGGATGCTTTGAAAGAAGATGGTGCGGAGTTTGGCCTGGGAACTAAAGGATGTAAAGTAGATATCAGCAGCGCTTGCTGATCGTCCCCGGAACTTACAGGTGTATCGCCCAGGTTGGCCCAAAAAGACTGAAGTAACCGTTCGTCCAGGGTGATACGTTGCACCTGGAATGGTTACTTCCCACAGGTTGGGAAGGTCTTGATTCGATTGAGCAGCATGGGGAAGATGCTGCCCTTCTTTTTCTTCCTCCGGCTCTTCTCGTTCCTCTTCCTTGATCTCACCACGTGGAATGTAGCGACCAATGCGGTTGCCCTGCTCGTCCTCAATCTCTACATCCACGGCGCCTCTCACCCGTAACAGCCAGCGATCGGCAACAGGTGTATCGCCAGCTTGAGCATGGCGGCCTGGTTGACTGGTGTTGGTCATGTGATCCATGGTTATACCTCCCAGGGAACTTTATGGTAACTCATGCACGCCCGCATCGAACGGGGAATGGAAAGTTGCCGAAACCTGCGTCTGACTGGTCACCGTACCGTCAAGCAAGTGTTGGATCAGCGTGTGTACATCAGCGTTTGCGGTTATCCCGACATGGTCAACATTGTCCAGGATATATACACGATCTTCGCTTGCTGCTATGCTGCCCAGCAGGCCATGATAAGGAACCGTGCCATCGCCATCGCCGGTCACCACATCGTAGCGCACGATGGGAGCAGATTCGGCCGGGTCCACCGGCAGACCGAGTTGCGTTAAAAACTGACACTCGTCTGATGTCCCGATTGAGATATGCACTGCGACAACAGTATTGGTGATGCCTTTACTGATAATACGGTGGTGCGGGATATTACCGGTACCACCCCGGAAGTCACCCATGGCTGGCAGGAGAGGGTTTGTAAAGAAAGTTTCGGCGCTGTTGGTAATGAATGTATTGTAATACAGTTGGAGCCAGGCCATGCTGGCTGAGTGAGTGAGTATGGGCGCCTGGCGATCATCGCGAATGTAAGCGCGATGAAATGTTCCTCCGTTATGTGTATCATCAGAGAACCATAGGTCGGAATTGGGTATCTGGAAGTAGGCGGTACCCCAATTTTGGGCCAGGGCCTGCCCTTCCCAATCAGCGAAGCCCACGCTTATTGGGCCGGAGCCAAAGCCGAGGGTCCAGTTGTCACCCATGGTGAGAATTTTTATCGGCAGGATAATACCGCCGAACCCACCAGCGAGGCTGATAACCTGGTCCACCCTGGCGGCATTCGCAGGAGACGATAGGTAGTAGGCACGAGCGACCGGGCCCCCAAGACTGTGAGTGAGGAGCGCTACTTTCTGGATGTGTGCCGCTTGCACTTCTGGACGTTGCAGAACACAATCCACAAACAGCCCCAGTTGCTGGGCTTGATCTGGCAGATCGCCACGCCAGTCGTACGCAAAGAGGTAGAGACCATTGGACCCATTATTGAGTGGCCTCCTGGGGCCGGTTATGCCGGTGGTGAGAAAGTTAACCAACGAGTCATAGACCCCATGGGTGATGATTCCGGCGGGATCCAGATTGACTTTTTGCAGGATCGTACCCGCTCCAATCTGTGGGAACAACGTATTCTGTCCTGAACCATCGAATTGCAAAACATCGAAGTAGTGACTGCCACGATTAGCATTCACCGCTTCCGCCAGCAGGTGTCCTACTGCTTCTGGTCCAATCCAGATGCGCGGGCCTGCGGGATCGCTTGCCGCGGGATTGTACTGAAACACTTCATCAGCGTGCGTGATAGAACCCAATGGGCAGGTCAGGCATATCTCAGGAAACGTGTGCCGGTCGCCAGTAAATTCATGGTTGAAAGACTTGCTGGTGTCCAGCGAAGTTCCGCTCGTGCCAGGGACGAAAATGATGGGGATGCCTGGTTGTATAGTCAAAGGTGCCTCCTTCTGAGGAGTGGGTGTGCCTGGCAATGCCGTGTCTGGGTTCCTGTCAAGCGCTCCTTCATGTTTCACGGGCCATCTCAGAAAACGCTCTGCCAACAATTTCGCGTTTCGCTTTCTGAACGCTCAAGGGGGGATTTTTTGGAGTATGATGTAGGTATCTCGTTGGCTCTGTACATGGGTGTCTACCAGGAAAAGGTGGAGCGACGGCAAAGAAAGCGGGTAGAAGGGATGGCTACCACCAGTAGCCATCCCTTCGAGCGGCAATTGGAGTGAAAGTTATCGCGATTATAGGAGCACGAGATGGGCCGCCTTGATTGCGCCGCGCTTGTTCTTCTTGCCTTCGGCCACGATCTCTGCGCCCTCTTGCAGTGTTTGCACGGTATCAAGTGTCACAGGTTCGCCTGTTTGACGGAGAATGGCGGTCTTGTCGTTCACGCGGACCGCAACTGGCGAGGTGTCGCCGGTTGCTTCGTTTTGGGTAGTGCCCGCGATGATGTACGTATGCTGTTTATCGGGATTTGGGCCGACCCCAACCACAGTGACTTTCGTGCCCTGTGCCACCAGTGCATTGACTTGCTCTGCCGTCTCCGGTTGAGCCTGCGCATTCCCATTGCTGGACGGCTGTTGCGCGGGAGTTGAGCTAGCCTGGGATGCCGCGGCAAGCGGCTTTGAGAAGAGCTCGCCCGAATAGGTAAGAGGGATGTTCATGTGTATAGCAGCAGGCTCAGCGGCGAAGGTATACTCGACCATCACTTTTTCTGGATCGCCTGCTTGCGCCAGCTGCTGGGCATCCGCTTTACTGAGGTAGTCTTTCAGTTCTACCACGCTGCCATCAATATGTGCACTGATGGAAGCAGGGACACGTAGGGAGAAACGCGCACCCCGGAAATTCTCAGTATCAGACGGGGCAGACCGGCGCTGAAACAGCAGCGAGACAACCTCCTCTGCTGTTGTTAGAATATTGCCAGACTTAATCACGCAAACATCCAACTGCCCGTCATCAACATAGGCTTGCGGGGTCAATTCAACTAAGCCCGCGTAGAGACGGGTGTTGCCAAAGATGACTTGCCAGGCATCGCCCTGCCAGAGCAGCTTATCATCTCCTGTGCCGGTCACTTCGCGTAATTCAATGGGGAACGGATGTGTTTCAGGAACGTTTTCGACTGCCGCCGGAGCATAGGCGAGTTGTCCCACACGATATTTCAACGCTTTGGAGACACGGGATATGACGCCAGCGTCAACCCCCAATCCGGCCATAAGTAGAAAGTGGTGTTTGGCGTTATCTCCTTTTTTCTTCTTTGCTTTTTGGGATTTGTTGGATGAGCCTCCTGCTTTGCTACTCTGAGTGGCTTGAGGAGATGCCGATCCCTGCGCATTCGTGTTGCTCTGGGCCGCTTCAGGAAATACCAGCCCCTGCACACCTATATAGCCAAGATCAACCTCTCTCGGCTCACTGTTGACGAGAGCGAGAGCCGCCTGAAAGGGTTCCAGAGGAATGCCGCTTTCAGTGGCCCATTCGTTGGCGGTGCCTCCTGGGATGACGCCCACCGCGCTGCTCCCTTTGGCATTCATCACGCCATTGACCACCTGGTTCACAGTCCCGTCGCCGCCATAGGGAATAATGACGTCGTAACCTTTCGTGCTCGCTTTGGCCGCCAATTGGAGACTCTCCCCACCGTATACTTTTAGGGCGAGGTCCACTTTCCATCCTGCTGCCGCCAGGACTGCAGTCACGTCGGCTACTTTAGGGATGTTCACTCCATCTCGAAGATCAATCACTAGAGAGGCTTTTTTTCTGCTCATATTGTTTCTCCTTAAAAAAATGAAATATCTCGGTTTTGCTGTTGTTTGGCCCTTTGAAGTATATCAGAGGATAAGTTCTGGGTGCAAACATTGTAAAAAGACCTCTCTATAACCTGGAGCCAGGATTACAGGAGAAGCTGGCGGCATAGGGCTAAGCTTCTCCTGATTGCTGATCTTCCAGAAGCCCGTTTAAATGTTGTTCCAGTTCTGGAGGTGAGAGATGGACAAGTGGTTGCTCTTTTTCTGCCAGGAGAGGCTCTAACTGCTTGCTTTCGATCAGCGGTGGTTCCAGGGCTTGTGTGACCGGTTGGCGTTCGTGCCACCAGCTAGCAATGGTAGCGGGGTCAACCGCGCCGAGTTTATCGGTCTTCGCCTCGTGTAAGGCCCAGTCCACTACTGCCTCATCCAACGGTATCTCGTGGCCCGCTTTCTTGCTGAGCTTCCACTTGTGGTCCATAATCGAGAAGTAGGCATCCATCGGGTCTTGCCCACTGGTAAGGTGCTGGCGCAACAGCAGAATCGCGGGCAGGTGATAGTGTGTATACCAGTCTTTTGCCGCCTCCTCGATACTCACTGTATGTCCCTCGTGCTGGCTCATCAACACCTGGTGACTAAGGATGGTGTTGTATAAGCGGCGAGCATATCTGCGTGGAACATTGATCCCCAACAATTCGTAGATACGGCGAGCATACCAGCCGGGTAAGACGGTGGTAAATTCTTGCAGAGCGCGTCCACCCATATCCAGCAGGGAAAAACCTAAATTGTTGAAATTGTCGAGCAGGCGTTCGACCTGGTAAAGTGTGGTAAATGATGGAGATGCCGCCAATCGGGCATGTTCTCGCCGCAGCCAGCGATAGCGCTGGATAAAATAGCGAACATCTTTGTCATCCACGACCTCCTCATCTTCAGCTTTCCCCTGTGCCTGGCGCAGGTCTTCTGCCTGCCAGAGGAGGGATTCAGAAAATAAGGCGATATCCTGTTCGCGTAGTTCGTCACTGACCGGACCAGAAAAAAGTTCTACTGTTTCTGCATCGGCAAGGATTGCCAGTATACGTCTTCCGTCGATGCGCATCAGGATGTTGGCGAGTGATGGGTCGCCCCAGTACACACCATGTTCGTGAAGCTCGACCAGGAGTACAGCGGCCGCTGACAGGAGGTGCCGCTTCGTACGCCGGGTAAAGGGCAGGCGATAGAGCAGAACGTGTGGTACGACGCGTGGAGCTAAGCTCGTCACTGTATAGCCACGATCTCCACTGGTGTACTGGGGGAGGCCACCGGGTCCCTGGGTGTCGAGCAGCAGGGGCGGCGCTTTCACGGTAACGGTTCCTACCGGGTTGAGCGACGGGATGCCGCGGCGCGCAATCTCGCGTAGATTTCGAATTTCGCGCTCGGCCATGAAAGGGGTGGTCTCTTTGATTGCGTAGCGTATGCCTTCGCGCTCCACAAAAATCACGGGATGACGCGACTCACCTCGACGGATGATCAGGAGTATAACCCCATGTTCCGGCCATTCCTCTACAGGAACGTGCCAGGGAAGGCCTTGCAGGCGGTGCCGGTCATCCGCACCCATGTGAAAGGTTGCTGTGTTCGTGGTAGGAGGTTTGTTCGATTCTGAATTGCTCATCATCTCTGGTTGTGTGCTCCATAAATTTATTCTCTCAAAGTATCATAGCATCGATTATTGCTGGGTATCAAACTGAAGAGTAAAAATATTTCGTGCTGCTTCCTTATAAACCACTTTCAGGAAAAGAAGCTGCCTGGACTACGAGACGCGTTTTCCGAGTGCAATTGAGGCGGGCATCTGAGGTCTGGATCAATGAGAGGCCTGAAAAGAAGCGCACTACCCTGATTAGTCATCAGGGTAGTGCGCTTAGTGTTACTAGAGTGGGCGTACCAGCCTGGCCTAGAAGTGTACTTTCCCGATATAGGTGGACCAATCATGGTTAGACGCTGAGTACTGAGCGGCAAACCAGGTATTGTTGGTTGTCGCTCCATCATAGGAAGTGGCCTCGTAGTCACCCCAGCGAGAGTTGGTTGTCGCGGCGCCCCCTGCCTTGAGAGTACGGGGAGCCTCGAACGTGCCAGGCGGATCAGTTGTTAGACGCGAGGTGTACATAATGCCTGGCTTGACGGTGCTACTCATCGTATCGAAAACCATGAGCAGTTTCCCGACGCTCGTCGCCATCAGTGCACCGAAAGAGGCTGCCTGATCGCCTGTAAAGCCAAAGTAGCCGCTTTGGGTCACAGTCGCGCCAGTGATGACGCCGCTGCTGACGGTCGGCTTGACCTGGCCCCAGAAGATGGTCGGAACGACCTGCGTACCGTTGTTCGCGCCTGTTTCCAGTGCAAACGAAATAAGCCCTTTCTGGAAGACAGGCGTGCCGCTGATGCGCGTATCGAGTGTCTCAATACACCCCGCGCAGCCCGGTTCGTCTGCCAGCGGAGGGCTGATGTAGGTACTGGTTGGGACGATCACGCCAGAGACCGTGATCGTGGACTTGCCAGGATTTTTGATGGCCCAGACCACGAGACCTGAACATGCTGTCGACAAACAGTTGTGGGTGCCATCTCCATTGATGTTGAATGAGTTAATCAGCAAGCCGGCTCCTGGACTGGTGGCAGCTTCGCTTTCGACGGGTTGGACAGTATCCAGCAGAACGCCATTAGCCTTGAAGTTGAAGAAGCCGTAGGCGGTAACTGGACTACCGGCTTCCATTGTGGACTTGAGAGCAGAGAATGCCTCCGCATAGTCATAGGCGGAACCACTTTTATTGAACATATTGCCGGAGAAATAGATGGACGTCTGATCGAAGCCAAACGCGGTGTAGTCCGCGGCGCAGGTAGCGCAGGATCCAGAGACGTTGATGGCCATATTGAAGGCGTAGACATTCCACACGCCATTCGGGTTGTTTGTCTGGCTGACGGCGATCCAATAGAGTGTTTTCTCTGGACAGCTATTTAAGCCAAAGGCACCCTCGATCTGCAATTCAGCTACCCAGAAACGACCGTCCTTGGGATCATAAAAGGCACGAGGGTCACTCAAGAATGGACCATGGGGGTCACAAACGCCGGGATTGGGAACGCCGAAGAAGTTCTGTGCATTCTTGGGCCACCCTGCCTGACGAGTACCGGTGGTACTGTAGACGGCGAAGGATGTGTTCACTCCCTGGAGTACCCAGTTCGGTGAGGCGGCCAGCGCCTGGTCGGGTGGTTCACAGCCGCCAAAGTAGGGACAGATCGAAGTAGAATCGGCCATCCCCTGGAACTTTGCGGAAGTTGTTGGAGTGTTCACACTGGTCTTGGCATTCTGTATATGTGGAGCATTTCCGGTCTGTGCCGAGTGCCTGACACCGAGGAGAGGCATAGCCCTGGAGGTAGCGCTCAACGACTTCCCTGTTGCCGCCGGAACGTTCGCCATATTGATGGTGTGAAATGCGACCTGCGGGGCAGTGGCCTTAGTAGCCGAAGGACCTGCAAAGGTTGCATGAGCATCATGTCCCCTGCTCAGGAAGAAGGTGGCTCCAATGGCGGTCGTGAGTAGCACGGTGAGTGTGATGGCCGCAAAGAGAAAGCCTTTGATAGTTTTTTGCATAAAAAAGCAACTCCTAATTACATTCTAGGATCTGTGGAAAGAAGTAGAAAGTTGGAACCACCCTATGTTGTACTGCGGTGTGGCCTGACTCTCTGCTCATCGAAACGTCTTTCCACTCTTCATCGAGTGAGCAAACATTTGAAATAGCGCGCTTTCACTATTGATTATGCTTGAACTCTAGGATGAAGTGAAGGTAAAAGGCGTTGTGATCTGGTTACGGTCAGGTTGAGATTGGGAGGATGAGGTAACTATTTTTATCGACAGATGTCGATTGACTTCCTGAGCAAACGACCAGGTGACACTATTCGACTCATATTTTTGATACCTTTGCTCTGGTACCAGGGAGAGAATTAGTGCATTATGCTCTTTTTTTGAGTACATTCGATCATGACAAACGTTTTACCGGTTGCCTGGTCACGGTCTTCATTTTGTGATCAATTCTGTACTACGGGGCTGCGGTTTTCAATGTGAAGCTGGTGATTTGCAGCGTGACATGCTGGTTTACCTGGGGTCTTAGCCCGGCCTGGCCTGAATGGAAGTTGTTGTCCGTGACTGTGACCATCCAGTTAGGAGGTTCAGTATTGGCGGCTGGCCAGGCCTTTGCTTGTACAGTGGTGCCGACTACGCGGAAACGCAGGGTATAGAGTGTGCCAGGTTGGGCCGCGAAATTAACCGGCGTGGTTGGACTTTGATTGCCCATTCTGATAAGAATATTCAGATGGTTCCCATCAATGTGGGCTTTATAATAGTGCAAGTTGTCGCTCCAGCGCAGCATAGCCCCAATATGGGAGTTCGTGAAATCGCTGATCATGCCGGTGACTATGATCTCGGCATCGGTGAAGTTCGGTCCCAGCGTGGCGCTGTACAGAGTATGCCCGCTCGCTGTGCGAAGTAATTGACCCGTATTGTTGACGATCGAGAAGTCTTGCGAGGTACTCGCATCTTGACCCCAGGAGTTCTGACCATCGGATGCGCTTCCCCAGAAGGTTTGATTGTTACGATGGAAATTGTCTATTGCCAGGACGCCTGCGCCCAGGCCGGTATTGGAAGTGGGTGATGCTTTGGCAGGAGTTGTTGTGGTGCCAGCTGTCTGGCCGGAAGTTGTGGGTGACCCGTGTGGTGTAAAGGCCCAGGTGAGGCCACCGGCGGCCACGACTGCTACTGCGGAGCAGCCGGCAATGATGGCTGTGCGGCGGGAAATGCCGCGCCGTGCTGGTTCTTGCTTTTCTTGAGCAGGAGTGAGGTGCTGAACTGGCTGGTGAGGTGGCGTGACTATGGCCGGCGCTTGCTCACCTGGCTGATGCCGGGGCGT